>OGPX01000122.1_pt1 | contig 60866 bp, 117 predicted proteins | sample 1553101 | NCBI WGS metagenome assembly OGPX01 (sample SAMEA2579964, study PRJEB22360) | human gut metagenome | biome: human gut; feature: human-associated habitat; material: faeces | place: Denmark | collected 2008/2010
GCTAAACATGTCATTGTATTATCAAAATAATTCTTCATAAGGTCTAATAGATTTTTTGTAAACTTTTCAGATATATCATTCATTCCAAGTATATAATCATGATTAATCTTAAAAGAAATTCCAAGCCCAATAAGTGCTCCTATACAAATTCCCATTATTCCAATTAATACTGTTAAACAAATATCCATATTTTACCTCTCTTTCTTATCGTCCAAAAAACTTCGGTTTACTGTTACTTTTTAATATTCAATATTACTTAAAAACTCTTCCAAAGTAACAACATCTTCATTATATTCAGAACCATCTTCTCTTTTAAACCATTCACCGCCATCAACATGAACACCTATCATTACATTAATATTATCTAAGTTTGCTTCTATAATATCTTTGTAAATTGTTGTAATAAGCTCAACACCTTTCTCATCAAATGTAATATCATCACAACGCACATTTAAAAGATTATCATCTAAAAATTCAGTATAAACATCGCAGTTATCATAATCAAAAACCTCATCATATAATGTTTCTTCCAGTTCTTCACCATATTCGTCTAATTCGTCTTCATCGCTAATATTTACTATTTCAATTGCGATTAATAATTCCGCTTCTGTATTATCCTTTAATTCAATTCCTTTAAATTTCATATTCAATTCCTCTCCTTTACTATTTCAAAATCTTATTCAATCTCTTCACAACTTCTTCGCAAAATCTGTACAAACAAGTCTTCTTAAATGCTATTCTCAAATCATCAACAGCTTGTCTATATTGATGACGTAATTCGTTGTCTATCATGTTATTCCCTCTTTTCAATAATAGTTACAGTACCCTCAAACACTCCAAAATTTGATGATTGTTGAAATGTATGCGTCTCCGCAATGTCGTCATCTGTCATAGGTCTTGTAAGATACCATAATGAATCATCTTTCCATGTAATCTCTTCAAGTTTCTGGTTTGGTTCAAGCTTAATTGTTGTCGATCCACCAAAATCTTTTGTAACAGACTGGCATCCAGTCATTCCAAAACACAATGTTAATCCTAATGCAACTGCTAAAATTTTCTTCTTCATATGATTTACTCATCCTCCTTTAACACAAGAATTGCTTTATAGTATCTGCTATTGCATGAACTGGATTCTACTTTGTATCCATCATTCAAATAATCATTCATAGCATTCTCAAAATCATTGCTGTTTTCCATTTCTAAAATTACACAATTCTTCATATGACTTATTCTCCTTTACTATATCCAGTCTCTTCAAGAAATTTATCAAATTCCTCTTTTTTCATATTGTTTGGATAATACATGCCCATCACCATATCAAATGGCTGCAAATAATTATTTAACACATCTTCTGCATCTTCTTTTGCTTCCTGCATTTTCATATTGATATAATCTTCTCGTGTCATATTCCATGTCGTAGGGCAATCTGTGACAGTCGAAAATCTGCAATATAATCCGTTTGGTTGCTTTGATACAAATCCTGCCATATTATTCTCCCAATTCTTTCAGTGCATTAACAAGTTTAGCGAGTCTTGGATTCTCAGGATGCTCCTTTGCCATCTTTTCAAATAAAGCAATATTATTCATCTTTTCAATCTCAGACTTTAGCTCCTTCTCAATAGAAGCTTTCTGCTTTGCAATTTCTTTCTGACGATTTTCCTCATCAATTCTTGCATTGTATGCGTTCATATTAACTACACCAACGACCTGAGCTGTCACACCCTTACCATATTCTTCTACTGACTTAATTTCTTTTAAAATTCCAAGAACTTTATTTCCTTTTCCTCTTGCGTTTACAATCAGATATAATGGGTGATCGGTATCGTACTTAATAATTTCATTAATATCTTCATCATATAAAGCAAATCCATAATCCTTCTGATTATAATCATCTACTAAATTTACAATCGCCACTTTACTAAATCCTGTCATTTTATTATCCTCACTTTTATCTCTAATAATATGCAATTCACTTCTTTTAAACCAATATAATCCATTGGAGCTTGCTGCATTATACATTCCATCAATCTGAACCGCTATTGATCTACTTGTAGTTTTAATAACTTGTCCATATAGACCAACAATGTTTTCTTTTCTGTATTTTTCTTTATCAGTATATGTAACTTTTACTCGTTGATTTTGATATTCTTTATAATCGTATATCTTGCTCATCGCATCACCTCTTGTCTTGTTATTCTCGTACTAACTCAAAGGTATCATTTACAATTTTTTGACAATTTTTAATTACTCCACAAATTAATCTCTTTCTGCTATCGCTAAAATAATCATTATTATTTTTCTGTTGGTTATAATAATCTTCAAGTTTGTTATTAGCAGATTTTAACCTTCGACATACATTAGCATAATCGCACTTATTATCACATTCTGCCGAATATTCTTTATTGTATCTTAATTTACATTCCACACATGGACTGTACATTTTATACCTCCTCCTAATTCATTCTCCAAAGGAAATCTATGTTTCTTGGTAAAAATATTACTATATATAGTGTATATATTTTCTATAAACACTATATATAGTATCTCATTTACGCCTGATACACAAAACTTGGCATTGGCTGTAGTTTAAACAGATTTTTCTCATGCATTGAATCAATCTTAGCTTTTACTTCCTCACTTGGCTCAATTCCATCTCTGATATATGCATCTAATTCAGCATAAGTAAATCCAAGATTGTCTTCATCTGTCTTTCCACAAAGACCATCGGTAGGTGTCTTATCAACTAATTCAGATGGAAGACCTAACTCACGACCAATAGCTTTAACCTCTGTTACTGTAAGCTGAGATAACGGACTAAAATCGCCAGCAGCGTCACCATATCTTGTGGCGTAACCCACCCAATCTTCGGAAAGATTACACGTATTCGCAACACGACCATTTACTGACTGAGAAATAGCGTATAACGTAGCCATGCGAATACGAGCAGGAAGATTTGTTGTGGTCTGATCACTAATTTTAACACCAACTGGAAATTTACTTCTGATTTCACCAACAGCATCTCCAATGTTCATTGTATAACCTCTAATTCCGAGATGATTGATAAGCATATTAGAATAATCAATATCTTTCTGTTCTCCACAAGGCATCTTTACGCCAATAACTCTATCTTTCCCAAGAGCTTCTACACACAAAGCAGCTACAACACTTGAGTCCTTGCCGCCTGAGATACCCACAACTGCCATACAGTCTTTACCGTTCTTCTCAAAGAAATCCTTAATCCACTGAATACAATCATTAGTTGCTTTCTTTACATCAAAATTACTCATGTCTAATCTCCTCTCTAACTCTCATAAGAATTTTTCCTAAATTATTTTCTCCAACACCATTCACAGTTCCCCAAATTTTATCACCCCAAGTATTACCTTCTTCGAGATGCTGATTATCAGTCTCAAGTAACTTTGCTTTGAGCTTTAAATTTTGAGTAAATTTCGCTTTTACAATTTCGTACATAACGTTGTACTTCACATCTTCCCAATCAGATCGAAGCTGAACTCTTCTACCAAGTTTCTTTGCAGATGATGGATCTAAATTCGTGAAACATTCTCTATCTGAAAAAGTTTTTGCTGATTGAAAAGCGGCTTCATTATTCAAATATGTAAGTCCTTCATATGTAACAGGAGAAGAATAAAAGTTGCTTAAAAAATAATATTTACCTCTAAATTCATTTATCATCCTTTGTCAAGCCTCCATAATTCAACATTGCAATCATAAAAAATATTCTCTATCATTTGATGTACTTCCTCCCAATTTGCACCGCCACGAACACATCCAATTTTATATGGCATTGCAATACTCATATTTTCTAAAACTGCATATGATTTCAAATTTTCAAAACATTTTCTTAAAGCATCAATATCTGTATACTGTTTTCCGTCATAGCCATATGATTTTTGTGCAAATAAATTTGCATATATTCTTGCGTCAATATTAGACTGAAAATATCTAACAGAACCCAATAATTGTTCAGGCGTATTAATCGAACAAAAACTATGATAATCTTTATATACTTGCGCATCATAATCACGGATTGCTTTTGCAACACCAGAATTAAAAGCACCTTTGCAATTAACCTGGTGTGCAATAATATCAGTGTTCGAAGTGAGCAAGTCTCCATCAATAATTTTAATCATTACTTACCTCCGTACATTCTGTTTCTGATATCCGCAAATGTGTCTTCTCTTACTAATTCTCCATCTTTAAATACGGTAGTAAGTAAACTGTTATCACTCATTTCAAGTAACTGATCTTGACACTTTAATTCACCGTTATCATCAAATACTCTACAACATCCTTTATGAGATTTCTTTAAGTGACTTGTATCTGTCTTAGGATCTTTGAAAATCATTAACTTCTTGCCATCAATTACTCCATATGTAGCTTTCATTGCAATACCAAAAGTATCTCTTGTAACAACAATCATTTTGCCGTTTTCAACGATTGCAGTGAAGCAAAAAGCTCCTACACCATAAGCAATATTATTAGCTGCGAAACCACGCTTTTCTAATTCTTTCCAAATAGTTTCTACATTAGAAAGTGTGCAACCATCACCATAAATAATACCGATATGCGGATCTAATACCTTATAACCTTTACTATTTACAGAACCACCAAAAATCTCCCATAACCTTTCAACTGTCTTAACTGAAATCTCTACAATATCACCACTATCAGGGCGAACCAAGAGCTTTCCATTATGATTCATAATCTCTTCTTTACACTGTGGAAGAATATTATTTACCATATTCCAATAATCATAAGTATCTGAAACCATACTAAATGACGTATTTGGATATAACTCTGTTAAAAGTCTCTTAACGAACGTAATCTCATCTCCATCAATTGAGAAATTAGCACCCATTACAGAATGCTCAGTTGAGACAGCACCGATTCCAATACCATTATTCTTACAATCGGCATTGTAATATCTATCAATATAATTAATTGCTGGAATTGTAGATGTCTTATTAAATGAAAGCAACCATGACGCTGAACATCTTGTAGCTTCATCCATACAAGACATTCCTCTCATGCCAAAATCTGCACAAGCCATATTTCCAGGTAATCCGTCTGTTGTCTTGTTATACCAATAATCTGCAATCTCACGATACATATGACCGATAGTTGCATGACAACAAGGTTTCCATAATTCTACCTGAAGAATACATTCGATCCACTGAACAAGCCAAGCAAATTTATCATCCGTATTTGTAATCTCAATACAAGGAACACCCATAGGAACAAGTGTGCCTTCTGGCAATGCTCTAATCTCAAGTGGTAAATATCCTAATCTGTGAAGCTCTACAATTTTATCTAAATCATAGTTGTCTCTACCAATCTGTACGTCCATCGAATCTGTATAAAGAGTTAGCATCTCATCTTCCGATAAATCGAAGAAATTTTTCTGAAAATATCCCATTAAATATTCTTTGATAAATGCCTGTAATCCAAAGAAAACCATTTCATTTTGATTCTCTAACATTGATTTTCGAGGCACCCAATACGATACTAACTTAGTTAATCCCTTCGGATACATACGATCATGACACTGTTTATAAGTATCTGATAATAATAAAGCCATTGTGTTATCCATAATTTTAAACCTCCATAACTGTAATTTTTTCATGATTACCATTAAACAAACTGTTTGTAGTAAATAATCTGTTCACTGTATTATTCTCCAAAGACTTGATCAATGTTCCTTTTTCTTTATCAAGAATTGAATTCTCTGTATGAGTGGCATACGCATAAATCTCAGTTACACCATGTTTCTTCAATTCTTCTGCACTATAATAAAGTGAACCGCCATATGCGATAATATCATCAATCATTAACACAGCTTTATCCTTCAAATCAATACCATTTGTTCTAATGTCTAATCCAAGGATTTTACCAGTCTTCCAATCTCTCTTCTTTTCACCATAACAATACGGTAACTCAGGGAATAAATCTGAATATCTCTTAGCTGCACCTGCATCTGGGAAATAAAGTACAAGATTTCTCATACCAATCTTTGAAATAGCTTTATCAACATACTCTTTTGGGTTTTCTTTTACACAGTTATTAAGTAATGCAGTAGAAACATCACTGTGAGCATCCAAAACATAAACTGATGAAAATCCTAACCAATTGATAAAATCGCAAAAATACTTCAATGTGAATACTTCATCATCATTTTTTACTCTATCCATTCGTGCATTAGGAATATATGGAAGAGACAAATAATAATTCACATTAGTAAAAAATCTTTCAAGATGCTTCCTTACTAACATCAAATAAAACATCTCATCGTTGCTCTCATAAATCCATTCAATCCAAATACAAGGAGAGCCATCATAAGAGTCTTCCTCAATGTTGTTTGTATCAATATTTACTCTTGGTGTTCCATCTGGGAACTTATTGATTGTTACAATATCGCCATTAATTTTAATCATATTCTACTCTCCAATCACTTCGATCTGACACATCTTCATAGTTGCTAATGCAGCCTTGTGGGTATCAGGTGTGACACCTGCACAACAACTTGCATCTACTGTAATATCAATCTCAGGATAATTTGCTCTAATAATAAGTGCATTTGAAATTACACAGATATCGGTACATAATCCGCAAATCTCAACACTTTCAAATCCAAAATCCTTCCAATTTAACCAACCAAATGTAGGCTTATCAATCAGAATATCGTTCTCAATATCAAAATCTAACTTATCGGAAATCTGCCAACCAACAGTATTTTTTACACAGTGAATAACAGGAAGATGTACACCTTCATATGTCTCTAAATAATTCTCAGAGTGTGTGTCTCTTGTAAAGATTACCTGTTTACCAGCATCCTTGTACTCCTTAATTTTCTTTGCTACATTTGATACAATTGCCTGTGCTTCCTTTGTGCCAAGTGTTCCGTCAATAAAATCATTCTGCATGTCTACAACAATTAATGTTTCTCTCATTTTGTTACCTCTTTTCTTTGTTCTTATATGTATTTATTCTCTGAAAATTCAGAAGAAATTCCGCTTTTCTGCAAACTTCATATTATATTATTCTTTGTTTAATATTCCCAATCATCATTTCTAACCTGGAATACATCGCCGCACTCTTCAATATCTGGATAATTATATGTGGCAACATTCATAGCATATTTATCTATTTCATATGCTTTATATGTAATATTTGTAAATCCCATTTTCTCCAAACAATACCTACCAGTAGCAATACCATCATACAAACTTAGAACTTCAATAGGATAATCTAGTGGAACATTCTTCAATCCATGATTTAAAATGTGAATAATTACTTCTGCCGTCCATCCATTACCAATTTGTTTATATCTCTGAGTAGCACTGTTTTTTGGTGCTGCTGTATAATTATCTGGCAATGTCTGTAGTCTTTCACATTCTAATGGTGTTAATTTACGGATAAGATAATATCCATCTTTTAGTTTTATTGGATATAATCCATCTTTATAGCCAATAAGACCGTCTTTAACAAGATAGATCATTTTTCCATCAACAGATAAGTTTCCATTCTCATACCACTCAATCTTTTTATATTTACTTAAATCAATTACTTCTATCTCTTCACACATAACATTGTAGGGAACACCTTTATGTAGATTTGCCAATAGACACTGAGACTTGTCTTTGTTAGATACTTGAATATATCCAAAATCAAAATGATTTCTTCCACCTGCTACAGTTCTGACCATATATTCCATTTCTTTTTCACTGAGATGTTTAAAACTGTCTTCTGTAATGGAAATTGGTGTCATATACAAACCAGTTTTTGCACCTTGACCACCACCGTTACTTGTAAGATTTACACTTTTCCCATCTGAGCTATATACTCTATGAGCCTGAGCAGTTGTGTCTATATCACCAATGCGAATAGGCTCGTCACTTTCTGCAATATTACCAGGGGTAAAAGCTACTTGAGTATGATGTTTTTTTAAATAATCTCGTACATTTCCTGCTTGATGTTTTAAACAATAGGCTTTCTCTTTATCAACAATTCCATATTCAAGTACGTCTTTTAAAAAGATATGTCGATCTTCTGGTTGTGGAACATTTGGAATATTTGTACAATAAATTCTCTTCCTCTGTTGTGCTGATACCAAAGCACTATTAATATGTAATAGTGGATAACCCAATTCCTCACTAATCTGACTCTTTATTTCTTCCGCAGCAGATTCATTATTTTCGTACAAGAAGATATCTGGTTTCCACCTTTCTTTCGCCATCACATAATTTAAGAATAGTTCCCATCCTTCTCCCTCTGCTTTTGTCTCACGATTTTTCCTTTGTGCAATAGACCAATGAGTGCATGGTGAACCACCTATTAACAAACGTAATGGTCGTCCATTAAGTTCACAATAATTATTTTTATTCTCTGTCAAAATCCTTTAATCTACAGAGATTGCGCAATCATTTATCCTAGAATTTACTGTTAAATCCTTTCGTTTTAATATTATTTTGTTGTAAAATCCTATGGAATTTGCACGTCTGCAAAAAACATAAGAAAAAATATTTCATTACTTATTTTTGTTTTGGAAATACTTGAACGAATGTCCAAGTTAAGAAAATTTTCTATGCTATATTATTCTCTAATTAACGCTTATCCTCTTTGAATAAATCACCATACGATTTACTTGGTGTTACAATCAGGTTCATATAATTTACATTGCCACTATTTAATTCTTTCTGAATGGCACGATAAATATAATATATTATTATTTCTTTATCTATTCTATCTTCATCTAAGAAAATATTAATTGTAAAACTATTTTGTTTTATAATTCTCACCTCTCTTTTTTGGAAAAGTTTGGCTGATCAGCCATAAATAGAATTGCTTCTATATTAGATTATTCTCTACATGCTTTCTAATAAAACTGTTTCCAGTTCAATAGAACCCCAATTATTATTTGGTCTAATATAAGCGATTGATAAAACAGAACACTCATAACCAGGAGAATCAAATGCGTCTGTAACATCCAACTTAAAAGAAATGTTCTTCTTAGTTAATTCCTGCTTTAACTCGTCCACGACATCATAATAATTTTCTTCATCTTCTCTGTAACGATGATAATATTCATGTTCTTCATCAAAATATTTGTCCAAAATTTCTTCTATAATATCCATCCATTTCACCTCACTTATTCTCTGTATGGTTCTGGCAACGGCATCCAAGCTCTCATACCGCCAGTAATTCTTCCCCAATACCATATTCCATCATAGTATTGTCTTTGTACTTTTGTTACCATTCCTCGATTTGTGGTAACAAGTACATTGATCACTTTCTTGCCTTTGTATCTTTTATCATCTTCTGGCATTTGTCCTTCAACACATTTAATCCACTCCAATTATTATTTCACCTCACTTTAATATTTAATCCAACCATCTGTAATACCAGTCATCCAATAAATAAGATCTTCTCTATCATTTTTTAATCTTCCATCTATTACACGAGTTAAGATTTCATTGAGCCAGTAGCCAACTTCTTTTCCACTTTTAATGAGCATTGTATCCATTACATCCTTACCATTAACTGCTAAATCCTTTAGAGAAAAACATTCATCATCCTGTAAGACTTCTTCTAAGATATATCCGATGTTATCCATTTTCTGTAATCTTGTTTCCTGATTAATATCTGCTTGTGCTTTAATATCAGCTCTACGAACATTTAATAACCTTCTGAACTGTTCTTCCCCAATTTTATTAAGCCATCTCTTGATATATTTCTTTCCTACCTCAAAAGTAGCATCATGATAATAGACTAATTCAACAACCTTTTCTCTTGTATCATTATCAAAACGAAGTCTTTTCATAATTGTATCAGTCATATCAGCACTGACTTTTCCATGACTTTTAAAATGTCTAATACCATCTTCGCCATCTTGATAACAATGTGGCTTTCCAATATCATGAAAAAATACAGCCAATGACGTAATCAAATCCCTTGGATTCAAGTCAGGCTCACAATCACATTCATAAGCTTGTACTGCATGTACTGTATGATTCCATACATCATAGATGTGATATGGATTATTTTGTTGAAAGCCAAACATGTCTTTAATTTCAGGGATGAATAACGAGAATACTTCACGGAATAATCCTATCTGTATATAAAACTCGCTTGATAATGCAATCTTACAGAACTCACTGTTGATTCTTTCAATAGATATATTCTCTAAATTCTTATACATTTTATGAATATTCAAACTTACATCAGAATCAACCACAAATCCCAGTTGTGAAGCAAACCGAATAGCACGTAAAATCCTTAAAGCATCTTCTGAAAATCTATCTTCTGCTCTACCAACACATCGGATTTTATAATGCTCAATATCTTCCATGCCATTAAACGGATCTACAAAACAAACTTCATCATTGTATGCCATCGCATTGATTGTAAAGTCTCTACGCTTTAAATCTTCTTTAAGATTTCGTGTAAATGTTACACTATCAGGTCTACGACTATCTGAGTAATTACCATCAATTCTGTAAGTGGTACATTCATATCCCTCACCGTCAATTACAATGGTAATAGTTCCATGTTGCAAACCAGTTTCAATAATTCTCTTATCTTTGAATACTTCCATCATTTCATCTGGTGTGGCAGAAGTTGTAATGTCGTAATCGTGAATTGGTCTGCCAAGAATACTATCTCTCACACATCCTCCGACTAAGAAAGCTTCATATCCATTATTTTGTAAAGTATGAATAATTTCATTTGCACCAGATGGAATTTCAATTTTCAATCTTTTCATCCAAATTCACCTCAATTTTCGGTTCATCAATAAACTTTGCCAATAGTCCTTCATGGTAGAACACCTTGTCACTTTCAGTAATTTCTTCTCCCAAGAAATATCTAAGTACGAATGGCATCATATAATTATCCAAACACTTAAATTCAATATTATATTCTCCATTTTCTTTATAGATTTTCTTACAGTACCCGTCAGTACCATTGATTTTATGGAGCGAAAATAATTCAACTCTAAATGGAATATTAGATTTTGTATTTAATCTTTTTTCAACACAATTTTTCACAAGATTTAACATGTGCAAATTACTTGCTGTTGTCATATCATAAACAATCTCATCATTTGAAAAGAATACAATTCTCTCTTCACTAATGATGTCATATAATAACGATAATGTCTGATCCATAAGGTACTTTTCATATGTGATGTGTCTTTTGGGATTGCAATTGCCCAAAATTACCTGACGAATATATTTACTATTTATAATATGTTCGTTATCTGTGAATTGAGAAATAAAATCTTCCCATGTATCAGTTCCACGAAACATATTCCTATCGTATTCGTGCAAAGATGAAAAATTAGCCTTTTTCATATCAATACTAATAAAAACTCTTCCAGTATTAGTTGGCTTAAATATATCTTTATTAGATAAATTTTTATGAATCACAGTGAATTTGTTCATATCTTCCGCATTAAATCTCTGATATGCCTCTGACTCTTTGATACTTGTAATAGCTGCATCCTTTACATGATTATATTCCTCAAAGTAATCCTGTTCACAATTGTATTGCTGTAATTCACTTGCAAATCTAATCCATTTATTAACTGTTCCATAAAAATCATCAAAAAGCTTAATTCTGTCTAAAAAATATGGTTCTTGAAATAATCTAATTGGTATATTACAATCTTTACAGAATCTTTCTTTTGCTCTATTTGATATTTCCATTAGATATCTCCCTTCACAATTCGTTCGTTTACATACATCTTAAATTCATTAATTTTCTTATAATTAGGTTTATCGGGCAAAGATGTATTTTCTTTTGCGTATTCAAAACGTTTTTCATATTCATTCAATAAATCATAGAACTCAGAAATAGGTTGCCTATTTTCATCTAAATATTCTCCATTTCTAATACTCATAAGTAAATCGTGTTCATTTGATCTATAAGTGATAATCTCTTCCTTTTCCAGAATATCAATACACATCATATATAATCGAATCAAATGAGCCATATGTTTTCCTAATTTATCATGGGCTACAGCCTTTTCATTTCTTTTACCAAATTTGCTGTAACTACTAACAATGGACTTCATTTCGTTCCACATGCCAGCCCAATCTCTTAACGGATAATGTTGCAAGTTTACATCCATAAAAATCTCGCTATCATATCCTTCTTGAACAGCCTTATCAATATATAGTTTTACATCACTATTTTCATGAGGGTAATATCTGTTTTTAAATTCATATCTTGCATTGTTGATACTTTTTAAAATGTAGGCTTCATTTTCTGCCTGACCAACCAATCTTGCAGCCTTGTTTTCCATGCGTCTGAGTTGAGAACCTGCGTAGCCTCCAAATGTATGAATACAAATCTGCGAAAGAAACATTTTTCTATTATCCAATAATTCTTTACCAATTTTAGATAAATGTAAATAATGCTCAGGCAAACAGCCAAGTTGTTCAATTGTATTAGGGTTGCATGACGTTAAAAGCTGTATCATTTTATTAAACGAATACATAGTTGTATCTGTATCAACATCTACGACCTGTTCAAAGTCTGTTCCAAGTAAAATATCTGATTTGCTGTTGAGTGCAATACCTCTCACATCTAAATCAGATCCTTCTTTATCCATTCCATATGCATGACTTCCACCAAGAGTTAAGATAATGATATTGTTACCCAAATTCTTATCTGTTCTCAGGAAGTCATACTCTTTTGATTTTAATTTGTCCTTAATCTGTTCAATTGTCATTGTCTTAACCCCCAAATTTTCTAAAGAAATGTGCGATTTTTGTTACTTATCACATCTTTCCATTTTTATATCCAAAGCCTTTTTTATTTAATTTTTCAATCTTCTGCTTTGGAACAATACTTTCAACGACTCCGTAAAGCCTACTTCTACAATCTTTACACAAATTAAACCCATGAACTTGAATTAAATCACATAGTTCACCATTTATAAAAGTGGCTGCAATCGGTAACGAATATTCATTATATTTATCAACTTCCTTATCACATAAATCACAAAAATATCTAACCATATATTCTTTCTTTTCTAAAACCCAAAGAATCGAAGTTTTCTTGTCACTTATTGTAGATATAGTCAGCACTCCTAAACAATATATTTGGAAACATATTTACAGCAACATTACGAAGTGCTACAAACAAATCCCTCTCTCATCTACACATGAATCATGTCCATCAACTGTCTTAAATACATTTAACTCATCATCGGAATTTTTATATACAAAGTAATCAGTATCCTCATCAAGAACAAAACCCATATGTAAAGTTTCACATAAAATTCTAAATGCTTCTGCTGAATCAATATCTATAGTACATATTGCTTTTGTATTAACATTTATTTCCATTTGTTTCCTTCCATTGCTTTTTTTATCTGCATAATCAATTTACCAAATTCCATTTACCGTCTTATCAATAACTTCTCTCATCATTCCACCTGTCATTTTGTTCATTGTATCTGCAACAAGACCTTTAAATTCTGCTCTTATTCGCCTATTATGACGAGTACATGGCGTTGAACAATAATTATTTCTTCTACATTTTTTCACAATTGCCATCCAATTTCCACTGTTCATTTTCCTGAATCTGTTCCATAACTTAGTCTCCTCTTCTATCTAAAATCTTCTGAATAGTTTTCTTATCTTTATCAGACAAACTATCCCAATCCAACTTAAAACTCTCACAATTTTTATGGCGATTCCAACCATCATCACAATCATAAGAATAACGGTACGCACAATAATCACATGCCATTTATTTTCACCTCTCTTCCAAAGAAATCGAACTTTATTCACGCTTATCTTCTCGTTCATAATTGTAAACACCAACTACTTTTGCTATTTCTATGCAACATTCATAATCATCCAAATCAGGTGATTGCAATAGCTCAATAATTTTATTTACTTTTTCTTCATCATTCATATTTTCACCTCTTAGCCATTCCTCAAATTCTTCGCCAGTTACACAATTATTTTTAACAGAAATTTTACCACGATTAATTATTTCTTTTGTAATGTCATCTGCAAATTTAATTGGCATAACTTTTACCTCTTTTTTCCAAAAAACGAACTTCACTGTTATCAAATTTCACATATTTTCTCCAATCTATATTTAATAGGGAATACCCATCTCAGAATGAGTAAGACTGCCAATTTGACTATTGATTAAGCCAAAGAAATGATTTAATATATGTATGTACTATCGTTATTGGCTATGGATATTCCTGTAGTTATATGACGATTGTTCCAATTGTAGGCAATCACTTAATAATTTTTCCGACATTCGTGGTTACCTACCACCTCAAAATTAAGCAGTAGCCTGAGTATAATTATCGAAGCTACGTTTCATATATGTATAGTTGACTTTCTGTGATGAACTAAAATCAGATTTATTTCTGTAATTATCCACCCATTTTTCAAAATCTTGATCTTTTTCATTCTGGCAAGCGTATGCCATAAGAGCAATCAGTGCTGTTCTGCATTCGTTATACACAGGATCGGTAATCTTAACACAATCTTCAACCATATCTCTGTAAAACTCAATATCCTCTTCTGTAGCATCAGGATTTACATTTTCCTGAACAAAGGAAAGAGTTGTTTCTTCTGAATTATCTTGCTCATTTTCTTCCGTATTGTTATTCTCTACTTCTGTGCTATTTGTTTCTGTTGTATCAATATGTAAAAATTCATTCATCAATTTTACAAGTAAATCAATTTTACCTGTAATAGTTGCCTTTTTCTTTGTCTGCTGATCCTTAAAATCTGCCATAGAAACACCATCAATTTCCTTGTCTTTTAACTCTGTGTTATATGCATTTAAGAAATCAACAAAATTAGAATCATCCATGTTATATGTAGTAAATTTATCAAATACAGCAATCCACATTGGCATTGTTGTTGGAGTAAGTAATAATTTTAAATCTTTGTTATCTTCTCCTAACGCCAATTCTAATCTATTGAAGTGTGAATTAAGTTTTAAGAACTGCTGTTCTGTTGCGTTTTCATCAACATATTTGTAAATTGTATCAAGTTTTGCTTTCCATGAATCACGGAAGAACATTAACATTATTGATTCTGCAACAACACGTTCCAACTTTCCCTTAATAACATTATTATCTGTAAACTTCCCACAATTTTTAAAGAATGTGTTTTTCTGTGAAATATTTTTAATATATCCTGCTGTCTGTGCAGATACATTAAGAAACCCACCCTGTTCCTTATTCATGCTCGCATGATTATTATAATCACGAATATGATCTGCAATCTGTTCATCTGTACAATCAAAGAACTTTGTTACGTTTATATTGAAATTATTGAATCGTTTCTTTAACTCATCAGGAAGATCTTTATAATATTTCCCTATAACATCAAATATTTTCATCTCATATTCTGGTAAGCCTTCTTCATCAAGTACACGATTTCCATTATCATCTAAGACATAATCTCTATACTGAATTAAATGTCTCTCTGCTCCTGCTGAACCAATCTTAATACGATTTTCTTTGAAGGCTTCAGCATACGAAAGTCTCTGTAATCCATCAATTAAATGAGAGATTGTCAATCCTTTTTTCTTCTGTTCACAAAGAATAATTTCTGGAATAGGAAGATTACTAAGAATACGACAAAAATATCTATTTGCTTCTTCTGTAGTCCACTGAAAAGGTTCACGCTGCAAGATGTAATTGCAGTTCACGTCTCCATTTTTTTTATCCTGTAATAACGAATACATACTATACTTGTCCGTCCTATAATTTTCAGATTCGCTAATTTCAATAATTCTGTCTTCCATATTATTTACCTCCACATCATAATTCCCATCATTTTTATTCTTTGAAAATACTGAAAGTCCTTTATTTATCTTAATTGACTTCATAGCACTACTATATTCTCTGTCTGATATATTCAATTTTTGTTTTATATTATCAGCAGGAACATTCTCCATCCGCATCAGCAAAATATTTTTTTGTATCTTCGGTAAAGAATCAATAAAATTATCAACTTTTTCATCGGTACTAAAATCGAACTCACTCTTGTCTTCTATATTAAAATTAGAAGCAATTCTTTCGGCTAAATCATTATCTTCTTCGGTAGGTGCATCAAATGAAGTGTCTGAAATAATAACAGGTTTTCCTTTGTCATCATCTGTTACATTCCCATCTTTATCAACTTTTACTATCTTTCCATTTTTATCAGTTAAAAGGTTTTTTCTTTTTCCTCTTTGATAATTATCTCTGTACCAATCAATACAAGATTTTTTAATATTATTTGTAAGGTAAGTATTAAAATTTGCACCTTTTGATAGATCAAAAGTAATAACGCTTTCCATCAATACATCCATTGCATCATCATACAATTCATCATGCTCATATTGTGGAATACCGTATCTAAAGAAAGCATCACAACTTATTTTTTTTAATTTCGACATATTATTATCACAATAATCATTGATTAATTTTAATTGTTGTGATGAAAGATTTTTTAATTTTTCACGCAATATTTCGTTTTTCACTTCATACACCCACCTTACATTATTTTCTGTTTAACTCTCTATGTAATACCTCTCCAAAGCTCAACTCGTTATCATTGATTTTTATATGCCGTGTCTCTGAACAACACTTCGGACAACGACAGAATTTCTCATGCTTATCCTTTGAGAACGACATAATTCCAATCATCGGAATATAACAATTTTTACACAACATTTTCATCCACCTCCACAACCCTATATGTATATTTACGGTCAAATAACCCATCAATTGCCTTTTGTGTCCGTTCTCTACTGATTTTTGTATCATCAATCTCTTTTAGTACATTATGTATAATTAGCATTTCATCCTTAAGCTGCCTTCTGTTTCTTCTGTTCTCTCTTATTTTCTTATATAAAAGCCAAGCAGAATACAGATCTTTTGGTAATTCAAGCTCTATATTATGTAAAACGTCTATTAACTCTTGATCAGAAATATGTAATTGTTTCTCAAGTTCTTCATATCTGCTTTTTGCTTCTTTAATAATGTCAGAACATTGACCAAACTTATTTACCCATTGAGTGATATTCTCTGATGGGTGATAATCCGTATTTTCAATAATTTTCTTCGACTCTTCTTTTACAATCTTTTGAATTGGCGTTTGAACAATAACATCTGGAACACATTCGAGTTTAAATCCCATCCTTTTCATTGTTTTTGGTAAAGAATTAAGAATATTTTGAGCTTTTACCTTATCAAATTTCCCCTTATCGTTCTCGGTGCAAGGATTTGGTTGCCCATTTTTGTTTAATGTAATGTAAACATTTTTGTCATTCTTTATAACAAAGTACAATCATATCGTCTCCCTTCTTAAATTGGTAATGGATCATGTAGGACTCGAACCTACGACTCCCGATTTATGAGATCGGTGCTCTAACCAACTGAACTAATGATCCAGATTGTCAGCATCATCGCAAGTTTATCATTTAGAGGTTTATGATGCTGACTATGTAATCTGTTAGTAGATTATTCTCCATAAGCAATCACACAACCTATGGTTTGTGCTTACAGAATAATTCTGCGTTCTGTAACATACCGGGTGGAATGTCACAAAGCAGGGCATACCAGATTCGAACTGGTGGATTTTGCAGTCAAAGTGCAATGCCTTCTCCGCTTGGCGAATGCCCTAAATATTAAATTTTGATAAAATATTGGAAACAGGCTATGATTTTAGCCATACTGAACTTGACATAACTGGAAAATTATGCCAAAATATGTAATGACTTAATCTTGGTTGGTTGAGTTACAGTCTGAATGACATATGTGGTTGCAGCCACGTCATTCGGACTGTTTTTTTATTTCCATTATTTCTCTTACAACAATAATCATAGTCCAAACATATGTTTGTGTCAAGTATAAAACAAACACTTGTTCGATTTCTTGTTCATGTTTGCATTCTAATATGTATGGTGTCCTATAATCAGGACACTAAAGTTATTCTTTATTAGAAAATCTCGGCAGCAGTAACGTATTCATTACACCATTTCTTTCTATATTAAATATATCTTGCTTTACACTGTGCATGTCAACTTGTGACATGAATTTATTCTCTGAATAAATCATTGTTTTTGCTGCATTTGCAATTTCCAAAATGTCTACCTTATTTGCTATCCGCTCTCCTAATGGAATAATTGTCATTCCAAGTTGAGTTTGGATAATATTGAACTCTTCATCTTCTGGATATTTATCAAGCAATTCTGTCAATTCTTTCTTTGTGATAGTCTTATATTCAGCCACAACTAACCCTCCTTCTAGGTACATTTGCAAAATATGCTTTAACGACAAGATCACATTCACCATCGTTTAAAGTGCCCATTTTGTATATTATCGAATTTTTGTCAATTACCCTTACTTGCTCTCCAAGCACCATTGAATCTTTCGTCAAGCCATTTTGTTCATTCATATGTAGGACTTTATGACATGGCATATTTAATTTCTTGATTTCACTGGTCAAAGGAACAGCTATTGAGGTTGGAGAATATTTGTTCCCGATGTCGTTCTGAATGATCACACCTGGTCTTACTCCTACTTGAACTGAATTAATTTTGTCTTCTCCAAAGTCAATCATCATAACATCCCCAAAGTTTACAGTCATTCCTTTTACCTCCTTTCTTCTTATGTACGTCCTACGTTTTATTTTCTTTGATACTTCGTATTATACAACCTTTAAGTTGATAATTCAACCTATTAGTTGTAAAAATAAGTAACAAAAATCAATATATAAGTTGATTAAACATTGTTTATATTGTATAATCAACCTATATTATAGAAAGGACATATACAAAATGATCTGCTCAACACCAAAAGAAATGCTTGTAGAAATCAAACGTTACATGGATCTCAACGACATTCCAATTAAAGATCTTGCTGCAAGAATGGACACAAGTCCACAAAATGTAAGCAAAAAATTTAAAAATGAAAATCCAACACTTAAAAGTATTTACGAAATTTGTAATGCCCTAAATGTAAAAATTGATTTCTCAGTTAAAGACACTAATAAATAGTGTCGTATACATATTACACAAATTTAACAAGTTCAAATGGTTGCACTCCCATTGCCTTAGCAACCAAATCAAGCACAGCTAAATCAGGAACAGCACTTCCATTTTCCCATTTGCTAATTGTACTTGGTGCAATATCAGCCATTTTCGCTAACCCTCTTACTGTTATTCTCTTTTCGGTTCTGATTTTCTTTCCAATATATTCAACCATAATCACATCTCCATCAATTTCTCTTTCATTCCAACAGCTCCATTGGCATAATTATTAACTGTTGTATTCACACTACTATGTCCAAGCTGTTGCTGTACAAATGCAAGATTTCCATTTCTGTTCATTATACTAGCATAATAATGTCGCATCATATGTGGAGTAATATCATTTCCATAATTCTCAAATATCTGTTTAATATTTCTTTCTGTTGTACGAGTTCCGTTTTTATTTACAAACACAGCTTCTTTGTCTACAATATTATCCAATGTATTTCTGTACTCTAGCCATTCTCTTATAGCTTTTAAAGCAGATCCGCTAAGATATACCGTTCTATTTTGCATTTCTCGGTACACACCTTTACCAAGGATAGTAATATATGGCATTTCTTCGTCCAAATGCAAATCAGATAAATCCAAGCCAGCAAGTTCAGATTCTCTTATTCCAGTTCCTCTTAACACACGAAAGATAGCAATATTCCTATTTCTTACTGGAATATCCTTTTTCCACATTATTTTCTCTTCCATATCATTAAGTTGCTTTTCTGTTGGAAGTTTTTTAGTTAAATTGTTCCCAGATGGAATTCCTTTATATGTTACATCTTTAAAGAATCCATCTTTAATTTCAGTTCCCTTCACTCTACTCATATAATCCCAAAAACTGCTTATAATATGTTTCCTAGTTTCTAATGTTGTAGGTGACATTCCATTCTGTTCTTTAGTCTTTAAATATAATGTAATGTCTTCTGCCATAATATCAGTAAAATCCGATGGCTCAATATCTGAAATTCTCTCCCTATTAATCATTTTGTTTTCAATAAACCAATTGAGCAAATCTACAATAACTCCAAGATAATTTAAAGCACCTGCCTTACTTTCTATTTTAACAGTGAAATATTTTCTCATATATATAGGAAGATTCAACTCATCCAACTTCCTATTAAGCTTTTCAGCATTTTTATTCTGTACTTCTATCTTATAACACATGTTCATCAACCTCTCTTTCATATTTGTCTATATAATAATTCTCTCTTTTTATCTTCGCAGCCTCAAAAATTTCTTCATAAGAGTCACAAAATCTTACTTCGATACACTTCGTTACCTCTCCACACTTCAAACAATACAAATCTTTAACATGTTTTTGTTCTCTTTGTCTCTGTCTCTGAATTCCACTGGCTAACATATTTTCATTCATACATTTCATACATATGAATCTTGATTGACGTTTTGGGTTTCCATTTTTATATCTACTCATTTTTCTCACCATCCTCTAAAATTGTTAGTATATTACACTGATCTACAATCCCATACCCTTCCTGAATTACTTCTCGATTTTGTAAATCCTTTGGAATATCATATAACATACCTTTCCACAGTTTCTTCCTTAATGGATCTGTTGTGTCTTTCGTTTCTGATGTTTCGATTATAATTGGTACATTTTCGTTATTTTCTATAAAATCTCTAATTGTTGTCATAATATCACCTCATTTTCTGTAATAAAAAAGCAACCAGACATTAATCTAGTTGCTTTGTTTACTATAATGTTAAAATTATATTTCAATTACCAATTTACTTCCGAAACCAATCCAGTAGAAAACATCTCAGATGCATCTGACCATTTTTCTCCATCTTCAATATCACACTCTAAAATACTAAGAAAAACCCCATTTAAAAATTCAGTTTCTCCTACAATACACATATACTGTTTCGTGAAAGTTTCCATCAATTTTTGCTTAAATGGTTCTATTTTATTTCCATCAAGTGCTTTCATCATCCATGTTTCTCTACCTTTGTAGATTCTGTCTGGCAAATTACTATTTCTTAAAATATAATCTACCCATGCGCCACAAATAAATCCCCATTCTTCGATGTTGTTTACATGGAATTCTTTCTTTTCTGCGCCTTCTTTTACTCTTTTAAGAAGATCTTTCTTTTCATCGTAATTCATATTCTGAACCCTCCTGTTATAATTATTTCCGTAAAACGGCACATCTCATGTTATAGTTTATAATTGTTTTTATTTTACCATATTTTTATGTAAAATAAAAGAAGCAGTTGGTTTGCTGCTTCCAATACTTATTTCAGTATTTGATTTGCTTTCAACAAGAAAGCAATTTTTCATTCACTATTTTCTTTTAAAAACCTTTTATAGTCATTGTCTCCCAAACAAAATAATTTACAACCATCATCTTCTAAATTAACAGTTATATGATAATCGTCATCTAAATCAAAATCTGGATGTTCTTTATTCATACACATCCAATTAGGACATGCCCAAGTACAAAACACACAATTTTTGCATTTATACACAATATTGCCTCCTTCGCAAGAAATCGTCATTTCATCTTTGTCAAACAATCTGGACAAGTATTTCCATATTCTTTTGTCCATCTCCAATCACTTGTAGCATTTTTTAACCATTTAACACTTTTACTGTTATGATAGTCTCTGTTTATAATATCTCCACAACAACCACAAGCCACTTCCATATATATAATAGCTTTTTTCATTTATACCACCTCTTCCAATCTTCCGAGTAAATCATTCTTTCATTATAAAATCACATCTACTTGTTCATAAGTAAAATCATTTATTGTTAATGTATGCACACCAAATTCCTTATCATTAATATATTCTCTCAATTTTTCACACGCAATATGATAATCTTCTGTTTTGATTACTATACGAAAATCAAAAGTCTCATTATAAAATATATGCATTACTATCACCACCATTTCCGTAGGAAAGTTAAATTTACTTGGCTTATTCTGATTCAATATCAACTGGATTTTCCAATTTTAATATCTCATCTTTATGCTCTACCAATGCAACACTTGCAATAGCATTTATTTTGTTCTGACAGAATGACTCAATTTCTCCCTTTGCTTCCACAACCGTTTTGTCCATCTGTTCGTTAAATTGGTCTGCAATAAAATCCAAATTACATCCAAGATCCATGCTTAATTTTCTAAGCTTAGATATAACAGCCTCTTTATCTGCCTTTGTTAGTGCTTTTTTCTGTGAAAACAAATCAGTCACATCTTGAATTAACTGCTGTGACTCATTCATTGCCTCTTTTGTTTTACCTTTGAATTCATCCGTAAACTGTTCTCTTTTACTGACAAAATCACATTCTGGAATCCTACCATCTTTTTCAGTATAGCGTATAGTACATGGTACACCAGAACCACATCCAAAAGATGTAATCGCTTCAGCAAACTGTGAATAACTCATCTCTATTTCTGCAATAGGAGCTTTACCATAAACCCAATCTCTATTTAATCCACGCTCTATCTCTGCATGTCTTAACTCCATTGTTATCACATTATTATGCTTGATACTACTGCCGAATAAAGGTGTTACATGGCTATTCGACCTATTAAACATAATAGTTCCATATGACGGATGGGAAGTTCTAGTCCCAAAATCTGTTTCTTCTACTTTATATTCGTTTTCCATATATTCTATTCTCCTTTCATAGTAAACTTAGATTTCATCAGTATTAATTTCTCTATAACTTCCAATTTCTATTGCGTCTACAATAGTACAGCCATAAGATTTGACTTCTTTAATTACATCTTTCAATTCATCTTCATCTTCTAACCAACTATAACTAACTCCATCTTGTTCACTTTCGTAAATTAATAAGAACGGTCTTTCTGGTTTTAAAAACATATTGTCATTACTCATATTTTACCTCCAATAATTTAGATATCATCTTCTTCATAAAATTCTTTTCTATAATCCTTGTAAGTCTTAATGTTCTCATCTAACTCTTCTACATCAAAATCATAATTGATATGTCTTATTTTAAGTCCAAACATTAAGATTCTTAAATCCCAATTTGCTTCCTCTTTCGTTTTAAACTTAAATGGAAGAATCTCTTCCATGTAATTATCTATTATTCTCCACATATTACTACCTCTCAGTTTTCATAAAAAACAATCATTCTTTCCTAAAACATCAATGCAAATTCTGGTTTATTTTTCAATTTCACATAAATTGTACTTTCGCTATTCTTAATTTTATAATCTTCCAATTCCCATTTATATACATTCACTTCCGTTCCTGTATATGGTGATTTCAAATACAACATATCAGGGTTACTTGTTTCTACGAATCCATCAATATCTTTTATATCTGAAAATCCGTATGTAGAAACTGCTCCATATAATATACCTACAAGTTTTCTTTTATACGTATCAATCACAAGACTTTTAAATTTTCCATCTTTCATTGTCATCACTCCAATCCAAATGAATAATCCTTTTATTTCAACTCTATACCATAAATATCTTGAATCACATCTAGTAGTTTATTAGACCATCCTATCAATCCATTCCATTCACAATATTCTCTGAATACTTTTTCTCGTGACATATTCCATATATCTGCGTCATGAGAGCTGTCATCTTTATTCATTCCCATTCTTTGCCTACAGGATTCCATTACTTCATTACTATAATCAAATTGAGCCATTTGTTCTCCTACCTATGAAAACTTGGTTTACTTGGTTTGTTCAATTGGCTCGTCTAACTCTTTCCCATATACATCTACACACCCGCCATAGGTATTTCCATTCTCTTCATACCAAAAATACCATTCTGTGTCTGTTATTCTCTTTACATTTACGTCAGAAGTCTTTGTATTCTTAATCCATTTTTCCGCTTCATTAATAGCAATATCTTCATTTGAATATATCCCAAGCACCCTTGCGTTTGCTTCTGGGTGTTCTCCTTTATTATTAATTACTGTATGTACTATTGTATATAACATGTCATCCACTCTCCAATCTACTTAATTCCAGCTTCCTTACACAACTCTAAAAACTCATCCTGGCTAATTTGCATTTCTGGTTTAATAGTTGTCTCATAATAATGAATTGTATCTGCTGCAAGATTATAATTCTTATCAGACTTTGCAAGATCAACCATTGATTCCAATGTAAATTTTACAATACCTATGTATGCCTTCTTGTCTATTTTATCCATATTATTCACTCCAATCTAATTAGAAATTAACCGATTTTCAATTTTTCTCAGTAAACCTACCCTTTGTTCTTTTACTTCATCAATCCAACCACCATCATGTTCTTGAACATATCCGATTGCTTCAAAAGCCTTTAATCTCAGGTCTGTCATTGGATCATTCTGAATTTTTTCAAAAAATTCTTCGTATTCATATAAACCACCAAGAATTTCTTCATCTATACCATTTATTGAAATATCAATTATTTCACAAGCAAGAACTTTTTCATCTATATCTCCGTTCTCAATCAATTTTATAATATCTTCTTTTAAGTTTTTGCTGTCAACTAAATCCAACATTGTATCTAAAGCTCTATCATTAGATAGCACCTCATAACTCCATGCACCCATATCTATATTCTCCTTTCCAATCTTCCATAAAGAAACTATTATTTCTCGCTTTTATTTTAGCATGTAAAATGCATACTGTCGGTATTTATTTACCAATCTTCACCCCATAATTTCTTAGTTACATTGAAGTCACTTGGCATTGTCCTACATTTTAAACATCCAAAATTCAACTTGTTAAATTCTTCCTTTGTAATTTCAGTGCCCATATCTCCTTCAACAGTCGTATCGTAATCAAGTTTTCCCTGGCATTCTGGACGAAAATACCATACTCTATAAAATTCTTTTCCAGTTTTTCTATTTTTTCCGCTAAACAAACAAGTAATTGTTCTTCCTGAACTAATTTCGGTTGTTACTATTTTTCCAAAATAAGGATTATACTGTTCATATACATTATATCCACGCTTAATATTATCCTGTTTGTCACGTTCACTCATTGCAAATAACTGCTGTGTACCCCTCCCATAAGAAGTATCATACACTTTACTACTGTTTACACCAACAGTTGAATACAATTTAACCCCATTTCTATCAGTGGTTTTAACTTTCTTTACTCTCTCACCATTGATGTATTCATTGCATAATCTATCCGCATAATGAACATTCCCTTTTTCATCAACTGTACGAGTAGTTTTCTTCATATCATAATTGTCATAAGCCGCCTTCGCAGCACTTCCTGCATAAATTCCTAAGAATGCCAATAGTCCACCGAACATATTTATCAACCACCTTTCTTATCTTATATTACTATTTTCTCCACTTTTCCATTTCATCAACAGACTTCTTGTTTAAGTTATTATACATATCATGTCTCTTACGAGATTCTTCCTTTTGGTTCGCTTTCCAAGGAAGATAAATACAAACATACATTGCTACTAAAAATCCGATTAACTGTGCCATAATAATTACCTCCATTGTAATTGTTTTCGTTCCTATTACTATTATTTTAATTTTATCATATAATTTTAAATCTCGCACTATATATCCAAGTATTAAAATGATCCATATTTAGTAGCTTTAACATATCCTCAAATCCTTTAATGATATCCGTTGCTAACAAAAATCCTTTACTGTATCCCTCGTAATTATTATTAGGAATAATTGTAAGATACTTTCCATTCTTATGTACTTCATGTCCTCTTTTAGACATCTCCTTTTTAAATTCTTTGTAATCAAACATAATTTCCACCATTCCTTTCCATAAAAAATAAGAGATTGGATATTCCAACCTCTTATATATTCTCTAAGTAAATTTCCGAATTCATTTGTTTATTTAATCATAATACAAAGAATTTTTGCATTTTTATATCCATACCAGTCCTCAAACACAATATTAATCTGCTTAACTGTTGTATTCATCAAAATTTTCATCTTCAAAATCATTCATACAGTCATTAAAACCACTAATACCAAAGTATTCGCTATCTTTAAATGCAATCATAATTCCTTCATCTATTGCGTATTTATCTGACTCAGCAAATAATGCTACCTCTGCTGTATCTTCGTCCATGCTGTCTGTTACATTAATGAGAATTGCTGTTGGCAAGAATACTTCATCATTAGACAAATCGTAATCATCATGTTTGTATTCACCTATTATGTCGTTTAAATAGTTGATGTATTTGATAATTTTGTCTTTGTGTATGTCAAAATCAACTGAGCAAATCCATTTCAGCAATTTTTCCTCTTCTTTGGTTAACCTTTCTGAGTCATTGCCTCCAACCAGGCAAATCTCAACGGTTCTTTCCTTTCCAAATATTTTAATTTTTACTTTACTTTCATTTTCCATATCAAAGTTTTCCTTTCAAAATCCTTTCATTGTCTTTTTGTATCAATAAGCACCCAGGCTGACATGGCAGTTCTTCTTACAACTTTATCTACCGTATAATCGCAGTCTTTAATAATAACTGTATTCCAATTATCGGTTTTATACCCGTCTCTAAACTAGCCATTAAACTTTCTTCTTCGCATTTAAACCATATTATCATAATCATCACCGCCCTTTTGAAATTTCCGTTTCTTATGCTACAAAATCTGTATCTGCCATATCAGATAAATTATTTGTTGTTTTAATACATTTAATTTCATAAGATAACCCATTGTTTATCATTACAGCTTTTGCAAGTATTTCAGCTTCTTCTTTATTAAATCCTGATGCAAATACAGTTCTTCCATTATTAAAAGTTACAATATAATGATTCTTTTTCATGTTAACAATCACTCCTTTTTAAATCGCCGTTTCAATATTATCTTTCATCAATAAGTTCTCTAATCGGAAATGAAATAATTGTATTTCTACTAAACCTTTCCTTGTATTTCTCGTTTACAAGTCTCTGTGCTTCTTCAATATTATCTGCATGAATAATATCTAAGACGGAACAATCACATTTACCAACAGCTTCGAAGAAATACATTGTGTTTCCATTTCCGTACTCTTCATATCCTTGTGATAATGGTATTCTCTGAAATCCAGTCTGTTTTGTGTCTGAATTTACTAAATAACATTTTGATTCATGGTCATTTCTAAATTCTATACACTCCTTACTTCTATTTGTCATATAATCAACCTCCAATCTTCACAGTAAATCATCGTTTCATTGTTTCATCAAATTCAACATTATATTTTTCAGAAATAGATTTTGTAAGTTTCATACTTGTAATAATATTTTCAAACCCATACTCCTCATACAATGCTGTTAATTCATCGAAAAGTAAAGTTCTATCGCTATATTTAAGTCTTCGGAAAGCTACCTCTTCAATTAAGTCTCCATTTTTATCTACTTTATCAAGATATATTTCTATATCAGTTGTAGAAGAAAACCAACCTTTATATTTTTGTATTTTTATTATGTTTGTTGTTTTGATTTTCTGCTTTTCGATTAATTCTGATTCATACACTTTTTTATTTTCATTGAGAACATTTAAGAATTCTTTAGTTTCCACAATTTTACGATTTACATCATCTAAAAGATTTTTTAATCCATTAATTGTTGCTCCCTGTAATTCTTCTCTTTTAACTGATTTCATTGTTTATTTTCCTCCAATTCTTATGAAACTCTTGTTTCAAACTTTGCATTCTTTGTATTCTCTTTCAGTTAATAGTCCTTCATCGCACATATCTTCAAGCGTTCTATATACAGCGTTTGCTCTCCAACTTGCATATGAAAAACCATCAAACTCTCCAATAAGAGCATCTCTGTTTTCTTCACTTTGTTTTTGTAATTTTTCTGCTAATATGGAATTACGAAAGAAATATGCTTTATACATAGCTGCTTTAATTCTAAGATTCTCAATTTCATATTCCTGAGAAACTAATTTCTCTTGAGTTTCTAATAACTGTAACCCCATATTCCCTAATGGGCTTCTTTCAATTCTGTTTCCAAAATAAGTATAATTCATGTTTGTCACTCCATTTCTATGCTTTGAAATTGCTATTTCTTATTAAAATAATCTAAAGGAAGATCAATTTCCTTTTCATAAAACTCAAATTGACTTCCATCTATTTTTCCAGTATTTGCAAGTTTCATGCTTTCCGTATCATCTAACCAATGACCTGCATACAATGAATAATAATTATCATCATTAGGTATAGTAAAACAAACATCTACTTGATCTTCCCAGTCAAGAGGAATCTCCTGAATTTCTGCATTTTGTGGAATATTCACTAAATCCATTAGTTTCCGTGCCAAATCACTTTTATTAAGACTTCTACAATCTGTAGAAGATGTAGTACATATTTCATGTACAATTTCCATAAAATTCACAATAATCATCTCGTCTTTTGTCATTTTCATCACTCCAATCTTTAACTTATCAATTTGCCTAACTCTGACATCCGATCATGTTTAAATCCAATAACTACAAGTACCTGATTGATACCTTCTGCATATCCTCTGTGATTCCATGCCTTAGTTTCCAAAATATGCCGTTCTGTTGTATCATAACTATTTCCAGCTTTATAAAATTCTTCATTTGCATTTTCTGCATTTCTGATAGCTTCATCTAATAATTTTTCACATTTTGTATATTCTAATTTTGTCATTATATTCACTTCCTATCTCTAATCTTATCCAACTGTTTCTTTAATTTTCCATCATTAATCTCAACTTCATATCCTGACAAATAGGAAATAATGTCACTCGCTCTCTTATTGCTCCGTGTAATACATACAGGAACCTCATCAACTGAAATAACTGTTTTATATGTACTGTTATACTGCTTTACTCTTGTCTGTGTAATTTTCATTTTCATCACTCCAATCTATACCAAATTCCATGTTTTAATAGGTGTACTTACTGAAATATCAAAGTGTTCATCATTCCGTAAATCTTCAACCTCTTTTCTAAGTACAATACACTCAAATTTATTCTCTTTAATTGCCTTACAAATCACTCTCATTGCACCTGCTTTTGATTTGTAATTTCTGTTAAAAGTAGCTCTCTTATCTTTATCTGCAAAACCAACTACTTTATAATAAATTTTATCGGTTGCCTTCCAGAAATTTTCTGCAATCGGAATGAGAACATAATGTTCACACATCCATTTGAAATCCTTTTCCGTTTTGCTGATATAAGGATTACTACCATCAATAAATTCTATATGCTGATATTTCATACTCACACCTCCTTGTAATCTTCCAATAGTTCATTTAAGTTGTCTTTTCTCCACCGATGAAGTTTTCCATCGCCAGTGTAATTCCTAACAACTCCAACCTTACGACCTGCAACTTTCTGATCGTGCTGTATATACTGACGAACAGAATTGTGATGATGTCCGTCACTATGTACCTCAATGTATTTCTGCTTGTTTCGTTTATTTTGATATGTTTTTACTCTCATTTTAATATCCCTCCAATCGTTTCCACTCACCATCAATCCGTTTCCATGCAGTAGGATTTAAGCTATATAATTCTCTTTGAAATAACTCATCATATCTTTTATCCATCTGCTCTTTAGCATCGAACAGTTCCTCATGGTCTAAGTTTCCTTTATCTAAACCAGACAGTTTATATATTCGCAACTTATACATATTAATCACTCTCCTTAACTATTTTTAAATCTCCATAACATTTTCCGCACATTGAGTAATTTCTATCACACGACATACAAGAGTCCCAATATCTATTATCTTTTTTGTATTCTTTTGGAAAAATAACTTCTCCTATTCCATTTAATTTTGGTATTTCTCTTTTACATTCATTCCCGTCATAATGACAAAAATAAGTTAATCTCATACCAATCACTCTCCCTTCAGATTAGGGCACAAACCAAGACCACCATCAATTTCAGGTACTCTTCTGTATGCGTCTCTATGAATACAATCTGCCTTATCACATTCGCTGCAACAACATTTCTTGTATTCCTCATAACTCATTTTGTAATTTGTCTCTTTAAATCTCTCTTCTGTCATCATAATTACTGCACCTCCAATGCTTTCTGTACTTTCTCGTTAAACTCACCATATAAAGATTTCCATTTCTCAATCATTTCTTTTGTAGGTTCACCAATAAGATTATATCTTTCTTGCCTATATTCTTCGTGATCTTCACAACATTCTGTTACAAACACAGCAGTTCCAAATTTATCTGAATCACATCCAAAACCACCAGTTGCAAGTACAATTTGATATTTTGCGTCTTTAAACTCTGGTTTGAAAAAATCTGGTTTAATTACTACTAATTTGCCTTCAATATTGTCACTTAATGGTTTACATTCACTTTTATCAATTATTGTTTTCATATCTTGTACCTCGCTTTCTTTTTAAGAAACAGTTCTTTCCTTTGGTTTTATTTCCATGCTTTATCTCTTAAATCGTTGTAATTAATTTTCTGTTTTACTACCAATTCACAATCGTCTTATATCTTACGTAACTCAGCAAATAAATCAGCATACTCATTTTCATTTGCCTTACGAGTAGTCAAATAAAATTCATAGCTTGCTTCGCTATGCTGACCAGTATGCATATATGACATAATATTTCCGTAATTTACTCTCGCCTCTGGGAAGAATGCAATCACATCATTATTTTTATTTCTTCGGAAAATTACTTTTACTTTATCCATTTAAGACACCTCTTTCCAATCAACCACCTGTCTATATCCGTTTGCCTGTAAGATATGAATTTTTTCATCCTTATCAAGTTCATAATGATTTCTAAAAAATTCTTTTAATCCCTCTTCTCTTTCTGCCCTCCACAGTTCATCATGAGTGATTACATCTCCAAATTCTTCTTCGTCCGTTGTTACGGTAATATCAGAAATCTTTCCAAAATACATTGCCTCAAGCAAATCTGTATCCACATCTCCCATAACAATGTAATCTTGCCAATCTCCTTGGCTATACCCTCTGATTGTTCCTGTTTTAAAGGTGTCTTCTGGATAAAGAAGTCTAATTACATCAACCAGAATATCTTCTGTACATCTGCATTTATCATACATTTCTTTTAATTTTACAATCACTTCATCAGATACATCCGTTGGATATTCGTCATAACAATCAATATCGTCCAAAATCTTTTTTGCATTCTGATACCATTCTGCCTCAGTACATCCTGTAAAATCTCTATTACCTGTAAGAACAACCTGTTCATCGAAGTTTTCACAACCACAATAATCTTTCCAGCCCTGATTACTATTGTACAGCCACCATGTTCCATCGCCTGTGTTGTCTATTTTGATTTCTACCATATCAATCAACCTCACTTTCTATTTAACTAAGTCGTAATCTCTCATTTCTTTTTCAGTAAGTTCCCTGTTGTAATACAACTCAGCCCACACCATTTTTCCATCAACTTTCGTTCTGTCATCATAATTTACAAAATCCATAAATCCATCTTTAGGCTGCGTTCCCATACTTACAGGACGCAATGTGGAATAATATTTTTTCCACCCATATTTATCTGCACTCTGTCTTACATATTCTGTATTACTCATTTGCAATCTCCTTTACATATTTGTTAAACATTTCTTCAAACTGCTTTCCCATTCGCTTGATAAATCCACTCATCAACTCATTGGATTTTTCAAGTTCTTTTGTTTGCATATCATAATTACGCAATCTGTCATAAGTATCTCTGTCTATGATTCTTCTCATTTCGCTTTTAGTACAACAATGCGGTTCACAATATTCTTCATAAACCATTTCATTGTCTATAAAAATCTGTTCCCACATTTTAATATCAAAGCATTCATCACTTACATACCAAACCATGTAATACTCTAATGCTTTTTCAAAGCTGTCAAAATCTCTATTTGTGTATAACTCCCAAGGTGCATCGCTATGTGGAGCATTAAGACTTTCCGTTGCCTTTACAAATTTATCCCATGTTTTTGCATCATTGATAATTTCAATATGATAGTTAATCCGTAAATTACTTTTATTCATTTCACATTCTCCTTTACATTCCTTTCAATTCACTGTTAGAATATTTATTCCATTTACCAGTCGCCACACCATTCATTCTTTCTTCAAAAGTTCTCTTTTTCATTCCATACATTTCTGTTGCAACTTTATACATGTCATAAACAAGATCTTTTTCCGTATCAACAATCATAAAATCTTTGGGATTTTTCACATTGTCCAACACATACTGCATGAAATCTCTGAACGTAATTAGTCTGTTTGTTGTACACCATACAAGAATTTTGTTTTTATCTTTGGTGTCTCTTGTTACAAATTTCATCAACTGCATTTCACATTCTCCTTCCCAATAAATAAGACAGACACATTTGTTTGCGTCTGCCTTATTATTCTCTGTATTACTGTTCGTTATCTTCTTTTGGTGTAATAAGCTTTGTGATATTCTCTCTGAAAAATTCACAATATCCGTTAATACTTCCGTCATTGTAAACCCAGAACCAATCCTCGTCATAATTCCAGAAAATCATTACTTCATGACCTGCTGTAACACCGTCAAATACGTACTTGTCTCTCTTTCCATCTTTTGAAGTAAAACATTCCTTTACACTATCTTCACTTGCTCCATTTTTACTCATTTTTAGATATAAATATCTTCTAAGATTTTCTAAATCCCTTTCTGTCTGTACATCAAAGATTTCAACCATATCATCATATGACAAATTATCGTTAATATCGTTCTGAGAAACACAATCTTTTTCTGTTAATCTCTTTAACTCCTTACTAATTGCAAACAGTGCTGATTCTTCATATTTTTTACATTCTTCTTCGTTACTAAATACAGTTCCATCCTCTGCAATGTACTCTGTTCTTACAAGTTTCTCAATTGTTTCTGTTTTTCTAATTTCGTTTACTTTCATAATATTTACCTTAGCCTTTCTTGAAATTCTTTGTTAGTTACACTAAAAAAGCAGATGAATTTTATTTATCCGTCTGCCTTATTATTCTCTGTGTTATTTACCCTCAATCCATTTACATATCATTAAGTAAACAATAAAAACAATAATTGTTGTGACAATCACTTTCCAATCAAATAAATCTACTCCCATTTTATTTGCAATTCTATTAATTGCTAATCCTAAGAAAAATGGTAATACTTTTAACAATGCTTCTATAAAATTTTTCATTTTGTTCATCCTTTCTTCTAAGTAAATTACAATTTCCTTTGATTACATTTCTTCATTATTATATGTATAATCAAAATCTCCATATTTTAATTCAGACTTAATAGTATCTCTTGTTTCTGTTTCCCAATCCTGTCTGAATAGTTTTGCCTGCTCTTTTGGAGTATTTTCTTTGTCAACTAACTTAAATTCTCCATCAATATAATCGTATCTTGTAGTAACAGGTTTATATTCCATATTGCCTTCTTCAATCTCTTTCGAGATTTTCATCTTTAACTTCTGTTGAGATGTGCCAATGAATAAAAGTTCCATGCTGGAATACTCTTTCCATTCATTGCAACTATGCAAGTAATATATTTGTTTTGCCATGTTATCACGCTCCTATCTGCTCCACTGTCCAACTTTATTTCCGTTTATGTCAATGATGCTTCCATCTGTTGCACCATCTTCAAGTTTTCTGCAAATATCTTCAAGAAGTCTTTTGCATTCAATAGCCTCATCAAATTCGCTTGGCTCACCTGTAAACGGATCACAAAATGCTGCACCACCTGTTTTAATTTCAATTTTCAACATAGCACTCAACCTTCCTTTCAATTCTAAATCTCGTATTTTCTGGATGTATTTCATAAATCAATCTACACCAATCTTCATCCTTAATACATTCGCTTAAATACTTGTTATCAGGTGTGAAATAATATGCCTTGTGTCCTTCTTCTGGTGAATCATCTGTTGTATCTTTCCATTTTGTAATAATCACCATTTCATATTTCTTATTTCCGTCATATGAAGTACCTGCTAAATGAGCTGTGTATAATTTGCATTTACTCATATCAATCACCAATCCTTTCTCTCCACTTCTTAATTCGCACAGGATAATTTACATTCTCTCTGTATGTCTTCAACTGTGATTTTGCATCTGCTCTGTCTTCACAATTACATTCAATATCCCATCCATAACCACAATTTCCTTCGATTGCATAACAATCTTTTGTTTTTCTCTTATATGCCATTATCGTAATCCCTCCTCTGTATATTCTGCATAACTAATATGCCATCCTTCGTCTTTATGTCTCTCTAACAACTGCTTTAATTCATCATCCGAATATCCAGCTTTCCAACCTACAATATATCCATTCTTATCTCTTATACATAATTCCACATCTTTTTTCATATCAATATTCCTCCTCATAAAATTTAATTGTTCTTCCCTTTTCAGCTTCATATTTCGCTTTATTAGTAAACAATGTGAGATAAATATCTCCCTCTGTATATGTAAACACTGCCATCTGTTCATCTGAATAAGCATAAGAACTATATCCGTCTACCTGAACTAAATCGAATTTGCATTTCTTTGCAAACTGGTAACTTAAATCGGACATCCAATGTCCACCTAACATGTAATTACCGTTTCTATCTTCTGTCTCTTCCATGAAGTTTACATTTGCAATCCGTTTTGTATCTTCATTTAGTAAATATGCGGATAAATCTAAGTCTGCAATTTCATATTCGCTTTCTACTTTCTTTACTCCAAGTTTTCCAATCAATTCAAAATATTCATTTCTCGGAACATATTTCATACTGATCAACCTGCCTTTCTAATTAATCCAACTTTTTGTTACTGTGTCATATGTAGCTCCATTTGTATCCTGATACTCAATATCGTCTGAATATGTAAACATATAGCATTTGTGACCATTAATTGTTTTTATTTCTCTTTTACCATGCATAATTGCATATCTTTCTCTGAATCCTGCGTTATCACACATTGTACGCATTTCTTCATCTCGCTTTGGATTACCACAAGCTGTCTGAACACATCCATATAACCAACCATTCAGATAATCAATGTTGTAACAATACTGTCTCCATGAATCTGAATCATCAGTGAATACATAGAAACTCTTTCCGTCATCACCACGCTTAATCCGTGGCTTGCCAAAGTTTGCGATAAATGCCATCAGGTTGTCTTTAACAATTTCCATTTCATTTTTTGTGAAATCATACATAATCGTTTCCTCCATTTCTTGTAATAAAATAGGCAGCTAGGTATTTATTCTCCTAACTGCCTTTGCGTTTACTATAAATTTGTTGCATTTCCATCTTCGTCATATTCAATCGGTGCAATATGAACTGCATACCCGATTTCTTTTTCTTTATCATAAATCTCCATTGTGCCACCTGCACAAAATTCAAATGAGAACCGCTTGTCATCCGATTCAAGCAGATTAATCAGATGATCCGTGAGTTCATTTAAGTTCCGTGCATCCTCTTTTGACTTTTCAATAGTTGTCATTTTGCTTCACCTGCTTTCTACATTTCATCAATAGCATTGTGCATTCGTTCTTTTGTATCTGCTAACTGCTTATCTAAATCCTCAAAGCATTTCTGTTTTGCTTCATCAGATAATTCCATATCTTGAATCACCTGTTTATCTCTCTTAATAGAATTTAATTCATCCATTAATCTATCAAAATCATTTGCGTCTCTTTTTGCATCGTGACAATGCATGATTGCTCCTCTATCTGTCATTTTCGCTTCACTCCTTCCAAAGAAATCTTAGTTTCAAAGTATTTATTTTATCCATTCAGCTCTTTGCAATTGCAATAATTCTTCATCAGATATATCAAACGTATAATATCCTTTGTATCTTCTGCGTTGCTCATAATCGAGTCCACGAATATTGCAATGATAGTCAGTTACACTGCAATTTACAGTGTATTTCCAATCTTTATTTTTTCGCACATACCATCTGAACCAATTTGGTATTCTGATGCCACAATTAATTCTATGTTCTTCATTATGCAAAATAAGCCATCGTTTAAACGCACTTCTCATTGTATGTTGCATATTCTTACTTCCTTTCTTCCACATGAAATGCGAATTTCAAATACTCATTGTTCCATCCAAATAATCATTTAAGCCTTCAAAATAATCTTCATTTGGCTGTTCCTGATGAACAAATCCCTGTTCGCACTGTTCTTCATAAGCTGCCTTCTGTGTCTCTTTATAAATAATTTCATCAATTCTATTCATTTTCTATTTCTCCAACTCTAATGAAATACACATTTTTGTTACCATTCTGGTGTTTGTAATTTCAATATGTTCTTCATGGTAAGTTCCATTCTTTCGATCTTACTCTTCATTTCCACTAACTTTACCTGCATATATGCTTCTTTTTGTGTTTCAAAAAAGCCTTCATAAGCAAAGTCTTTGAGATTAGATAACAGATCATCTGCACCAAATTCTTTTATTGCATATTCAGAAAATACACCCTGAGACAACGCGTAATTATTTCCGTATTTCTTTTTCTCGTTGGTGTTTAATTCGTAGATTCCCCAACTACTTCCTAATAACTCATTCCTTTTAATTTCTTGTACCAATTTCATTCTTCTTACCTTCCTTTCCAATCTAATGAAACACGCATTTCTAACTATTACCATTCTTCTTCCTCACCCAACATTGATAGAAAATCTTCCATCATCGTCTCCGCATCAGAAAAATGATATTCAAAGTCGTGATAAATTACATCTCCAAAAACAACACGAGGATTGGTATTTTTTCTCTTTTCCTCTAAATATTTATCATTTCTTTCCTTTTCTTCTTTTTGGAGAATAATTGCCAATTCTTCTGTTGTATCAAAATCTGCAATTTTTTCAGACTTTCTAGCTCTCCATCCAGTCCAAGGTTTATAACCTAACTCTGGTGTAAACTTCTCGGATTTGCAAATTCCGTAGCCGCCTTCATCGTCTGCACTAAAGGAGTATAATGTAAATTTTTTCATATAATACCCATCCTTTCTATAAGAAATATCCATTTAGTCTTTACTCTAAATCTAAATCATTTTCGTTACACACAGATCCGCATTGTCCATCAGATGTGAGAATCAAGGCTCTGTAATCATTCCCTCTAAACGATGCTATTCCTTTACCTTCTTCAATATATCCAATGCGCTCTCCATATGTATCATTTGATGGTTGAAATACGATTTCCATATGTTCATCGTAATCATTCAACATTCTTTTTAATTCTCTTACTGTCATTATTGTTCATCCTCACTTTCTGCTTCTTTTAAACTCTCTTCATCTACAATACAGTAACAACCAAGTGCATCTCCAACTCTGTCATTATCAACTCCAAGCGATGTAACAATTTCGTTGAATGTGCCTTCTGTGTAGTCATTTCTGTAGATTTCAAGGTATTTCTGACCTTTGGTTACATAATTCTCTTCTGTTCTACTTCTGAAACAATCTAAAGCGTTTTGCAAGCAATCGGCTTTTCGCTTTGCGTCATCCCAATAAGTAAAATATGTTCCATGTGCCCACTGCCGATCTTCTGGTTGTGTTGGATCATAACCACTAACAACCGCATACTGTGTATCACTTTCACTTTGCAACAGTGCATAATCATCTTTCCGTAAAATTTCAATCCATTTCATGCTTACACCTCATTTAATCCTAATTCTTTCGCTAACCTCCGTGCCATTCCACCATTAATTTCTTTTTCGTGAATTGGAATAGATACGCTTTTCGTAATAGTCTTTTCCCATATTTCATGTCCACCATTACATCTATCCTTTTTATATCCTGCATTCTTTAATGCTTTTTGAAATTTGTTTACAGGAACACCTGGCAATTTTCCTGACATAAACTCACTTCCTTCCTTATTATAATGTTGTTTGCCCGTATAGCCTGATAGCACAGCTTCATTTCACTTTTACCGATGTTTCATATTGATCACTCACTTTCTAATATATTATTCGCTGTTTTATGCCGTCTTTGTCTTTTTGATTGGAACAACTCTAGTTCCAGAAACTTCCCTTGATTGTTCAAGTCCAAGATTTTTAACAACCATATCTTCTGTGTAAAGAGATACAGCTGTTTTCATATCAAGCATTGGATATTTTACAGTTGCCTTTGCCTTTAATCCAACAGGTGTAATCTGTCTAAGTTCTTCAATTAAAAATTCTTTTGTTGTTTCACGGTCATTCGCATAGAGTTTATAAATATCTCTTAATGATCGCATAATATATGTAGAATATCCGTTTGGCTTCCGATCAAATCCAGCTCCTGCACAAATATCAAATACATATTCAGCAGCTTTTCCGTTGTCTAACTTACATAACCGCAATGTCTCTGTATACGAACCAAGAACAGAAGCTTCTCTGTTTCCCTTATTTGCAACATATTCAAAGCCATATTTCTTTCTCATATTCTCCAATGTTTCTGTTGATGGATCATGTAAAACCATCATTGCTCCATGTTTCTGAATTGGAGTCAAATCTTTTACATCTCTATTTTGGAATGCGTACATTTCAGCCTCAAATTCAAGTCTTTCTTCTGGATCAGTTGGTGCATTTAAGATCATCTGTACTTTTAAATCTTTGTATTTCTTTTTGTTTACAATCTGACTTGCAATCCAACGACCATAACCATCTACAATGTATACTTTGCCTTCTTCCCAATGCGGAACGCCCATAAGTGGCATAAGTTTCCGTTCATCCCAATTCCGTACAAGATACTGAAGATCTCTTTCCGTTCTCTCGTCTGTCTGATACCGTGAATCAACTTCCATTAACTCAACAGGGATTTTAATAATCGCAATTTCTTCATTGATGTCCATATACATCTTTGTAAGACCTTCTAATTTGTCTACACTTCCTTTTGATTTCTTTCCTGTTACAACTTCAAACATTTTACACATAACTTTTACCTTTTTAACCTTTCTTGTTTTAATTTTTTGTATAAAAATAACGGCTTGCCTTTCGGTTTGCCGTTTTTAAATCTTTACTAAATAGTCGCATCCTCTTGGTGTCAAAGCTGAAACTTCAAATGCTTTTCTTCCAATTTTGTGCAATTTACTTTTCGCTTTTCTTGCTTGTGTTATATTATTGCAATATGCTGTGATATATGGATAACTTGTAGTAACACAATATTCTACATACCCATGTTTGTCTGGCTTTGCATTCTTTTTGAAACAAGTTCTGTCCTTACACTCTTTCGTCTGCAAAAGATTCCCACAAATTTCTATATACATACATCCTTTACATGGACAACTTGAACTATCCCATGTTTCTTTTAACTCTTTTCGGATTTCGTTTGTCCAATACTCTACATCTGCATCATCTTCGCTTAATAAATCCTCTTCGAGATTCCCAAGCAAATTTCGTATAGAATTTGCAAACTTACCGTTTTCTTTTGACCATTCAAAATCACACGTATAATTATATGCATTTTCTGCAATTTCTTTTGTGGTAAACGAACCGTTCCAATGTTCGTTTGCATATATAGCAATATCATAAAAATCACTATATTCTAACATATTTTCACTTCCCTTCTCTTTATGAGTATATTATTTAATTCAATACACATTCCCTTGCATGAACTGCGTTCTCCACAATTCTTACAAAGATTATTGAATATTTGTGGGCTAATTTCCTTTGACATTTAATATTCCTTTCTTTCTAACATATACTCATAGTATGCACATTCTGTTTCAAATAATTGATATTTATCTTCAACAAGTCCCATAAATCCGTCCGGCACTGTATATCCTTTTACCAAATCCATACCTCCTTTTGTAAAATAAATAACAATCCTAACCAAATTAAAAACAACGCAACAGTTGCCTCTTTTACGATGAATAAAGATGCAATACCTGTACATATACTGATTAATCCTAATAATCTTTGTTTCCATAATTCACGCATTTTCTTTTCCTCCTTCCATGTCATTATCTGGACAAATTCCCATAGCTAAAAGTGATTCTTTTGCTGTTTTGCCTTTTGTAATTGCTATTAATAAGGCATAGTAGTTACTTTTCAATGTTTCGTTCATAGTATTATTCTCCTTTTTAAAGTAATCCACATGCAGATAATAACTTCTTTGCAAATGGATGTTTATTTGCTTCGAGTTTGCGTTTTAAATCACGGTTATATCGATCTTCGTAATAATCACGTTCTGCCTGTGCGATTTCTGCTTCTGGACGATTATCAATAACATCATAACCATCCTTAATGATAATTATCATTTGCATTTCCTCCTTTCTTATTATTTATCACTCTGCACCGCTGTATCTGACCTGTAAGATAATATCATCAGTTACCTTTTCTGTTCCGTTACTATCCATGAGCATAGATACTACATCTCCATCTTCATAGTCTTCACAACCACGAAATTTCCATTTGTTTCCTCTATAATCCTGTACAGTGACAACGTTTTTCTTTTTGTTTACCTTTGTTACTTTCGCTGTCAAAGGATATGTTTTGTTTTCATCTAAATCTTTAAGATGCGGAAGTTTCTCACAGATTTTTGAATACGAATATCCATCTGCCTTATTGAACTGCTTTGTTGTATCGCCAAGTTCAAAGCAGAGATACCCATATTTGTCATAGAAATAACCAGCAATGTCACAGATTGGGATTGCATTTGTGACACTGATCTGCTTTGGAGTTGAGGCATTGACTGTTTGCGTTGGTTGCATTGTGCCTACTGTGTAGGATGTAAGGATTGTTGCTACCATAAGAATGTGTGATAATAATTTCTTTTTCATATTTGTTCTCCTTTTCTGATTGTTTTTTGGGTATAAAAATAGCACCTAACAGATTTTAATTTCCATTAGATGCTATATAAATATGACACTTTATGAAATTATTTTTTTACAAGTTCCATTTTGTAACCAAGTGCATCAATAATTTTAACAAATAAAACTAATGATGGACTATGTGTTTTCTTTTCAAACCGTGAAATACTTTGCTGTTTGCTTTCCGTTAAGTCTGCTAATTCCTTTTGGGAAATGTTAGATTCTTTCCGTAATTTAACAACATTATCAATTAAATTATTTTCTATTTCCTCTGCACGGAAAGTAGTGGCTGGTAAACCATCTACTTCCCGAACTGGAATTTGCTTTTGATCAATTGCTACAGCTTCTAATAATCCTTGCATTGTATCATCGAAAAATTTGCTCATGATTATTCCTCCTTCAGAATTTTTACTACCGCCTTTAGAGCTTTCTTTTCATCAGGTGTTAAATCTGCCTTTTCATCTTTTGTGTACACGTTGACAAGATATATAGTTTCTTTTAATTCAACGTCTACATAGATTACTCTTGCACCACTTCGCTTCCCTTTTCTTTTATTCTCCATTGGGATGCGGATTTTTCTTAATCCACCTGTATGAGAAATAGTATCTCCAAGCTTAGGATTTTCTAATAAAATTTTTTGTAGGTCTTTTAAATTTTTATCAGTTAATCCTAAATCTTGCCATTTCGCAGTAAAAATTGGTGTTTCAATAAAGGTTCGTGTCATATTTTTATTTCCTCCTTTGTTTATACACCTATAATACATCAAATTTGTTGTATTTGTCAAGCGCATTTTAATTTCCGTGAGCAGTATACAAGCTGTCCGTTTGCGTTTTCTACTGCTATTATATTCTTGAAAAGCATGAATGCTGCTATCCGTAAGAATCCGTGTGCAACTTGAGTTCCGGCAGAATTGTAGAGTGTGTTTGTGTATGGGTCTGCGTAGTATATTTCGGTTGGTGTGATTGCTTTAATCATGGTTTGGTTCTCCCTTCTTTGATTGGAATAAAATAGCACCCGAAAATTGGGTGCTTTGGGTGCGTTGGTTATATTTGACGCAGTTACATAGTTTTTAGTTTGGCTTGAAGTTCTGCTATTTGAGCTTCTATGGCTTGTTTTTCTTCATTTGCCTTATTATATTCTGCATCTGGTATCCATTCCATGATTTCGCTTGGTTGGACTTGGAGATATTCGCAGACTTTGTTTAGGGTATCTGTTGACATAGTTCTATTTTTTGTAAACTTAGCTGTCATAGATGGACTTAATGCTAATTCTCTTTGTAAATCTATATATTTCATATTTTTTGACTTTAAGTAGTCACCTAGCTTATCATATACTATCAAAAATTTCACCTCCATTTATAGTGACTACATTTTAGCATAGTCAAGCAATATTTGTAAAGTTATTTTCCATATGTCAATGCATATGGTTTTGCTTTGAACCATTTACGCATATTGTCAGTAAGTCCCCATGAAGTTTGCGCAAAGTCATTCTGATCGTTTAGCACTTCTTTCATTGCTTCTTTTTTCGCTTTTGCATGTTTAATTGCCATGCTTCTATCTTTTCCCATGATTTTATCCTCCTTAAATTTAAAATGTATACTACAAAAAGGGCAAAGTATTTGCCTTGCCCTCTCTAACTATACATTTTATGATTGTATATTATTTGTTGTTTTTCTTAGACTTCTTTGTATATTTGTCGGTCAATACACTTGGAATATCAGCAGGTTTGATAGTTCCTGCTTCTACCATCCACTCAAAGCCTACACCGTAAAGGTTTTTAAGTGCATTTGTTACGTCATACTTGAGAGCTTTTGTACCATTTGATTTTACAACGGTTTTTGTATCAACTTTCTTACCGATTGACTCAAGAACTGCTGTCTCGAAAGTCGTATTTGTTACATCAAGTTTATAAGCTTTATAGAAATTCTCTACTGCTGTCTTGACATCTTCTAAAGACTTAGCATTTTTCATAGCTTTACGGAATTTTTTGTCGTGTTCGTTGTACTCAAAAGAAGCCTGTTCTTTGAGCAACTTATCCCACTCAACCTTTAAGCCTTCATTGATGGTTACATAATTAGTACGCATCCGGTTCAGATCCTCAACGGTTACGTCAAGGTTAGTACCTTTTTCGAGCATGTCATCAATAGCTGCAATGCTCTTTTCGTTAGCATCAATCTTAGAGCCATAGATTGTATTCAATTCGGCTTTCTTGATAATGCAACGGAAAAATTCTGAAGTCCGTGTTGACAGTGTGCGTGCTGACTGGAAAAAGTCAACTTTAGCGTTGTTTGTTGCTACTGTTGTGTTAGTTGTTGTTTTACTCATAATATCCTCTTTCTCCGACTTGGCGCAATCGGTGCTATGTATTTTTATTGTGTACGTTGTTATCCTCAGCTTTTAACAGACTTGGAACTGTCAATCTTTGCAGACTGGTAGCTTTATAACGTCCTCCTCACCTTACCTAGTGCACCTCACACCGTTGTACTTTCGTACACCCCTAAAGAGTATTCATGCTTAGTCTTGAGCATTCATGACCTCTAACCCCTTTAGGATATAGATACAGACCTCAATATTCAATTCCTACGAGTTGGGGAACGTAGGCACTCTATTTTCACCCCGAATTGCAATGCAAATAGTTATTCGCAAGCCGTGACTTGTTTCATGGTGTGGGTTATGCCGTAACACTTGCCACCTATTCACAAAGATACTTTTAAAGATGTACAAACTTTTTCTAGGAATTTTTCACGAATTGTGATAGAATAGACTTGTTGAGGGTGCTAGTCTGTCACGTTTTTCGTGCCGGCTATGCCGTGCGGTGCTATCAATGTTTAGACTTGTTGGATAAATCTTTTATAACTTTTGCTACCACAAAAGCCACAAAGAACCAACTCAAAAGCAGTAAAAACATGATATGCACCGCCTTCCTATATGTAATTCAAGCCTTTTTGTGACTTGCTTAGGTCAAATAAGTTTTGAGATTGAATTAACAACTATGTAAGTTTGCAATGCCTGTACTTTGTTGTGTGGTTCGTATCTTTTAACTTAGTTTAACTATATCATAATATAGTTTTCTTGTCAACTACTTTTTGAAATATTTTTGAAAAATCTTTTTCGGCTGAAAAAGTGTAGTTGTTTTGTTGATATAGCTATACTATCATATAGTTATCGAGTTGTCAATAGTAAATTTTAAAAAATTACGATATATTTTTTATAGTATAAAACTATATTATATGGTATTTATAATCACAACACATAGTTTTAAAAACTACATATAACAGTTTTTATAGTTCTGAAAACAATGTATAATATATATCTATTATCCATTGTTTTTGCCTAACTAGGGGTAGTTAAAACTAATTCCAGAGGCTGGAAAATCAGCAGCACCTATAGCTGGTTCATCCACAGACCTTCTTCAAAATTTTACTTTGTCAATATCTTCAAATCCCAACAAAATCAAGCAAAATCACAATTTTCCCATCACAAACCACTTATCGTACCCTATATCGTCAAAACTCACTAAAATCAAGCATTTCAACCACTTCACAACCATAAAATCAAACTCTCATTTCACTAAAAATTTACCCACAATCCCAAAACTTCCTTATTTATAGGCACTTTTACCGATAACGTTTTTCACCTCATAAATCGCCAAAACATACTCTCGCCACACTCCACACATGGGGGTACTCAAAAACTACACACAAAACCACTCCAATAAGAGAATAACTATATAACCAATATAAAAAAATAATTATTCAACTTAAAGGAGAACTCACAAATGAATACATATTTAATACCAACAACAGCAGCATATTGTTATGAACCTTATGATCATATCTATCTCGTATATGCCAACACCTCACTAGAAGCATATAGAAAAGCACAAACAGAATTACAAGGAGAATATATACCACAAGAATCCCAAAAATATGAATCATATCCATTTGAATTATATAAACCTAACGACACTGCTACTTTCCCATTTCCAGAATCCCAAAAATATGATATACTTACAGAAGCGTTTAAAAATACAAAAGGAGCTGAATATATGTCATATTTTCAAGTAAACTGGAATGATTATATAGAAGATATACTCAAACTAGCAGATGAAGAAATTTGGTCTAATGAAACATATCCTAATAACAAAATTCTTACAAATTATATGGTTCACACATATAAAAAATTATCTTCTGAAAAGAATATAATCATAAATAATGAATATGCATTATTTAATACAGGACTTTTTACAAAATTTTATCAGCCCATATATGCATACCAAGATAAGAACGGATTAAAATTTCTCACATCATATGAGTTAGGAAATATGAACATCTCAGAACGTCCGTCAAGGGCTAATTATTTTAAAGATCCATCATTATTACTATTTGATTGGCATTATGAGATAGATATTAATGACAAACATATATTAAAAGACATTAATAATATTAAACGAATTCCTAAAAAGTTAAAGAATAGTAAAAACATCCTTAATAATCTTAATGGTTCAATTGAAACTATGAAAAAACGAGTATCAGCAAATTATAAATTAGCAATTCCTCAATATTATGAAAATAAAATCCAATTGTTGCTTCCACTCTGCTTAGAAGATGACACTACTCCATCATTAGCATTAACAGTAACAAAAGTTGGAAATTATTATCAAGGTCACACATGTTTAACACTTGACATGGCATATAATAACGCTCGTCTTATAGCTAAACCAGAATCTGGTTGGTTATATTCTAAATAAAAATTAATTATTTTAAGGCAGATTGATTACTCAGTCTGTCTTATTTTATACCAAAATATACCACAACACTCTCTGACGCTCATATTAGCCAAAATAAGCCATTTTAATTTTTACTCTAGCAACTCTCCACCAGCACAATAAAAATCGTTTTTAGGGCGTTTTACAACGTCAAATAAAAGAGAATTGAACCATACATTTGTACAATATCATCAATTCCACGACTATATCAATTTGCAATTCTATACATATTTACCAACTATCAATCAGAATATCACCCAAATATCTTATGCGACAGCATAAAAATAGTCCCTTGATAGGGACGGTATTTCTGACATTAGGAAGAAATAATTTTTGGTAGATTAACTCAAATGCAGCTAATAAAAAAGGACTACAGCCAAAGCCATAGTCCAATAAACCAATACTTGATCAATAGAAATATATATTTATTTTTTGGATATCATATTTATCTTTAAAATTCAAATTATATCCATCTTTCTTTTTTACTTTTTCATTAGCAGGGACATATACATAACCAGTAACTACTCTCGTTAATTCTCCACTACTATTATAACATAACGCAGAATATTTTGCAGATTTAACGGTTGGTGAAGTAAAAACAATATCTCTATATATCCAACCATTATCAATATATGGATCGGAAATATTATATTCTATATCAATAGAATCAGTTTTTCTTACACTATTCAAAGATATCTTTAACTGTTCGTCATATTGTATTGGATTATTAAAATCTATTAAACCCTTATCATATTCCATTAATGCAATAATATAAGTATTTTTATTTACTATATAATCATTTGTGTTTTGTCTAATATAAAATCCATCCTTATCGTATTGTTTAATAGAAATATTAACATTGACAGTAACATCATTATTGTTTACAATTTTGATCATTTTATTATACTGTCCCGAATATGCATTTTCAGGAATATCAATCAACTCATAACTCACATGATTTTTCAAAGCATCTTTGACAATAACATTACATACATATTTTTTATTTTTGTATTTAACGGTTATTTTAGCCTTACCTTTTTTCAATGCTTTTATATTTCCAATCTCATTGACTTTGGCAACATTTTTATTTGATGATTTCCATTTTAAATCTAAAACCTGACTTTTACCATCGTACAAATCCAGACAATAATTTTCACCAACATATAAGATTACTTTCGTTTTACTCAGTTTAATTTTCTTAGCAGCGTAAACATTTTGTGGTGAGATTTGAATTACACTGATTAACATTGCAAAACATAATACAAGCTTAATTACATTTTTCATTTTATTCAATTTCTTCATAAACAATTCCTCCTTTAAAATTAGATACATTTATATTACTACCATAGAAATAATTCTGCAACGAAATTCAAACAAAAAGAGAATATTATATTAAGCCATCAATCTCATCAATCAGCGCACAAAACAAAAAAGGAGGAATTAAATATGATACAAGAAAACGAAATACCAAAATATCTAAAGTCAACAGAAAGCAATATCTCAAAGAGTAACCGTAAATCAAAGCACAAACATCATTATAATGCCTGATTCAAAACAAATCCATATTTGCAGGAAAGACTTGTCTTAATACAGGTTTATATACTTACTGTACTATTTGTGGAAAAATAAATGAGCGATTCAAGGAAAACAAATCTATTGTAAAAGATTATATCAGAGAAGTTAATTCACCAATAGGCAAATACAAATGCTACTCTCGTATTTCTGATGATGAATTATATAAAAAGTACCATGACAAATTACCAGTATTCTTTGTAGAGGATATTTACAAAGATAAGTATGTTGATTTGAAACAGAGTGATGAATGAAGAGAGAATATATTTGTATAAGCTGCTCTTTTATTGCCTACGGCGTTGTTGGTCATTCGTTGCAAGCAACGAACGCCCTTGTGTCCGTTCTTACGAACGTCCACAAATATAATCTTATATATTTTATCATTTTTTATATATGTTTCTATAAGGGATATATGCTGAAACCCTTGAAAAATAAGGGATTTTTATTAATTTTATCAGTTTTAAGAAATAAGCAAAAAATTAGCATTTTAGATATTAAATCTTAAAAAGCTATTGAAAATAAGGCAAAATCTGTTATCAGTTTTTTTAAAAAATACATGATAAATTTTATTTTCAAAAAGCTATACGCTAGGTACTACATTTTCATCAATTTTATGATTTATACAGAGAATATTATATTGTAACACTTAATTCTATATTTTTAAGGAAGGAATAATAGTGAATGGAATTTAATTGTAAAGTAAATATTGTTGACGCAATCATGGGTGCAGGCAAAACGCAAAGCATTATGAATTATATTAATCAATCAGAAGAAAAATTTTTAGTAATTACACCATTTCTTGATGAAATTACTAGATATAAATCTTATTGTAAATCAAAAAACTTTAAATCCCCCAAATTTGAAAGTAAACAAACAAAACTAGACAGTCTAAGATCTCTTATTGAACGAGGTGAAAATATAGTATCTACTCATGCTCTCTTTCAAAAATTTGATAATGAACTCATAGATATGTGTAGAGCACAAAATTATGTTCTTATCATGGACGAGGTTGCAAATGTTATAGATGAATATTATTTAAGCAAACAGGATTTCGAAATATTAAAGAATACATATGTTGATATAAATCCCGAAACAAAACAACTTATATGGAAAGAAGAATTTTCTGATTATCAAGGAAAATTTGATAATGAAAAACGTTTATGTGAATTAGGTAGTCTTGTATGTTATGGAGATAATTTGATGGTCTGGTTATTTCCTATAGAAACTTTTAATTCATTTAGAAGTATATATATCCTTACATATTATTTTGAGGCTCAATTGCAAAGATATTATTATGATTATTATAACTTGGAGTATACATATTGGTCTGTAGAAGGTAATGCTTTGGAGAATTATAAATTGATTCCTTATGAAGCAAATAAAAATTATTTAAATTATGATTATAAAAACCTTATTCATATTTGCGAGTTAGAAAAGATGAATATGATTGGAGATAGAGATTCGGATCTTTCTAAGTCATGGTATCTAAGAAATAAAAACAATGCTTCTATAAAAGTTTTGAAGAAAAATATGGTAAATTTCTTTAGAAATATTCGAAATGATTGTTCATCAGATAATATATGGACAACTTTTAAGGAATATCAATCTTGTCTCAAGGGAGCGGGATATACAAAAGGCTTTCTTCCATTAAATGCAAGAGCAACTAATGAATATAGAGATAGAACTTCTGTAGCATATCCAGTAAATCGTTATCTAAATCCATTTGTCAAAAACTTTTTCACAACAAATCATATTAGTGTAGATGAAAATGGTTATGCCCTTTCAGAAATGCTTCAGTTTATATGGAGATCTGCCATTCGTGATGGTAAAGAAATTTGGGTTTACATACCAAGCATAAGAATGCGTAATCTTCTCAAACAATGGATCAAACAAAATTCACCACAAATTACAACTAAAACAGAGAATAAACATATGTAACAAATTAACGCAGCACTCAAAGGAGTTGATTGCAATGAATAAATTTTTAAACAGTAAAGGAGAACTAATTAATGAACAGAACCGTAACAATTACATCAAAGAACCATAAATACCAGAATACATATGGTGGAAATATTTGTATATCAGATTTTTGCACCGATTATAAAGGCAGTCAAAATATTGCAGAACGTATTGCCTCTGACTGGCGATTTGATAAGTCATGTGCAAGAAACAGAATTATTTTAGATGATTACAAGGAGGGACATGAATAATGGCAGATAAAAATATGACAGTTTCAATTGAAGAACAGGAAATTTGCATTAATTTATGCTTCAGATTCTACATATATTACTAAATTGGATAGATTGTGCAAAGAAAGTCCTGATATGTACTCTCTCATTCAAGATACTGGTAGAGATAAGAAATATTTATTAAAGGATAAATCATTAATCAGCTTTAGAGCAAAGAAACGTGAACTTACAGATGAACAGAAGAAACAAGCTGCTGAACGTATGAGAAAATATTAAGCTAGTAAATCTAACTGAGATACCCTTTCTAGCCAGAATTTCTAATGTACGCCATTGTACAAAATTCTACGCCATTCGGTGAACAAATACCCATCTAAAAATTGTAACTTGAAAATTTAAGCAACTGTATTAAAGGAGAATTAAATAACTATATGTGTAGTATATGTGGAAGATATGACGGTATGCATGATTATCGTTGTCCTTATTACTCTCCGCTTCGCCCGAAATATTTATGCTGCTATTGTGGAGAAGGGATTTATCAAGGTGAACGCTATCTTGATAATGAAAACGGGGAATATATGCATGAGGACTGTATTGGATGTATTGACACAGACAAAGTAATTAATTGGCTTGGATTTAAATACAAAGAAATGGAGGACTATGATGAATAAGTTAATGAGAAAAATTATTGCAGCACTTGGATTATATAACACAGGAGAACCTTACAAAGTCAAAGTATCGGATATCATCATTCCAGAAGAATTTAAAGCAACGAAACCAAGATTTAAAAAAATGATTCAGAAGCGTGAATTTTACAGAAAGAATGATCGGTTGAATCTAAGATCGTGTTAAATAAAGACTTTCTTTTGATTGACGGATACACATCATACATTATCGCCAAAGAAAATGGCATGAAATATGTCGAAGCTTATTTTATTAATTAAGAGTAAATAGAAATTTCATTTGGAGAATATACAAGTGGAGGTAAATTTATATGAATTTAAAAGAAATAATTAATCACGTCACAGAAGGTTACGGAATCTTCGGAACATATTTAATTGGAACAGAATTAAGCACATTTGGAGATCTTCCTACTATCCCAGATGGATATATGTTCTATAAAGTTGATTGTGATGAAGATGTAGAAAATGTCAAAAACATGATGAAAATTGAAAATGAAGAAATAGATGAATTGTATTCAAATGCAGATGATGAAATTCATTTCTCACTCGATGGTTATGAAAGCAAGTGTTTTTTAACTGCGCTATTATTTGAGAATGTATTTAATTATTGGTGTGGCAAAAATACTAGAACTAAATATGAATCGAATGACAAATCTAAATTGTCCAAATATGATATTTTCGTAATGGAGTTATGGGATTGGATTAGAGATGAATTATCTACTGATGAATTGAAAAAATATGCTTTGAATTTCAAAAAGGCGGTGATGGAATAATAAATGAGTGAATATGGGATTAAGATAAAAAACATCAGTGCTGGTATGTTGTATGACGTTAATCTTGGAACACGAGATTATTTCACATATACTGATGCTATGTTTAACAACAGTTTATTTAGTTTTTTCTTACAAAAGAACGGATTAAATATTTACAAAGGAAAATCTGGTAAGAAAAATGAAAGTACACGAGATATAATTTGTCTTGATTATGAATTTGGAAGTCGCTCTTATGATAATGAGCATACTCGATTAGAAAAGTTATTTAATGATACTGATGGAGATTCTAAGGAACGTATCAAACAGGCATTACAAAAAGTTGAAGATAGAAAAGACTTATATGATGAAAAATCACGAGATGAAATTCGAGAGTATTTTTACGAGAATGGTGTTGATGTTACATATAAACGTAAACGCAGAGACGGAACAATTAAAGAAGAAACAATTCATTATGAAATGCTTTTTCGTACAAGTGCCAAAGCTAAACTTGGACAAGTTATTTTCATAAATAGTAAATTATATGACATTGCATATGATTGGTTAACAATTGGACTTGGAAAAAAAATGAGTCATGACAATGCAAAAATCGTTGAGATGTCAGCTTATGCTCCACTTACCACTTCTACCATTATTGGTACACTTCATATACCTGTTGAGGATATTCTAATTCTCAAAGATCAGGATTCCTTTTTTGAAACAATGACAAAAGTTGTTAAAGCAGAAGAATACGAAGTAGAAGTCAAAAAGAAAAATAAAGAAACTAATAGAAATGAAAAGGTAATTGAAAAACGAAAAAAATGTGTTGTATCCGAAGAAAAACGTCAAGTTAAAAATACAATTTGGGATGGTATGGCACTAATCGAAGCTGATTCTAATTATCTTCGTCTCCCATCGTATATTAACGGAATGGCATTACTTAGAAATCACCTTTTTAAAGCATGTGCTTTTAAAAGTTATATTCAAAAGTTCTTCAAAGATTGGTGTGAGAAGAATGGATATGATTACAATACATACCAGGTTCAAGATATGTTTGGTAAATGGCATTATTTAAAAGATATTAAGATGATAACTACTGATAATGCGATTAAATGGAAGAAATTTCAAGACTTAATGGGTAATAATATTACTGAAGCATATGATTATTGGTGTGAAAGAATTCATTCTGATGGTGATAAGTGGGGCATTGTAAAAACTGACCACTCAAGTAAATTAGGACAATATCAACAGTTGAGTTATCAGATGATTAATACTCTTCCTTGTACGAAGGATAATGTTAAAGATATTGCTCAGATTAGCATTGATTATGTTGAATTACTTAAACGTGATAATGATGAATTTGAAAGATTTCTTAGAAAAAATGCAAATGAAGTAAACCATTACGAGATGCTTGCTGATTTATATGCTCAAAATCATGAATTTGGAAATAGTAAATTTTTTAGATATGAAAAGAAAGAGATAATTAAGCAATACGTTTTTAGAATGAGAAAAGGGAAAATTATGGTCAATGGTGATAATCTGACTGTATGTGGCAACCCTTACGCACTTCTGCTCTATTCTGTTGGTGAGGATTTTGAAAAAGATCCAACACTTTCTCAAGAATCTAATTGTATTCAGTGTTATACTAAACGTTTTGATGATAATGAATATCTTGCAGCGTTTAGAAATCCACATAATTCCCCAAACAATATATGTTATTTGCATAATGTCTATTCCGAAGAAATGGATAAGTATTTTGCATTTAGCAAAAATATCATTGCAGTTAATTGTATTCATACAGATATTCAAGACAGGGCAAATGGGATGGATGAAGACTCAGATTTTATGCTTGTCACAAATCAATCAACAATGGTCAAATGTGCAGAAAGATGCTATAAAGATTTTTATACTATTGTAAATGCATTACAAGAGTCTGGTATTACCTACAATAATACAAAAAAAGATTATGCTACTATGGATAACAAGTTTTCAAAGTCACGTATGGGAATCGGATATTCAAGTAATTTGGCTCAGTTGGCAATGACTTATTATTGGACGGAATTACAAAAAGATAATCCTGATGAGAAAAAACTTAAAGAACTCTATGACAATTTTATTATTCTTTCTGTTCTTGCACAGGTTATTATTGATGGATGCAAAAGAGAATATGAAATTGATGGCAACAAAGAAATTGATAGAATTAGCAAACTCCCTTGCATGAACATTAAAAGAATCGTTGGTTATACAGAGTCAGGTAAACCAAAGTATAAAAAATACGATTTTCCTGAGTTTATGAAATATACCAGAGAAATTAAATACACCAAAGATGGTAAAGAACTACCACAAGAGGAAGTTGATGAATCGAAAAACAAACTTAAAAGTCGTATTAATAGAGAATTATTATGTCCTATGAACTGGCTTGAAGATTGGATTAATAAAATTCAAGCCTCGGAAACCACTATTGCTATTCCTACAAAAGATTTTTTTATTAAAATGCAAGGAAAAGCAAATGATAGACAAATGACAAAAATAAGACAGATTATTGAAGATTACGATTCCTATGTTAAGCAGATAAAAATAAGCTGTGATGATGAAGAATATGAAGAAATGTTAATATCTAAATCAGATGAAGTATTGGACAAGCTGAAAGGAATTAAAATTGGGAATATAGTAACTATTAATAGACTTATAGAAACTGCTTTGGGATTGAATAGCATAAACAACAATCCTTCATGTTACAAAAAAGCAACAAAATATACAAGAAAAACATTGAATCTCTTGTACAAAATGAATCCAAATAAATTTCTATGCAACTTTAATTGTAAATAATGCACAATTTTTGCGGAACGAAATTGTTGAAAATGTAGTATTTTCAATAGTTTAATGGGTATCAAATGAGGGTGTAATATGGAGGGAAGAAAGCGCAGAGTTGCGTTAGTAAACTCCCACGCCATTGCCAATGCGTGTAATAAGTAAGGGCTTGCAAGTTTAAAACGTATACTAGGGGCAGACGTATCATTATCTGCCCCGAATATAAAACAATGAAATCAGCTTTTCTTGGCTGATAAAACAGAGAATATATAATTGTCGAAAGACATTAGAACAACGTTCTATACGGACACAATATAACACAAATTAAATTCAGAACAGTGATTTAGATCTCGTATCATACTGAGGCAATAAAGTCCATAGAGACAATGTATGTGGTGCAAGCAGCCATAAATGCTAATTTTAATGTTAGGTTGGTAAACCTACGGATAATCAGCTTATTTGGGGAACTGATAAAATCTAAGAGATTCCATCGCTACTAATTCATTGGCGGTTCTGAACAATTCTAAAGATCATTTCTAAGATTGGTACATATTCATATTGTACTCCTCTTCTTATATGTGTCGGTGACTGTACTACAGTTCTTGTAGTATGGTTGCCGATTATTCTCTAAATATATTATTGCTGGCGAGTGAAACGGATTATCACGCATGACTCATTCTCATGAAATAACAGGTTCGACTCCTGTGCTTCAGCAACTCTCCCATTTTATGTGGGAACTGGTCGGTTTCGGATCAGGAGATGTTAAATCTCAAAATAAGCATGGCGACATGTATAAAGTGGTTCTTATCGTATTATAAGGCTGCGACTGTGAAATACAGTTTAACGGAAAACACATAAAATCTACGCCCAACCTTCTATTCAAGGACAACTGTTGGCGAATATGGTTGATTGGTGGGTGTCTTGAAATAGGCACTGTAGTAACGCAGAAATGTGGGTATGATTTGTGTACTATTGGTGGGAATATCGCAAGTATAACCGCTGATAGGATTTTGGTAATATCTCTTAAGTTGAAAAACAGGGATGGAATCAAAAAGCAAGGAGATCGCAATCCGAGTAGGATGGTGATGATTGGGCTGTACTCAAAAGGTACGGATGATCAAATGTACACCTCATCGTCCATAATAAGTACATACTTTTGAAAGAAATCAAATTATTTTAGGTAAATAATATTTAAAAGAAAATTACAAAACAGCAAAAGTGTGTGCGACCGCAAAGAGAAAAACAACTTATTCACCTGTAATATGGTGACATATAGCACTCGCAAGGTGCTATATGAGAAAGTACAAGTACGTACAACTCTAATAGGCTGCAACCTATGAATCTCGCAAGGAAGAATGTGCAGAAAGAAAATCTATAATACTTTGTGGTAAGAGTTTGCCGATTATGTCAAAATTGGTGTTGTTGTTACCTACAGTCTAATCGACTGTGTGATAAATTGTGTCCAACCACAATAGATGGTAACGTGTTAGGTCAATATCTCAGCCTAAAGAAATAAAGTCTCATACTTCGGTATGGGATTTTTTATTTTGGAACTTAGCTCAGTCTGGCAGAGCACCTGGCTTATATCCAGTTTGTCGTGGGTTCAAATCCTACAGTTCCAACTACTATCCTGCTCTATCGTAGGAAATAAATTAAAGGATGTGAAAAATTATTTTATTAATTAACAAAACAGAAGCCTTTGCAATGAGGGAACTTGTTGGAAATGAGAATGTAAAAAAGACTTATAGTGGTCATGCGAAATATTATCTGGTTGAGTCTTATCAGAATTTAAAGGCTTTGGATAAGTACAGAAAAAGCAAAATCGTCTAATAAACGAAATTTAAAATGAAAGGTGGTCGGAAACCATCGCAAAGAAAAAGCATGAAATAAAAGTAGAAATTATTGGTGGTAATGCTGAAGGTGTTACTGGTAGTTGTACTCGGATAAAAACTTCTGAACATTGTTATCTTTTTGAATGTGGAATGATACAAGGTAATCATACTGTACTTGAAAATTACAGAGCCAATATGAAATATATTCAAAAAGTAAAACCACAAGAAGTCGAATTTATTATTGTTGGACATCTTCACTCAGATCATATAGCCATGATTCCAACATTATATGCTCGTGGGAAATGTAATGCAAAAATAATTGTTCCTAAAGGTTCAACTTCTATTCTAAAAGAAATGTGGCTTGATTCTTCGTATATTAATTGTAGAGATATTGAAGTCATAAATCTTAAAAATGAAAGAAATTATGAACCATTTTATACAGAAGATATTGTATATAAAACACTTGAATTTGTTCAAGAAATTGATTCTGATAAGATAGTAAATTTATCTGATGAACTTGCTATTAGATATACTGACGCAGGGCATATTCTTCTATCCAAACAATGTGAAGTATATATAAACGGAGGTTCACATACCAGAAAAATTCTGTTTTCAAGTGATCTCGGCAATATTGCCACACAAGATACAAGAGTTTTTGTTGAAGATTTTAAACCTGTGTCATCGGCTAATATTGCAATAATGGAATGTACTTATTGCAGCAAGGAAAGACAATGTACTAAAGAAACATATAAAAAAGATATAGAAAAAATCAAATCTGTTATAGAACAATATTGTGTTGACAATAATGCAAGAGTTCTTATTCCGTCATTTTCACTTGACAGAACTCCATATATCTTATGGATTTTATATTCCCTATTTGGAAAAGATGAAAATTTCAAAGTACCTATTTTAATTGATAGCCCATTAGCGAATAGATTGTTAGATTGTTACTCTTCTATTCTTGAAGGTGATAAAAAAGAATTATTCGATGAAATGATGTCATGGAAGAATGTACAGAGAATTATCCAGCCCGAAAATAGTAAAGCTGCAATTGCTGATAAAGGTTCAAAAGTTATTCTTAGTAGTTCAGGAATGTTGACAGCAGGGAGATCAATTAAGTGGACTCAGAGTATTTTACCAAGAGAATCTGATTGTATTTTATTTATGGGATATTCTGGCGAAGATACATTAGCATGGAAAATAAAACATGGTAAAGATAACAAGACAATTAATATTAATGGTAAGCCTTTTAAGAATAAAGCACAGATTTACGATTTAAAGTCATTTTCTAGTCATATGCAACGACAAGATATGATTAATTATTACAAATCTATAAATTGTGAAAAGATTTATTTAGTTCATGGTGATTCAAATAAAATTGAGTTTAAACATGATTTAGAAGATGCAATATCTGATTGCCTTAAATCTACAAAGGTTGTTGCTGTTAATAGCGGTACAAAAATCTCATTATAGAGAAATATTATGAAATTGGAGGCTAAATGCCTATGAAAGATATTAAAACAAGTATGATGCTTTATCAAGGTGAACAGTTTGAAGCTGACGACCTTGAAAACAGAAGGCTTTTTATCAATGATGTTATTGATTCGGATGTTATTGATACTATTGTATATCATATTTTACGTTATAATCGGGAAGATAAAGATATTCCAGTTGAAAGCAGAAAACCGATTTTATTGTATGTGAATACAAATGGAGGCTCAGTTCCCGATGGGTACGCATTAATTGATGCAATAATGACAAGTAAAACACCTGTCTATACAATAAATCAGGGATATTGTTATTCAATGGGATTCTTAATTTTTATTTCGGGTAAGAAACGTTTTGCTATGCCAAATTCAACTTTCCTCATGCATGATGGCTCAAGTTTTGCATGGGATTCTACTGCTAAAATGAAAGATCGTGTTGATTTCGAGGCAGGACAAGTTGAAGTGCATACAAAAAATTATATTATTGCACAGACAAAAATTGATGAGAAGCTTTATGATGAGAAATATCGTGTTGAATGGTATTTTTATCCAGAAGAAGCTAAATCAGTTGGTGTTTGTGATTATATTGTTGGTAAAGATTGTACAATTGATGAAATTATTTAAGGAGGGCGTACTGCTCTCCTATTTTTATTGGAGAAAAAGGAGAAAATATGGTAGATAGTAAAATTAAGAAAGCAACTGTTAGTGCTGCTAAAAAGAATATTACAGCAAGTGGAGTAAGAATTGAAAATGGAATTTTTGTCGATGATGAAGGTTCTATTGTAGATCGTATTGCTGAGAAGTTACCAAAAGGTACAACTATCTTTGATATTAAAATCAGTATTGAGATTTCAGATGAAGAGTCTGAATCTGATGAATAGAGAGTAGGTGGATACAATTAACACCTATAAAAGATTTGAGAACGAAACAGATGAGGAACTTATCTATAGGATATGTGAAGATAAAGACCAGATAGGTTCTTGGAATGATGTGGCGAATATAATTAATGAACTTACTGGAAATGATTTTGGTGAAAGTACATACAGAAAGAAGTTCCAGGCATTTAAGAAGATGTTAAATGCAAATCAGTCTAAGTTTGTTGATTCCGATGCACAGTTAAAAGAAATACAGTTGGCTCAGAGAGAACTTGAAAAAGAACGAAAGAAAATCCAGAGCGAAAAGATTGAATATAATAAATGGCTTAGAGAAGATGCTAGAGATGAAATGATCGCTGAGAAAATCAGCGAAACAATTTTATCTTTGCCACAGTTATCATCTCCTATTCGTATCCAGCCAACAACTAATAAAAAGTCTTGGATACTTGCAATTAGCGATTGTCACTATGGTTGTGAATTTGAAATCAAAGATTTTTATAATGGAATTATAAATGCGTACTCTCCTGAGATATTTGAGGAAAGAATGACAATTTTATTTAATAAGGTTGTGGACAAAATCGAGGAACTTGGAATTACTGAATTGTCAATTATTGAACTTGGAGATGGCATTGATGGATGTCTCAGAATGTCTCAGCTTATGAGATTAAGATATGGTGTAATTGAGTCTAGTATTCGTTATGCAGATTATTTAGCAAATTGGTTGAATGAATTAAGCAAATATGTGTCAATAAAATTCCAGATGGTTTTTGATTCAAATCATAATCAGTTAAGACTATTGGATGGAAAAAAGAATACATTTCCAGATGAAAATGTTAGCAAAATTATGATGGCTCTTATCAAAGAGCGATTGAAAGATAATGAGAATATCGCAATACTCGAAAATCCAACAGGAATGACTTACTCAATGATGTCTACATATTGTGTGGTTGGATTGCACGGTGAGAAGAAAAATCTAAAAAATAATTTATTAGAAATGTCACGCACATATGGTATTCATATTGATTATACAATATCTGGACACATTCATCATGATGCTCTTAAAGAGATTGGGATGGATTCAGCAGTATTATCTGTTGGCTCAGTAATTGGTATTGATCCATATGCTATGACATTAAATGCAGCATCAAATGCTTCTTGCTCAATGTTTGAATTTGAACAAGGACAAGGTAGAACGGCTGAATATGTTTTTAAATTAAATTAAATAACAATTGTAGTCCACTGTTCGGATCAGTTTGGAGTAATTGTGGAAACAGATATTCACAGCTACAATTAATATATTATTTTTGGCTGACGAAGCCACTATCAGAGGGAGTGCACCTTATATGGACGCTACCCTCTTTTACTATGTAAATTTCTAAGAAAGGAATTTTCTTATGAAAAAATATGAAAAGCCAATTGTGGCTGTTATTGAAAATCAATCAGAAGGTATTTACATGGCAAGCGGTTGTTACACAACTACTGCTACTATTCATCAAAGACCTGAAATTGGTAGAGGTGATTATCGTATTCAAATAAAAGGAATACATAATGCTGACCATACTAAAGAGTCGCAGATTTTAACAATTAATTTCAATATGCCAGTTGAATATGTTGCTTCTAATGGAAATTTAATTAGTGGAAATGGTTCTGCCGTTTTGCAGATTAAATTGAATTATCATCAGAATCATAATGACAATATTGGCATGTGTGATTTAATTATAAAAGCAGATAGTGGACTAAGTGTTGTTAGTGTAAATATTACTGATTAAAAAATATACCAAAGGTAAGAACAAAAAATATTAAGGAAAATAAAGGAGAAGTTTTAAAATGAACAAGACAGATTTAGTAAAAGTAGTTAAAGATACAGTGTCAGAGACATTAGAGGGTGTAACTGCAAAGGATACAGCAGTGTTTGTAGATGCGACAATTAAGGCAATTCAGGACACTGTTATTGCAGGTGAAAAAGTACAGATCGTAGGATTCGGCACATTCGAGTCAGTTGAACGTGCTGCTCGTAAGGGTAGAAATCCACAGACAAAGGAAGAAATTGAGATTCCGGCATCTAAGTCGCCAAAATTTAAGGCTGGTAAGGCTTTTAAGGATGCTGTAAAGAACGCTTAATTTGAAAGTTGGTGAAAATATATTGAAAACATTTGGTTTTACAGATACAAATGATTTTGCTGAATTTTTAGCAGATACTTTTGACAAGTTGGATGTTTGTACAAGAGATTATGACGATGATTGTTCAGAAATTGTAGTTGTGGCTAAATATGATGTGATGAAAGATGTTCTTAATTCTGTTATTAAGAATACGAATTTTAAACTTGCTTTTTGTAACGATTTGAATGATCCTTATTGGGACGGTTATGATGATGCATTTATTCTTAGTATTGATTCTGAAATGAATGTATATGTTCAGGCTGCCAAGTATGAGGGAAGTGATACTTATATCAATATGAATGAGACAGACATTGTGTTTATTCATGGAGATGTAAGTTCAGCTTTTGTTAAGGACAATAAAGATTCTGGATGCATTATTCATGAATTCAACATTGGTGATGACGCTGAAGATGTAGACGATGATTGTGATGGTAATTGTAAGAATTGCAGTTGCAGTGACGTAAGTGATAATTCTCATAAAAATATTACATTTGATAAAGATGAAAACGGAAAAATTCACGGATTTACTTCTGTTAAAAGTGATGTTAATGGATATGAAAAGCGTGAATTTTATTCTAGTAAGCCGATTGATTTAAGTGATTTTGACGAATATAATTCGGTTGGAAGATTATTTGATTTGCTTGATTTTATTTTTTAAATATTTGGAGTGTGCGGTGTATGCTGCACACTCTTTTTGTATCCTCTCATAGACCACTAAAGATGTGGGGCAGACTGTAAATCTGTCGTCTTCGGATCGGCTTGGAGCGTTACCAAGTGGGAGGACTAGGTCAATCTGTTCGATTAATAAAGAGAATTATAAACATAAAGTTTATCTCTACCTTCAATAAATTAATAGATTGGAGGAATATAATGGCGAGTAAATTATATAATTTTTCACCTGAACAATTACAAAGCTTGCTCGATTCAAGTAATACATACACAGAAATTCTTAGAGCTGCAGGAATAAATTCATCAAGTAGCACAAATACGTTAAAAAG
>OGPX01000145.1_pt1 | contig 56392 bp, 55 predicted proteins | sample 1553101 | NCBI WGS metagenome assembly OGPX01 (sample SAMEA2579964, study PRJEB22360) | human gut metagenome | biome: human gut; feature: human-associated habitat; material: faeces | place: Denmark | collected 2008/2010
GGGCTTCGGCATGGAGTGGCTGGAGGAAATCAGCGGCGACTACAGCGGCCAGTGCATGCAAGACTACCTGAGTGCCATCGATGACATTTGCAAAGAACCGTATGCGGACAAAGACCGCTTGGGATGCGTGGGGGCCAGCTTCGGAGGCTACAGCGTGTACTATCTGGCCGGGCACCACGACAAACGCTTCAAATGCTTCATCTCGCACGACGGAATCTTCAACACGCAACAGCAATATTACGAAACGGAAGAAATGTGGTTTCCCAACTGGGACCTCGGCGCAGGGCCTTGGCGTAAGGGCATCAGTGCCGACCCGGACAATGCGGAAAAGGTGGACGACCAGCAAAAGGTGAATCCCTTCACCACCAGTCCCCACCTCTACGTAGACCGTTGGGACACGCCCATCCTTTGCATACACGGCGAGAAAGATTACCGCATCCTCAGCTCACAAGGGCAGTCGGCTTTCAGTGCCGCCGTCATGCGTGGTATCCCCGCCGAACTCCTGTTGTATCCCGACGAAAACCACTGGGTATTGAAACCCCAAAACGGCATATTGTGGCAGCGCACTTTCTTCCGCTGGCTGGACCGTTGGTTGAAAAAATAAATTAAACGATAAACGTCATGAACCAAACTTCGAATCAAAAATTAAATGACAAGACGTGGGCACGTTGGTCTGCCCTCTTCGTTGTGGCTTTCACCATGATGGCCGCTTACTACGTAAACGACATCATGGCTCCGCTCAAAAGCATGCTCGAAGGCGAACTGCACTGGACAAGCGGTGAGTTCGGCTTCTTCACGGGAGCCTACAGTTTCCTGAATGTCTTCCTGCTCATGCTCATCTGGGGCGGACTGATTTTGGATAAATTCGGTATCCGCTTCACAGGCATGCTGTCCGCCATCCTGATGGTAGGCGGCACGATATGTGAATACGCTGCCATCACCCGTTTCGGCGGAACCGAAGAGATGCTGTTCGGTTACAAACTGGATGTCTTCATGGCCTCGGCTGGATTATCCGTATTCGGTGTCGGTGCCGAAGTAGCCGGCATAACGGTAACAAAAATCATCGCCAAATGGTTCCACGGCAAGGAAATGGCTTTGGCCATGGGCGTACAGGTCGCCTTGGCCCGCGTCGGCTCGCAAGTGGCATACGCAGTAGCCATCCCCGTAGCCAAGAACTGGCACCTCGACACTCCGTTGCTCATCGGTGCCATCCTGCTCGTCGGCGGACTGGTTTCTTTCCTGTGCTTCACTTTCATGGACCGCAAGCTCGACCGCCAGGTCACGATCGACACCTCCTGCGGCGATGATGAAAAATTCTCCTTCAAGGATGTGGTGGCCGTAGTCAGCAATCCGGGATTCTGGCTCATTGCCCTCCTGTGTGTCCTGTTCTATTCTTGTGTATTCCCCTTCCAGAAATTCGCTACCGAATTGATGGTGACGAAATACAACGTATCCGAAGACATCGCCGGTACCTTTGCGGGCCTTCCTGCTTTGGGCGCGCTGTTCCTGACTCCTGTGTTCGGCGGAATGATAGACCGGAGAGGAAAGGCTGCTTCCATTATGATGTTGGGAGCTTTTATGCTCATCTGCGTGCATGCCATCTATGCCATTCCTTTCATCCATGCCTCTTGGGTAGCCATCATCCTGATGATTATTCTGGGCATCGCCTTCTCCCTCGTCCCGTCCGCCATGTGGCCTTCCGTGGCCAAGATATTCCCGGTCAAACAACTGGGTACGGCATACGCCCTGATATTTTTCATCCAGAACATCGGATTATGGGGTATCCCGGCTCTCATTGGCAGCGTACTCGAAAACTATTGCATCACGGGTCAGGAAGTGGTAAACGGTAAAACAACCAATCTTTACGACTATACCCTCCCCATGTGCATTTTCACCGGTATAGCCATTCTCTCCCTGTTGGTGGCCTTCCTGCTCAAGTCCGCCGATAAGCAATACGGTTACGGATTGGAAAAAGCCAACCTCAAGAAATAAATCTTTCCACAGCGGGAAAAGCCGGTATTTGGAGGTACGCCGAAAAATACCGGCTTTTGTTTTTTCTTTTTCTGTCTGTCCGGTTTTATTCCTCTTGGGAATACAACGTAAAGGTCTTAGCCGTCCCACAAAATCAGCATTATAAAAAGCTATATTTCAAATACTAACAAAACGCAAATTAATCTCCGCAGAACGAAAAAAAGATTGGCTGTGATTGAAAAATCAATCGGCTGAGACTAAAAAATCGTTTGGCGCAGAACCGTGTACCGATGTCCTTACCCCTCTACCGTGTTGTAAAAGAAAAGAAATCCAAATACTGAAATTCAGAGTAACACCCATATATTAATATAATATAAAATAGAGTGAATATATTTCTTCTTATATTAAAATTACTATATTTGCAGACGAAATAGTACATTCATGCTCAAGGAAATGAAGGGAAGCATTCCCGTATGCATGCAAGAAAAATACCGTTAACTTCCCACTTAAACCAACTAAGCAATGAGAAAAAGACTATTCTATTCTTTATTTTTAGGTGCGGCATTGTGTATGACAACGGCGTGCAGCGACGATGACAACAACGGAAATGAAGGTCCGGGCGGTGGAAATGGAAACGGTAACGTCCCCGTCACGACCGTAGAGCAGGCACAAGAGGAGATAGACCGTGTGGGCAAGGCATTGGCCGCAAAGATAGACGTGGAACGCCTCAAACCGACCATCTCGCTGTTGGAATATTGCGAAAACACGTTCTTCAACGAGGATGACGAGGTCATGCTCCCCGACTACCCGAACCGTCCGGATTACGGTTGGAGAAGCCTCATGCGCACCATGCGCCTTAGCGCACAAGGCGACATTGCCGCACTGGCCTCCAAGCGGGCTATCGGCGACGTGTACGAAATCAGCCAACTACACGGCAAGTGGCAATGGAACGAAACGACGGAAGAATGGGATAAGATTTCGGACGCTTCGATGAACAATTCGGCCATTTACATGTTCAAATACGAAGGCAAGGACTGCGTGGCAGAACTGAAGGGGAGCGGGCAGGTCTTTGATTTCGCACGCAAGGACTCTACCGGATATGTCTATTCCGAAACCATCAAGATTCCGGCTACCATTACCGGAACCGTGAAACTCGACGGCGAACTCATGGCCCAGCTTACCGTCAACACGGAAGCCTGCGACTATGCCGGCAAGCAATATTCCGCAAATGCAACGTTCGAGGCTACCGATGCCGGTTATAAAGTCACCCATTCTTTGCTCGACAATAACAGCAAGGCTGCCGTGAAATCGGAACTTTACAGCGGAAACGAACGCCTGATTACCATGTCATGCAGCGTGGACGGGCGTAATTTGGCTGACATAGATTTGATCGAATCCGGATATTTCGACGGGAACGCCAACTTGAAAAACGGAATCCTGGGTTGCAACATCATGGACGACATAAGCCTGAACATCACTGCCGACAACAACAACGGATTGGTGGACGCTTTCGACTACGACGGATACTATTATTATTACGAGGGAGACACTGTCGGGTCGTTGGAAAGCGTGAAAGAGGCTGCCCGAATGGAAACGCAAAGGGCCGTCGATGCCGCCAACCAATACGTACAGGCTGCGATGTTCTTCAAGAACAGCACCTATTCCGTACCTCTGACATGGCAAGCCGTCCATTACGATTATTCATATCCCGGAAGCTATTATTATTCCGGTGAATGGTCGGCCGAACCGGTATTGAACTTTGAAAATGGCACGACCTACACGTTCGGAGAGTATTTCACGGTTGCACGTTTCCAATCTCTGATTGCTGCGTATGAAGAATTGTTCGGACGCTTCGAGAATTTATAACATACTTTTTTAATTTAACCATGGCAGGCTGACTCGCGTTTCCACTTCGTCGGAATCCGTTGTCGGCCTGCTTTCACGTGTGTCCGGCATACTCGCATGTACAAAACCATTAGCACTTTGTTCCTGCTCGTTGGGTTCCACCAAAATCTACGTGCCTCGCTCGCAGACAGCCTGCAAAGCGAACGAATGGAAGAAGTGGAAGTGAAGGCTTACAGTCCACGCACTTTATCGGACTACCGGAACGGACGTTTGTACTGGAACATGGAGTCGCTGGCAGACATGCCTCATGTATTGGGCAGTGCAGACCCCTTACGCAGCCTGCAACTTCTTCCGGGAGTAGCCACCAACAACGACTATACCTCCGGCATCCACATACAGGGATGTGCAGCTTCCCAAAGCGTATTGAACATGGACGGGGCACCGATATTCAACGCTTCCCACCTGTTAGGCCTGTTTTCCGTATTCAACGCCTCCCACTTCCGCGGCATGGCATTGGTCAAGAACCGTCACGATGCCGCTTTCTCCAACCGTTTGGGCGGAGAAGTTTCTTTCTATCCTACCGATTCCATAGCCCGTAAAGTCCATCTCGACGCCACCGTCAGTTTTATGGAAAGCGAAGGTACGTTGACGCTCCCGACCGGCGAGCATTCCACGCTCTACTTATCCGGACGGGGAAGCTACCTGAACCTGCTCTACGGCAACCTGTTGGAGATAGACGAGATGCAACTCCGCTATGGCCTGCAAGATTATAACCTGACTTTTGTGCAACAAGCTGGAGCGCACGACAAAATCCGCCTTAGCCTGTATCACGGACAAGACCGTATGAATCTGTTGCAGGAAGACTTTGCAGACGAAAACAAGCTGAATTGGCAAAACACGGCTGCCGCATTGCACTGGCAACACCATTCTTCCCGGTTTATCCTCCAACAGAACGCCACTTTCAGCCGCTACCGCAACACATTGGACATGGGTATCAGTTCCGTATCCCTCAACCTGTCTTCCGGAATCACGCAAGCCGGTTACGCCGCCCGTTTGGAATGGACACGGGGCAATCTGCAATGGAATGGCGGTGTGGAATACAACTATTACCATTTCCGTCCCATGCAGTTCGAAGTCTCCGGTTCGTTCATCGAAAACGAAACACCCAAATTCCGTGAAGACGCCCACGAAGCCAATGCCTACCTTCAGGCCGACATTTCCCTCCACCCCTCCTGGTCGGTACTCGGAGGACTGAGATTGTCATCCTACCACAGCCATGGCCACAGTTTTTTTTCGCCAGACCCACGCATCACCCTGAACTACCATCCCTCGCCCTCCCATACTTTGTCCGTACATTACGGTCTGTACCATCAGTACCTTCATCAGATGTCCGTCTCCAACGGTGGGTTGCCCGTAGACTATTGGACCTCTTCGTCTCCTTCCGTACGCCCCCAACAAGCTCATTCCATTGCCTTGGGTTATTATTTCCGGCCACAAAAAGGAATGATGGAAATCAGTGCGGAAGTTTACTATAAAAAGCTGAGCCATCAGCACGAATATTCAGGTTCCATATTGGATTTCTTCACGCAGGTCTACCACATAGAAAACAATATGATACATGGGAAAGGCTATAACTACGGTCTGAATCTCATGCTGAAAAAGAACAGAGGCAAACTCTCCGGTTGGATCAGTTATGCCATAGGAAGCAGCCGACGCCGTTTCCCCGAACTTAGTCCGACAGAATGGTTCAATTCGACTTTCGACCGACGCCACGACTTGTCCGTAGTAGCCAACTACCGGTTCAACCGGCATTGGAGCTTGGGAGGAGATTTCGTATACGCCAGTGGCACGCCCTACACCAAAGCCAAAAGCGTGTACGTCATCAATAACAATTTGGTGAGCGAATACGGAAAGTACAATGGCTCCAACCTTCCTGCCACCCACCGCATGGACATCGCCCTGACCTACCGTTTCACTCCCCGTGGGCACAGAGAGCAAAGCCTGAATCTCTCCATTTATAATTTATATGCCCAGCGTAATGTCCTTTTCAGTTATCTGGGCTTTCAGGAAGAGAACTTCGGCTACAAACATGTGTATTCCCTTTGCCGCATGCTGCCTTCCATCGGTTATACTTTAAAATTCTGAGCCATGAAACCATATTGCATATACACACTCGGACTGATACTTCTGGCATGTGCCACATTTACGGCCTGCATGGAGGAAGAAGACGCAGAACTCCAAACGCAATTAGTCGTAGAGGGATGGATTGAGGACGGCGGCTACCCCGTGGTCTTATTGGGCGAAACCCATGCCATAGACGCCGGCATGCAGAATATCGAAAACTATATCGTACGTTGGGGGAAAGTAACCATCTCTGACGGGACCGACAGTGTGATTCTGACCGGAGGATATGACAATGACTTCTTTCCGCCCTATAAATACACGACATTCAAAATGACCGGACAGGCCGGAAAAACTTATACGCTGACTGCCGAGTATCGGGGGAAAAAAGCTATAGCCGTCACGACCATCCCCCAACCAGTCGAACTGGACTCCCTGCATGTCGTCCGCAGCGAAAGCGACACCTTATTCTATATAAAAGCTTTTTTTGAAGACAATCCCGACGAAAGGAACTACTATGGGCTGTTCAGCAAAAGACATGGAAAAGACAAAGCTTTTCTCTTATCTTTCATGGGGGTATTCTCGAATGAAGTCATCCCCACGCACGTGGCGGCCGACGTGTACTGCGGAACCTCCGTCTATACGGAAGCCGACAGGAACGCATCCGCCTATTTCAAAAAAGGCGACTTGGTACAAGTAAAACTCTGCCGTATGGACCAGGCCGCTTACGAATTCTGGAAAAGTTACTCCAACCTGAACAACCTGTCTTCCAATATGTTCTTCCCCTACACTAACGACTTGGAATCCAATGTACAAGGTGGAAAAGGCTATTGGTGCGGATACGGAGCCAGCACCCTATCTGTGCGCATCCGCTAAACGATTTTATTCCTATATCATAAAAACAGTTAACTACATATTTATTTATCCATTTATCTACTCCTTCATTAAAGAAATAATTTATATTTGCAAGTACTAATTTCATTATTAACCTTATAACCAAAAGAGAGCAAAGATATACATACTCCGACAGTGAAGGAATCCATATACGCCCTGTGACGGAAATAAAATCTGTTTTCTATAAGTAAAAACTCACTATCCTCCAAAACCTTATGCACATCAAATCATATTTATGTTTGTTTATTTGCTTATTGACTTGCCTATTTGCACAAGCAAATAACAAAAACAGTTTCAGCTACGGTATATTTCTATATACCGTCAATAAATTTGTCATAATCGCCACTGGAGACAGCACCGTAAGTATTACCAGTATAGACAGGAGTACAAGAACCCATCCTTTACTGTCTAATGACACACTCGTCATTCCTAACGCAGTAATACACAACGGATACGAATATCAAGTAGAGGGGATTGAAGACAACGCATTCATTGGTTGTAAGGACATAAAACACTTGATTATCAGCGAAGGTATAGATTATATCGGAGAAAACGCGTTTTCATATTGCACCGAACTCCAATCCATCCATATACCCAGTACTATAGATTATATAGGAAATGCGGCTTTCCACTCATGTCCAAACTTACAAACCATCGAAGTGCATGAAAAGAATGAAAAGTATGATTCACGAAATCAATGTAATGCTATCATTGAACATAAAACAGCCCTCATTTTAGGATGCCATACCACCCAAATTCCACAAGGGGTGACACGTATTTGCGCGGAAGCCTTTAAAGGATGCCTGAAACTGGACAGTATCACGATTCCGGAAGGAGTTGTAGAAATGGAATCCGGAATATTCAGAAACTGCCCACGTTTGAAATACATAAAATTGCCACAGACTTTGGAAACGCTTAGCGGTGGAGGCACTTTTGCCGACTGTATCAGCCTACGTGGCATCCATATCCCCAAAAATGTCTCTTTCATCGAAGAAGGCAACCAGTTCCATGGATGTCTCTCGCTTGACAGTATAACTGTGGACAGCCGGAACAAAACGTATGATTCCCGTGACGGATGCAACGCTATTGTGGAAACTGCAACCGACAAGATTATTTCCGGATGTGGAAAATCCCGCATTGTAGGAAACATTAAAGAAATCGGCTCTTCAGCATTCGGCAATAGCATGATTAAAAGTATCACCATCCCGGCTAACATTACCAAAATCCATAATGGAGCATTTTGGGGATGTAGGTTTTGCACTTCCATCTCCGTAGATCCAAGGAATCCTGTGTATGACTCGCGAAATGATTGTAATGCTATCATAGAAACAGCAACCCATAAGATTATAACCGGCTGTATAACAACCAATATTCCCCAGGATATTGTCGAAATCGGAGAAAGAGCTTTCTGCCGGATGCCTTTACCTACATTCGTAGCGATTCCTGATAATATACAAAAAATCGGGGAAAGTGCTTTTGCCGGTTGTGAAAGAATATACCAAGTATTTATCCCCGGTTCCATAAAAGAAATCGGATCATCCGCTTTCAGCCTATGTAATTCCTTAAATGGGGTCTTTATGGAAAAAGGCATAAAGAAAATATCTTCCGGAACATTCAGCCAATGCAAAAACCTGAACCTCATAGAAATTCCTGAAGGAGTCAAAGAGATTGACCGTTCTGCATTTTGGGATTGTTCCAACTTGCAATATGTATCTTTACCATCCAGTCTGGAACATATAGCTCCATCGGCTTTTAACGGATGCCCGTGCGACAGACTCGTAAAGCAAAATATGCACACCATCATCTACTAATCAGGCATACAAACCAGACAAGAATCTATGAATGTGCCCAAACGATTAGCCAAATAGCACTCCAAATCCCAAAAATCACAACACAATCAAATCGGCATATTCCGCCCTTGCCTCATGCAACAAATCCTGGGGGGACAACTTGACCTGCAAACCGCGCTGCCCCGCACTGACGTAAACATAATCGTACTGTGCTGCCGTCTCGTGCACGTAAGTGGGAAAATGTTTCTTCATCCCTATCGGGGAACATCCGCCCCGGATATAACCGGTCGTAGGCAAAAGTTCCTTCATCGGCAGCAATTCGCATTTCTTATTGCCGCTCACACGAGCCGCTTTCTTCAGGTCTATCTCATGTTCTCCGGGTACTACGCAAACAAAATAACCGGTCTTGTCACCATGCAGCACGATGGTCTTGAACACCCGTTCCACATCTTCGCCCAACTGGGCAGCCACGTGCACGGCACTCAAATCCGATTCGTCCACCTCGTATGGAATCAATTCGTATGCGACCTTGGCCTTGTCCAACAAGCGTGCCACATTGGTCTTATTAATCTTTTGCTTTGCCATAAAGCACCTCCTTTAAATACGCGGCTGTATAACCTTTCCCATAACGCACCAAATCCTCGGGCGTACCCTCGAACAAAAGCTCGCCACCGCCACGTCCGCCGTCCGGTCCCATATCGATGAGGAAGTCCGCCGACTTGATGACATCCAGGTTATGTTCGATAACCATCACGGTGTTGCCTTTGTCCACCAGACGGTTCAGTACGCCGAGCAACACGCGTATGTCTTCAAAATGCAATCCGGTGGTCGGCTCGTCCAATATATATATGGTTTGCCCCGTGTCGCGCTTGGACAGTTCCGTGGCCAACTTGATGCGTTGGCTTTCGCCACCCGATAACGTGGTAGAGGGCTGCCCCAGTTTGATGTATCCTAAGCCCACATCCTGCAAAACTTTGATTTTATTCAGAATCACCGGCTGATTCTCGAAGAACTCCACTGCACGGTTAATCGTCATATCCAAAACGTCGGCTATGGATTTGCCTTTAAAACGAACTTCCAGCGTCTCACGGTTGTAACGCTTTCCGTGGCATACCTCGCACGGGACATACACATCCGGAAGGAAATTCATCTCGATGGTCTTATATCCGTTTCCACCACATGCCTCGCAACGTCCGCCCTTCACATTAAAAGAAAAACGTCCCGGCTTATAACCTCGTATCTTCGCCTCGGGAAGACTGACGAAAAGCGCACGGATATCGTTGAACACACCGGTATAGGTAGCCGGATTGGAACGCGGCAAACGACCGATGGGGGACTGGTCCACACTGACCACCTTGTCTACAAATTCCAAACCTTCAACCTTGTCGTAAGGCAAAGGATCGCGCAAGGAACGGTAGAAATGTTGCGAAAGGATAGGCTGCAAAGTATCGTTAATCAACGTGGACTTTCCGCTTCCGGACACCCCCGTAATGCAAATCAACTGCCCCAAAGGGAATTCAACATCCACACCCTTCAGATTGTTTCCCCGTGCGCCCCTCAACCACAAAGAGTGTCCGTTGCCCTTCCTGCGCTGCCCGGGGATTTGAATGGAACAAGTACGGTTCAGATAACGTGAAGTCAACGTATCTTGCTTCAACATCTCTTCCGGCGTGCCCTGGAAGACCACCTCGCCTCCCAACCTGCCGGCTTTCGGCCCCATATCAATGATATAGTCGGCACTCTCCATCATTTCTTCGTCATGTTCCACCACAACCACTGTGTTTCCCGTGTCACGCAAAGCCTTCAGGGAGCTTATCAACCGACGGTTGTCCCGTTGGTGCAGACCGATACTGGGTTCGTCCAAAATATACAAGACATTGACCAGTTGAGAACCAATCTGCGTGGCCAAACGGATACGCTGGCTCTCACCGCCCGATAATGACACCGACGAACGGTTCAAGGACAGATAATCCAAGCCCACATCCATAAGGAACTTCAGGCGCGAACGGATTTCTTTCAAGATTTCCGGGGCTATCTTTCTCTGCCGGTCGGTCAGCCTTTCCTCCACGTGCAACATCCAATCATACAATTCACCGATATCCATCGCCGACAACTCCGCAATGTTCTTGTCTGCGATGCGGAAATGCAAAGCTTCCTTGTTCAAACGGCGTCCTCCACATTCCGGACAAGTCACCGTCTTGGAGAACTGTTCCGCCCATTTCTGTGCCGAAGCCGAAGTTTCGTTCTCCTGCATCATCTGGATGTATTTCACCAATCCCTCGTAGGTCACATAATAATCCGATGAGGTGTGCACCAACTGAGACTTGATGCGTACGCGGTCCATGCTGCCGTTCAATATTTCGTTCAACGCTTCCTCCGGCAAATCCTTGACCGGTGTCTTCACATCAGCGTCGTATTTTTCCAACAAAGCATCTATCTGCCAGAATATCATGCTGTTTTTATACTTCCCCAAAGGTAGGATAGCCCCCTCGTACACCGAAAGGTTACGGTCCGGAATCACTTTATCCATGTCTATCAGGCTGACATATCCCAATCCTTTGCACCGCGGACAAGCCCCCTGCGGAGAGTTGAAAGAAAAGTTATGAGGAGCCGGGTCACGGTAGGACAAACCGGTTTCGGGGCACATCAAACGTTTACTGTAATGACGTACGGTCTCCGTTTCGGCATCGTAAACCATAAGTTGACCTTCCCCCTGTTGCATGGCCGTGGCCACACTGGCGTGCAACCGTTTGTCATCCTTCTGCTGTACGCAAAGCTTATCCACAACGATTTCTATGCTGTGGTTCTTATAACGGTCGAGTTTCATCCCATGGACTATCTCGCGAATCTCGCCGTCCACGCACACATATAAATACCCCTTGCGGCGTATCGTCTCGAACAGTTCTTTGTAATGTCCCTTACGGTTACGCACCACAGGAGCCAGCAGATAGATGCGCCGCCCCTCGTAATCCCTGATAATCAAATCTATCACCTGCTCTTCGGTGTAACGCACCATCTTCTTGCCCGACAAATAGGAATAAGCCTCTCCGGCACGGGCATACAGCAAACGCAGGAAATCATAGATTTCGGTAGTGGTCCCTACCGTAGAACGGGGATTTTTATTGGTCGTTTTCTGTTCGATGGAAATCACAGGACTCAACCCCGTAATCTTGTCTACATCCGGACGCTCCAAGTTACCCAAAAAGTTACGTGCGTATGCCGAAAATGTTTCTATGTAGCGACGCTGACCTTCGGCGAATATCGTATCGAAAGCCAATGAAGACTTCCCGCTCCCGCTCAACCCGGTAATCACCGTCAGACTGTTGCGCGGCAGTTCCACATCCACATTCTTCAGATTGTGCACCCGCGCGCCGAACACTTCTATTTTTTCTGTTTCGTTATCCATCATCCTATTAATCATTTCCATTGGTGCCCGTCCCCGAATAACCGGTCAGCACATTCACATCTTTTCTTATCTTATATTCTTTGCCGTCGGCTCCGCGTGCATTGACCACCACGAAATACACCCCGTCTTTGACGGTCTTGCCATGGAACTTCCCATCCCATCCGCCGTCCAGAGTATCCCAAGCGTACAATTTCTGCCCCCACCGGTTGAAAATGACAGCTTTGAAACTGACGATGGACTGATAGCCTTCCTTTACCTTATATATATCATTGTAACCGTCTCCGTTGGGAGAAAAGGCATTCGGCATTTCCAGAACAGACTCGCTGATGGAGACCACAAACGGTTCTGCCGTCCCCTCTTCGGGAAACACGATAGTATCGTTGCCATGCACGAAAGTGGCATAAAATTGCACGTAAAACGTACCGCTTTCGGTGAAAGTGTACTCCAGATTCTCATCGAAACGGTCTATAATCGGAGTATTCTCTTGTCCTTCGCGATACACACGCCACTCATACCGTACCGTATAATCCCCTAAATCTTCCACATTGGAAGTAAAATGCCCCGCCAACGGAGCCGACTGGGGTTCGGACGCATCTTCCAACTCTTCGCCCGTGGCCGTCGTATAACGCACAGCCGGATTAGCCGTAGGATAAGCCGTTTGTGCCGAAAGCGAAAAAGAAACAGCACAGAATAAACCTAAAAACAAATACTTCAAAATAGTTTTCATGCCTGAATATTTGTGCAAAAATAATGTTTCCCGTTGACATAACCACTTTTTTTATGTAATTTTGTCCGCAATATCAGAAAAAAAGAAATGGCACACTGGAAAAGATTTATATATGTCGTAATCGCCCTGTTTTCCTTACAACTGACGGCTCGTGCACAGGAGACGGAAACTTTCGTACATACCATTAAACAAGGAGAAACGGTATATTCCATAGCCCGCACTTATCAAGTGTCTCCCGAATCTATCCTCAAGCTGAACCCGACGGCCTCTACAGGTATCAAGGCCGGAGAAACACTGACGATTCCGCAACAGCAAAACGGTACGCAAGAAAAACGTTTCCATACGATTCAAGCCGGAGAAACACTTTACAAACTGACTAAAACTTACCAAGTAAGTGCCGACGATATTTGCAAAGCCAATCCGGGACTTACGGCCGAAAACTTCAAAGCGGGAATGGTTATTCGTATCCCGGCTTCCACCACCCCCGTGAACACGCCCCCGGCGAAGGAAGCCACCCAACCGCAAGGAGTAGCACAATCCGGATGCCGGGAAATGCACAAGGTAAAACGCAAGGAAACTTTATACAGCATCGCCCGGGATTTCAATCTGACAGAAGCCGAACTGAAAGCGGCAAATCCGGAAATGAACGAGCCTGGTTATAAACTCCGCAAAGGAGACTTCGTCTGTATCCCTTTCCCTAAACCGGAAAAGCCGAAAGAAATCATTCCTACCAATGAAGAACTGATGGGGAAGAAAGCCGTATCAGCCCCTCAAAAACTGATACGCATGGGAGTCATCCTGCCTTTTAAGGGAGGTTCGGCGGACAACGATAAAATGATAGAATTCTACAGGGGAGTGCTGATGGCAGTAGAAGAGATAAAGAAATCCGGTACGTCGGTGGATGTTTTCGCCTACGATTCCGGTAAAAGTGCCGGCGACATCAAGGCCGTCGTGAACAGCCACCCCATTACAAACCTTGATTTCATCATCGGTCCGTTGTATCCGGAACAGATAGCCCCACTTAGCAAATTCTGTCAACAGCATCATATCAAACTGGTAGTCCCGTTTTCGTCTCTCGGTGATAACGTATATGAAAACCCATACTATTACGCCATCAACCCTCCCAAATCATACCAGTTTGCAGAAGCATCCCGGCTGACCACGGAACTCTTCGGAAAAGACAACGTCATTTTCTTGGAAGGCACTGAAAACGACAAAGATGCGGCTGCATTCATCGATGCCACCCGAAAACGGTTACAACAAAACGGCAGCAAAGCAAACCGCTTGAAACTCAACGATGACGAAATAAAGTGGATGGAAGCGATGACCCAATACAAAGACAACGTCATCATTCCCAACTCATCCGGCATTAAACTGTTGAACCAATTGTTTCCCAAGTTGAAAGAGTTCACTAAAAAGAATCCCGAATACAGAATCAAACTGGTGGGCTATCCGGAATGGCAGACATACGCCAGCAATCATCTGGAGAACTTCTACCAATTCAACACATACGCCTATTCTTCCTTTTTCAGGAATCCGCTGAACGGTAACGCCGACGAATTTGAGAATGCCTACCAAAAGGCCTTTCACACACCGACCCTCGTGTCGTGGCCACGTTTCGGTATGCTGGGTTTCGACACGGCTATTTATTTCCTGAAAGGCATATCTACGTATGGAGAAGCTTTCGACCAGCATCTTTCGCAAATCGTCACGACTTCTTATCAACACCGCTTCGACTTCCAACGCATCAGTAATTGGAGCGGCTTTATCAACCGTGAAGTCGAATTCATCCACTATAGTCCATCCCACAGCATTGAACTAATCCGACTGAAAAAATGAGAAAAGCATTCCTCATCGCGATAGCGGCCTGCTGCATCGGGACCTCTAAAGTGTACGGGCAAATCGGTGAACCGCGTAACGACCTGGCCATAGGTTTCAATGCGGGATACACGCTGAACCAAGTCATGTTCAACCCTACCATCCAACAAAAATTCAAAGGGGCGCCGACTTTCGGTTTTACGGCCAGATATACCTGCGAGAAGTATTTCAAAAGCTTGTGCTCTATCCAACTGGAAGTCAATTATACCAATTTGGGATGGGAGGAATTGATAGAAACGTCCGACGACACCTACAAACGGGATATCAACTATATACAAATCCCGTTGTTAGCCCGCATGGGTTGGGGCTACGAACAAAAGGGGGCTTTGTTTTACGTCGTGGCCGGTCCGCAAGTCGGCTTTTATTTAGGCGACAAGGGGCACAAAGGTGGGCTTTTCAACGACTCGACCCTGAACCTCCGTCCGGGACAAGTAAACCAACAATACGACATGCCGGTAAAGAACAAATTTGAATATGGCATCACAGCCGGTGCAGGTCTTGAGGTCAATACCAAAATCGGACATTTCCTTTTGGAAGGCCGTTACTACTACGGTTTGAGCGATATATTCGGCAACGGCAAGAAAGACGTGTTCGGCCGGTCGGCCAATGGCACCATCGTGGTAAAAGCCAGCTACCTGTTCGACATCGTACGGACACGACGGACTTCAACAGACAGAAAGTAATCCTCTTTTATAACTTTATCGGAAAGAGCTATTAAAAACAGCCATTTCAGTCTCCGAAAAGAGTGAGAACTGAAATGGCTGTCCAACATACAAAGATAGTTACTCATCAATCAAGTCGAGCGTAACACTGCGCAAGGAACGCAAATTAACGGTCTCCCATTGCGTATCACCCTTGAAACGGTATTTGTACTTGAAATCGAAGCGCTGGCGCTTTTTCCCGCCATATACTTCCGACAAACTATACTCACCGTAATAATCCGGACGGGAAGCGTCCACGGGTGCCACCTCTATGGAATCCTCATCGTATGGACGCATCGTCAGGCTGTGGTCTTCGTTCACCTGAACGATGATGCCATTCTTGCGAATCACATCCGCGTCCGTCTCATAGCCTTTGATTCCCGCAAATATGCGGAAGGTGTTCTTCGTCAGGGGATGGAAGGTCTGAGACGCCGCCGCCTCCACCTCGTTCTCCCCGTCCTTCCGGGTCGTACCCGTGGCATTGTAAATGGAAGCCTCGTCGCTACGGGCATAAAGGTTCTTCATATAAACACGGTAAAGCACCTGGCTCTTGTCCGGATTCACCGAATAAGCCGACACGGAACGGATGCGAAGGGGGATGAAGTAAATGCTGTCGGGAGAAAGACCTTCCGGACGGACACGGATGGGCATCGTGGCATAGGTGTCCGCACTCGAAGCCTTCAGCGTCACCCGCATCTCGGGAATCGTGTAGTAACGGGCGTCCAGTTCTTTCGCATACTTCTCTTCATCTATGTCATACTTCGACTTGTTGTACTGTGCCAGCACCTCCGGAGAATATTCCATCACCACCTCCACGTCACGGTCGATATGGAGCGAGCCGCCGCAATTGACGGATATATATCCCGTGCTCTCCGGTTCGTTCAAATCGTGCATGCCCGTAAACACAAGGTCGTCGTCGCTGATGATGCAAATCACTTTCTGACCCATTTCCTGACCGAAATCGAACGTCTCGCAGGAGGTCAGACTGAAAGATAAGGCCATATAGAACATACCGGCTTTCTTAATTATCGTTTTCATCTGGTTCATCTGTTTTTAAGGTTTGTAAATACTAATCGCTGTAACCGGGATTCTGGTCCAGCAAGGGGACTTTACGCAACTCAGACTTGCTGATGGGCAGGAACAAGAGCCGCTTGTCCACCACGCGGTCCCGGTAGTTCCTCTCGTTCACGACCGTGCGTTGGTAGAATCCGCCGTTCTTGTTGGCCTCTATGTTCAAACCCATAATCGGCTCGGAATCCTCGTCTTCATAAATGCCCCAACGGCGCACGTCGTAGAACCGGCGGCCTTCGCCCAGGAACTCCACCATGCGCTCACGCTTGATTTGCTCGAAAAGCTCGTCGCGGTCGTTCAGCTCGGCGGCTGTCAGACCCGGAAGCCCGGCACGGTAGCGAACCTGGTTGAACGCCGAGGCTATCTCGTTGACATCGCGCGAAAGCATGTAAGTCTCACCCGAAGGCAAAGTGACGGAATGGGATGCCGTCAGCTCGTTCAACGCCTCCGCATACGAGAGCAGGATTTCAGCATAACGGATGATGGGGAACCCCTTCTCATAACGTTCGTTACCGTCCCCTTTCCACGCATCGTACGAAGAGATATACTTCTTTATCACGTATCCGGTGGGAGTATAGTTCAGACTCTGGTTGATGGCAGCATATTTGTTGGCATTCCCGTCCAAGCTATACTCTACCGTTTGGTTCCGTATATCGTTCTGTGTAGAAGACAAAGCCGGCCAAAAGCATCCGCTAAACCCCACGCAAGCGTAAAAACGCATTTCACGGTTGGCATACATCTGCCAGATGCCACCATTGAGATGATAACCCGAGAAATCTTTCGGTCCTTCGGTAAAATCGTTGGGGCCTTCTTTATAATCGCCATCCGCACGCGCCTCTTCTATCGTACGTCCGTCATCCATACGGTAAGCGTCAATCATCTTCTGGGTCAAACCCATACCATTGTAACCACCCATGTAGTCGGGAAACGACTGCTGCGTGTAATTGGAGACTTCTCCGGAAATACGTCCCCAAATCACCTCACTGTTGTTCTTAAAGGGCTAATCTCCCGTAAACATATAGGAATAAGACTTAAACGGGTCGATGCCTCCGGCTCCATTCGGGAAATCTGCATCCGGTACACCGGACGGAAGTTCGGGCGTATTCTGGTCCTCCTTTACGGTAAAAAGCTCGTAAGCTTGCATATCCATCACACGCTTGCAAGCTGCGGCGGCCAAAGCATATTTGCGCTCGTCATAATTCAGGTTCACATAATTCACCCCGTCGTAACTACGCTGCCATTTGCCGAAATATTGGCGTGTGGCCGCAGAACCATTGAACAGGGGTGAAGCCGCATGCAAACGCACACGGGCTATCAAAGCATACGCTGCACCCCGTGTGGGACGCTCGAACTGCGCCATCGAACTCCGCACGGGCAAATAAGCCGCAGCCGTCTCCAGTTCCGAACAGATGTATTCCACCGTCTCGTCATACGTGGCCCGATAATTATTGTATGCTATCCCGTCCAGATTGCTCTCATACACCTGGTCGCCCACCAATATAGCCGGACCGCAGTTCATCAGGATATGGTAATAAGCATAGCCACGCAGAAAATGGATGTAACCCGTATAATTGCGACGGTCGGCCGTGGTCATGTCCTGACATTCGTCCATCCGTGACAGCATGATATTGGCTTTGCGGATAATCTTGTACATGTCGCTCCAGATGTTCATCCCCCGCAAGTCATCGGGAGTGACATATCCCAAAGTGAAGGCAGAACCCCGGAATATGTCCGTACTCATAACGGTAAAAATGTCATCTCCGGCCGTAATACCCGGAGCATATTCATGACCGAAAATCTTACTCTCGTCAGGCAACTGGGCGGCCGCGCCCCATAAATAAGCCTCGAAATAACGTTTGTTACTAAACACGGAATCGTATTTCAACGTATCATCGAAATATTCATCCACATCCAAGTAATCACACGAGAACGTCATACCCATGACTGTCAGGAACACGCTTCCTGCCAATATATGATTGAATTTCATTTTCATTGCATTCTGTTTAGAAGTTAATATACATTTGGAAAGCATAGCGTGCCGGAATCGGATAAGCCCCACCATTGGAAGACGCTAACTCCGGATCCCAAAGCTTAAAGGGACTCCATACGTATACGTTAGAAGCCACGAACTGGAGGTCGAGCGAAGAAACGCCAACTGCTTTCAATATGTTTCCCGCCCCTAAATGATAGTTCAAGTTGATTTCCTGCAAACGCAAATAACGGGCGTTTGTCTTCCAGAATGTGGATTGTGGTAAACTGTTGTGGTCATTCCCGTATGACAAGCGAGGAAATCTGGCATTGGGATTCTCTGTAGCAGCCGTCCCGGAAATCTCACGCGGCGTCCAACGGTTGCTCTGATCCGTGGTGATAGACAGCACGTTGCCGGTCACCCCCATGGCAAAAGGCAAATATCCGGAACCGCCGTTCCCCGGGTTCACATAATAGTTTTCCACATTGCCCGTACCTTTAAACAACACGCCGAGTGTCAGGTTCTTCCAACGAAACTCCGCACCGAAGCCATACATCAAACGCGGATAATTAGCTTGATAAGAAAGCGGGACTTGATCGTCCGAAGTAATTACCCCATCACCGTTCACATCTTTGTACTTGATGTCGCCGGGCAGTACCTCTCGTCCGGCAATACTACTTTGATCAGGACTGTACTTCACATCGTCTTCGTCGCGGAACAATCCTAACGCGATATAACCTACATAATAATTATAAGGTTTCCCTGCCCTTTCTTGATATGCGTATTTCTGGAAGGCTTCTTCCCAAGTCTTCACCATATTGGCCGTATAAGTGAAGTTTCCACGGAGCGTCAGCGTGAAATCACGCCCGAAGTTCTGTATGTAAGATATGTTGCCGTCCGCACCGAAGCTCACCATACTACCCACATTACCGTACGGCTGTTCCACCAATCCCACATAGTCGGGCACCATCGTGCGCTGTTGGAAGATGTCGTCACGGCGGTCACGGAAGAAATCGACCGTAAAGTCCACCCGCTGCCCGAAGAGCTTCGCATCGATACCGAGGTCCAACTTGGTGGCCTTTTCCCATTGAAGGTTATCGGCACCGATGGAAGACTCCGTCACACCTTTGGAACCGTTCCACCCCGCTGAAGCATTCTCGTTCATAAGCGTCAGGTAAGGGAAACGCTTGTTGGTTATCTGGTCGTTGCCGACCTGACCCCACGAACCGCGTATCTTGAAATAATCCAACCAAGGCAAGCGGTCGCGGATAAACTCATAGTTGGTGGGAATCCACCCCAAAGCCACGGAAGGGAAGAAACCGAAACGGCGACCTTTCTGGAAATTCTCAGAACCGGTATAACCGAAATTCAAATCAAGCAAGTACGTGTCCCGGAAACCGTAAGTGACCCGTCCGGACAAACCCTGATAACGCTTGGGAATGTTGTGCATGCTGTTGGTGCAGTTGAAACCGTCGGAATCGCACCAAGTGTTATGATAGTCGCTCATATAATAATAGAGTAATCCCCCAACACGGTGATCCTTTCCGAAAAGCCGATCATAATTCATCGTGGTCTCAAAATGTAATTTATAATATTGGTTCTCTTCTTTACTATAAGACGCGGTTTGGGAATCTATCACCTTGCGCATGATCAATGTTCCATCAATCGTACGCCCGCTGGCATAATACATTTCGGGCACAACCTTACGAACCTCTTTCAGGTACTGCTCCGTGTCGTATGCCAACTGCGCCCTGACCTTCAGTCCCTTTGTAATAGCTGAAAGGTCTTGTGTTACGGCCAACGTCACCTTGTTGGTGAAACGACGCCACTTCGCCGTACCGGTATGATTCAGCATAACGTAGGGAGAATACTGGTTATTGGCTCCCCAAGCCGGAAGCTGCCCCGTAGAGTATTGCAAAGGAATGGTTAAAGGAGTTAAATCTTTTTGAGCCGACCAAAGTGCATCCGTAGATACATTCCCCGGTTCTGCTTTCTGCGAAAGATAACCCTCAGTACCCAAATACACCGTAGTCGTCTTGGTCAAATCCACATCGATATTACTACGGTAATTATAGGTACGGTAGGCCACATCCGCGCTGTACTTCGAACTCTTGTCTTGCTTATAGGCCGCCTGCTCGTTCGACATGCCCAGACTGAAGAAGTAACGGGCCACGCTACCTCCACCCCGCGCGTTCACGTAATAAGTCTGTTGCAAAGAATTCCGGTTCAGGATTTCATCACGCCATTTCACGTCCGGATAAAGGTCCGGATCCAACTGGTATTTAATCAAGTCCAACGCCATCGGAGAATACAGTTCTTCTTCCCCACGGGCCAACCGGGCCTCGTTGGCCAACACGGCGTAGTCGTATGCCCCAAGATACTCCGGCATTTTTTGCAGATGGGATACCGTGAGGTTGACACGCCCCGTAATCGTCAGTTTGTCTGCCGTACCGCGCTTCGTCGTGACCAATACGACACCGTTCGCTCCCCTCGTTCCATACACGGCCGTGGCCGAAGCATCCTTCAAAACGGAGAAACTCTCGATATCCGCAGGGTCTATCTGGCTCAAGTCACCCTCCAAACCGTCTATCAACACCAAAGCACCTTGGTTGGCTCCGAACGTGCCGATGCCGCGAATCCAGAAGTCCGAGATGTTCTTTCCCGGCTCGCCACTGGTCTGCAACGAAATGACACCCGGCACGCGGCCACCCAACATATTGGGGATGGAAGTGGCCGGTACCTGAAGATCCTTCACATCCACTGTGGTTACCGCCCCCACAAGGCTGACTTTACGCTGTGAGCCGAGACCGACCACCACAGTCTCATCCAACGCGTTTTCCATAGGTTTTAACTTGACTTTTAAACTTTTCACAGCCGTTTTCTCTTCTATGCGTATGTTTTCTTTTTCATACCCAAGAAACGACACGACCAAGACATCGTTTAACTCTGCTCCTTTAAGTGAAAATTTTCCATCCACATCAGTTACCGTACCAATTCCGGCACGGTCTTTCAAATATACATTGGCTCCCGGAATCGGATAATCGGTTTCGTCAAATACCACACCCTCCACGGTTATTCCTGATTCTTTCTTGTTTTGTCCTTGCATACCCGCACAGACAAAACAAAGCATTATAGCAATGATTACATGTTTCATGGCATATTTGTTTTTGATTCAACAACTCTATTCTATTGACAACTGGCGAATGCAAAGATTGTTCTTGTCCCCAATATAAATGGTACCCTCACTGTCGATAGCTAAGCCCCAAGGCTCGGTAAACAATGCTACGTCGGGCGTGCCGTCTTTATAACCGCTTTTACCAGGAATACCGATTACCGTGCTCACCACCCCCTCCGGCGTAATCTTCCGGATGCAGTTGTTTCCAGAATCTGCGATATAAAGGTTCTCTTCTTCATCCAATACCAACTGACGAGGACTGTTGAACTGTGCGTCATTCACCCAACCGTCTGCATGTCCGGGACGCCCTTGCATACCGGCATATATCTTAAAGTTGCCCTCACGTGTCGGGTCTGTAATATCCTCGAACACAGCAATACAGTGCAAATTGGTCAATGCCATGTACAACTTTTTAGGATCATTACGACTAAACGTCATATAACAATCCGACTCTCCTTTCAAGTCGTTGTTACCAGTATCTACCACCCACGCGTTTCCGGTTTCTGCATCAATTTTCAGGAAATAATTAGTACCGTGTTTCTTCCGGCAATAAAAAAAGTTGTCCAACTCACAATAAGCAAAAGAATGTTTGTATTCCGTATTTACCTTATCTGCATCCTCCAATTCTACAGCCATATAATCCCGACGCTTGGGTTGCCAGAAATTAGCCGAATGAATCGTCCAATAGGTATTACCGGCATCAGTAGGCAATACCAAACCCTTACCATGGTCTATCAGACAAGGCTGGTTAATAGCCGAAGTCCCTGCATTATCAATGATAATGGAAGACTGGTTTTCCTGCTTGTTGACCAAAATCAATTTATTCTCTCCCCATTCCTCACGTGTAGCCACAAAAATGTTGTCTTCGGCATCCACGGCCAAAAAACCCACCTCGTGTTTGAACTCCGTTTCTCCTAAAGTACCCACCTTGTTTGCCGTTGTCCCTGGACGGCCGCATAAAGTAGATACCAATGTCTGAATACGATAATTGAATTTCTTATCGTAAGTCGCACGTTGTTCACCCACTTGTACGGTAATCTCCACTTGGTCACGTTCGGGGTCTCCATCGTCCGGCATACCGTCACCCGGACGACGTGGAGTAATCACATAAAGCTTGTCGCCTAAAGATCCTATAACGGCCGCTTTTTTCTGGTTAAAAAACACTTGAATGTTGTTCAGATCTGTCCCAAAATTACTACCGTTCAGGATTATCTGCGTAGCCACACCTCCTGAATCGGGATAAAAGTTAGTCACTGTCACCGGAACATTCGGATCATACATAGCTCTCCCTTCCTTGTCTGAGCATGATGCCGTCACAATACATACGGCAGTACATCCCACAATACCTGACAAGAAAAGGAATTGATGGACTTTATTCCTTCTCATTGTATATTAATTTATGGTTAGGTTGTAATAAATCTATATCACTCGTTCACAAAGGTAAAACGAAGATTGCGGAAGTTCACTTTTCCGTGGTCTCCATCTTTCCCCAAAACAAACTTCACCGTGTGTTTTCCCTCCGTAAAGTATATTTTGGGCTGGTTCTCCGGATACGTCTCGTGCTGCCATTTATAAGCATTCCAATCGTTGTCGTCCTGCATGAACACATAATCCGTAGACACGCCGTCTATCTCCAAGGAATAATAAGCGTTCCGGCCCTCGTTGTTCACTGCGCGTTCGAGGTCGAAGGCATAGGTGCCCGCATCCTGCACATGGACCGTATACATGAGCCATTCGCCGTGAGAAGTGTAACCGACGTTGCCTCCGGCTTCCAAATCCACGCCCGGACTATTCACGTCTCCCTTCTCCGCACGGTAATTATTACCGGAATTATTGCCGGGGTCATCATCGTGGTAACCCACGCCCTCGCCGCCTAAATCGAAATTGAATGCGTGAATCACACAAGGAGTGGAAGATGTCAGCACGGCACGCAGGTCTTCAAAGGCTTCCAACCTGTCGGGACCCACGGTAAAAGTATCCACAGCCCCCACCTCGGGAAGAGCACGACTGGTATAAGTCAAATCCGAAGAAAAGTCGTACAAATAGGTATTCGTCTCGGAAGCCGGAACTATCTTCTCCACTTCATCGCCTTGTGCGTTTTTGTAGTTCAGCACACAATCACCCGGAATGTCTTTCCACTGGATGACAAGCCCGTTACCGAAACGCGTAGCCACCGCCACACCACGGTTCCGCAACGCTGACTGGTATTCAGCCCCATAGACATTGGCCGAAACTTCCACCGGGTCTGACACGTTACCGAACCGGTCTATGCAAGTCACGGAAAAATTATGAGCATCTTCATCCAAGCCCTCGTAGAAGAACTTAAACACGCCACTATGACCATCCACCACATGCTCCATGGAAGTATGGTTGGTCACGCATTCCACCTTCACGGTCTGAACATACTCATTGTCTATGACGACTTCGAATTGGACTCTCCCTTTCCCGGCATGAGCTTGCACGCTTTTGGAAGACGGAACTTCTACTTTAACCTCCACATATTCTTTATATTCCCCCTGAGTCACCACGATTCTCGTGTTCCCTTCATTTTTCGCAGTAACCATTCCATGAGGATCCACTTCCGCTACCTCCGGATCTTCACTCATCCAATTAAATGTTCCGTCCGTAGGACTCGCAGTCAACTGTCTCGTGTCACCGCAAAAGAGTTCCAATGAACTTTCATTCACATAAATCATGTGCTCATAATCGTGCTTGATTTCCACCTCGGAACATCCGAAGAAACCAGTTAAACCGCACATTGCCATGCACAAATTAGAAATTTTGAACAAAAAATTTTTCATAAATATTATTTTTGGTTGGGTTGTTATGTTTTCTTATTAATTTAAGATTTCAAAACGGTATAAAAGATTATAAAATCTCTTTCACACTACAAAAGTATCAAGTAACTTTTCAAAGCAAATAAGACAAATGCGTAATAAAATAGAATTTACGCTTCAAAAAAACATATAAAATATGTTTCTATTCAAATTTACTATTTTCTAATGCAGTATAAATATAAACATTCAATAATAGAATCATAGTGTATTCTTTACACTTTAGAACAGTCTTTCACTATACTATTAGACTATTTTAACTTACATTCATTTCAACTTAACCACATACAGAGGGGGCATACTTCATCAAAGTATGCCCCCTCTGTATGCTATTCTTCCCTATCTCAAACGGTCAAGCGAACGGACGATCAATTCGTCCTTCATGATGTTCCGGAAAGCCAGATAGTCTAATATCAATCCTACCGCTGGAAAGGCCGCTGTCCAGGAAAGGGTGAAATCAGCATCATAACGGGATTTAAACACGTAAACGAAAACCCCGAACACGATATAGTAGCCCACCAGGATAAGGCTGCTGAACACGGACAAGCGCACCTGAAACATACGGCGCTTAAACAAAAATATGGCTGCAAACGAAGTGAACGCTGCCAAAACCAACAGTACAAACATGGCCCACGGAGCAAAGACTCGCGCTCCGTCGGCCATCGTAAGCCATAAATTATAGAAATCTGCTATCCCGATACCGTCTTGGTGAAAATGTCCTACGGGCATGCACAAGCATACCACCGCACATACTGCGACCAAGAAAAGATAGACAGACTGGATTCTTTGGATCATACAGTTCTACAATATTATAAAAATAAGTATCGGCTTATTCTATCGTATCTTTCTCCTTCAACGGATTACGGAAATATATTTTCCCTTCTACAAATTCTTGCGTAGCAATCAACGATGGCTTCGGCAGTTTCTCATAAAAACGAGAGATTTCAATCTGTTCGCGGTTCTCGAATACTTCATCCAAATTGTCACTTACAGAGGCGAACTCCTGCAATTTCTTGGATAACTCATTCTTGATGTCCAAAGAAATCTGATTCGCACGCTTGCCAATGATAGCTACGCTCTCATAGATATTACCGGTTTCGTCACACAGATCCATAATGTCACGGGTCACTGTGTTTGTAGGCGCATTTGTTTTTTTATAATCCATAATTATATAATTGATTTACTTGTTTCCTTTACCCTTAAGACTTCTTATTCACATATTTCTCCGACTGCGCAAAAATCCGCTGCGCGTCTTTTAAATATTTAGATTCGGGATATTCGTTCATAAAGCCGTAATATTCGTCTATGGTGTCACGATAACGCTCCAACCGTTTCTCTTCCACACTTTGCTGAGCCAGTTGATATTTGGCACGCAATATCATAATGGAAAACTCCTCACGACGTTCCGGGCTAGCGTATGGATAATCCAACAAAGCATTGCGGGCCGTCACGATACAAGCCTCATAATTACTTCCCCCATACGAGCAATTACCCATATACGAACCTAAATCGTAATACAGCTTTGCGGCCTCGAACTCTTTTTCCACCATCTTGTCCTGCAAAGCAAAAATCATCTCCTGTGTACGGTCTTTCAGATGCGTATAGGGATAATAATCCAGAAAATCCTGAAATTCTTTCACCGCAGCCATCGTGCTACTCTGGTCCAAACGCGTGTCCGGCACGCTTTCATAAAGGGAACGCCCCGCATAAAAACGGGCATACTCTACATAAACGCCTTTAGGATAAGACTGATAGTATTTCTTAAAATAGGAATGCGCCACATCGAAATTACCGTCGCAAAACTCCGACATCGCCAACATATAAAGACATTCCTCTCCTCGCGAAGTCCCTTTCATCAAAGTGACAAGCTCTCCCAACAATACGGACGAACGGGAATATTGCCCCTTGACAAAGTATTCCTTTGCAGCCTCGTACTTATAATCGTAATCTGCGGTCTTCATCACGTTGTTATACTGATTGCACGAAGCCAGCAACAACATCGCCCCAGACAGCCATAAAAAAATCCGTTTCATATTGTACAATTGAACTGCAAAATTATGGAAAAGCATCGAATTTTGCAAAGAAAGGAAGTTTTTAAATGCAAAAAAAGCACATGAAACGGCTTTTTAGGGATAAAATACCTATTTTTGTAGCTTGAAGAAACTTAAAATATCCAAGCCATAATATGCCTAAATTCGAGTTGACCGCCGATTACTCTCCTACCGGAGACCAGCCGGAAGCCATTGCCCAACTCACAGAAGGAGTCTTGCAGGGCGTACCGGCCCAAACGCTGTTGGGCGTGACCGGGTCGGGTAAAACTTTCACGATAGCCAACGTGATTCAGAACATCAACAAGCCTACGCTGATTCTCAGTCACAATAAAACACTTGCCGCACAATTATATGGTGAGTTCAAAAGTTTTTTCCCACATAATGCCGTGGAGTATTATGTGTCGTATTATGACTATTACCAACCGGAAGCTTACATCCCGTCCACCGACACTTATATAGAAAAGGATTTGGCCATCAACGACGAGATAGACAAGTTACGGCTGGCGGCCACTTCCGCCCTCTTGTCCGGACGGAAAGACGTTGTAGTCGTCTCGTCCGTCAGTTGTATTTACGGCATGGGGAACCCGGCGGCTTTTTATGATAATGTCATAGAACTGAAACGAGGCAAATTGCTGGACCGTAACGTATTCCTCCGCCGCTTGGTCGACAGCCTGTACACTCGGAACGACTTGAATCTGGATCGCGGGTGCTTCCGGGTCAAAGGCGATACGGTAGACATTTACTTGGCCTATTCGGACAATCTCCTGCGCGTGACATTCTGGGACGATGAGATCGATGCCATAGAAGAGGTAGACCCCGTAAGCTGCCTCCGTTTGGGGAGTTTCGACGAATACCGCATCTATCCGGCCAACTTGTTCATGACCACAAAAGAAAGTACGGCGAAAGCCATACACCAGATAGAAGACGACTTGCACAAACAAGTAAGTTACTTCGAAGAGATAGGAAAGCCGTATGAAGCCAAACGATTATACGAACGAGTCACGTATGATATGGAAATGATACGCGAATTGGGGCATTGCAGCGGTATCGAGAACTATTCGCGTTATTTCGACGGGCGCGAGGCCGGTACGCGCCCCTATTGCCTGCTGGACTTCTTCCCCGAGGATTTCCTGATCGTTATCGACGAGAGCCACGTGTCCGTACCGCAAATCAATGCCATGTACGGCGGCGACCGCGCCCGCAAAAAGAACTTGGTGGAATACGGTTTCCGGCTTCCGGCCGCCATGGACAACCGCCCTTTGAAATTCGAGGAGTTCCAACAACTGGCCAGACAGGTCATTTATGTATCCGCCACTCCCGCCGACTATGAGCTGCAACAGAGCGAAGGAATCGTAGTAGAGCAGGTTATCCGCCCTACCGGCCTGCTCGACCCCATCATCGAAGTGCGCCCAAGCCTGAACCAAGTGGACGACCTGATGGAAGAAATACAGCAACGCATCGAGAAAGACGAGAGAATCCTGGTCACCACACTGACCAAACGAATGGCGGAGGAACTCACCGATTACTTCATGAAGCACGACATCCGCACAAATTATATCCATAGCGACGTAGACACGCTTGAACGCGTGCAAATTATGGACGATTTACGTGCCGGACGCTTCGATGTGCTGGTCGGCGTGAACTTACTCCGCGAGGGACTGGACCTTCCGGAAGTTTCCTTAGTAGCTATCCTGGATGCAGACAAAGAGGGTTTCTTGCGTTCGCACCGCTCGCTCACACAAACCGTAGGCCGGGCGGCCCGCAACGTACATGGCAAGGCTATCATGTATGCCGACCGCATCACGGACAGTATGCAGAAAACCATCGACGAAACCAACCGTCGGCGCGAAAAGCAACTTAAATACAACGAAGAACATGGCATCACTCCGCAACAAATCAAGAAAGGCCGGAAAATGACTGATCTTATCAGTGCCAATGCGGAAGCTCATGCGGAAACCCGTGCTTACATCGAACCGGAAGAAAGAATGGCTGTGGCCGACCCTATCATGGAATATATGACGCGCGACCAATTGGAAAAGAGCATAGAACGCAGCCGAAAACTGATGCAGGAAGCGGCAAAGAAATTAGACTTCATCGAAGCCGCCCAATACCGGGACGAAATGCTGCGCATGGAAGAGATGCTGAAAGAAAAATAAAGCACCCGGAAAAAAGGAAAGGAGGAAGGACTTTGGGAATGTGTCTTCCTCCTTTTCCTATTTTATATGAACTTCCTCAACATACGGAAGCTTCTGTTCAGCCTCAAAAGTCTAAAACTCCCACTTGCATGCAATCGTAGGTATGGCATAAAAACGGTTGTTCTGTCCGGTTTCCGTATACACGAAATTATTACTGATTTCAACCTCCGTGCCAATACTCAGCTTGAAGTCGTCACTTACCTTTCTCAACGCGGCCAGATTAAACCAGAATTGCGGTTCCGACATCAGGATGAGATTCCCGTTCACGGTATTATTGTACCACAAATCGACAAAACCGCTGAACGTACACAAGCCTCCGGCAAAACGGTTTCGCCAAACGCCTGTCAACTGCCAGCTATGGCAATAAGGGCCATTCTTAGCTAAGTATTTGTACATAGCCTGTACGGAAAATCCCTTGGCAAAGTCTTTGCTATTCCAGTTGTAAGCCACGCCGGCCAAATAGGCATCCCCGAAAGCATAACCATCTCCCTTTCCGGTTCCATAACTCAAACCACCGTTGTACTCCACATGGAATGCCACCGGCATTTTCTTCGTTTGGATTTCCCGGGAAAACTCGCCATAGGCTCCACGCAAAACATTGTCACCGAAATCGGCATCCATAAAGAAATAGGTACTTCCCCACTTGTCGGCAGAGAAATTCTCAACGGTTGCTGTCAGATGCTGGCGCGAAGAAATCTCGTTGCCATACATCCCATGACCCAGGTCGTAATGTAACTGGACGTTGAGTTGGGCGAGGCTTTTTGTGCCCCACAGGCACAATACCCCGACGTAAATAAACTTTTTTTTCATTACTTTTGATTTTAAAAAAACGCCGGCAAAGTTATATAAAATACTCCAAAAACGAATGTCCCCCTAAAAGAAAGTAGAAGACCGTCCATTCTACATTTCTGTATATAAAAAAAGACAAGCCTCATAACCCTATAAGAATTAGATTCTTAAAAAATATCACAGCATACATGCCCAAAAAACATCGAAAAAAAATTCCTCAAATGTTTGCCGGATTAAAAAAAGTGCGTACCTTTGCAACCGCAAACGAGAAACAACACAGGCAAAACTTAAAAGTCTGAACGTTTTTCAATGCGAAAAGAGGGCGTTTAGCTCAGCTGGTTCAGAGCATCTGCCTTACAAGCAGAGGGTCGGCGGTTCGAATCCGTCAACGCCCACAGGTTTTTGAAACTTTTTTACGGCTTTGCATCGTAAGATATGAAGCCGTTTTTTTTGTCTTACAGGCTCATTTTTTTAATTTATTTCCTCTTTATGCCTGATTACTCGGAAAAAAGCCGTAATTTTGCAGCCCGATAATTATCATATAATACGACGTATGGAACTTGATTTACTTACCGCAATCTCTCCGATTGACGGTCGTTACAGGGGCAAGACAGATGCTTTGGCTGCCTATTTCTCAGAATTTGCACTGATAAAATATCGTGTACAGGTTGAAGTGGAATATTTTATCACCTTGTGTGAACTGCCTTTGCCGCAGTTGAAAGGGGTGGACAAGGGTGTATTCGAGACATTAAGAAATATCTACCGTAACTTTTCCGAAGCCGATGCCGGACGCATCAAGGAGATTGAAAGCGTGACTAACCACGACGTGAAGGCTGTGGAATATTTCCTGAAAGAAGAATTTGACAAGTTGGGCGGTATGGACGACTATAAAGAGTTTATCCATTTCGGACTGACTTCGCAAGATATTAACAATACCTCTATTCCTTTGTCTGTAAAAGAAGCGCTGGAACAGGTATATTATCCCCGGATAGAGGAACTGATTGCCCAGCTCCGCACATACGCGGAAGAGTGGGCGAACATCCCGATGCTTGCCAAAACGCATGGGCAGCCGGCTTCTCCTACCCGTTTGGGAAAAGAGGTGATGGTGTTTGTGTATCGTCTGGAGCGCCAGTTGGCCGCATTGAAAGCATGTCCGTTAACCGCTAAATTTGGTGGAGCTACGGGTAATTACAACGCGCATCATGTGGCCTATCCGGAATATGACTGGAAGGCTTTCGGCAACAGGTTTGTCGCTGAGAAGCTGGGGCTGGAGCGTGAGGAATATACAACCCAGATATCCAATTATGATAATCTGTCGGCAGTTTTCGACGCGATGAAACGTATCAATACGGTGATGATCGATATGAATCGCGACTTCTGGCAATATATCTCCATGGAATACTTCAAACAGAAGATTAAAGCCGGGGAGGTTGGTTCAAGTGCGATGCCGCATAAGGTGAATCCCATTGACTTTGAGAATGCCGAAGGCAACCTGGGCATAGCAAATGCCATCCTTGAGCATCTGGCGGTGAAATTGCCGGTGTCACGTCTGCAGCGCGACCTGACCGACTCCACCGTATTGCGTAACGTGGGTGTTCCGTTCGGACATATTATAATCGCTATCCAAAGCTCACTGAAAGGATTGCGTAAGCTGTTGCTGAACGAAACGGCTATCTACCGCGATCTGGATAATTGCTGGAGTGTGGTGGCCGAGGCCATTCAGACAATCCTGCGCCGCGAGGCATATCCGCATCCTTATGAAGCGCTGAAAGCGTTGACACGTACCAATCAGGCGATTACGGAGAGCTCAATCAAGGAATTCATAGAAGAATTGAATGTGAGCGAGGACATAAAGAAGGAATTGCGTGCGATTACTCCCCATACGTATACGGGACTTTAAGAAGTGACAAGAGAAGCCCGGAAGAATCTCAACTTTTTGTTCCGGGGATTGTTTATAAGCTAACGTAAAAAAAGGTAATTAGAGATAAAGAAAGAATGGCCGTGAGGCCAGTAGGTTTAATTTTATTCGAATAAAAAACAATGAGTACAGAAAATGAAACTTGGCGTGATGCCTCTTCTTCAGAAGAGAATTCAGGCGCCGGCCGTGATGGTAACCAATTTAACAGAGAGGGAGGTTACAACCGTCCGTCTTATAATCGTGAAAATGGGGACCGCCCTTATCGTCCGAGATTTAATAATGAAAATGGGGATCGCCCGCAACGTGCTTATAGCAGCGACCGTTCTTATCGCCCGCGTTTTAACCCGAATGGAGAGAATGGCGACCGCCCTCAGCGTTCTTATGGCAACAATGCCGGTGGCGATCGTCCTTATCGTCCCCGCTACAACAGCGAAGGCGGCGACCGTCCCCAGCGCTCTTACGGCAACAATGCCGGTGGCGACCGTCCTTACCGCCCCCGCTACAATGGCGAAGGTGGTGACCGTCCCCAGCGTCCTTATGGCAACAGGGACAGTTACAGCCGTCCGATCCGTCGTACGGCGGATTATGATCCCAATGCCAAGTATAGCAAGAAGAAGCAGATAGAATACAAGGAGCAGTTTGTCGATCCGAATGAACCGATCCGTTTGAATAAGTTTCTGGCGAATGCCGGTGTGTGTTCACGTCGCGAGGCGGATGAGTTTATTACAGCCGGTGTGGTGTCTGTGAACGGAGAAGTGGTGACCGAATTAGGTACGAAGATCAAACGCGGTGATGAGGTGAAGTTCCACGATCAGGCTGTCAGCATCGAACGCAAGATATATGTTCTGCTGAACAAGCCGAAAGATACGGTGACGACTTCCGATGATCCGCAGGCACGCCGCACCGTAATGGACTTGGTGAAAGGCGCTTGCAGCGAGCGTATCTATCCGGTGGGCCGTCTGGACCGTAATACTACGGGCGTGCTGTTGCTCACCAATGACGGTGACTTGGCTTCTAAGCTGACTCATCCCAAATATCTGAAAAAGAAAATATATCATGTGCATTTGGATAAAAATCTAACCAAGGCTGATATGGAGCAGATTGCGGCCGGTATCCAGCTGGACGACGGTGAGATTCAGGCAGATGCTATCAGCTACACAGATGATTTTAAGAAAGATGAAGTGGGCATAGAAATTCATTCCGGTAAGAACCGTATCGTGCGTCGTATTTTTGAGTCGCTGGGATATAAGGTGGTAAAACTGGATCGTGTGTTTTTTGCCGGCTTAACCAAGAAAGGTTTGCGTCGCGGTGAATGGCGTTATCTCACAGAACAAGAGGTGAACTTCCTGCGCATGGGCTCTTTCGAATAATATATATATAATCAAGGTATAATAACTGTTTTATGGAAAAGATCAGTAGAACAAAGATTGTTGACCTGCTGAAGCGTGAAGATTTTGGCGCTATGGTCAACGTGAAAGGCTGGGTTCGCACCCGCAGAGGTAGTAAGCAAGTTAATTTTATCGCGCTGAATGACGGTTCTACAATAAATAATGTGCAGATTGTGGTGGATCTGGCAAATTTCGACGAGGAGATGCTGAAGGATATTACCACAGGTGCTTGTCTGAGCGTGAACGGTGTGTTGACGGAGTCGGTGGGTTCCGGTCAGAAAGCTGAAATCCAGGCTCGCGAAATAGAAGTGCTGGGTACTTGCGACAATACGTATCCTTTGCAGAAGAAAGGACATTCCATGGAGTTCCTTCGTGAGATTGCCCACCTGCGTCCGCGTACGAACACGTTCGGCGCTGTATTCCGTATTCGTCACAATATGGCCATTGCCATTCATGAATTCTTCCATAAGAAAGGGTTCTTCTATTTCCATACGCCTATCATTACAGGTTCCGACTGCGAAGGCGCCGGACAAATGTTCCAGGTCACTACGATGAACCTCTATGATTTGAAGAAAGATGAGAACGGTTCCATTATCTACGATGACGACTTCTTCGGAAAACAGGCAAGCCTGACGGTTTCCGGCCAGTTGGAAGGCGAGCTTGCGGCTACGGCACTGGGTGCTATCTATACGTTCGGACCCACGTTCCGCGCGGAAAACTCCAATACTCCCCGTCACTTGGCGGAGTTCTGGATGGTTGAGCCGGAAGTTGCGTTCAATGATATTACCGATAACATGGATCTGGCGGAAGAATTCATCAAATTCTGTGTGCAGTGGGCCTTGGACTACTGTGCCGATGATGTGAAGTTCCTGAATGATATGTTTGATAAGGGCTTGGTGGAGCGTCTGCAAGGTGTTTTGAAAGAGAGCTTCGTTCGCTTGCCCTATACGGAAGGTATCAGGATACTGGAAGAGGCCGTTGCCAAAGGTCATAAGTTTGAGTTCCCTGTATACTGGGGGGTTGACTTGGCTTCCGAGCACGAGCGCTATCTGGTGGAAGAACACTTCAAACGTCCGGTTATCCTGACGGACTATCCGAAGGAGATCAAGGCGTTCTATATGAAGCAGAATGAAGACGGTAAGACGGTGCGTGCCATGGATGTGCTCTTCCCGAAGATTGGAGAGATAATCGGCGGTTCCGAGCGTGAGGCCGATTATGCCAAGCTGATGAACCGCATCGAAGAGCTTCATATTCCGATGAAGGATATGTGGTGGTATCTTGATACCCGTAAGTTCGGTACATGTCCCCACTCCGGTTTCGGACTTGGATTCGAGCGTCTGCTGCTGTTTGTGACCGGTATGACTAATATTCGTGACGTGATACCGTTCCCTCGCACTCCGCGTAACGCAGAATTCTAATCGGCGCAAAGCGAAATATAATATTCGGTGGAAAGACCTGCATAAATAGAAGTTTATGCGGGTCTTTTTTATAGGATAAATTGTTATTTTCTCAAAATAAATCTTTATATTTGTGTCAGCAGGAATGGCATGACGTTAACCAATATCATACGAATATGAAAAAGAATTATTTCTTTACCATGCTGGCAGTGGTGCTGCTTGCGGTAACAGGAGTCCGGGCGCAGGATAAGGCCGCTTTTGAGCCTGCGCATCTGCAAGGTATTTGGCAGTTATGTCATTATGTGTCTGAAAATCCGGATATTCCCGGAGTGCTGAAGCCGAGTAATACGTTCAAGGTGCTGAGTGACGACGGACGCATCGTTAACTTTACGATACGCCCCGGTACGGACGCCATTATCACAGGATATGGCACGTACCGGCAAATATCGGCGGCTGCCTACAAGGAGAGCATTGAGAAGAATATCCACTTGCCCATGCTGGACAATAAGGATAATATCCTTGAGTTTGAAATGGGTGCGGGCGGTGTGATGTACCTGAAGTATTTTATCGAAAAAGATTTGAACGGAAATGAGCTGAACACCTGGTTTCACGAAACATGGAAACGGGTGACTATGCCGTCGGTGTTTCCGGAAGACATTGTCCGGTAACTGAAGTCCGGCGTCCTTTGGTGTGACTTCCGAAAATCTCTGTCCATAGGCATTTGCGGACACAGGTAAGGAGCTTTTGAATTATCTTCCGGGGTGGTGTGATTATCCCCGGAAGATAATTTCTTTTTATTGTATATCAGCCAAGTGCAATTTAAAAAAAAGAAGAAAACGTTTGCCAGTTATAAGAAAATCCGTACCTTTGCAAGCCGATTATTATCTCATAAGGATAAGCATTTAATTCATAGCGAGTTAATCTCCCTTTGTCCGAGGTGGCTAATTCGTGGTGAAGCAAAACATTTAGTAGTAACATTTAAAAAAACAATTAAGAGTGGATACTTTAAGTTACAAGACCATTTCTGCAAACAAAGCTACAGTGACTAAAGAATGGGTCATTGTTGACGCTACCGACCAAGTATTGGGTCGTCTGGGCGCAAAAGTTGCGAAGCTGTTGAGAGGAAAGTATAAACCAAACTTTACTCCTCACGTAGATTGTGGCGATAATGTGATCATTATCAATGCCGACAAAGTAAAATTAACCGGTAACAAGTGGAATGACAAGGTATATCTGTCATATACAGGCTATCCCGGCGGTCAGAGAGAAATCACTCCTGCTCGTTTGCAGGCAAAACCGAACGGTGATGACAAGTTGCTGAGAAAAGTAGTAAAGGGTATGTTGCCTAAGAATAAACTGGGTGCTCAATTGCTGGGCAATATGTACGTTTATGCAGGCAGCGAGCACAAACATGAAGCTCAGAGCCCGAAAATGATTGATATTAACGCACTTAAATAAGAGATAATGGAAGTAGTAAATGCATTAGGCAGACGTAAAAGTGCAATTGCACGTATTTTCGTAAGCGAAGGTACTGGAAAGATTACTATTAACAAGAGAGACCTCGCAGAGTACTTTCCATCAAGCATTCTTCAGTATGTAGTTAAACAACCGTTGAACAAGCTGGGTGTTGCTGAAAAGTACGACATCAAAGTAAATCTCTGCGGTGGCGGTTTCACCGGTCAGTCTCAGGCATTGCGTCTTGCAATCGCTCGCGCGTTGGTGAAAATCAATGCTGAGGATAAGGCTGCTCTCCGCGCTGAAGGCTTCATGACCCGCGATCCCCGTTCTGTTGAACGTAAGAAACCGGGACAGCCGAAAGCTCGTCGTAGATTCCAGTTCAGTAAACGTTAAGAGTTGGAGAACGGTTGGGGCGGACAAGTTGCTTAATTCTCGACTTTCACCTCTCAACTCTCAACTGAAAAGGCGTTTAGTATCTAAACTACCGGGACTCTTCATTCGGATAGGCTACCCGGCGGTTGGTTTAGAAAAAACAAAAAAGAAAGTAAACGATTTAAAGATTAAAACAAAATGTCAAGAACAAATTTTGATACATTATTGGAAGCCGGTTGTCACTTCGGTCACTTGAAAAGAAAGTGGAACCCTGCAATGGCTCCTTATATCTTCATGGAGCGCAATGGTATTCATATCATTGACCTCAACAAGACGGTTGCTAAAATTGATGAAGCTGCTGAAGCTTTGAAGCAAATCGCTAAATCAGGAAAGAAAGTCCTGTTTGTTGCTACTAAAAAACAAGCTAAGCAGGTGGTTGCCGACAAGGCTGCATCTGTAAATATGCCTTATGTAATCGAGCGCTGGCCGGGTGGTATGTTGACTAACTTCCCGACTATCCGTAAGGCTGTGAAGAAGATGGCTACTATCGACAAGTTGACTAACGATGGTACTTATTCTAACCTCTCTAAGAGAGAAATTCTGCAAATCTCCCGTCAACGCGCTAAGTTGGACAAGACTTTGGGCTCTATCGCTGACCTGACTCGTCTGCCGTCTGCTTTGTTCGTTGTCGACGTAATGAAAGAGAATATTGCTGTTCGCGAAGCTAACCGTTTGGGTATTCCTGTATTTGGTATCGTTGATACTAACTCCGATCCTACAAACATCGACTTCGTTATTCCGGCAAATGATGACGCTACTAAGTCAGTAGAAGTTATCTTGGATGCTTGCTGCGCTGCTATGCAGGAAGGTCTGGAAGAGCGTAAGGCTGAAAAGGTGGATATGGAAGCTGCCGGTGAAGCTCCTGCCAACAAAGGCAAGAAAAAAGCTGCAAAAGCAAGACTCGACAAGTCTGACGAGGAAGCAATCAACGCTGCAAAAGCTGCTGCTTTCATCAAGGAAGACGAAGAGGCTTAATTCATAGTGGAGAGTTGAGAATTGAAAGTTGAGAGTTACTTTACAGCAATTCTCAATTCTCTATTCTCAGCTCTTTTTCGCTTTATTAGAATGATATTTATTAACTAAAAATATAAAGGAAAGATATTATGGCTGTAAGTATGGCTGATATTACCAAGCTCCGTAAAATGACCGGTGCTGGTATGATGGATTGCAAGAATGCATTGAATGATGCTGAAGGCGATTTCGACAAGGCAATGGAAATTATCCGTAAGAAAGGACAGGCTGTTGCTGCCAAGCGTTCAGACCGCGAGGCTTCTGAAGGTTGCGTTTTGGCTAAGACTACCGGTGACTTTGCCGTTATCATCGCTTTGAAATGCGAAACCGACTTCGTTGCTCAGAATGCTGACTTCGTGAAACTGACTCAGGATATCCTTGATCTTGCTGTTGCCAACAAGTGCAAGACTTTGGATGAAGTGAAGGCATTGCCGATGGGCAATGGCACTGTGCAGGATGCGGTAACCGACCGTAGCGGTATCACAGGTGAAAAAATGGAACTCGACGGTTATATGACCGTAGAGGGTGCAACTACCGTTGTTTACAATCACATGAACAGAAACGGCCTTTGCACAATCGTTGCTTTCAACAAGAACGTTGACGAACAGCTGGCTAAGCAAGTGGCTATGCAGATTGCTGCCATGAACCCGTTGGCTATCGATGAGGACGGCGTTTCTGAAGAAGTTAAGCAGAAAGAAATTGAAGTTGCCATTGAAAAGACGAAAGCTGAACAAGTGCAGAAAGCCGTAGAGGCTGCTTTGAAGAAAGCAGGTATCAACCCGGCTCACGTAGACAGTGAAGATCACATGGAAAGCAACATGTCTAAGGGCTGGATTACAGCTGAAGATGTGGCTAAGGCAAAAGAAATCATCGCTACTGTTTCTGCCGAAAAGGCTGCACATCTGCCTGAACAGATGATTCAGAACATCGCCAAGGGCCGTCTGGGTAAATTCCTGAAAGAAGTTTGCTTGTTGAACCAGGAAGATATCATGGATGCCAAGAAGACAGTGAGAGAAGTATTGAAGGAAGCTGATCCCGAATTGAAGATCGTTGACTTCAAGCGTTTCACTTTACGCGCTGAATAATTCTATACGAATAGAAATATACGAAAGCGGTCGCATGGAAATGTCCATGGCGACCGCTTTTTTTGTAATCTTCCCCGGAGGGAGAGGAGCTTAGCCCACAGGTTTTGTCTGTGTATATCCCTCCTTTTTCAGTAGCTCCAGCACTTTTTGTTTGAAATCTCCCTGTACGATGATTTCTCCGTCTTTGGCACTTCCGCCCACGCCGCATTTGCTTTTGAGGAATTTGCCCAGCTCTTTCAGGTCATCCTCCGTACCGGCAAATCCGGTGATGAGGGTCACGACTTTGCCGCCCCGGTTCTTGCGGTCCAATTGCACGCGAAGGCGCTGCTGGGAGGGTGGGAGAGTGGTTTGTTCTTCGTTGTCATCCACTTCGTAGTTGAAGTCGGGATTGGTGGAGTACACTACGTTCAGTCTGTCTTTCCAGTCGTTGTCTTTTGGTTTCTTAGCCATATATGCATGTTTTAATTTTCTGTGAAAAGGAGTTCAAAAGTACGTTTTTACGGGGAACTTTGCAATCATAGGTAGAAATAATGTTAACCTTTTGTCATAGATATGTTAGAGATTAGAAAAAAAGCACTACTTTTGTCAGTCATAATATTGAGAACTTAAAGGGAAGATCATGAATAATCAGCTACAAAAGAAAGACTCCATGAAGGTGCCGGAACCTACCCTGCGCCGGCTTCCTTGGTATCTTTCCAATGTAAAGTTGCTTAGAAAGAGAGGTGAACGCTTTGTTTCCTCCACTCAAATCTCCAAAGAAATCAATATTGATGCTTCTCAGATAGCAAAGGATTTGTCGTATGTCAATATTTCCGGCCGCACGCGTGTGGGGTATGATATAGATACGTTGATTGCTGTGCTGGAGGACTTCTTGGGGTTTACCAATATACACAAGGCTTTTCTTTTCGGTGTCGGAAGTCTGGGCGGTGCGTTGCTGCGCGATTCCGGTTTGAGCCATTTCGGCTTGGAGATTGTGGCGGCATTCGATGTTAATCCGGATCTGGTGGGTACGACATTGAACGGTATTCCTATTTTCCATTCCGATGATTTTGAAAAGAAGATGCGCGAGTACGATGTTAATATCGGTGTGCTGACGGTTCCCATTGAGATAGCCCAGAAGATTACGGATACTATGGTTGCGGGCGGCATCAAGGCTGTGTGGAACTTCACCCCGTTCCGTATTCGTGTGCCGGAGGATATAGTGGTTCAGAACACTTCGTTGTATGCACATCTGGCAGTTATGTTTAACCGTTTGAACTTTAACGAAATCAAGTAATGAAGATTATTGCAGTAGGGATGAACTATGCGCAGCACAACAAAGAGCTGGGGCATACTCAGGTAAATCGGGAGCCTGTTATCTTCATGAAGCCGGATTCGGCTATTCTTAAAGACGGCAAGCCGTTCTTTGTTCCCGATTTTTCTGCCGAGGTGCACTATGAAACGGAAGTTGTTGTACGCATTTGCAGGCTGGGTAAGAATATTGCTCCGAGATTTGCGCACCGTTACTATGATGCGGTGACAGTGGGGATTGACTTCACAGCGCGCGACCTGCAACGAAAGTTTCGTGAGGCGGGTAACCCTTGGGAACTGTGCAAAGGGTTTGACAACTCGGCGGCTATCGGCACGTTCATTCCTTTGGAACAGGCTGGTGGTGACTTGCAGCAACTGAATTTCCATCTCGATATAGACGGTAAAGAAGTGCAGCGTGGGAATACGTCGGATATGCTTTTCAAAGTGGATGACATCATTGCTTATGTCAGCCGTTTCATGACCTTGAAGATTGGCGACCTGTTGTTTACCGGTACTCCGGCGGGTGTAGGGCCTGTCAGCATCGGGCAACATCTGCAGGGTTATTTAGGAGAAGAGAAGTTGCTGGACTTCTATATCCGTTGATTCTTTTTTACACTCTCTCTCTTTCACAAAGGAAAAATAGCGGAATATCTTTGAGGTGATAGGAATAATACCTATTTTAGCACGTTCATTGTATAATCGAGAAATATGAAGATACGTGTAGGTTTTGGCTTTGATGTCCATCGGTTGGTGGCAGGTAGAGAACTTTGGTTGGGGGGTGTGCGTTTAGAGCATGAAAAGGGCCTGTTGGGACATTCGGATGCCGACGTACTTATACATGCTGTTTGCGATGCGTTGCTGGGTGCGGCAAATATGCGGGATATAGGCTATCACTTTCCTGATACGGCGGGAGAGTTCAAAAATATAGACAGCAAGATACTGTTGAAGAAAACGGTGGAACTGATAGCTGCCAAAGGTTATTCCATCGGTAATATTGACGCGACAATCTGTGCCGAACGTCCTAAGTTAAAGGTTCATATACCCGCCATGCAACAGACTCTCTCCACTGTGATGGGGATTGACGAAGATGATGTCTCCATAAAGGCCACTACTACGGAGAAGCTGGGCTTTACCGGACGTGAGGAGGGAATATCGGCTTATGCGACCGTATTGATAGTGAAAGATAATCAGGACTGAATTCTATCTCCAGAAGCTGTATGAAACAAATTCTTGGGAGCTTTTCAGTCCACCTTATAAAATAGTATTGGATTTATAGGAAAAGTTCTGTAGATTGGTTGGGTCCTGTCTGCAAACTCCTGATATCTATTTATTTGTTCTCAATATTAGATTTCTTATACTCACGTGGGGTACATTGAATCTTCTTAGAAAATGTAGCATTAAACCTTGCTATTGTATTGAATCCACATTCATATGCAATATCTGTTATGCTCATGTCGGTAGTCAGCAGTTTACGTTGTGCATGGGCTATCCTCAATTCAGTAATATAGTCACTTATTGTAGTGCCGAATGTTTTCTTAAATATATGATTGGCATAGTCGGGATGCAAGCCTACCGCCTTACCAATATCGTTGGCTCTAATATTGTTGCAGTAATTCTTATTGAGATATATGACTATTTTCTCGATAAGTGTTGTTTGATAGGGCGCTAATGCCATACCGTTTTCTGAAGATTGCAGATGATGAGCCATACGGGTAATTCTGGCCTGCATCTCCAATAAAATGAGGTCTGATTGCATGCTGACATCATTGTCCATTAACCAATTATTCAGTAAAAACTCATCATACCGAGAATATTCATCTGTCCTTTCATATAGGATATCTCCTTTAAGTAAGCTGTCTACAAACTGCACAGGTAACTTCCAGGATAGAAAACGTGCTAAAGGAATGGTACATACATAATATCTGTCCACGTTCTCATAGCGGATAATTTGATGAGAAATAAGTCCCCAAAATATTGCAAACCGCCTGTTGGGTATCGTTATCTTTTCATTGTGTCGCAAATAAGTAATATTTCCCTGAGGCAGGTAATTTATTTCTATCTCATTGTGCCTGTCACATCTGGACATGATACGCGGTATCCATGTTTCGCATGTAAAACCATAAGGTCTGAACTCCTCACGGGACTTATCAAAACTACAGCATTTCTCGGAATTCATTATATTCATATATAAATATAGATAGTGTTATTCATATTTTGGCAGTAAATTTGTAAAAAGAATCCTTAAATACCAAATATAATGATTACCATGAAGAAAGTACTTATCTTTTTTTTCTGTTTTGCAGTATGCTGTTCTTACTCAAAGGCGCAAGTTGCCAATGAAGACAAACATCGGTTGATTGTGACCACCGATTTAGGAGGGACTGATCCCGATGATGTTCAGTCGATGATACATTTATTATTATGTTCAAATGTAATTGATATTGAAGGGCTGATCAGCTCACAAGTCTGGATGGATGACCCGGATAAAACGGCGAAAATCTCGGAAGTGGTAGAGCAATTTGGTGAAGTCCTGCCGCGATTGAATAAACATGCGGAAGGGTATCCCGGTCTAAATCAACTGCGGGCTATCATAAAACAAGGTCAGCCTGTCTCCAATATGGCAGGGGTAGGCTCAGGCAAAGACTCACCGGGTTCAGAACTGATCATTTCGGTGGTTGATAAGAAAAAAGATCAGCGCCCCGTATGGCTGGCAGCTTGGGGTGGAATGAATACGGTAGCACAAGCTTTGTGGAAAGTGAAGCATACACGAAGTGAGAAAGCCTTTAAGAAGTTTATCTCAAAAATCCGCATATATGATGTCTTAGGCCAAGACGATGCCGGAGCTTGGATAGCCAAGAACTTTCCTGAAATCATATATATCAGAAACAGGGAAGTTTATGGCTGGGGGCCTTCCGACCAATGGATTAAAGAGAATATTCAAAGCTGTCTGCCATTCGGAAAACACTATCCCAACCGGGTTTGGGCAGTGGAGGGAGATTCGCCTTCTTTCCTGTATGTATATGCCAATGGGCTGAATGTTCCCGATTCACTTGAATATGGTGGTTGGGGAGGTCGCTTCTCCAATCAAAAGACAAGTGGTATACGAGGTATGGATTTTATCGTACGCAGTGGAAAAGATGAAACGCAATATGATCCCTATTATATGCATGGAAGCTGTAAAGAGGGTAACGCCGCTATCAACAAATGGAGACGCCATATTTGGAATAATTTCGCAGCGCGTATGTTGTGGACTACGACCGATGATTATAAAGCGGTAAATCATCATCCTCATGCAGTGCTTGATGGAGACCGTTCGCTAAAATGTATCTTCAAGAAAGTAAAAGCCGGAAGTTCCATCGTTTTAGATGCCACCGGTTCCACAGACCCTGACGGTAATAATCTGATATACAGATGGAGCGTTTACTCTGAACCCGGCAGTTACCAAGGTGACGTAAAGATAGAAGGAAATAATGCCGAAAAGTGCAAAGTACATATCCCTTCGAATACAGCAGGTAAGAATATACATATCATTCTAGAGTTGACGGACGAAGCAACTCCGGCACTTACCGTTTATAGAAGAGTGGTACTTAAAATTAGTTAGAGACTGTTTCGGAACTTTACGTAATAGAGCCGCGTCCACTTGTTTCTGCCAATGGTATATGTGGCAGCAATGCGTGCCGAGGCTATATATACGGTTTCGTCCACCCGGTAGGCGTGTTCCATGGCAGGCAGTTGGCACGAGTACCGGCTCGCTGTGCGGGAGTTGACGCGGAAGGTCACGAGATTGCCGGAAGCGTCTTTCAGCCTTAATACCTGGCGGACATAAAAATACGGGGTTGTACCCTTGACCTGCGTCTTATAAGGATCGTCCTCCAGGCGGACATTGAGAACGGTCAAAGTGAGATTCTCCACTTTCTCCCCTTCCTTGCCCAGAAAACGTCCGGCAGAGGACTGTCTGGCTTTTCGCTGCAGGATGTCGATGTATACGGAATGGTATATTCTGGCGATTTGTACGAAACGCTCCTGCTTAGGTATCCGGGGAGTGAACTTAAAAGCTATCCAAGTGAGATAACCGGGATCTATCCGGAGAATCTCGTGCAGATAATGCCCATGATATTTGCCGAAAGAGATAATGTCGTCGCCCCTGTTCTGCATCCGCTTGGCGTTGTATTCCACTAAGAGTAAGGGACGCAGGGAGTAATAGCATAGCGTACTTGCTATCCGCAAGGCTTCGTGTACATCCTCGTTCAAATCGAAGATATAAAAGATGGATTGCCTTTCGGGCAGGGGGGAGTACACCCAAAGGGAATACCGGGGATAATCCGTTCTCGGCAATACCACAAGATAAGCGCCGGCTTCTTTGAAAGAAGCTTTCTTCTGGTTGTATATACTTAGCTTTTTATACAACAAGTCTTGCTCTGTGGCACTGATGCCCGGAATAAGCGGATTGGCCATACATCGTTGCTTTGCTTATTCCAAATATACGGATTTTGCGGTAGATATGCAACTCTTCCGGCAGTTAAAATCTCACCATTAGCTCCAGTACGATTTTGTCTTGTTCGGATTCTTTGGCAATGCTGTTTTTGGCATAGAAATACTTTTCGTAGTTCAGACGCAGGTCGGTGCGGAATGCTTTGCTGAGGCTGAAAGTGATGCCGCCTGTCAGTCGCTGGCGTTTGTAGTCGGTGGTTGCCAGTGCACCGGTTTCTTCATCGGTGGTTTTGGCATCGCTTTGGTCTGTCATCATGTCGTAGCGCAGCAGAAAAGACATTTTGTTGAACACTTTCCGCAGGGGCAGGTCGTAGTTGATGAAGGTGTTTACTGCCTGTACGTCTTTGAAAGCATTGTCGGAATATTGCTTATACAGGTATTCGCCTTCGATGTGGAAACGGTTGAACTCGTAGTAGGCGCCGATGTCGTACGATTGCACTCTCACTTCTTCCGGCTGGATGCTCTGTACGCTTAGTGTCAGGTTCAGGCCTTCGGTGAAAAGGAACCGGGCTTTGGCGGAGTAATTAACCTCTTTGTGCCATTCTTTTTGGTTGGTGAGTCCCGAACCGTTGTAAAGTCCGCCTTCCACCGTAATGGGCAGGTCGGTAGGCAGGGTGTATCCTAGCGTGACGCCTACATCGCGCACGTTGCCCACCTGTTTGGCGATGAAGGAACGGTTGGCGAAATATTGCTGGTGTGGCGAGCGGTGGGCGTCAATGGTGAACGGTACGCGCATTTGCCCGGCAGTCACCGTCAGTCCCTTTGCAGGGAACAGGCGGGCATAAGCATCCAGCATTTTGATGCTTCCCTCGTCCGACAGGTCTATTTCGGCTTTGTAGGCAACAATCGGCAGGATGTTGCCGGTGAGGCTGATACGTGCGTTGCGCACTTCGAAACGTCCGGCTCCCATAGTGGTCTGATGTTCGTATTTGGCGCGGATTGTTCCATGCACTTCGGGCAGGTAGTCTTTTGTCTCCAGTTTGTCTTTGTCTATCTTCTTTCCGTCTTCGTTGTTATAGGAACTTTGGGCATTTGCTGTAAGTGGCAGCAGGGTGATGAGCAGTATCAATGCGCTTTTTCTCATGATTTGTTGTTGTCGATTTGTTTACGGCGCAAAGATACGGTCATACGTGTTATGTTTTTATGTCATACATGTTTCGTTTTTGTTACAAAGAACGCGGTTCCCGTCACGCTTAGGGGGTATAGTACAAAGTCTTGCATTTGTAAGAAAAGATATATATGTTTGTAACATCTTTAAAAAGACAACTTATTCAGGAATTAAAAAGGGATAAGTAAATTTATTTAGGGTTTAAAATATATTGAGTTAACTAACTTAGGTATAACAAACGAAGTTGTCAACTTATTTAGTACACTACAATGTGAACTCATGCTAAAAAGGTATGCCTTTTCTCTGTCTTCTACTTAAAAACCTGTATTTTTGTATCATGAAGTTATGAAAAAGGTCTAAGATATTGAAAATGAGCATAGGTTATTCGCTCATTATGGTAATAGGTTACGAATAAGAGAGTTATCTCCTTAAATATACTTCTGCGCGTTGCGTAACCTTCAAAGAACTCTTCAAGTACAAAAGTACAAATAAAACGGGAGATTACGACAGAATCTCCCTACTTTTTTCACTCTAATTTGGCTTTTCCGTAAAAGCGATTTAACTCCGTCGGTACACCATAGCCAAAACAAGTTTTGACAACCATGTCCCGACTATCCGCATAAGCGAAGAAAAGGGCTTTGCCTCATGCCTAAACAACAAGTTTAGACTAATGAAGCAAGGCCCATTTCTTTTGGGCTTATGCCACAAAGGTGCTTTTACGGATTTTCTGAGATTTTTTTCTTTTGCTGTTTTTTTGAGCCGGTAGCGGAAAGCTGCATGTGACCGCCCGCCCATAAATGGGACAAGCCGTCACCCACAGCTGGCAAACCGGGAAGAATGGTTTATTTACCCGACCAAACGGGTTTGGCCAGACGGATAAACCATACTTCCTTGCATATGGTTTGCCCGGTTTCACGCTTCCGGCAGTATTTCCTTTCTCTTTGTCTTTTCTTCTTTTTGTGGATTTCTCTCTGAAGTTTTCTCTCGAATCTGCCTTTACTTTCGTTTACCTCCATTTTTACGCCTTTCAGTAGCCGCATCAGTCAGTCATTTTCGTTCTGGGCGCAAAGGTAATTCCGGGATTTTACGGGGATGCAAGGTCGAGCCTCCTGTTTTCTGGAAAAATCTCCAGCCCTGCGGGTAGTATTTTTCCGAAAAACCTTGCATCCCCTAATCCCTACCTTTTTGAGCACCCGAAACGAAAACGACCGATGCGACAGAAAGACGCATTAAAAAAAATGTCGGATAAACGAGAGGCAGATAAGATAGTTTGAAACTCAACTCCCTCAGCTCTTGAATCCGCATTAAAAACAAAAAAAATCAAAAACAACGTAGATATGACAGCAACGGCAAATTTCAGACAAGTGGCGCAATACATAGGACTTGCAGTATGCGGTTTAATCGTGCGCACCGCCTTCGGGATGTTCGGCATCCTCTTGGGCATCATTTCAGAGATTGTAAACGGATTGTTCCAAGTGGCAATAGGTATAATCGTGGCTATCCTTTCCACCATTGCCTTCTTCGGTCTTATCCTTTGGTTATTCACCCTTTAATACTTACCGATATGGCAAAGAGAAACAGCAAGACAGCAGCACAGCAGTGCAGATACTATGAGGTGGACAACATCTTCGAGTATATGGTGGAAACATACATCAACGGCAATATATCCGTGTTCCGTGAACTCTACCACGAACTGAACAAGGACACCCGAAAGGATTTTACCGACTTCCTATTGAGCGAAGTGGAGCCGACCTATTGGAGAGAGATACTGAAAGAAACAATCTAAAACAACAGCGATATGAAAGGAACTGACCATTTTAAGAAAACGATACTGATGTACTTGGAGCAACGAGCAGAGGAAGACCAACTCTTTGCCAAAAGTTTCAGCAACCCTGCCAAGAACATAGACGACTGCGTGACCTACATTCTGAACTATGTAAAGAACAGCGGTTGCAACGGCTTCACGGACGGAGAGATATTCGGGCAAGCCATCCACTACTATGAAGAAAACGAGATAGAGGTGGGCAAACCGATGAACTGCCAAGTGGCGGTGAACCATATTGTGGAACTCACGGCAGAGGAAAAGGCGGAAGCACGGCAGAAGGCTATCCAAAAATATCAAGACGAGGAAGTCCGCAAGTTGCAGAACCGCAACAGACCGGCAGCGAAAAAAGAAACTATTGTACAACCCTCCCTATTTGACTTTTGATTATGAAACCCAAGACACGCATACAAAAAGAGGTGGCAAGACTTTCCGCCAACCTTCACCCCATATCCGCAACACAAATTGATTGGGCATACCGCCATTGTGTTGAACATATCGGCTACCGCACCAAGAAAGGGAACATCACCTGTTCTGACTGCGGTCACGAGTGGCACAGCAACAACGGATTATGCGACAGCCTTGATGGTTGTACCTGCCCCCAATGCCGTGCTGAACTCAAAGTATGGGACACCCGAAAGCGCACTCACAAGGAAACGCAGTATTTCAGCGTGATAACCACCTGCAAAGGCTATCAGTTAATCCGTGTGGCACAGGTCAGATGCGAGAGCAGGAAAGGCGAGCCAATGAAATTCTACTGCCACGAGGTTGTGCAGCGTTGGATTTCACCCAAAGGCATCATTACCGACATGGCTCTGCTTCGTGGCTTCTCTTTCTGCTATTGCGATGTATGGGCTTTGGATAGCGGTATGGAGGTCAGACCACACAACAGCCTTTATGATGATGTTGTGGCATGGGGGAATGTGTATCCCAATATGAAGATATTGCCCCAACTCAGACGCAATGGTTTCAAGGGCGATTTTCACGGCATCTCCCCCGTGCGTCTTTTCAAGGCTTTGCTTTCAGACCCAAGAATTGAAACCCTTATGAAAGGCGGTGAGATTGAGGATATGAAATACTTTCTTTTCAATCCAATGATAGCCGATGAATGTTGGGCGTCATATCTGATTGCCAAACGTCATAAATATCAGATACACAACCTCTCCATGTGGTGCGACTATCTACGTATGCTCAAAAAACTCGGTCAAGACCTCCGTAACCCGAAGAACATTTGTCCCGAAGATTTCATGGCGGCACACGACAAGGCAACCCGAAAGATTGAAGCCATACATGAGAAGGAACGGATTGAGCGACAGCGCAGGTGGGAGATTGAAAAGCGTGAGCGTGAGCAGCAGCGACAACTCCAACGAAAGAAAGATGCGGAGGATTTCATCGCCAACAAGTCCAAATTCTTCGGATTGGTAATCACTGACGAGGAAATAATTGTTAAGGTGCTTGAAAGCATAGACGAGTATTACAACGAGGGCAAGACGCAGAACATCTGCGTGTTCGGCAGTGAATACTATAAGAAAGCCGACACCCTCATACTCTCGGCAAGGATTGGCGGTGAGATAATTGAAACCGTTGAGGTGGACTTGCGCACCTTCAAAGTTGTGCAGTGTCACGGCAAGTACAACCAAGACACCGAATATCACGAGCGTATCATAGACCTTGTGAACAAGAACGCCAACCTTATACGTGAACGGATGAAAGCGGCATAATATAAACCTATAATATTGAAAAATATGGAAGTAAGAATTGAAAGTATGGTTTGTCTTTGGGATGATACAATCCCAAAGATGTTCCTTGAATTTGTAAACCTTCTCACTCTTGCAACGAGTGAGGAGCAGTTAAGGCGAAGCGTAAAGGACTTTGCCGAGAAGCACGAACTTGACAAGTTCTTCCTTTACGGCTTCGGCTCACACCATTTCTATATGCACCAACGCTACACGAGCGACCCCGAAATGGTGATGCAGAACAGAGTGCTGTCTGTACATTTTTAACCTATAAACAGAATGGAATTATGACCAACGAAAGAGAAAAAAGAAACCGCTACTATAAGCATATTGTCAAAAGACATTTGAACGATATAAGGGAACATATCGGATTATCCACAAACGAAATGGAAAGGAGTTATTACAATACCCGTTATGCAGTCCAATTAAGTATCTATGCCGAAGCACTCGGCATACAAGAGAAGTATTTGGAAAGATTTATTCAAAAGTAAATGATATGAGTACACGAATGACCATCAATGGAGTGAGTACCTGCCAAACGGCAGGTACGGAAAAGTATGAAAGTTTCCAATTAGGTTACGGCAGGAAAAGACGCACCCTTGTGCAGTACGACTACCGTCATCACACGGACGGAGAACTTTTCTCCTGCGTGAAACCGACATTGGACGAGTGCCGAGCCGAAAGGGACAAGTGGTTGGACAAGAAACAAGGAAAGGAGGATAGATTATGAGTACACCCGCCTATCAGACAATAATCGTCAAGTTCAGAGAAGCGATTACGGAGTTGGACGGCATTTTCAGAGATATGCAGTTTTGGGGAGTGGCAACTCTCAAAGAGTGGATAGATGACTATGAGGGAAGCAGGTTTACCGTCATTGACCCCCATACGGCAGTCATAACGAGCGAGTACAATATGGAGTGTCTGTTGGAATGGCTGAAACGCCATACACCCATTGCCGAGATAACCGAATGTTGAACAAGTTGGCGGTGCGGACACCGCCAACCATAAACACTAAAAACAGATATGATAGCAAAGACCATTTTTGAACAGATAGGCGGCAGACGCTTTGCCGCCATGACAGGAAGCAAAGACTTCATAGATATGGGAAACGGACTCCGTATGAGCCTTGCACGGAACAAGACGAGCGCAAACCGCCTTGACATTATCTACGATGCAGGAGCAGATTTATATAATATGCGTTTCTACCGCAAGACCTTCAGCAAAAAGACCTTTGAGTGCAGGACAACGGACATAGCCACACACGAAGGCATCTATTGCGATATGCTCGAAGATATGTTTACTATGGTGACGGGACTTTACACGCATTTTTAAGCGGTGGGCGGCAAAGCCGCCTACTTTCTTTCAGTGAGCAGGATGGCGGACAAAGAAAGTAGGCAAAGAAACCTTTGTCCCAATCTACGATGTCAGTCACAAAAACAAGTTTTATGGAAGCAATCAGGCAGAACTGAAAAATCATCTTGCAAAGCAACGGAGGCATAAGCAAAAAGATGATTTTCAACAGCCTCATGGGTGAAAATTTTCAAGAATGATAAAGTGTAAAGTTTCCGGCAAGGGAAAAATCCCGAAGCCATGAAACCAAAGAAAAATCCGATGAAGTTGGTGGCTTCATCGGATTTTTCTTTGGTCAGACATATACAGATGTTATGTGTTATGGTACATACAGCAACGCAAACTCCGCCTTTCTCCGTTTGAGCAGCATGGCGTGCCGTTTACCTTTATAATGACAGAAAGCAACATACTCATGGTAAATGTTCCTGTCGCCAGCCTCCAGCTTTTTTATCAGCCGGCTTTTGGGGTATCGCCCGTTCCCCAAGAGCTTCGCCGGACCGACATTGAAAGCCAGCGTGCCAAGCAGCACGCTGTCACGTCCAAAATTTCGGAATATGCCAATGAACTTCCGCAAGTCTTTCCTTAACAGTGCGTCCGCCTGCCGTTTCGTCATCGTGCGTGCCGAATAGCTTTCACCTTTTTGTAAACGGTGTCCATATCCTACATAGGGATAACAGCTTTGGTCATGCCAGCCTTCATATTGGCGGGTACACAGAAATGCCCGTTCCATAAGCGGCAGACGGTAGATAGCCGCCTGCCTGTCCGTTCCTTCATGGTGTCTGTCCCGTGCGAACACGGAACAGACCGCCAGAAGCGAACAGAGGATAGCCATGAATACACGTATCATCTTAACAAGGGCTTGAAGTTGCCGATGGGGACAACAGAAATAACCCCGTCATCCTTCACGTTGCGGTTGTTGAAGTCAAATTCCAACTCATAGGAGTTGCCGAAATTGTCCTCCACCACCACGATGAAGTTGTGCGCCTCGTCACCCTCCGCCGTATAGTACAGCCGGAACTTCTCGTTTTCGAGCAGGTAGCGGTCATTGGGCAGGAACGTGATTCCGTTGTCCATTTTCAGCGTGCCTTCCCCCTCGAATTGGAAATATCGGATGGTATAGAGGGTATTGGCGTAATCTCCCGTCTTTTTCAACTCACAGCGAATTTCCACCGTCTGCCCCTTTGTCACCTTGTTTGGCACGGGCATGGTTCCCACCGTGAAGGGATAGGATTGCTGGATGTCCATGTCGTCGTCACACGACACGAGCGTGAACGAAACGGCGGCGAACAGGCAGAGTGCCAACGCCTTGAAGATTGATTTTCTCTTGTTCTTGTTGTTCAGTATGTTCATTGTTCTTTGATTTTTAAGTTATTGTTCTTTTTTCGTTGTCAGTTGCAGATGCTCGTTCAAGTCCTTGCAACCGTCATAGAGGGCGGAACGGTCGCAGACACGTCTGCCATAGTATTCTTGCAGTATTGCCAATGTGCGCCGTCCGGCTTCGTCACGGTCGAGATAACAGTCTATGCGCCCGTAACCGTTCAGATACCTCATAGCCTTTTCCACGTTGGCGACAGAGTTCAGCACAAGGCAGTCGCCCGTTTCCAATCCGAGCGTGGCAGCGGAAAGAAAGTCCATGAATCCTTCAAAGATGCTGCACACGTCAGCCGGAGAGCCTTTCGCCTTGACCAGCGACACATCCTTCGGCGGTACGCATCCCTTGAAGAAACGGCTGCGGATTTCATATCCGCCTGCCACGTTCGGAAAACCGACGGCAAAATATCGTTTGCCACGCACTCCGTAATTCAGTCGGCAGCAGTAACGTGATGCAACAGCGTAAGGAATGCCCCGTTCCGCCAGATAGTCCGTCAGTGGAGAACGAAACAGCGGTACGGCTTCCACTCCTTCAAAGGCAGGTTCTGACGGTTTAGGCTGGAAAGTCAGTTTGCTCACTTCGGGAACAGGCATAGGTATATTGGCGGTTTCCGCTATGAATTTCACTTGTTCCATGAAGTCACCGCTTCCGATAAACTCCCCGGCAAGCGTGAAGATGTCGCCGCCCCTGCCCGTACCGAAGTCGTACCAAAGCTGTTTCTTCACGTTCACACGGAAAGAAGGCGTGCGCTCATTGCGGTATGGTGCACGATACCACAACTCGTTGCCGCTTCTTCGGATAGGCTCATGTCCCAACCGTGCAAGGAAGTCCGCAAGGGGTATCTGCCGCATGGCATCGATTTCCGTCCGTTCCATGCGGTGCGTCAGTTAATGATGAACTTGATGCCCACGCCCCACTGCGTATGAAACTTTCTCGTGTCGCCACCCCACAGGCAACGTTCCCGGAGGTTGGCGAGCAGAGCGATACGGTCAGCCACGTAAAACTCCGCATCGAGCGTCAGCGCACCGCCGTAGATGAAGGCGTCCCGGTCATGGAGCGTGGAACCGTCATGCAGCACTTTTTCGCCCCAGTTCACCGATTCATATCCGGCGAGAGCCGAAGCACCCGCATAGACGAACACGATTTTTCGGGCATCGGAGAGTATCTTGAAGTAGTATCCGCCCTCCGCCGTGAACTGTGCCACGGGTATCTTTCCGTCCTTGTAAGGGTTGTTCTTCAACAGGTATTCGCCGCCGAACACCCATTTGTTCCCCTTTTTCGTGTAGGTGGAGAGAGCCGCCCCGAAGCTGTACCCGCCGTCGTTGCCGCCGGGATTGAAGCCGTCCGCCATGTTCGCCCTGACCTCGATGCCCTGCATCTTCGGCAGGCATCGCTGGGCGTGCGCCTGCCCCGTACACAGGGCAAGCGACGCGATAATCATAAATAGGCACTTCTTCATGGTCAGCGTACTTGAAGTTCGTTGATGGTATTGGCACGTACCAAGTCCTCGTTCTCAATCACGAAAGACTGGTGGCGACCTCCGTTCTTCTCGTTGAGTTCCACCACAAGGCATTTGTCGTCGGGGATGGTGAATTTCGTCATCGTGAACACCGTGTGCTCGCTCTTCTTGCCCGGCACGCAGGTGGCGTAGTTCTGCGCACGGAGCGGCAGAATGATCTGCTCCTGCACGGCGGTACGCTTCGCCACCTTCTTGTCCACGATTTTCCATGTGATGTAGTCCACATCGAAAGGCACATTGCTCTGGTTCTTTATCTCCGTGTGGAAATAGAGTAAACCGTTATGCGTGTAGATGCCTTTCAGCAGGTACTGGATGCCGAATCGCTTGCAGCCGATGTGCTTCACCTCGCGCTTGTTCTGCTTGTGGATGGACTTCATGATAAGGCGCACCAGCATCGGGCTTTCGCTGCCCAGTTCCTTCAGGTAGATTTCCTGCGCGTTGTTCGGACGGTTCACTTTCTCGCCGTCATGGATGAAGTCGCACATCTCCACGTTGAGCAGCAGCGGTTCAGCGGCATATTTCACGTTGAAGGTATAGAAACTCCCGTCCTCCGTGATTACCGACATATTGGTTTCGTTCGGGAAGTTCCTCACGGTAGCTTTTACTCGGATGACGTTCTCCGCTCCGTCGGCTTTGCCCGCAATCAGGTCGGGCGAGCCTAAATCGACATAGCGCACTTCCGCCGGGAAAATGACGTGGACGGTCTTGTCGTAGGTCACTTCCAAACCGTGCGGGGGAACCATGCGGTCGAAGGTCAGCTTCTTTGTCAGCCCGTGATACAGGTCACCGTCCGCCTCCTTCTGCGGATAGACTTCCTTTGTCAAGGTCGGTTGTTCACTTCCGTTGTCCGTTCCAACGGTTACGTTCTCCTGCGCATTGGCAGTTGCGATGCCCATAGCGAGGGCAAACATGATGATTACTTTTCTCATTTTACTTTGGATTTTAGTGGTAAATAAAAATTGGATTGTTGTTACTTTTTCTGTTTTCAATTCCTGTCCTGATAGAGCATGACCTTGTACCCGGCTTTCAGATGCACTTTCACCGTGCGCATCTTTTTGGCGATGTACTGGCTCGTGCCTTGTATCAGCCCCTTGCCCAAATCGGAGGCGAGCTGCGCCCCGGCATTGGTGGAGATATTGATACTGCTGCCCAGCGAGCCACCAATGTTGGCGGCAACCTCCCTGACGGCATTCATTTCCATCGAATTGGGGATGAAGATGCCGGGCTGCCCGTCCGTGTCATACACCGCCAGCTCTACCGGGATAATCGTACCCGCATATTCCAGTGACGTGATTTCAATATCAAGCCGTTCGCCCTGAATCTTTGCCGTGCCGACCACCACCGCGTTGCGGGGAATGATTTTGTCCGCCACAGCCATCGGCTCCAACAGGCGGAGCTTGACAGCCTGCCCGTCAGTTACGCTCTGCGCCCCATAGACGCACGCTGATATGGTGTTCTTGTCCGATACGGTCGTGACACCCACCGCCGTGTTGAAACTGCGGTTGCGCTCCTGCGAAAAGGAGGCGACAAATTCGGCGTTGCTCATCGGCTGACTGAGCGAAGACACTACCTGATGCGCTACTTGCCTGACAGGTGCTGCCGTGTTCTTCCCGGCTTTCTGCACGGGATAAGGCTCTGCCACCTGCACCGGTTCCGGCTTGCCGCCACTCTGACCGCCCATGTACTTCGCCGCCAGCTCGTAGGATTTCTCCATGAGTGCCACTTGGTCATCCATAGAGGACGCCTTCCCCTTCTCGCTTTCAAGTTCGGTTTCCAGCGAGGCGATGCGCTCCAACAGTTCGTCCATTTCCGCGTTGTCGTTTTTCGGCTGCTCATAGAAGTTGCCGAGCGTGGCATTGAGGTCGCGGTAGGCGGCTGCGGAGGACTGGATGGTTTTCGGGGCGGACTTCACCGTTTCTTCCGTGTCTCCGGGATTGGCAAGGTCGAAGTCCCTGCCGCCGTCCGTTTCCGCCACCTCTCGGTCGAACATATCGCCCAGTTCCTGCATGGCGCGGCTGCGGTTCTCCTGCCGTTCCTCCATCGCCCCCTGCTCGTAGGCTTTCGCCTTGTCGCCGATGATCTGGCGGTTCGCCTTGTCAGCGTCGGGCATCTCGATGTTGTAACCTCCCGTCCCCGGTTGCTGCTCCTTGTCGGAGGACGGGGCGAATATCAGCCACATAGCCCCGATGAATACCAGCACTATAGCGGGCAGCACTATCATTTTCTGACGTTTCAGCCTTTGGGCTTCGGTCAGCGGCTTGCGCTCCTTCTTCGGTTTCCCGTTGTCGGGAGCCGCCTTGTTCTCTTTTTTAGGTTCATTCTTCGTCTGTTCCATATAAATAAGGTATTACATTATGATTGTTGTCCGGCTTTACGGACAGTTCCACCTGTCCGGCATGGTCTGTCACTATCCGGTTGCCGTCATTCCTGCCGATGTCATAGACGGCTTTTCCGAAGGTGTAGAGGGCAAGCACCGCGAAGGCGGCGAGCATCGCCAGCACGATGCGCCTGCGTGTCTTCGGGGGCAAACCGTCCAGATAGCCTTTGAGCCTTGCCACCAGCATTTTCTTTTTGTCGTGGAGCTTCCAGTACGCACGCCAAAATGATTTCCTGATTTTCTTCATGTCCGTTACCTTTTGATGGTTTGTAAATCCTTGTTCTCGATGATGGTGAATCCCTCGATGGTGAAACCGTTGGGATTGTCGTCCGAACGGGACGAGTTCAAGAGGCGGCACGTGGTCACGAGGCTGCGCTCGGTGACGTTGCTTTGCCTGATGATCTTCTGCGTGGCGTAGGTCACGGCACGGTAGGGATAGCCGTTGAAGTCGCATACCACGCTGTCCACCTTCAGCACTTGGTTGATGTTCCCGGCGATGATGCGGTTGTAGTACCCCTTCTCGGCGAAGTCCGAATAGTAGTTGTACACGCTTTTGTCCGCTAATAGCAGGGCGCGTTTCACGTTATGCTCTATCGCGCTCTTTTCGGGCGAGAGCGTGAAGAACAGCTCGTGGAAGCGGCGCACGTGTTCCCTTGCCTCCGCCGGACGGTTCTGCGACAAGTCCTGCGAGAGTGCCAGCATCAGCGACTTGCCGTTGTCCAGCACGTAAATCTTTTCCCGTTGCCGTTCCGCAAAGCGGTAGGAACTCCACACGCTCCATACCGTTATCACGGCGCACAACGAGAGGAAGACGATACCGAACAGGCGTATCTGCCTGAACGATGATTCGATGTTTTTGAGTGACTTGAATTCCATTGTCTGATTTTATTTTTCGGTTCTTAATTCGTTATACAATAGGATTGGTATGCGGTCGTTTGCCACATACGTATGTAACGGGTTACCACATACGTATGTAATGAGCCGCTGCATACGTATGTAACAGGCTGCTACATACGTATGTCATGACAGGCTACATACGTATGTTACTTTTATGCGGATGCCTCTCCCGTAATTCAGCCTCTATTTCAGCAGTTTCCCGGCACGTCCGACCATGTTGCCTGCGGTAGCACCCGCCACGCTGCCCGCCATGCTTCCGGCTCGTCCCGCCGTCTGGTTCACGTTGCGGCCGTAGCTTCCCATGCCTCCGGCTTGGATAATCCA
>OGPX01000176.1_pt1 | contig 52445 bp, 65 predicted proteins | sample 1553101 | NCBI WGS metagenome assembly OGPX01 (sample SAMEA2579964, study PRJEB22360) | human gut metagenome | biome: human gut; feature: human-associated habitat; material: faeces | place: Denmark | collected 2008/2010
CGTGAGAGACATCTTTGTTCTCTACGCAGTTTCTTTTCCAATTTTTTAATTCTTGTTGACTTATTGATATTTTTATAAGTTTTACCATTGGAAACAATCGCCAAGTCTTTTAAACCCAAGTCAATTCCTATACCACCATTGCTATTATTAGCAATCTTAACGTCGGGAATTTCTACAAGAACTGACACATAGTATCTGTCTCCTTTACCGGTTACCTTTTTAGAATATAATATCACTTATAATACTGTATTTCAAACTGCAGTGACTCATTTTCCCTGAATACATTTATCTTTGGTGAATATACTACGGACAGCACTATATTATTGAACCTTCCTCTTTGTGCAGCTTCAAGCGCGTCCGAACCAAACCTTTGCCTGATATAGTCAAAAAAGCTTTCTATATCACCAAAATAAATTGCATTGATTGGCGTGCCATATGAGGATATCAAAGAAAGCCTAAGCACATTGTTGTTTTTACCAACTACCCACATGCGGCTCACACGTAGATTTTTGTCTGCAAAAACAGGCTTTGGATTGTCCTTTCCAAACGGTGCCAGTACTGAAAACTCAGACACCAGTCTCATTGATACATAATCCACCGGCATCGGCACATCTATATGTATTTTAGGCACAAGGTCATCGTCAGTAAGCGATGCATACTCATTTATTCTCTGACGGAATGGCTCAACGTTTTCTTGTGGCAGTGAAAGTCCTGCAGCCATCGGATGGCCACCAAACTTCGTGAACAGCTCACTGCATTTGCACATTTCCTCATACATGGAGTACTCCTCTATCGAGCGCCCTGAGCCCTTTACTCCGTCCTCACTCTTTGTGAGTATAAAGGTTGGCTTATTGTATCTCTCCCTGATACGGCCTGCTATGATTCCTGCTATGCTCTCATGCACATCCGGCAGATATATGACAAGTACCCTGTCTTTTTCGTAATTGTCCCTCTCATATATTTCAACTGCGGTTTCCACACCCTTTGCAGTCATTTCCTTTCTGTCATCATTGAGTGCTACAAGCTCTGATGCGATGCGCATGGCCTCATCCTGCCTGTCGCATAAAAACAGCTCAAGTGCTCTTTTGGCTGTATCCAAACGGCCTGTCGCATTGACACAAGGTCCAAGAACAAATCCAAAATGATATGCATCTACATTTTCAGCCTCTATATTACAACATTCAAGCAGGGCTTTCATGCCGATATTTGTCGTATGATGAATACTCTTTAAACCGGCCTTTACGAGTATACGGTTTTCACCCGTCAGCGGCATGACATCCCCGACTGTTGCAAATGCCACATTCTCTATAAAATCCATGGCCTCTTTCTCATCTATGCCTATTTTTCTATATAGTAATATGACGATTTTCCAGGCAACAGCTGCTCCGCAAAGCTCCTTGTACGGATAGCTGCACTCTATCTGATGCGGATTTACAACGGCATCTGCTTTGCTCTCCTTGTAAATCTTTATACCCTTTATATCTTCAAAAGGCACTGCATGGTGGTCTGTTACGAGAACCGTCATTCCAAGCTCCTTTGCATGTGCGATTTCCTCAATCGCCGCAATTCCGTTGTCACATGTGACCACAGTGTCTATCCCGTCCTCATATGCCTTTTCAATCAGATGCACATTCAAACCATAGCCATCCTTCACTCTGTCTGGAATCATATAATCCACACATGCCCCGGCTCTTTTAAGTGCCTTCACAAGAATATATGTAGACATCACTCCGTCTATGTCATAGTCACCGATTATCCTGATTTTGGCCTTGTCAGCTATCTTTTGGGCAAGAATGTCAACCAGCCTCTGACCATCCTTTAAAAGAGCCGGGTCTGCAATGTCTGAGATTTTGCCGTTTAAAAATTCATTTACCGCGTCATCTCCTATAACACCTCTGTTTCTGATTATCCGCGCCGTCACCTGATCTATTCCAAACTTTGCTCCGATTGCCGCAAAATCAGCCTTCTTCGCACTAACATACCACTTTGCCATAATCTACCCTTTCCAGGCTCAGCCCACACGCCGGTGCTGTGTAGCCTGCCTGTGCCCTATCCTTTGAAGCTAAAATTTCCATCACAGCATCCGGATTTTTCCTTCCATCGCCCACCTCGATAAGCGTTCCTGTGATGATTCTTATCATATTCTGTAAAAATCCATCTCCGGTGTAGCTGATAACAATATCAGCGCCTGTTTTTTCTATATCAATAGAAAAAATCGTCCTGACCGTTGACTTTTTCATATGTTTGTTACCACAAAAGGCTTTAAAATCATGCTCTCCGAGAAGATACGCTGCTGCTTTTTTCATCCGGTCTGTGTCAAGCGGCTTATCATAGTCGTATACATATTTTCTCCTGAACACATCTGACACAATACCGGTGTGTATTGTATACACATATGTCTTTGACACAGCATTGTACCTGGCATGAAATCTGTCAGGCACATTTGAAATATCTGTCACCGCAATATCTGCCGGCAGATGCTCATTCAGCCATATAAATATCTCATCCTTTGAAAAATGCTTCGGCATGTGAAAACTTGCCACCTGCCCCACCGCATGCACTCCAGCATCCGTGCGCCCTGAGCCTATGACCTCAACCGGCTTTCCTGCCAGTGTGGAAAGCACATGCTGAAGCTTCCCCTGTATTGTATCATCTGTGGATTTCTGCACCTGCCAGCCTTTGTAACGTGTGCCGTCGTATGCCACAATTATCTTGTAATTTTGGGTTTCTGTATTCATAAAATTGTCTTTCTTTATCTAAAAATAGGGTTCTGAATAGTTACTTTTATTTTATATAATATCACATCATTTTTTCTCTTGCCAGCACTGTTTTGCTCCTTTAATCCAATTAAGCAAGCTCCGCAATACGTGTCACAGCGACATATATATTTGATATCTCATACCATGTATTGTAGTCCACCACACCTGATACCGGAAGTCCGAATACAGCCTGAAATTTTTCCACGGCCGCCTTTGTCTTTGGGCCGTATATTCCATCCGGCACAATAGACGGAATGGCCGGATATGCCTTTGCGATGCGGGCGAGCTGTTTTTGTATCTGGTATACATTCTGCCCTGACGAGCCTATGCCTATATTGTAGCCGGGCCATGACGCCGGTATTCCTGATACAGCCTCCGCGGTGTTGATATACATGTTGCTGCCGTAAAAGTATCTGAGTATCTCAATTGCACTGTAGCCCTGGTCACCGAGACTTTTAGAGCCCCACTGTGTCATCCAAATTGCATTTGCGTATATAGTAATAATTTCATATAATTCCGAGAAATTACTTCTCAAACACACTAACGTACTTACTTGAAGCTGTAATGTACAAGCCTGACTTAAGCTTATACATACTACCGCTTCCTACCTTGATAGGACCCTGAACCACAGTAAATACCTCGTTCTTCTTTACTGTTCCTGCTGCCGCAGATGCATCCCATGATGGTGATTTTCTCACAGTCAGTCCATCATATATTACCTTAACATACTTCTGTTTTGCCGGAGTAACAGATGGTGCCTGTGGCTTTGGTGCTGCTGGGGCAACATAGTCAGCAAGCGCATATGCTATCGCATTGCACACATCATCAAATTTATTTTTGTAATTTGATGCATCCGGATTATTTACAAAACATACCTCTATCAACATAGATTTCGCTTTTGTCCTATGGACTACATACAATCCTGATCCATCCTTTACACCACGATTATTAAATCCCAGTGCTGAGATATGTTCACATACCTCAATGGCATCCTGGTACTGTCTGCCCTTGTAAGTATACACCTCTACTCCTTTTCCCTGCTTAGCTGCATCGTTGTTAAAATGAATGGAGATAAACCAATCAAGGGTATCCTGATTAGCAAGTGTTACCGCCTGTTTAAGGTAAGCAGACTGTGATGCTGCCTTATCGATCGTACATGGTACTACTGTTACTCCCATGCCCTTAAAGATTTCTGTAAGCCTTGCTACTACTTTTCGTGTTTCCTGTGACTCAACGATCACTCCACTTGTACCGTATCCCGGTCCTGAAATTGTGTGTCCTGCATTTAATCCTATTCTCATTTATTTGTCCTCGCTTTCTTTCTGATCTGCAATATGTTCTGTCTGTGATTTGATATTTTTTACCAATGGCATTAGAAATGTTGGAACTGCAATACCTATATCTATCATATTTTCCAATATTGATATAATCTCATTACATATGATCCAAATTGCCACAACACAAGCAACTAAAAATTTTATTGGTATATTAATTCCAATCGTATTCGTAGCATACAAAATAAGCTGATCTAATACAGCTCCGACTACTACAAGTAACCACATTGTTACTTTCTTTTTGATTCCCCTGATACTGCGATATGAGCTGATACCTCCATCCGGCCGATTGCTTGCTGCCATACATCCAGTGATATAGTCAATGATGTTACAAAGCACCATGAGTAATACCGGGATATATAATGTACCTAAGAGTGCTGACAGGAATGCTGTTATTGCAGTTACCAGTCCTTTAATTGTGTTAATGTTGTTCATAAGCTTGCGCCCCTTTCTTTATATTATAAGAGCCGGCACCTCATTTGGTGTCGGCTCCTAGGCTCTATTTGTTAGTTACATATTAAATTTTATATTTTCTATCTCGCACCCTAACCAGAGTTTAACTACATATAATACTAAACTTGCCAATATAGGAATTACCAAAATTGAGGGTACTTATAATTCTTTAGCAGTTGCTTCTAAAAATAGCAATACAACAACATTTACATTTAATAGTGAATTTAAACAAACACCTTTTATTTGTGCGACTGTTCAGCATTCATGGGCTGATGTAATACAATGTACAATAGATAGTTGCTCTGCGTCTAAAGTCGTTATTAAAGTGTATAATGGTTCTACTCAAAATGTAAATGTAACAGTGCATATTATCGCAGTTGGATATATTTAATTATTTACAATATAATACATATTTAGGCACATAGTATTGATTATTTGATTTAAGAGAAACATTTTTAAACACGCCAGTTTTTGTTATTGTAAATGTCAAACTTGATACATAACCATCAGGTGATGTACATGTTACAGCAGTATTCTCCACATAAACACCTTCAACTATTTTAGATATTGGAATAACAAAAGTTGAAACACCATAAGATTTAACGTTATGACATTGCAACATTATCATTATCAATTTTTTATTATTAGGTAATTTGGAGCCATTCCAATTATCCCATTCGTCATTAGCTAAACTCTGGTTTAATGCACTTATAGCTCCAGTACACGTTCCATCCCCTATCTTGGATATGTCAGTTTTTCCTATCCTCTTTGTGATAAAATACTTTAATCCTGTAAGGTCCAAATATTTTGCCATTTTTTCTCCTTCTTTCTATGCAAATGCCGCATCTATTTCACTATTGGTTATTGCAACCATATCCGACTGCTTTATATAGCTGCTTAGGTCAATTTCTCTTGTACCTAATTTTTCATACTTATTGTTAATCCATAAATATTCATCATACACATTCTGTCCACTTCCAGAATTGGCAATTAAATAAAACGTTCCCTTAACGCCTGTTGATGGCAATGTCTGCACTACTTGAAAATCCAATTTAGTAATACCGGCCATCGCTGTTGAAATGGCCGATGTTACAAATGCTGTTGATGCGGCCTGAGTATTATTTGTACCAGCTGATGCTGTTGGCACTTTAGGTGTACCAGTAAAAGACGGACTCGCTATAGGTGCTTTCTTAGTTAGCTCAGCCTGTACTGCCTTGTTTTGTACCGGGTTTGTTGAAGTGTTACTCAGTTCACTATCTACTGTTGTCTTATTTGCACCTTCCGCTATTCCATCAAGCTTTTTCTTATCACTTACTGACATAAGACCATGTGCAGTCTGTGTTGCATCAGAATAAGTTGTATTTGTCGGTGTTCCATATGTACCATCCCCTCGTAAATACTTTCCCTGATCGCCAGCTGCCGGTGCAGGTACCAATCCTGACGTTCCAGCTGCTGAAGCTGTTGCACCTTTCATAACAGCATACGTTGTATTTTCTTTCGGTGGTGTATATCCAAGTGCTTTTATTACATTATCACTTGTAAGCTCTCCTCTGATAGTTTGTGATGATTTGTTTTCAACATTGCCTAATCCGATTTCTTCCTTTGAATGTGTGTGTCCTTTATCACTTTTATCTCCCAATAGAGTTTTAATTTTACTAATGATGTATACCGCACCTGTAAGATTTAAATATTTATTTTCCATAGTTCTCCTTTCTGTTATCTAAAGTCCATTAAATATAGCCTCTATTTCTTCAATGGTAATAGCATTATCATTATTAACTGCATTCACCTCCTCCGGGGTGTATGATGGTTTATTTTGTGCTTTAGCCCATTCTGGTATGGTTGGATCTGTCTCATACATATCTCCTGATATTTCTTTTCCATTCAAGCGGGGTTTGTTTTTTAGCTGTTCATAATCATCCATTATGTATATTTGCTCACATTCAATTCTTAATTCAGTATCATTTTCCATTTCAAGTTCAATTTCTGTCATATCATCCCCTCTTTCAATATATCTTCAACTGGTACTGACTTGATATTGCTTGCAATTACATTTTCATCTTTTGTCTTTGCCCTGACCTGTATCAATACATTCTTCATAGCATCAAGCTGCAGTGTTTCATCTTGAGATAATTTAATAAATAATGTTTCATCCGAAGTATTCAATTGATCCATGGACTTCTCAAACTCATATTTTCCCTGTTTAAAGGTTACATATATTTTTTCCAAATTATTTATATCACAACCTTTTAATTTTATTTTGATTGTTGGAGTTGTTCCTCTTCTCATACTTCACCTCTTGTCTCAAAACTTATATTGCATCAATTTCCTTGGTACTTATAGTTTCTATTTTATCTACTTTTTGATTGACACTTTCAATTTGTTTTCTAACAGCCTCCCCCGCTGTATCGTATGACTCTCCTGCAAATCCTTTTCTCACATCCTTAAGCTCTGCTTCGTAGTTGCCAAATCTTTTTAACAATTGTTCCACAAGTGTAGTCTGCTTTTCCTCTTCCTCATCACCAAATCTCATTTTTCCAGTACATTTAACAATTATGTTGAACGATATCAGCTTACTGTCACCATCTATCACTCTGATCTGCATAACATTCTGCCCTGCATGAAAAAATGACTCAGAAGGAATAATCGTAATCGTATTTCCATCCACTTCTGCCAAGGCTTTATTAGGCTCAGCCATAGTGCTTGTACACATACTGTACACAACTGCTGCCGCTGTACCCGGAATAGTGTAATCCTTTATATCAAACTCTAATGCGATTGAATTTGTGCCCTCAGTTATCTCTATTGGTGCCTGAAGCACATTCTTTGTAACATATATGTCTCTTTCGATAGTCTGCATTCAAATATCTCCTTTCCTATGCAGGAATAAATCTAACTATATATCTTCCAGCCGGTTCTACACCTGACTCAAGGAAATCATACCAGAATCTCGCATATTGTCTTCGTGCCTCTTCCTCTTCCACTCCGGCTCTCTCAAAGTTCTTGAGGTAAGCTGATGCAAGATACTCCGGTGTCTCTGTACTGATTTTAAATTGAGACCATGTCAGATTATACGCAGATGTTTTAAGCCATTCACCTGTAGACTCTGATAACTGATCAATCCAGTATAACTGTCCTGTGCCATCTCCTATTTCGTATCCATTAGCCTTCGCCCAGTTTGTATATTTGGTTGCCGGAGTCCACTGCACCAGTCCATACCCTCCCGAATAGTTGCCCTCTTTAAGGCTTTGCCACAATCCCGGATTAATGGTTGATTCTCTCTGCATATTTCCAAGCAATCCTGAGATTGCATTGATTGTCCAGCCTTTATCACTTAGATATGTATAAATTTCTTTGGCATTGCTCTCCATCTCTCCCTGCGACAAATATTTATTATTACTAATCATGGATAAACACCCTCTTTCGATTTTCCTCCTACGAGTAGGCCTCCGACATAATCCTCATAAGTTCCATCAGAATACTCTACTGTTCCGGTAAATCCGTTATAGCCGTTTACACCGAATGACTGGCAATCAACATATACCTCGCCAGTCTTAAACATTCTAAATAATGCATTTTCAGTACCGATTTTAAAAATATCATTACTTACTGCAAAAATTCTCCCGACAGTATTACCATTTTTGTCCATGATCTTAATCTCCCCCTCTGAGATCTCTGCTCTTCGGCCAAATTCATCACTTCCACAAGTGTATTTACCATTTGTCATGATTCCATCTTTATCCATGACACTCAGGACAGCTCCATTACAATCTAATACCTTTATAATGCCTGCTTTGTTGTCTATTCCACCAATTGTCAGTGTTCCTCCATATATTCGGTCTGCCAGCATGGTTCCGGCTATAATATAGTCGGCAAAAAAGCCTTTTCCGGTTCCGAATGTACTCCATATCCAGTCTTTTCCATCAGCGGTCCTTTTGGATGCAATTTCAAATCCCATAGAGCCAAGACACATAGCTCCGAACGTAGGTGAATCAGGGTTTAAATCCTCAAAAAGCATGGCTCGTACATCCTGCTTTTGAGCTACATCACGTAGTGCATGAAACTGTGTTTTCACTGCATCCAGTATTCCCTGCACCTGAGAGCCGATCACAGATCCATCTTCTCTGATTGCGCTCTCAATTCGGTTATTAATACTGACCTGATTTGATATGTAATCAAATTGATAATCGCCCAGCGATACAGATAATATGCGGTCATTCACACAATCCCACTCTAATTCCGTAACTCTTGCATCTGTAACTATATCAAGATTATTGTTTCTACAATGTACGGTATCACCAAGAGACACTTCTACAAGCCCCTTGACATCGGCATACAGCTCTGTATCCTCAATCATTACCATATCCACAGATATAGTTACTTGAGGCTTGTCTGCCCCCGCTTCCCACTGTTCCTGACAGCGTTTTATAAGTGCAGCCTCCAGTTGTGCCGGTGTATCGCATATGATCACACCTTTCGATTCATCATCTTCCTGTGCATCAGCTCTCATTTTTACATCTTCAAATTTCATTGTTGAATATTTGACTGTTGGATATTTGTCTATAAGAGGGGAATCAACCCAAGGAGCATCCCCATCTATCTGATATCCGTTATATGCCTGTGGAATGATCCGGGTAACCACATTTCTTAGGTCAACCTCCTCTTTCATTCCGTTCTCAGCAATGTTTTTTCCGTAAAGGATCTCAACACCTCTGTCGCTGCCAGCATGACGATTTATTATCGCTTTGTAATTATCATATACGATTTCACCGCCCCATCTCTTAACAAAAGAATTCTCATCGTCACCATTGATGGCTTCGATGAGATTTTTATTTTGGTAATATGCAGTTCCAGTCGATGTAATATCTGTTTCGGCTGTATACTTTTTATTCGGTGCAGTCATGATATCAAGAGCCTGCTGCCCTGTTTTGTCAGTTGGACGGACATCCAAAAGGAAACAATCATCTGCCGCATCCATAAATATAGGCTGCAGATCAGCAGATATTCCTGAATCACTTTTTTCCTTATGAGTTATTCTGAAAAGCTGCTCTCCATTAAAGGAAGGCATCTTAACAACTGCTCCCTCTTTAATATACTTCCAGCGGTCTTCTGAATCCTTTGGATGTTCAAGCGTTACCTCCCATGTTCCATTCAATACGGCATGAACGGATGCACTTGAAGGAAATAATGACATATCTCCGTTCTGATCAAAGTTTGTATTTTCAATGTTATATATCTGGATCATAAGCACCTCCAATTAGGTATCACTTTCAGATTTCCTCCGTAAAATTCAATCTTGTTGTTTCCCGGCTGTAAATACATATCTTCATAATTTCCTGACACTTTGGTATTATTCAAAGTACCATCCTCGCGATACGCGATCATCCGATCTGTATCTATGGTCAGATTTTGACCAACATTAGCAGTCATCGTTTTTCCATTGATCTTAAGCGTACACATACCTTCTGCTGCGATCTTATATGTCGGATGACACTCTATATAAGGATTCCAGCAAACATCTTCTATGTCATATTCCATTGCACCATCTACGGAATATTGAAGCCCATCCAGTGTGTGAAATATCGCTGTAAAATTGCCTATCCGCTCAGATGTCCTCTCATTATCATCTAATTCAACATAGGTTATTTTATAAAAAAAGCCTACATCATCAGATATAATAAGTTTTGCATTTCTTTCTGACAGCCACTGTTTTGCCATTCTCCAGCGATCATTCCACCTGTCTACTGCTCCGATATAATTAAATGGTATCTTTATTGGTGTTGCTGCATATGTGCCATTAAACTTATATATGGTTCCATCCCGCCCTGATAGTTTTACCTCTTCCATATTCGGCTGAGCGGCAGGAATAGATATCAACTCCCGGGCAAATATCTGAAGCGAAGAGCCTCTTATGTCATTGTATTGTATGTCCTGCATTATTTTCCTTTTGCCCCCTGTGTTGCTAATGTCTTATTTGCCATCTGCTTAAGAACGAGATTTGTAAGTAATGTGATCGACTTCTTATCTCCAATATAAATGTTATTCTCCGCAGTCATTGATATTGATTTGAATGCTTCAACGATCATTGCGGCCAATGTTGCATTATTTGCATCATTTTCTTCTCTGATGTAGTCCTTTAACAGTTTAATTGGAAGTACCGCCTCTTTTCCAGCCTCTCCCCCTCCCATCAGGGAATCTCCATTTGCACCAAATATGGTCGGACTGTTCAAGATTCCTCCGTTCGCATACCAATCCACGGAAAATTTAGGTACCTTAAGTGGGGAAAGTGACCACTCTCCACTCGCTTTAAAATGAGGCAACTTTATTTTTGGTAATTTCCAATCGAAATCGAAGAATCCTTTAATCTTATCAATAGCTCCCTTGATAAAATCGGCTACAGCTCCAAATATGGCATTTACACCATCCCTGAACCATTCGCACTTGTTATAGAGTGTCACAAAAATAGCTATAAGTGCTGCAACTGCCGCAATAATTATAAGTATTGGATTAGCGGCCATGACTGCATTTACTGCTGCAAAACCAGTTTTTATAGGCCCCAATACAGGTGCAATTTTAGATATAATGCCAATTAGTGACGAAACCCCTCCTGATACCTTGCTTATGATAGAAATCACTGGGCCAACTGCTGCTGCAAGAAGAGCACATTTGATGATCATATTCTGTGTTTCCGGTGATAATGAATTCCATGAATTGATAATGTCCTTAAGAATCGGTGTTACTGTCTGAAGACATTGTGCTAGTATTGGTCCTAATGCATTGCCAAGTTCAAACCCTTCATCCTTTAACTGATTTAATGTGAGTTTGAACTGATCTGCCGGGTCCAACGTTGCATTAAATGTATCACTGACACTTCCAACATTGTCATTCAATGATTTGCCTAACTCTTCAAAATTCAGTTTTCCTTCCTGGCAGAATTGTGCCAGTGCCGGTCCTGCTTTTGAACCGAACAAATCAATGGCAGCATTGTATGCTTCTGTTGAATTATTCGCAGCTGACATTGTGCTTTGCAAATCTGACAAAGCCTGTTTCATAGATTTGCCTTCTCCAGATGCATTAACAAGAGCTTTTTTTAGACCAGCCATCACCGTACTTGTATCAACACCTGACGTCTCACACTGTCCCAGGAAGGTTGCGGCATCTGCAGCTGACATACCAAGTTCCTTTAGGGCTGCTGCATTAGATACCATTAAGGATGCAAGTGTGTCCATAGATATACCGGTGTCCTGTCCCACTTTATTCATGGTATCAAGAAGCGCTCCTGCATCCTTTGATTTGAGGTTGAATGCCTCCATAACCTTCTGTGTGTTATCAATCGAAGATGATACGTCAGTATCATTAAGCGAAGCGAACTCAACAAACTGTTGTGATAAATCCTCCAGTTCCTGTCCTGTCAGATGAAACCTTGTATTGACTTCTCCAACCGCACTTCCTGCCGTTGCAAAATCTGTCGGAATATTCTTTGCTATGTTTCTTGCAGAAGTCTGCATTTCCTCAAGAGCATCTCCTGTCGCACCGGTTTTTTCGACAATAATATCCATGCCTTCATCAACCTGCTCCCAGGCTGCCATTATTCCGGCACCTGTCGCTGCAATTGGTGCAGTAACATTTTTGTTTAATGAACTGCCGACTTTTCCGGTCGCATCACTAAAATTTTGTACCTTTTTGGAGTAATCCTCTAATGTTGCAGCACCACTTTCAAGCTTTTGGTTTACATCCTCAAGACCACTTTTGTAGTGATTTAGGGCAGCCTGTGCATTATCCAACTGCTGCCTTGTCTTTGATATTGCCTCTTCATCTCTCTTTTCAGCATTCTCCTGTGCTTTAAGTATTTCGTTGAGCCTGTCAACCTTAGCTGTATAGGCTTCTGTCTGATTTTGTAAATACTCCTGAGTTGTCCTGAGCTTCTCCGCTGATGACGTGCTCTTGTCCCATTCCGACTTGGCAAGCTTGAAGGCAGATCTGTTTTCATTTACAGCATTATTTACTTCTGTCAGTGATTTCTTAAAGTCTACGGTACCGTCTACCTTTAATTTAAGCCCTACAACTTTCATTTCACTGTCTGCCATATATCACACCTACTTTCTTTTTCTCGACCTCCTGCCACACTTCAAGGCACTCATTAAAAAAAATGGGATCCGAGTTAAAAAATTCATTTTCGCTCATCCCCATCATTCTTGCAGCTACCATGTATTCAGCCCAGTTTATCTCGATTTCTTCTTTTTCCTCTTCCTGGTCTGTGGCTGATTCTTTTTTGTGGCCTCTTTTTTTTTATATTTTTCAACCTTTTTGCCGAATTCGTCAAACAGCTCTCTTATGACCTCTGGATCCATCGGTGTCAAAATGAGTGCTTCGTCTTCGTCTACCTTTAGACCGTTAGACCGAAGAATAATATAAATCAGCTTTGCTGCCGCTTCCATGTTCTCATCTTCTGATAGTGTCTCTTTATTGATTACTTTGTCTAATCCATCTTTCTGGATTAGATATAATGTCATAAAATTAACCTTAACCTCCAGCTTTGTGCCATCAGTTAAGGTTATGATTTTCTCGTCCATAGGCCTACTTTTCCTTTGCTGTTGCTGTTAATACTGCTGCAAGGTCTGCTTTAGTTAGGATAGGTTTGCTGAAGAACTTATCTTCCGTCAATCCTTCCGGTGCAGATACACTCTCAACTCTGGCAACAATATCTCCATCATCATTAAATGGATATGCTTTGATTTTGATTGTATCTGTCTGCTCGTTTGCCTTCTCCTCAGATGTTGATGTATCATCAGAGTTCTCACTGAGCTTGCACTTTGGATACCAGTCGTATCTATATCCGCCTTTTCTTAATTTAACCACCTTACCATAAGCAAAATAAGGTCGTGGTCTGTTTCCGCCTGAAAGAATAAGACCATCAGTATCAACATTGTCACCACGTAATTTTGCAAGTGTGTCAGCCGGAAATGCAACAATTTCCACCTCGATATCTGTTGAAGTTGTTGTAATATCACTGTCATACACTGCTCCTGACGCGTATGTATCAGTTGGTTCTCCATTTTCCGTGACTTTTACGCTTTTAACTACTTCTGTCTTCTCCACCTCTTCCGCAAATGTGGATGTCCACCTGCCATCTGTATCCATTGTATTGAAGCACAAATACTGAGCTCCTATTGTCTCCTTCATTGGTGGTCTCTTAGTTTTAATTGCCATAATTGCCTCCTGTTCTATAAATCCAATGCTGTTATCATCTTTTTATAGTATCTTTCTTTGTTCTGTTCAAATAATGGTTTCAAGTGAGCTTTTGCACTCATTTTTTTCGTGCCGTGCTCAAGCATCGGTCCGTAATACTTGCCCCATCCCACATCTATTCCTGTCTTATCACGCTTATAACTAAATGAGTCAACCAGATGTGTATATCCCGGAGCTGTGACCTTTCTCCTTGGCTTTGGCAGGCGCAACAGGTCGTTAACAAACTCCTTTGCTCCCTCCTCTATTGCATCCAGAGCGCTTTTTTCGTCCACTTTTGAGAGATAGCTTCCAAGCATATCCTGAAATTCTTCCATTCCGGAATCTTCAAATGTAATATCATTCATTCATTGTCTCCAGCGAGAAATACGAATGCCAAATTTTATCGTCTGTAATAAATTCATGCAGGATAGTTGGGTGTAGTCCCTTTTTGCGCATCATATCTCTCAGCATTATCAGCTTTTCATTTCTTGGTGTGCGAGAATAAAAGCTCACCTGCCATGTGATTTTATCTTCATAGTTGTCACCTGATGCCATCACATCATCCCATGCTATTTCCCAATAATCAATTCTCGGAAACTTCTTTCCATTATCAAGATCAGATATTCCTTCATTGACCGGACAGCCAGTGGCATGTAGCATCTCACTGAGTTCCTGTTTCGTCATCATATACCTCCCTGTCATATGCCGGAGTCTTAAGTGTCAGTTCTGTTTCTTTGAAACCGTCTTTAGTTGTCACGTGAGCCACATTGTATATCTCATGCTGTGCTCCATCTATTACACAGATGCACTTACTGTTGACCTGCTTATATTGTGGAATACTGATTTTCATTGTAACCTCTATTCCATCTGCAGACAGCTTAGCTCGTGTTGTATCAAATACAGAAAGCTCCCTGTACCAGATATGCATCCCGGTAGATCTTACTTTTTCAACCGAAAAGTCTTGCGAACAATCCTCCTCTATCCTAAGAAGTTCAAGCACACCATCTGTATATTCAGGCATTGCCATCCGCTTCCACCTCCGTCTCCATCTGCCATGTTAAAATTACGTTTGAATAATTATCCATAAACTCACTGACTCTATGGTGATATGCATAATACATGTAATTTTTAAGCAGCATCCTGTATGTCAGATCTGTTGTGATATTGCAGCCGGGATTTAAGCTCCCGACTGTACATTCACCCTCTCTTGCAAGATTTGCAAGCTGACTGTCTTCGTAATATGGCGGAATCTGGAATTCTGCCCTCATCTCTGATACCAGTGCTGTCAGTTCTGTGTTCTCCATATTACTGCCTCTCTTTTATTATTCCTGTCCAGCCTGAACGATTGTAGCCTGTGTTACAGGGAGTACATACTCCTCCAGCTTGGTCACATCAAAGACCACTGCAACATTATCATCAACAGCACGACCATTCGCATAGCATGATGCAATAATGAGATCTGCATTTTCCATAGCCTTTGTCTGGTCATACTCATTGACTCTCACACCTGTTGTTCCCATAGTGTAGTATCCTGCAATTGTAAATGCAGCCTTACCCTTCGGACAATTTGCATCTACGATTTTCTCGATGTCAATGAATGACTTGTTGACATATCCACCTGTGAGCGCTTCTCCATACATGCATGGGTCAACATATTCTGCCTCGTCTGACGGATTACAGATAAGATACAGCTTGTCTACCACACGCTTTCCATTATTGGTAAGAGTCTTTCTCACATCTGAGAGTCCTTTAGGGCTGAATTTTGTGATGTTTGTCACAACCGTCTTAGCCTTGTTGGTACCGTCGCTGTTGGATGTTCCAATCTGACGGAAAATACCAATCGGTCCTGTCTTTCCATCTCCATCAAGATATCCCTTTACAAGACCATCCTGCATAGCTTCCGACAAGATTGCCATAAAATAACGGTCAACAAACTCAAGTGAAAGCTCTCTGATTGCCTTTGGAATAACTAAGTAAGCGGTGAGCATGTGAAGGTCAATGTTAAGTGCTGAAATCTCTGTGCTCAGCTCTCCCTTAACCGAGTCTGTAAGAGCTCCCCATACTGCTGCACCTGTATGTGATGCGACGATCCACTTCTTTACATTGGCAGGTGCCATGTTGACAAGATTAAGGATTGGTGATGCTTTCTTGACATCATCAAGTGTTCTGTCAATGATTTCAGTCGGAATGATATCAATCTGATTAGCCGTGATTGACTGCTTGATATCCTTGAAGCCTTCATAGAATTTTTTCTCTTCCTGTGAAAGGTTACGGAGTCCGAGCTGCTTCTTGAAGTCGGCATCATGGCTGGCTCTTTCTGCCTCAGCAACAACCTGATTTACAAGGTCCTCATGCGCTGCCTCCTGGATTATCTCAATAGACTGCATGATAGCTTCAGCTTTCTTCTCTGCCGGAGCCTCATTGAGTAACTGCATTACTTTTTCCTGAACTTCTTTGTTAATAGATTCGATCTTCATTGTTTTCCTCCTTAATTGAAAAATGAGCCCCAATCGTTGCTCTTAGGTTTATCTGCTTCTTTATGTGTCAACTGATAAAATTCAGCTAACTGCCTCTCATGTTCGCTCTTGTTACAGAGCTGTTTCTTTAGTGCCTCATTCTCTTTAAGCACCTGCTGCAAAGTGGAATCATCCGGCTTTTCCGGTGTGTCAAGATTTTCCAATCCTATTTCATCAATGAAGCCATACTCTAATGCCTTCTGTGGTGACAATGTGGTCTCCTTGTGCATCATTTCACGGACTTCATCCTCTGAAATCTTTGCACGCTGCATAAATAAAGCTATGCAGCTCTCCATTGCAACATCCAGATTATCTGCCTCTGCCCTTAAATCTGCTGCATTTCCTGTTACTGTTTCCCACATATCATGAATAATGGCCGTGGTGCCCTGTCCCATTATTCGTTTGTCACACGCCTGTAAAATTGTGAATGCAATAGAATGACACACTCCCATTACTATTCCGGTCTTGTATGAGCCATGCTGCTTGAGCATATTATAAATCGCAGTGCCCTGATCAACGCTTCCGCCGTTCGAATTAAAGTAAATCTTAATCTCATCTGTATCCGGAATGGCGTCCAAAAGTTTTTTGAAATGCTTTGCAGATGTTTCAGAATCTTCATACTGCCATGTTTCCCAGTTAAAAGGACCTGTCTTTTTGATTTCGTCATATATGTAAATTTCATGAACATTGTCCTGCTGCTGGAATCTGTAAATTACATTTTTGTTCTTCATAATTCTGTTCCTTTCTCTTGATTACTGTTTAACGGACAGCTCCGAGATATCCGGATCACCTCCATCTAATCACTTTTAATTGATGTGCCATTGTTACCCTCCTCTCCATAATTTTTAGTCAACGCTCTCGCTTTAGAGAACTCTGTATTAAGCAAAGGATATCCCACCATTGTTCTGATTTCGTCATACGAGAAGCCAATTCCACGAAGCTTATCAAGATTAACTGCACTATCCACCACATCAACATGTTTAAAACGTGCCAGCCATACCATTACCTTTTCATTTTTCCTGCTGTAATCATCTTCACCGACTATGTAGGCAGTCAGCGTATCGTTTATAACTTCCGCAACCGGGCCGACAGCATAGGTGATAAATTCATTGGTGGCATCTGACTGCTCTGTGATATTGCCATTAAATACTGCTTCCGGAATGTCAAAGGCATTGGCTGCTTCGTTGTTTATGGCCAAGGCAACCTTGGCAAGCTCCTCCGCTTTTGCGCTCGCATTTATCTGTATATTTTCAAGTGAGACACCTTCCGACTCTGTCATTACCGTCAGATCTTCGCTCTCAAGCAGTCTCTTGATTTTCTCTGCATACATGTCCTTGGTGACTATCTTGTCAGTTCCATCAGCCTGCTTTTCCCTGAAGGACTGTGCTGCACCCAGCTTCAGTTTAAATTTTGGCTGATTTGATAGACGAATCATGTAATTAATTGCATTGAGCGTATTGTTGTATTGATTCACAACAGACTCCAGATACACTCTTATCTTTGCATTGTCGTACCGTAAGTGAATCACCTCTGATGACATAAATTTTTTGTATAAACCATACTGTTCTCCTGCACATTCAAGCGTTATGTTGCTGTACGTGCGCTCTGACAGCACACTGTTTGACACTTGCCATGCAGACGCTTTGTAATATTTGCCGTTCATCGGTATGATAAGCGCTTCCTGTGTACATAACAGTTCTCTTATAATCCTTGTCCAGAAATAAGTGCCACACTCATGGTCATTTGGCATTACATTGAGTCTGTACTCTATACTGCTTTTCTGTGTGCTGTCTGTCTGAACTATTATGTCCGACTTTGCAATTGCTCTTGCAATCATCATCGCAGCTTTTTCAATTGCCAGTTTTGACAGATTAAGCTTTTCCAAGTCAAGCACAATAACCTCTGCCATAGACTGCATCTCTTTATTCTTTTTTTGAAACAGAAAATCAAACATTGCTGCCTCCTAAATGTATATTATTTGAACATCCAGCTCATCTTTGCAGAACATTGCAACATCAAAAGCCATGAACCCATCATTTTTCCTGAGCTTCGGTTCTACCTTTCCAAACATCTTATTGCCATATTTATCTTCGATAACACTTGTGTTGTTGGTGTACCAACGCATTATTGCTGATGCTCCAAAATTAATCATGCCCTGACTGAACATGGACTGGATAAATGGTGCAATTATTCCAGTTGCTGATGTAATCTTCCGGATCAACCGGACTACACCGTTCGGATTCTTACGATCCTCAATCGTAAGGCCCCGTTCCTCGAATGCCATCTTAAACAGAGTGTATCGGTATGTATCCATTGCTATCTTCTTGACATCATATTCAGCACATCTTTCCATACACCAATCAACTATGCTATTCACATCGATTACAGGTCCCGGTACCACCTCGAAATCATTAAATTCGGTCTGCCCTATGTTCTTAAGCGGGAACTTGATGGAGTCTAAAAAAGGCGATTCAGCACAAATCCATGTGTGCTGTCGCCATATATATTCTCCTGATTCGGTTTTTGTCAAAACTCCCGCCGATGCAAAGTCCCTTATATCGGCATAATCGATTCCAATTACAGCCGGCTGCCCTTTTGTATCGATTGTCATTCTTGGCTTTTTCAGTTCTAATTCCTCTGTCGTGCTGCCCTCGTAACATGCACGCAGTACATTCAGCCATGTTGTGACCGTTTCCTCTTCCTTTCGTGCCGATCTGTCCATTCGTTTTGTAATAAATTCCGGTCTCTTTGACGGTATCTTTTTCATTTCAAGATAATCGTGCATTATCTGATTGGCCAGAATCGGCATATACTCCATTGATGGGTTGGCTTTGTGCCATGCATCAGGAATATCAACTTCTTTCATGCTGTCAATTTCGCAAATGAATGGATAATATCCCAGTGGATTTTCACCAGTCTCAAGGATTTCAGCGCACATTGATGAAATCTCATCCAACGGACCATCTCTGACGTAGCCGTCTGTGGTGATAATAAACTCTCTGGAATGTTTGACTTTTCCGAATGAAGACTCAAACACATTTATCTGATCATAATTCTCGTAAGCATGAATCTCATTGAGCACCAAGCATCCGGTTCGCTTGCCGTCTTTGGTTTTGGCATTTGAAGTGTTATATTTCATTTCAGAGCCTGTTGCAAGGTTCGTAATCAGCTCCTTTGTTACTGAAAATTTTCCTTTGAACTTTGCATTTTCATGTAGCATCTCATAGGCAACCTTGAAAGTGTCCTTGACCTGATCTTCTGAGTTGGCCACAATCTCAACATGATAATTTCTGACACCATACAGAGGTGTCTGCATAAAATTTACCAAGGGAACAATGAAGCCGTCCTTTCCATTTCCACGTCCTTCTTTGATGAAAAACTTTGGGAATACCGGAATATCGTCTTTGTACATGAATACAAACGCGTATATAAACTTCTGGTATGGAAATAGCTCATAATAATTTACTTTGCAGTATTCGAGACAATTCTCATAGGTCTCTTTATCGAAAAAAATATCATTTCGCTTAAGTAATGGCTTTACAATGTTCTTGATAAGCTGTTTTCGCTTTTTATTTATCCACTTCGGATGTTCTTTGACATATTTGAGATAATCATCAATTTCCTTACAGATAACCATCTGTTGCTTTTTCCGGCTCAGGTACCGGATCCTTGAGTCTCAGATCAGCTAAAATCTTGAGCATAGTTGCTGTGGTTTTTTGCAGATTGACAACAGAATCATTTGTTTTCTCGACTTCAACTCCGTTTCCGTTAATAGTCTTGTATCTGAGCCCTTTGGACTTGATGTCACTAATCAGCTTCTTTTTCAGTGACCAATAATATACATAATCGTCAATCATATCTTTGTAAAACTCTGCATTCATTCCCCGAAGCTCCAACTGCTTGACCAGAGAATCTCTTATTTCCGTTTTTGTCAATCCGCTCACCTCCCTTTTCTCAAAATATGTCTGTTTTTTGTGTATAATTTGCATATTTTTTAACGGTTTTCATTAAAAAAATAACTGTATTTTTGTGTTCTTCAAAAAAATTCTTCTTAAAGTAATTTTTGAAATTGGTACCCCTTGCCCTTTTCACGCGAGATTTCAAAATTTTTCCGGAGTCATGTCCACATGCCCGTTCGCCATTCAAGAAAATTTCGCAAAAATTGACCGGGGGGGTATTACCAACGCTCCCTGCTCGCAAGTTTCTTTTTTCTTTTGAACTTGTGAGGCACTCTGCCATGTCTGATGTTGTGACAACGAACGCACAGACTAATAAGATTGTCATTGTCCAATGCAAGCTCCGGATGCTCCTTAAGTGCCTGTATGTGATGTACCTGCTCCGCCCTTGCTATCTTCTTTTCTTTCTCCGGCAGCCATTTTCCTTCTGCCACAGCCTTTTGGATTCTTGCCCTGCAGTCCTGACACTCAAAGCGATCCCGCTTTAATATCTCTATTCTTTTGGTTTGCCATGCCTTACTGTCATAAAACTTTTTTGCTTCTGTATCTGTCATTATTCCAAAATAAAAAGGACCGGCCCTTTTGCCAATCCTTTATGCTTACACTATATCACACATCAAACGGACAAAACGGACAACTTTATTTATTTTCTTCCTGAGATTGCTGCAGATATCTGTCATGTTGCTTGCGCGCACTGTCGGCTGTAATGCCTATCTTCTGTGCAACTGTATTCCAAGAATAGCACCTGACATGACGATACAGCATAATCTGTCGAACGACTGTGTCGTCTATTGAGATGATCCATGAGATAATTCTGTCCTGTTGCTGATTGAGCTTTCTCTTTTTGGCTTCAATCAGCTCTCTTACACTCACAGCCTTAATTGCCAAGTCTGCCATCTGGTCACTGCTTCCAGTGCCCGGAGTGAATGGCAAGCCTGTAATCTGCATTGCTTTTCCTTCTGCTTTGCTTTCAATCAGCTCCAGTTGTTCTTCCCACATCTTGATTTCTTTTTTGATATAATATACGCTTGTTAATTCTTTCTTCGTCATTTGTCACTCCTCAATTCCGAACCATGCGAGCATAGATATAAAATGCTGCATTGATACCGTTGTACTTAACCTCTGCATCCAAGAACTTGTAGCCCGGATATGCTTTGGCGAGCTCTGTCTCTAATACTGTGTGGTCTTTGGCCATCCTCTCGACACGGCGCTTTTTGAACTTGCTATAGCTCTTTGTCGGTTCCGGTGGCTTCTTTAGGTTCCTTGAGCTCACCCACCGCTTGGTACCATGTGGATTTCTTGATATATATTCTCCTAAACCTGTGATGAGAAAGTCATCATCAGGTGATATTCTTCGCGTATTTGGTCTGTCGCATTTCTTCCAGAGTGATTCCAGCTCGTCTCTGTCCATGCCGTCTCCGGTCATGAGAATGTGGAAATGTGGTCTCACATATCCATCAAATGCGAGCACGTATATGTACTTGATGTTTCCAAGTCCTTTTCTTTTTCTTCGGTAATTTATTTTCGCTATAAAATTTTTGATATCTTTTCTGGCCCTCTCTTCGTCTGCCGGGAGCTTGTCATCATTCCACCCGAATGTGCACCACAGGTCGCCTTTACCGAAGTTGATGTTTGCAAGCCTTATCAGATACCGCCTTGCATTTTTATCATTCAGATTTCTTTGGGCTTTGCTTGATGGTTTCTTCTTGGTCTTGGGCATGTCACTGAGCCTTGGGTAGCTCGGGTATATCTGGGCTTCAAGAAGAGTGGTCTGTGACTTCACATTGGTGCACTTCGTGGTGGCTGTTCTGTACAGGCAGTTTACCTTGCCCTCTCTGAGAAGCTTCTCAAGCCTCTCCTCCTCGGTGTCATCTATGTATTTTTTGAAAGCCTCTTCGTAGTCGTAGTTGTCGTATCTTCTCATACTGTGTACTCTTAAATATAAAAATCCCTCATATGTTAATACCCATTACAAGGACGATAAAGAATTTTTATCTATTATATTATGGGTTTACTGCTGCTCCTATATATGTAGAGACACAGCCTGCTTGTGCAAGCTGTGTCTACATGTCTTATAGTATTTACATGCCGGTGTGCAGTCGATAGAATCAAATTCACACTTTTTGGGTTTTATTGGTTTCATATCGCTCAATGTTCTGCTCTTCAACTGCTGCCTCCTTCGGCTCATATCCCATGCACTTTACCGGTCTGCTTGGTCTACCACATTTTTCGTAATATTTACAGTTTGAGCATTCATTTCTGTTCATTTGTCCTCTTATCCCTATCTTCCTGAAGCTTATCGTATTCTCTAATTAACAACAGTCCTATCACAAACTCTGTTGTTCCAATCAGGGTGAACGTTAAGAGTATCCCATATACTATTAAATCTATTTCTGACATATTATTCTCCTATTCTGCTAATAGCCATATCTAATTCTTTCGTCCTTCATTTCATCAATCGGTTGCACATCCTTAACCCATATCATCGCACCTTGTGGGTGTTCGTAATACCATATATCCTCAATAGGTTCGATTTTTGATAATACCCACGCATAAGGGGTTTTATATCTTTTTCTTAGGTCTGCATAAGTAATATAAACACAATGTTTATCCCTTTCATCTGCCCAGTTTGAGTATGAAATAGGATATGTGAAACTAATGACAGCTGTTGCGGTCACTCTATGTGTTCCGCTTTCTAGCAAATAGATTGTTTCATTTTGCTTTTTGGTATTGCTGCCCCTTATTTCAAGGGTCTTTTTACCGCTAACAATAAGGTCTAACCATTTCTTTTTGATAATCAGTCCGTCCATGTTCTCTCCTGTTCTGTCAACTTAATGCCCTCCATACTCTATCAGGTTCACCTATTTTCAAGTCTCTCGGAGCTACCTCTCTTCGCCCAGTTCCAATCGTCCGACTCGTCATCAAACCAATCAAACGTGCAGCCTTTTCTTCCGTCTACATCTATTGTGCAGTAAAAGAAGCATCCTTCACAGCCGCCCTGTGCTTCATATTCCTGTAATGTCATCTTATCCTCCGAGGTAAAGGGAGCTGGGTAAGGGCTCCCTTGTGCGTTGAATGGCTTACAAATCAGTTCTCTCGTGATATAAATTAATTCGCATGCCCGGTTTCTTTCGCATTTCTGCAGGTGTTTCAACCTATAACTCGTAGTGTGGTGTCTCTATCCAGTAGAAATCCACTCCTGAGAGGAGTCTTAAGACCTCAAGCTCTGGCTTGTAGGCAGGATTCGTGAAGCATATTCCAACTGCCATCTCGTCGTTGTATGAGATAAGCCAGTCACCATGCACGGCAAAGGTGCTTGGTGGATTTTCGTTTTCACGGCACTTGTCCGGGTTGACTATTGCCAAGCGTGCATCATTGATGAGACGCGCCCCGCCCGGTGTTTTAACTACCGACATCATGTTATCGTTCTGCATGATTTTAATTGGTGAAATAAAGGCTTCCTTCGTGTCCTCTGCCATATCCCACAGGAGAGGTTTTCTTTCGGTCTCAAACTGTGGGTCGTGTCCTTTCTGGTATGTCATGAACTCGCCCTTTTCCGGTGCAAGACCGCAGGTTTTGATTATGGTACCTAAAAATTCTTTTGTGATTTTTGCTTTGTCAGCTTCCACCACCCAGCCGGTACCGTTTAGGATGTACATGCCTTTCTCTGTGAGACCGAACTTGACGCCCCACGATTTGTAATCAGCTTTTAAGATTTTTTCTAGTTTTGCACAATCTATAAACATTCTGCTCCTCCTATTCCGGCTATATAAAACATATCCTGATGCAGGATGCATGTGTTAAATCCGTGTCTTTTTACTACTGTGAAGTATTTCATTACATCGACTATTTCAAGCGTTTCTTTGCCTGTGGGTTCATCATCCTCACGCCCTCGCTGATCTGCTCTTATTCTGCGATAATCTACGCTGACGGTTCTCTTGCCCTGCAGGCGGTCTATAACCTGCTGCCTTATCTGCTTAATAGACAAGCCGCCTATCGGTTCTCGTGCTGCCCTGTTGAGGTCCTGCGCGAATACATTGCTTTTGCTCATCATCTGCCTCCTAACTTTGTGGCTTTCCATATCTGTCAACCTTGTCTCTGAGCCATTGTCTGATTTTCTCTGGAAAAATTAAATCTGATGCCAATAAGTGGCCACTGTGATGCTCCTCTGCTATGTAATCAGCCAATTTTGCCACCATAAGAGTGTTCATATATTCTCTTCTTGTCATGCATACTTCTATGACTTCTGTCTCCGGCTTTTCGTCCTCTGTCTCCGGCTCGTTTTTCTCTATGCTTTGGGCTTCATTTTCTTCCTTTTCGATGCTCTCAGGCTCTGATTTTTCAAGGATTTGCGGGGATTTTTGCGCCGGCGCAATTTGTTCTCTAACGATCTCTTCTCCTGCTCCAGGAGCCGGTTCATTATCTGCCACGCTTCCCGATTCAGTCTCTTCGACCTCATCAGTGCCAGCTTCTCCAACTGCTGCATTGTCATCCTCTGACTCAGGAGTTTCTGCTGTAGTATGCTCTCCTGTCTGCTCATTTTCCTGTGCTTCATCGTCTCCTCCAAAATGGTTATGCCATGTCCGGGTGCCTGCTGCATCCTCATCAAATATGGAGCACATAAGCTGATAGAACTCCCACCATGACATATTTTGGGGTGTATCTCCGAACTTTTTAATTGTGACGCGGTTCTCATACATCATCATGAAGTAGAGACCTTTTTTGAATGAGCGGTTTCCGGCCGGATTTACGATTTCCGCAAAGCGGTTCATTGATTCCTCATCAAACTCGTTTGAGTACACCTCATTGAGGATATCCTTGTTGTCCTCAAAGAATTTTTCTATCAGCTGACTTATGTCATCTGCCACACCTGCTGCTGGCTCGGTCTTATTGAATCTCTTTAGCTCTCTGATATCCTCTCTTGATGCTTCGGGCTGTATCATCTGCCTGTCAGAGTCGGGGAGCTTGAGCATCTCCTCAAGCTGGCTCCTTCCAAGGTCTGTGTACTCCGGTCTCAAGTGCTCTGAATATCCGTCAATCGAGTATTCTCGGTTGATGGATATAAATCGGCTTGTGGTGGATGCCTCAAGTCCGTACTCAGCCTTAGCAAATTCTGCTATACTCTTGTAGCCGTCATTCTCATAAAGCCTTTGGTCGTCAATCTGTCTGAGCGCATAGCCTATTCTCACGAAGCTCTGCTTCACTCCTATAAGCTCCTGTCTCAGTTTCTGTTTCATCTGCACCCAGTCATCGAGTGTCATCTGTATATATTCCATGCTTGCTCCTTATGCTATATTTGCTATTGGTACCGTGATTCGTGCCTGATGTCTGCGTTTCACGCTTTGTTTGAATTTTTCCAGCACCTTGCTGATAGTTGCTTTGTCCGGCTGACGGTCAAACTCTGAATAATATTGCAGGATACGATCATCTTTCATGCTGATTTCCACGGTGTAATATGCCTTTTCCAGATTCTCTTTTTTTCGGAGAAATAGAATCCAGCTTTCTCCTGCTGCCATTTTTTTCATGTAATGGTCACCTCTACCCACGCAATGATGGAGTGTCCGTCCCTCAATCATCAATTCCTTGCAGGATCCGGCTGGAATAATCATGTATTTATCATTCTCCCAGAAATATCTTTTTGTCTCCGGCAATCGTTCTTTAATCTGCTGATCCAATTTGCTATATCCTTTCAGGCGTTCCTCATCTGCTCGTTTATTCCCAAGTTCGACCAAATAGTCATGTCTTGCCTTCAAATCTTTTGGTAATCTGACAATATCGTCCTCTGTGTTATATCCCTCTTCTTTTGCCATTCTGAGATAATCTCTCCATGTTGTTACCAGCTTTTTGGGAGGAACCGTCTGCTTTTTCATATAGTTGACCATTCTTGTCACGCTTTTTAGTTCTTTAAGTATCTCCTTGCACTCATAAACTCTCAGGTTTTTGTTTGTTAAATACTGTAATGCCTCTTGCGGGATTTTTACTTCCTCCAGTTCTTCATACTACAGCCAGTCCAATGTGCACAGCCCGCCGTCCAGTTGTTTCATTCTGCTGACTCTGTTTCCGTCTAACTGCAACGCCCCTTGTAGGCTTTGTGCGTATGTACATATCTCGTCCGGGTCTCCCCACCAGCCATAATCATCAGTAATTTCTGCTGTCAATCTGCTTAATCCCGCCTTGGCCAGGTATTCCAGATATGGTTTATTGTGAAATGAGGTTATGAATTTATTGACATTGAACTTTCTTCCCTTATTGGCCAGCACGTCCATTCCGCTCAATTCCAGTTCTCCGGCCGGCAAAACCTCCTGCAAATTTCCCGGATATAGATACGATGATAAAAACCTTTTATTTTGCGGATTTCTATCCCAGAAATCCTGTTCCAACTCATCCGCCTCCGGTATCGTTCCATACCAAACTTTCCCCCAACACTTTCCTTTTGGTATGATTACTCTTATCTGCTCAAACAGCTGTATTTCTTTCCCTTCTGCTGACCATTTGCATACTGCTTTGAATTGGCGTTCCACCCACTGCCTGCCGTATTTCTGTAATATAACAACCGGGGCTGTCCTCGTCTTTTCCTGCTGTCTGCTGTTTGCTGTTACTGATTGGCCACACTTTGGACAGAGGGTCTTTTCTCCGTGTTTCCATCCTTTCTTTTTCAAACTGCTGCATCCGCAAGCTGTACAAGTATACGCTGTTCTTTTCCCTGTTTTCTTGATAAATAGTATATGCCCCGGGAAAATCTCCTGCTCCAACCAGCTTTCTGCACCTTCCGGTACGCAAGGTATATCTGCCATTTGTTGATCTATCCTGTCTATTTTTCGTTCTATTGCTTTCTGTTTCTTTCTGCTGCTTAGATTTTCCTCATAGCCGTCTATGCTCCATGTGTCCAGGAAATCCTGTGCCCTCTCTTTTTCCTCATTTGAGGCCCATGTCATATCTGTAGAACAATAGTAATAGTCATTTTTCAGAGGTTCTAATCCCTCACATAGTCTGACTACGTTTTTCAGCCTGCAGGTGTACCATTTTCCATCTACCCAGGCACTGTGGTTTTCCATATCTGCAAAATACCGGCCTTTTAGGTCTCCTCCGAAAAACAGACTTATCTCCACAGCACGCTCCCCGTCAATCTCTAAGATCTGGCTTGTTGCTACCACCCTGTCCTTACTTGTTTTTTTCGGAGTGTTACATGGATCGCATTTTAAAAATTTTGTTCTTTTCATTTTTTCGTGCCTCCCATGTAGTAGTCTGTGATTATCTTCTTGGCTCTTGCCATGCCCGGTATGCCGAGTGTGACTTTGCTTGCTGATACGCCTGCTGCCTTGATGATATCCTTATCCACCGTCTGCTGATTCTTGAAGGACCATGTCAGGATAGCGGCTATACAGCCCTTCAATGTCTTGCCTTTCTTTCTGACATTGTGAGCCAGGAGCTCATTCTCCATGCACTGGCCTCTTAGGTACTCCACCCAGTCTTCCATAATTTCCTTTGGCTTAAGCTCTGCCGCCTCGACATCAATCTTGCCGAGTGCCGCCGTGAGCTTATCGCAAAGCTCCGGGATTTCGCCATGCGTGTATAGATCCACGAAATCAGCCTGTATTCCATTTTCTTTCGCCACTACCTTGAGGGATTCTATATCACCCTCATTGAGCAGGTTTTCAGCAAGCTCGTTAATCTCATTAAATGAATCAAATTCTCCAAACTTATCAAACATATGGTTTCTCCTTTAAAAAACTCCATTTATCGTATTTTCGCTCCGTATCTGTAAAATCCGGATAAAACTCATCCAGATATGCTCTGAACATGCCGAGCATCTCTTTGCGTTCTCCACTGCTGCCGTTGTCCATCATATGATGGTGGTACCGGCATCCGACTGCTCCGTTCTGCCTGATGCCAAGTCCCAATGATGAGCGCGGGATATAGTGCATTATGTCCTGCATATTTTTCCCCATCTCATTTGCCGGTGGCATCCTGTAGCCTGCCTGACAGAATATGCACATATAATTGTCACGTTCGCGGATTACTGTTCTTTCTTTCTGTGAAAACTCTAAGTATTTTGTGTATTTTGGCATGTTTTCCTCCTACATCAGCTCCATCATGGCTGCCATGATCTTGCCATCGTCCTTTACCTGCAGCTCTTGAATGAGGTGCAGGTACACTCTCTGTGTTGTCTCCATGCTTGAGTGCCCGAGTCTTTTTGATATGCTCGGCAGTGTAACGCCCTCACTCATGAGAATCGATGCGTGTGTATGTCTCAAACCATGAACGGATATCTCACGTATGCCTGCCTCTTTGCATTTTCTGTGAAGAAAATTGTTGGCTGTTGAGCTGTAGATTCTCGGTCCAAAGTTGAATATTCTTTCGTCCGGATCCATGCCTTTTGTCAGCTTCTCAAAATTGAGTGCCGTGCGGTAGTCCAATAGAATCGATCTTACAGATGATTCGTTTTTCGTCTTGCAAAACTCATTTGTTATCTTGTAATCGAATGCTTTCGTAATGTGGATCTTCAAGTTGTTAAAATCAAAATCGCCCGGTGTGAGTGCCAATGCCTCCTCGAATCTGAGCCCAGTCTTTGCAATCAGCATAATGAACCAGTCCCAGTTGATTTTGTTTCCAGTATCAAGCACTTCAAGCAGCTTTTCCAGTTCCTTCTTGTTCAGGTATTTTGTGCGCTTGTGGATGTTTGACAGTTTGCCTTTGATTACTGCCCTGTGAGAGATATCCCTCTCCAGGATCCGTTCATCGTACGCATCTATCAGTGACGCTCGCAGCATATGGTGAAAGTCCTGTACTGTAGTTTTCTCGTGTTCGAGAGCATATCTGTTCAGGATGTTCTGATACTCTGACTTTGTTAATTGTCTCATCGTAACGTCAGGTGCTAATTTTTTCAGCCATCTTAGTGTTGTCTTGTATTTTATGTATGTGACCTCTCGCACGACATCCTTCTTGTATTTTGTCATCCACTCTTCGTAGTAATCTACAAAGAGCTGTTCTCTTTGTTCTTCAAGTGTCATACTGCTGCTCCTTATACATACTTTCTGTGTGCCTGCTCCAGCGCATCCTCAGATATGTCAAGATATATCTGTGTGGTCTCTATATTTTCGTGACCTAATAGCCTAGAGACCTGCTCTATAGGCATTCCCCTGCGCAGAGCGAATGTAGCGCCTGTTCGCCTGAATCTATGTGGATGGCATTTATCAATTCCGCACTTCTCGCCGTAATCTTTGGTTATTTTTTCAAGACTGCCTTTTGATAATCTGGTTGCCTTTCCTCGTCGTGAAACAAAAAGTGCATCGTTCTTATCGGTTCGGCTCTGCAGATAATCTGATAGCGCCACCTGTGCCTTTGCGTTAAGATATACAGTCCTTGTCTTTTCACCTTTTCCAAGCACTTCCATCTTTTCACCTTTGATATCTGATATGTTCATCTGCTCAACCTCGCTGACTCTGCACCATGTTGACAGGAGAACTTCAAGAATAGCTGTGTCCCGCTTATCTGTTACAGTATGTCTTAGTTTTTCAATTTCAAACTCTGTGAATGCGTGTTTTTTTTTCTTTGGCACCTTGACGCTGTCCACTTTGTACATTGGGTCTCTAGTGATGTACTCTTCCTTGGTCATCCACTTGTAAAATGATGCTATCGCTCGGCTGGTGTTTGCAATCGTGACCTTACTGTTGCCGTCTCTTATCTCCTTAGTGGCCAGATACAGCTTGATATCGTCTGATGTGACCTCAACAGGAGATTTGTTGACTCTTTCAAAGAAATTGTTGAGCTGTCCTTTGTAAAAGGCTAACGTGCGTTCTGTCCGTCCTGCCACTTTCTTGTTGATTAAAAACAATCTGATGTACTTTGAGATGTCATCTTCGTGGACTGTGGACAGCTCTGTGCACCGTTCTTCAATCTCGTACTTGCTGAGCAGGATGTATAGCCTGCTTCTGACTTTCTCTGTGTCTATGCTCTCGCCTGTCAGAATACATAGTATTTCTTCCAGAAGCTTATCTCTCATAACAGCGCCCCCATCTCTGCCGGTGTGCGCCACACTCTTTCCTTCGGATAGCCCGGCTTGTATGGTTCAGCGAGTGAATCTCCCTGTACTACTATTGCCCGGATGCCTAAGAGTGAGAGCTGCACGTAAGTCATATACACTGCAGTCCAGTCAAGGTCCTGTGCTGTGACATGCATATTCCTCTGTGGATTCAGTCCATTGTCTTTCATGAGCTGTGCGATTGCTATAATCATTCCTCCTGCGCCACAGGAAGGCTCTGCAATCTCTATGACATTGTCCTGCGACAGCTTCTTTATGTCGTTGGCGTATCCTGTCGCTGCAGTGGCATATGATACGTGATATGGTGTAAAAAACTGGCCGGTGCCCTTATTGCCGCATCCGGATTTCATATAGATGTCTCCGAGCGCGTCATCAAACTTCTCATCGAACGTGAGAGTAACTGCTGCAAGCATGTTCGAGAATGTCATCATTTCATCATTTGTGTATTTCTTCTGGGTGAGCATATACTGCTGCTCCCTGTCTTCCCATACCTTGTCATGTATCATCACGCATGCGTTCTGAATGGATATGGCCGACATTTTCACCCAGTCGGCAAACACCTCATATGGTGAGTGTCTGCCGGACATATTCTGGATGCTTTGTATGATAAAGTCTCTGTGTTCCATTGAATCATCTCCTGTCTTTCAGCGGGCTGTGTATACAGGTTCTGTAGTACTTGCACGCTATGGTGCATTGCTTCGAGTCGTAAAAGCATTTCTGTTCTTCAACTGCTGCCTCTCTTTCTGCATACACGCTCAGCTCTATCTGCGCTTTATCGGGAATCTCCTAACAAGTTCCTTGGTTGCCACGTTAAAAGCATGCTCACGGCTTTCTTCCGTGACTTTGATTATTTCCCGACCGTTCTGGGTGATTCTTATGGTGTGTTCGTTTTTGCTTTCCTTGAGCCTCATTGAAAGCTTGTAATGCTTCTGGCGTGGCTCGTACGCTTCGTAAAATAAACTTGATAGTGGTTTCATTTTGGTCCTTTCTTTTCGCACTGGCTTTTGAGCCAGTTGCTGTATTCATGGTGTTGATTCGTGTATATATAAAATCGTGTTCCATTGAGTAAAATCAACGTTTTTTGCCATTTGTCGGCATGCTTTACCGGCTCGCCCTTGGCTCCATTCCTTCCTATAAACTTTATCTCAGTCGCTATATAATCTCCCAGGTAATAAGTATCCTGGATGTATGCCATAGTTTTTCCTAACTTTAATACTTTAGAATGTTTTAAATCAGCCTCTGTTCGAGGCCTTGAGCTTTGCTATTTCCGCCTGCAGGACCGAGTCAAACGACTCTTCTCGCACCTGCTTTTTCTTCGCGGCAGTCTCTACTATGTATGCGGCCGCGCTCTGTCTTTCTAACTGGGAGCGTACTTTTTGTATCCTCTGCAGCAATCTTGCCCGCCCTCCTTATTTCCATTGTCCTTTGGATGCTCTCGCGCTGTCCTTTTTCGATCCATTCAAACCATATTCCCAAAAGCGTCACACACGCTGATATGAGCATCCCTCCGATAACAAGCATCTGTCCCTGTGGTGCCGGGCTGTCTATGCCCATGCTACACAGGAGAAAGAAGCTTATGCCTGTCGTTATTAAAATTTCACCTTTTTTCATGTCCTGTCCTTTTTCGTTTCCGGGCTTGACGGAGCACCGATTTGTATGTACAAAATAGGTTTACGTATGTATAGATGGAAGTTTTAGTTTAATTTACAGGAGTTAAATAGCATTTTCGGTGCTCCATCAAGCCCAGAAGTATATTATTTAATTTGTCATTTTTAAGCTTGTCCACTGAGACTGCAGATGCAGTCTATGCCTCCTCCGCAAGTCTCAATGGCACATTTTCTACTTGTTCTATTAGTTTTTGTTCCAATTTTTGCTTCTGTTCCTGTGTCAGATCGTCAAATCGATATATCTGATCATCTTCCAGAGTGTGAACGAATATTCTATATTTGAGTGCTATGGTTATCACCTCCGGTAAATACTATGCTTATACTGCATGTTCGCTTGCCTTTTTCTGCTTTCATCCCCGGGCTTGCCGGATGTATTTTCTATCAAGTCAGCATGCACTTCACTTCTGCCTTGAGTTCAATGAGGCTTGCAAAGTATGCTGCCTCTGTGAGGGCTTTTTCTCTCTTGAGCTTTTGATACTTCTCCTCGTTCCAGTCCTCTCTCGTGTTAGTACAGAAACTGTTGTATTCTTCCTCTTTCTTGCAGTTTGTCTCATCTGCTTTATCTATTTTCTTGAGGATTTTCTCAAGTCTGAGTGATTCTTCCTTTGTCATGGCATTTTCTCCTCTGCATCTTCAAATAAAGCTGGTCGATATGTTTCTTTCGCAATATGCTTCTTTGCCTCGTACCTCGATGTGATACAGCTTTCCAACTGTGCCATTGCCCGATCAAGCGCTTCCTTTTTCTCTTTGACATTCGCCAGTCTGCCGAGTAGTTCTTTGTCCGAGACTTCTATTTCCAGTCCGATTCTCATTTGCTCTCCTTTTCCTGCATCCTGTCCAGCAACGTTTCCGCCTGCAGCACTGCCAGCTCCGGTGTGATGATTCCATTTCCCTGTACAGTGCATTTACTCTTGTCTCTATAAGTAAAAAATATTTTCCACATTATCTTTCCCTTTCTCTTACATTATTCAACTTAAAGTTGATTTAGTAGGCAAAAAAATATTGTCTAATGGAATATTATATATCCTACTCATCATTTCCAATTGAGCTGGTTTAGGAATAACTCTATTATTCTCCCAATTAACTATAGTCTGCTTATTCAAATGCATTTTTCCGGCAACATCAGCTTGTGTCATACCGGCATTAACTCTTGCTGCTGCCAGACTAATTTGTAATTTTTCCAATTATATCTGCTCCTTTCTCGTTGCTTTTCTTTTATTACACCCTCATATTATATCAACTTTAAGTTGATGTCAATACTAAAAGTTGATTTTTTTGTTTTTTAGCTTGTTATTTTTCAACTTACGTTTTATAATGACAGTAACGAAAGGGGATGATTATTATATCTGAACAAGAATTTAATAAAATTTTTTCCAAGCAACTTAAGGCACAACTTAAATTACATGAAATGACACAATCTGATTTAGCAAAACATTTAGGTGTTAGTACTCAATCTGTAACCAACTGGTGTAAAGGTGCAAAAACACCTCGAATGGATAAAGTTGATGCTATGTGTAGTCTTTTCAATTGTAAACGTTCTGATCTTATGGAAGAAAAAGAAACAACAATAGATATTGTACCAATAGAATCTGGCTACACTATCCCAGTACTCGGTCGTGTTGCTGCTGGATATGGGAAAGAAGCTGTTGAGGAAGTGATCGGTCAAATAGAGATTTCTCCCGCTTTAGCTGCAAAGGGTGATTACTTCGGTCTGCTGATTAAGGGTGACAGCATGATACCTACTCTGTATGATGGTGATACCGTTATCGTACAACGTGTCGATGATGCCGAATCAGGTGATCTTGTGATTGCTCTCGTCAATGGACATGATGCAACTTGCAAACGATTGCAGAAATATGCAGAAGGGATTGCTCTCATACCACAGAATCCTGTATATGAGCCTATGCGTTTTACTGAATCAGAAATAGATACTACCCCAGTTAAGATACTTGGTAAAGTCATTGAAATGAGAAGAAAATTTTAATGAGGTTTTATCCCATGCATCCTGCCCTTATATATGTTAAGTCTATGAAATTAAGTAGAAGGGAGTTCCAATGCGAAAGAAAATATATAATATTCTTAACCAAAATGCCATTTATGATACATTTATGTTTACAGTCATAATTATGAGCATTATTCCATTGGCTTTTGTTAAACAACAATCTTGGATGACATTAATTGACAGGATAACTGTTATCATTTTTATTATTGATTATATTTTACGGTGGTTCGTAGCTGATAAGCTAAGTAATAAGCTTAATAAATTTATACTATATCCACTAACTCCAATGGCGATAATTGATTTATTGTCCATTCTTCCATCAATAACATTATTGAATAGCAGCTTTAAGTTACTAAAAATTTTTAGATTATTTAGATCTCTGCGATTACTTAAGATTTTAAAGTTAGTTAGATATTCTAAAAGCATAACTATGATTTGTAATGTTTTCAAAAAGCAAAAAGAGACATTTATTACCATATTGGCCATGGCTATTACATATATTCTGGTTTCAGCTCTGATAATCATCAATGTTGAGCCAGAAACGTTCCCAACATATTTTGATGCCCTATATTGGGCTACGATATCATTAACCACTGTTGGTTATGGTGATGTGTATGCAGTAACTACAATCGGAAAAATTATTACTATGATTTCATCTTTCCTAGGAATTGCTGTTGTAGCCTTACCGGCCGGTATAATAACATCAGGTTTAATGGATGAATTAAGCAAATCACATGATGAATAGCATAAGTTTAAGGAGGCTTTTATGTCACAAAATTTTACAAAGGAAGAGATAATTCAACATAAAAAGAGGTCTATTCGTAAGGTGAATTCATTATTAGAGTCATATATCAGTGATGGATCTACTGACTTACTTAAGAAAACTAATTTAATTTCATATTGGCTCGAAGATTTTGTAAAATATATTTCCTTCGAGGATAAATTTGATTCAACCAAACTTATGCGATATAACCGAGGAAATGTATTACGTGTTAATTTTGGTTTTAATGTTGGCAAGGAACTTGGTGGACTTCATTTAGCTTTAGTCTTAGATAATGATAATAAAAGGAATGCTGATGTAATTACAGTTATTCCATTATCTTCAACCGATGGAAGGGCTGTTCATGAACGAAGCGTTGATTTAGGTACTGAATTATATAAAAAAATAAATCAATTACAAAAGAAACAGATTGCCGCAGCTCAAGAAGAATTAGATAAGTTGAAAGAAATGCAGAATTTTGTTAACACAACCATTAAATTGATAAATTCTCCTGAGGTCAATAATATTGATGATTTAGAATTGAAAAAGAAACTTGAAAATGCAATACAATATAAGGAAAATATTTCTCAAACTTTTGCCAAATTCCAAAATGAACTATTCTATTTAAAAAGAAATGAACTTGAAATAGAAAAAATGAAATTAGGTTCTATGGCCATTGTAAATCAAATAACGACAATAAGTAAGCAAAGGATTTATATTCCAAAGAAATCTACTGATTTTCTTTATGGTATTTCTTTATCAGAATCGGCAATGAACAAAATAAACGATAAAGTAAAATCTTTATATTTATTTGAATAAACTGTTGACGTGAGGCATATAATATCATATAATAACTAAGCAATAAAAATCTTGCCTATAGGGCATTATAAAATATCTAAGTTATTATTGAAGACCTCACAGAAATGTGAGGTCTTTTACGTTATACAAAGCTTTATAATAAAACATCGCCCTGGCGCTACCAACACCAAGGCGATGTAACCTGTACTCCGAAGAGTATAAGTCCTAAGCAAGACATATTATACCTTTCGGAGTGGCATTTGTCGAGAGACAGATGTTATTTTTGTACCCTTTTTTCATATATTTTTAGAAAGGATAGGTGTAATATGGAAAAACTACGCACTGGTGCTCTGTATATCAGAGTCTCAACAGACAAACAGGAAGAGCTATCTCCTGATGCTCAGCGCAGACTTCTTTTGGAATATGCTGCCAAAAATAATATCATACTGTCAAACGAATACATATTTGAGGAAGATGGCATAAGCGGACGTAAAGCAGATAAACGGCCAAACTTTCAACGTATGATAGGACTTGCCAAATCAAAAGAACATCCCTTTGATGTTATACTTGTGTGGAAGTTCTCTCGTTTTGCACGAAATCAGGAGGAATCAATTGTATATAAATCATTGCTTCGTAAAAATAATGTAGAGGTTATTAGTGTATCTGAGCCTCTTGTTGACGGTCCTTTTGGTACACTTATTGAAAGGATCATAGAATGGATGGATGAATATTACTCTATCCGTCTTTCCGGTGAAGTCACCAGAGGTATGACTGAAAATGCTATGCGCGGTAATTTTCAGGCAAGTCCACCCCTCGGATATTCTATTACGGCACACAAAGCAACTCCTGTTATTGTGGAATCAGAGGCTGAAATAGTCCGTATGATTTTCAACCTATACACTGAGCAGGGTTATTCTATCATTGAGATCACACGTCAGCTCAATGCTCTTGGATGTAAAACGCGGGCCGGTAAGTCTTTTGAAAACCGCGGAATCAAATACATATTGACCAATGAAGTATATACCGGTAAATCTGTTTGGAATAAAAGGGATTCTGCATCACGTCCAAAAGACAAGACCGAATGGATTATTGCTGACGGAGCACATGAACCAATTATATCTCCTGAACAGTTTCAAAGGGCAAAAGTCCGGCTTGAGTCAAATTATCGCCCACGATATGCGAAACCAAGTGGCGTATGCTCTCACTGGTTGTCCGGTATTGTCAAATGTTCTGCCTGTGGCCGGTCGCTATCTATTTCTCTTGCAGGTGCCAATAAACAAGGCAAACGGTACATTTACCTGCAGTGCTATGGATATTTGAAAGGAAAATGTAATGTTTCACATGCTATATCAGAAAAGAAAATAGTTCCTATGGTTCTAGCAGCATTAAAAGATGCTATTAGCTCTGAAAATCTATCGTTCAAGGTTATTAATACAGATTCTCAAAGCAACTATCCTGCAGCTATTGATATTTATCAGAATCAATTGGATGAACTCGCAAAGAAAAAAAAACGTATTAAAATGGCTTATATGGATGGAATCGATACTATCGAAGAGTATCGTAAGAATAAAGAACTGCTTCTGGAAGAGAGAAATAGTATAGAGAGTCGCATAAATGCACTACCAAAACCTGCTGCAAAATCAGACACCACTGCTGCACTCCGCAGCAAAATCAAAACAGTATACGATAGTCTGCTCAATGAAGATCTCTCTATGCAGACACGCAATGATTTATTGAAATCCGTAGTGGAAAAAATCGTGTTTAATAAAAAAGAGTCCACTATTGATGTTTACTTTTATACCTCCAACCCCTTGTAAATACTGGGGTTGGAGAGAGTTTATACGCAAACGCAATCTGGTCATCCAGCTCGGACAGGAAACCTTCTGTCCGTCACAATACTGCGTCAGAATCGGCTGCTTCACATTAGGTCTCGACAGATAGTTTTCAAACATTTCATTTACTATCAGCGAGATATTGTCATATATATTTCTGCCATAGATGAATTTGTGGTCATATGCCGTGGACGAAGTGATATTAAAATTATAGCCCTTTCCGCGATAAAACTCCGTATATATCCTGTTTAATGTAAATGACATAATTGCAAGCACATTTGCCCTTATAGTGGCATCAGGCCATGTCGCATATATCTCACTGGATGCGACATTTTTGATGTAGTCCTTATATCTGACATAATAATTTGCCGCTGTGGAATCCGATGGTGCCCCATCATGCACAATAACATATTCCGGAATCACAACACGATTAAGTACAATCTCACCGGTCTCAGCAACCGGCATAATCTCCGGCTCAGGTATCTTGGCAGGATAATCACCATAAAGTGTATGTGCCGGAATAACAATATTGTCCACATCATTTCCCGGTGCATCAAGTACTTCCAGCTCAATATCCTGTATGGAAAGTCTGTCGGGCATCACCTCAACGCCCGAAACCGTGATATTTCTGTATCCGTTAGCTGAAACAGTTACCGTCACCTCCGAATACGGCTGTGACTCACTGGGCGACATAGAGTACTCAAGTGGCGGAGTGGCAATCTCAACTGCCTCTATGCTTCCCGATTCGTTGGTATCAGTCTCCTCTATCTTTCCCTGCGGATCCCCGGAATAGCTGACTGACACCCTTGCATCCGCAACCGGCGTCCCCATGTTTTTCTGTCGTACTCTCACCTGAAGCCGCCCCTCATCAATTGACTCCTGTTGTAAAATGTGCAGATTTTTCATGAATATTATTACCTTAATATCTTTTTACAATAATATGCACAAAGTGCAGCGCATATGATATAATGAGCGTAGGCAACGAGCAGTGCCAAATTGAAAATATATAAAATGCCAGCTTGCTGAGCACTTTTTATATATTTTTAATTTGATAGGGCGACTGCCCATACAGTCAGGAAAATCTCAGATTTTTCTGACTTGCACTGCGTACAATACACTTACTAAGGTGGTTGGGGGACGTGCTCTCATCTGATCCGAGTCTTACGGAAAGGATGATTATTATGGTTTCTTGGAACGACTTATTTACTTTCGTTATCATGCTGGTAGCGATTCTGACATACATAGATACTCACAGAAAACATAAGAAATAGCCGTCCTGCCTCTGGTAAAGTCTGGGAACGGCTATCTCTTACGATAACTTATTAACTTAATTTGCCGGATCAGGTGAAGTGCACTCACCTACCGACTGCCTTACTAAGTGTATTATATGTCACTTAGCAGCATTTGTCAATTTTATTAATATTAAGGAGGAAAATTATGCATACATTTCAGCCATATCCAATCGACATGCTCGATATCAATCCATTCACCAAGCTCAGTAAGGAGTGGGCTCTCGTGACAGCCGGCGACAAGGAAAAATCAAACACCATGACCGTTTCATGGGGTGGAACCGGTGTCCTCTGGGGCAAAAATGTCGTATTTATTTTTATCAGGGAATCAAGATATACTAAGGATTTCATAGACAATGGTGAGTTTTTCTCACTTTCTTTCCTTAGCGAGAAATACCGCGATGCCTTAAAATACTGTGGTGCTCACTCTGGACGTGGCGAAGACAAATGGTCAAAGGCCGGTCTGACTCCTGCTACACGCCATGGCATACCATATCCGGATGAGGCAAATCTCGTATTCCTTTGTCGCAAGATGGCTGCTGTGCCTATTGAAGAGGCTTCATTTACAGACAAAGCCATTATGCATCAATGGTACGGCGATCACGATATGCACACTATGTATGTTGGTGAAATTATTGAGGTTGCGGCTCGCTAATTTTATGACAATACTACGGAATGAGGTCTGCATATGTATGTGTTTGTGCGCTCAGTACTACGGGACGAGAAGAACCATAACATATATTTATGCGCTTAAAACTACGTGACTAAGATAATTGTAAGAATTATGCTTTAATGTTTTCTATGCTTGACGAAACCGGCTTTTATGCGCCGTCCATGGCGCATAACGCCTTGCCCTGCCTTCCATGGCAGGGCATTTCTGTGTTTCATGGCATAATTCTAACAATATCTAAGTCACTTCGTAATCGCTTATAAATACATGTTAGGGTTCTTCTCGTCCCTTTCTCTTTGGCAATATATATATATTAGCCGACTCTTTAAAATGTATCACGGCGTAAGGGGCAATATCTGCCAACAGATATTGCCCCTTATTAATACCATAATCTAGCGGCAGCCGGTACTCATAGCTTCAATGGCCACGGCACCACCGCGCACAACCGAGATATGCTTGTACTGTGATTTGAGCAGGGCTATAAGATCATCATTGCGGTGCTCTGTGAGCTTGCTCTCTAAGATCACGCTGTCGGCATTCTTGTCCACCACGTCAATATTAAAAACCTGCGCTGTCTGGAAGATATCGGTGATTTCCTCGCGGGTGAGCTTTGATACCCTGACATAGAGTATTTCCTTCATATGCAGAGGCACATCAGTCAGGTCAATAACCTTGATGACCTCGACCATTCTGTTGAGCTGTTTTTTTATCTGCTCAAAGGTAATATCATCGCTTGTAACGCAAATAGTCATTCTGGAAATAGTCTCATCCTCTGTGGTTCCAACCGTAAGAGACTGTAAATTGTAGGATTTTGCAGAGAAAAGTCCTGAAACCTTTGCTAAAACACCGACCTCATTCTCCACGTAAAGTGCAATCCATCTGTTTTTCATTTCAATATTATTCATCTTCTGCACCTCCTACTTTAAAATCATTTCGCTCATAGGATTTCCGCTCTTGACCATTGGAAGAACAATCTCATCCGTAGCTATCATAAACTCAATAATTACAGGTACATCCTTATATTTCTTGGCCTCTGCAAAGGCTGCATCGATATCCTCTTCCTTTTCCACGCGGATTCCGTGTCCACCATAGCTTTCAACAAGCTTGAGAAAATCCGGTGTGTATGGCGGACATGCCTCGTTTGGTCCCTTGCACTCAGCCGGACAGCCCTTTCTTCTTCGAAGGCAGGTTGCAGAATAACGCTTGCCATAAAAAAGCTGCTGCATCTGGCGCACCATGCCCAGATAGTAGTTGTTGAGCACGCATATGGTCACTCCTGCTCCCTGTACAACTGAGGTGGCAAGCTCCTGTATATTCATCTGAAGTCCACCGTCACCGCTTATGCATACAACATCCTTGTCAGGATTTGCAATCTTTGCACCTATTGCTGCCGGAAGACCAAAGCCCATGGTTCCAAGACCTCCCGATGTAAGAAGCTGGCTGTTGCTGTCAAGCTCTAAGTACTGTGTAGCCCACATCTGATGCTGACCTACATCTGTAACGTAGATTGCATCCTTATAGTTCTTATTGATATGCTCCATAATCATCTGAGGTGTCATGCCCTTGTCTCTTCTCATGCCAAGAGGATTTTCCTCATCCCATGCCTTAATCTGCTTCTGCCACTCAGCAGTCTTTACCGGCTCAGCCCACTCGTTTAACTTGTCGAGCGCCACATTGGCATCGGCAACGATAGGCACATCAACCACTACATTTCGTGAAATAGATGCAGTATCCACATCAATATGTACAATCTTTGCCTTTGGAGCGAACTCGTTTAAGTCTCCTGTTATTCTGTCATTAAATCGTGTACCTATTGAAAAAAGTAAATCGCACTCACTGACTGCCTTGTTTGCCGCATATTTGCCGTGCATACCGCAGTTGCCCACATAAAGCGGATGGGTGGTCGGTATAGCGCCCTTACCCATTATTGTGGTGACAACAGGCACATTCTCTGCCTCCACAAAACGGCGCAGGTTTTCATTGGCTCTTGCAACATTTATACCGCCTCCTGCAAGGATAAGCGGCTTTTTGGCACTCTTTAACATCTTGTAGGCACGCTTAAGCTGTCCGACATGTACTGTATCATTTACACGGTAGCCTCTGATTTCCACCTTGTCCGGATACTCTGCCGGACCGGATGCGGTCTGGATATCCTTTGGCAAATCAATCAGTACAGGGCCCGGCTTTCCGGTCCTTGCAATATGAAATGCCATCTTTATAATTTTTCCAAGGTCCTTTCTGTCACGGACTGTAACAGAATACTTTGTGATATTTCTGGTGATTCCGACTATATCCACTTCCTGAAAGGCATCATTTCCGATAAGTGGAAGCGGTACCTGTCCTGTAAAGCACACAAGCGGCACATTGTCATAATGCGCATCTGCAAGACCTGTAACTGTGTTGGTAGCTCCGGGACCGCTTGTCACAAGGCAGACACCCACCTTGCCTGTAGACTTGGCATAGCCCTCAGCCTCATGAATCAGGCCCTGTTCATGTCTAGGCAGAACCAGATTGATTGAATTAGTCTTGTATAACTCATCGAATAAATCTGTAACCGTTCCTCCCGGATAGGCAAAAATAGTATCTACGCCTTCCTCCTCCAATGCTTTTACAAATAATTTTCTTCCTGTGATGTCCATACTGCTGTCATCCTCGTTTCTATTTAATAGTTTATTTTACTTTCTCATATCGAAGGAAATAAAACTCCAAATCAAAGTATGTCTGCTCTTCGCTGTCTCCCGTAATCTGCCACTCAGGCTTCTCGTCAAGATTTGGAAAATATGCATCCGCATCATACTCAAAGTCCACCTTTGTAATGTGGGCTACATCGCATTCATCCACGAGCTGCTCATAAATTTTCTGTCCACCAATGATATAAATATCCTCAGAATTGTATTTTTCAAGCTCCTTGTGAAGCTCATCAAGTGAGTGAACCACGACAGCGCCCTCCACCTCATAGGATGGGTTATGTGTGAGCACTATGTTGGTTCTGTTCTTAAGAGGTCTGCTGTTTGGAAAGCTCTCAAGTGTCTTTCTGCCCATGACTACAACCTTTCCTGTAGTCATCTCGCGGAAAAACTTCTGATCCATAGGTATCCGAACGAGCAACTGGTTGTTTTTTCCAATTGCCCAGTTATTGTCAACTGCTGCTATTAAATTCATGATTTTCTCCCTGTTGTAATCGTTGCTGTTCACACAAAGTAGTGAACAATAACCTTCTTATAACTGCTTCATATCCACATTCTTTAAACCGCAATAGGTATATCCTTAATCTGCTCACCTGTCACATAGTCTGTTATCTTGATATCATCCGTCGTAAACTGATAGAAATCCTTTATGTCAGGATTGAGCCAGAACTTTGGAGCATCGTACTGTGGTCTCTCAATCAGCTCCTTCACAATTGGCACATGCCTGTCGTAAATGTGAGCATCTGCAATCACGTGCACCAGCTCTCCGACTCTCATATCACACACCTGCGCCAGCATATGCATAAGCACCGCATACTGGCATACATTCCAGTTGTTCGCCGCAAGCACATCCTGTGAGCGCTGGTTTAAGATACCATTTAATGTGAGCCTGTCATCACCCTTTTTCTGTGTCACGTTGAATGTCATGCTGTATGCGCACGGATACAGATTCATCTCATGCAGATCCTGATGCACATATATATTGGTAAGTATTCTTCTTGAAAAAGGTGTATGCTTCAAATCATAGATGACTCTGTCCACCTGATCCATCATGCCTTCCTTATACTGATGCTTTACACCAAGCTGATATCCGTAGGCCTTGCCGATTGAACCATCCTCATCTGCCCACTCATCCCACACATGGCTTTTTAAATCATGGATATTGTTGGATTTCTTCTGCCATATCCAAAGAAGCTCATCCGTTGCACTCTTGATATATGTCTTTCTTAAAGTGATAGCCGGAAATTCCTTTGACAAATCATATCTGTTGACGACACCAAACTTCTTTATTGTATAGGCGCTTGTGCCATCCTCCCAGTGGGGACGCACCAGCTCTCCCTCAGTGCTTGTGCCATTTTCCAGAATGTCCTGACACATCGCTACAAAAACTTTATCTGCATAACTCATATTATCTGCTCCCTAATCATAAGTATTCAACCGATACAATTACCCGTTTACTGTCTATTGTATCTAATTATCAATTTTTTTTCAATATATTCAATGTGCAAATTCAAATGATTTTTTTAGCTTTTTTCTTCATAAATTATTTAAGTTTTTTATTATTCTTTTCGATTAAGGACACAATTTGGACAAATTTATTTAGTATAGTAATACCTGTAAAGGAGATACACCTTTACAAATTCCCTTTTTTAAACATTTTTTCATAAACTAAACTCCTCGAAAAGAAGCCGCTTCCCTCGGCTTCTTTTCACGTTATGGGGGTTTACATTTCAGGCTTTTTCCCATATTATGATTAAAGGATCAAAAAGTAGAGTCAGATTACGCGAATGCGTAGCATGTAGTAATCTGATTAATCATAAATGAGGAGATTCACAATCACATGAAATTTTTTCTCGCACCGATGCAGGGGCTGACCGGATATACAGTAAGAAACGCATTCCACCACCATTTTGACTACATAGACAAATACTACACACCGTTCATCCCTGCCGCAAAGCGCATGAATGCCAAGATAAAAAGAGACATAGACCCGGTAAACAACGACGGAATCACTCTCATACCGCAGGCCATGTCTATAGTGGCAGACGAGGTCATAGACCTGCACAGGCAGCTTGTTCCTTACGGATATGATGAGATAAATGTAAATCTCGGCTGTCCGTCAGGCACCGTCGTATCCAAGAAACGAGGCTCCGGCATACTCGCATATCCTGATATGCTGGATAGCTTCCTCGATGAACTGTATACAAAAGCTGATTTTCCTGTTTCAATAAAAACACGCGTTGGCTTTAACGATGATGAGCTATGGCACAGGCTTATCGAAATATACAGTAAATATCCGATAAGTGAGCTTACCGTGCATCCGAGAGTCCAAAAGGATTTTTATAAAAATACGCCGCGCATGGATGACTTCGCCCTCGCCATGCAGAAAATAAATCCTGATAAAACAACACTCTGCTACAACGGAGATATCACTGATACTAATAGTTTTAATGCCCTAACCGACTGTTTCCCTGATATTGATGAAATCATGATAGGCCGCGGACTGTTTGCAAATCCTGCTCTTATCGCAGAGCTTAAGGGTATAAGCATGGATAAAGCCGAGCTTCGCGAGCGCTTAAAGAACTGGCATGATGAGATTTTATCCGGTTATCTGTCCATCTTTTCCGGTGAAAAGGATGCCATTTTCCGCATGAAGGAAATCTGGGCATATATGCATGGGCTGTTTTCTGACTCTGAAAAGCTCTGGAAGAAAATTAAAAAATGCCAGACGCTTAATGAATATAAGTCAATCGTTCGAATGGCATTTGATGCTTTTTAAAATATAAACACTTTACTTTCTTGCAATTCTGTGAAGCTGTGGCCTTATGGTGATATCTGTCATCACAAGGCCTTCTCTTTGCCCTAAAACATAAAGCACTGCGTCTGCAACCTCATTTGGCTGTATTCTTGCAGCTTCATTTTCATCCACTGTAAAATCAGCATTCCTGTACAGATTGGTATCGGTCATATCAGGCTCTAAATTTACCACACGCACACCGTACTTTCTCGCCTCCTCAAACAGGCTGTGGGAAAAGCTCGTAAGCCCTGCCTTTGTGGCACCATAGGCACAGCCGTGCGGATTCGTCTTTTCAGCAGTGATTGATGAGATATTTATTATTGTTCCTTTGTTTTTCTTTAAATCGCGAAGCAGCAAATTTGTGATAATCATCGGTGCCTCAAGATTTGTCCTCACCATCTGTGATATTTTTACAGGATTAAGTTCCTCATGAAGCGCGTAAAAGCCGACTCCTGCATTGTTTATGAGAAGTGATATATCATGATTTTTATTAATTTCTTTTATTGTCTTGATGAGCTTTGCGGTATCGGTAATATCGCATACTATACGCTCTATCCCTGCGATATCATCACTTTGATTGAAGCTTCTTCCTATTCCGTAAACCAGCCAGCCATTCGCTGCAAGCTGCCTGCATATAGCTTTTCCGATTCCGGAAGACGCCCCGGTTACAATTGCTTTGTTCATCTGATTGCTCCTTTATACTTTGACCCTTTAATCATACCATGTGATATATATATTGAAAATGTATTGCAATAATATCACTTCCACATAAATATCCTGTCCTTATCCACATATTCGGATACAGCCTGTACCATAAACTCTTCCATATCACTTCGTATATTTTCCGGATACTGGTAATACCCATTCACATTGTCGTATGGAAAATTCACCACAGCACTACGAGGCATGTCCTTTCGCATTTTCTTCAGATAATCCTGCGATATGCGGAAGCTTCCGATACTCACATCCCACAGCGTAAAACCGTCTATCTGTGAAAATACGTCATCAACCAGCCTGCTGTATTCACCTCTCCAGTCCTTGCAGTATATCATCGGATCAAAGCACAGTCGCACTGGAAATCCACCATCCATAGCACATTTTGCTGCCTGAATCCGCTCCATAGGTGCGGACGCAAAATGCTCATACTCTGCTGCAATCCTTTGAGGCGAAACTGTATAGGCAATAATTACCCTGTCACAGGCTTCGTAATTGCTCCACAAATCACACCTGCCACTCTTGGTGCGGATTTCAATTGTAAGATTCTCATGCTTCTTTGTAAAAGCAATCCATTCCCTCACAAAGCCGGTAAGCGACTCTATGGCCACGAGGTCTGCATCATATGACACGCAAAGATATATGCTTTTTTGCGCCAGAAGTGCTTCAAGCTCCGCAAAAATATCCTCCAAATTTACAAACACCACAAGATTACCAGACGGATACATGCCCTTTAAATAGCAGTATTCGCAGTCAAATATACAGTTCATCATGCATGAGCAATAGTAAAAATTCTCATTTCCAAAGCTCTGACACACCGGTGCACCTTCATATATGCAGCCGCTTGTATTCTCTGCCAGAATGAGCGCCTTGGCATTGCTTTGAGCAGAAATACTCTGCTTTTTGCGGCAGAAAACATCCTTGTAGTGGTCAATTTCTATGACTGTTGTATTATTCAGCTTTTCTAAAATCTGCTTTGTACGTGAATGCTCGGTCACGCCTTTTTCCACGTATACATGTGAAAACATTTTATTGTATTGGCACATTTGACATTTCCTTCTTACAACAATCTCTGTTTCAATTCAAACAGACATTTCTTTCCTTCACGCTTGCTCTCACACGGCAGCAAGCCATTTGTATAGTACTCATCCAGAACAGCTTTATAATCTATACCACTTAGTCTGCAATACTTTATAAGCTGTGCCAGCTGATCTCCCATTACCTTGGAACAGCGCATATCGCTGGTCAGCCTGTCAATATTCCAAGCGGATTTAGTATCATCTGTCGCATTGCCGTCTGCCATATTTTCGCCTTTAGTCTTATCATCTATTGAAGTTTTATTACCACCTACACTTAAAAGTATATCAATATAGCCGCATATTTTGTCTTCCTGCAAAGCAAAAAGCTCTGTGATTTTCGACTGGTCAATTCTCTCACCGGCATCTGAAACAAGCTTTATAAAATGCATACGATGCGGTCCCACGAAAAACGCTGCTGCCTGATAAACGGCGGCTGCCTCCATATCATATACAACCGAATCGCTCCCTTCATTAAGCACCCTTGCGACCGTTACTATCTCACACTCCCTGAAATTTGCTTTCATCAGCATATCGGGGTAAAATGTACGCCCTGTCATCTGCTCAGTAAGCTTGTTTCCCAGAAATATACTGCCCATACAGATATCACTGCTAAAACCAGCGCCACACCCCACATTCAAAATCTCATCATCCTGTGAAATCCCATACGCACCACCGATATTTGAAACCGCTGCCGCCGCATTGATTTCTCCTACGCCTGTTATCACAAGCCTGATACTCTCATTTGCAAACACATCAAATCTGACCATTTCAGGGCTTTTTTCCTTTTTTAAGCCATAGTGGTCTATTATATTTTTTGCCTCAGCATAAAAAGCGCTAAATATATAAATCATAGATAATTCCTTCAAATCTTCCCTGCATACATAACCAGGATTTATCTCTCAAGCTCCTTTAAAAGCCTTGTCCTGTTGCTTCCAACCATGAGCTTTTCATTGTAGATATCAAATTTTTCACACTCGTTCTCAGCTAAAAAGCTGCTGATTTCCGGTGTGATGGTCAGCTCTGTCACAAAGACAAGCATCTCCTGGCCGTCCGAGAATACATCCTCCACAAAATCAAATGCGTGGTTTAGCTTCTCTCCTGCCGCATCCTCCATAGTTGAAAGCTTCTCTGATTCTTCGGTAAAATCATCCATCACCGTATCAAAATCACCCTTGATATGCTTTAAAACATCCTGTCTGATATAATATTCCTTTGGCAAAATAAGAGAGCTCTCCTTCAATATCTCCATATTCTTTGAAAACTGCTCCACAGCGCTGTTGTACAGCGCATGCTGCTCTTCAGTGCTTCTTTGTGACTTTCTGTATTCCTTCAGAAACTCATACCATAGCTGCACCATTTTCCGCTCTCTGGCCACATCCGAAAAAACAACTGTCAGTCCGCTTAAAAGCAGATTCACCACAGTGATTCTCTCATCGAAATCAGCATCAAACACACGTTTATATACTGACTTTTTCACATTTCCGGACAATATATCGCTTATACCGTAATCCTCATTGTATTTTCTGTAGATTTCCAAATATGCGTACACATCCTCTGCTATATCAGGATGATGGATAAACTCACCTATTACCTCCTCCGTGACTGCAAGTTCTCCCGCCTCGTACACCTTAAGCAGACTGCTTAAATCCTCCCAGCCTCTTGCCGTGACGAAATTCATACCGTCCACGTCAGTTTCCACCCTGTAAAAATTGTTTGGGTGAAGCTCAAGATAGCTTAAAAGTGCATCATGGATATGCACATCTCTGGCATATTCCTTCCACACCTGATAGTCCGCTTCTATCGATATATATCTGACACGGTCGAGCGTAACCATATCAAAATCGCGCACTGATTTATTATACTCAGGCGGATTTCCTGCCGCAACAATCACCCAGCCCTTTGGAACAGCCTGATTACCAAATGTCTTGCACTGCAAAAACTGAAGCATCGTAGGCGCAAGTGTCTCGGACACGCAGTTTATCTCATCAATAAAAAGTATGCCCTCCTTAAGCCCTGTTGCTTCCATCTTTTCATAGACGCTGGCTATAATCTCGCTCATCGTGTATTCCGTGACTGAATAGCTCTTTCCGTCATACTCACGCTCCTTTATAAACGGCAGTCCTACCGCTGACTGGCGCGTGTGATGCGTGATGGTATATGCCACAAGACCTATTTTGCACTCTCTTGCAATCTGCTCCATAATCTGTGTCTTGCCTACGCCGGGCGGTCCGATTAAGAGCATCGGTCTCTGCCTGATCTGCGGTATCACGTACTCTCCATGTGCATCCTTTGACAGGTATGCTTTCACTGTATTTTTCACTTCGTTTTTTGCCTGTTTTATATTCATATTGTTTCCTCCAGCTCCACCTGCATCGCCCATGGCGGCACCTCATTACCCTCATATGCACCAACCGACACAAATGCGCACTTGTACGATGGACACTTTGCCGGGAAAATTCCCTTGCCATCAGTAAAATATATAAGTCCGCACATGTTCTTAAGCTCACCCTTATCCAAAAGGTCTCTCACATACGAAAATGCCGGTCTGAAATCTGTGCCTCCGCCTCCTACGAGCGTAAACTTGTTTAAAAGCGGCTTAATCTGCTTTTCATCTGTAATTTCCTCGTCCGTCTTTACGCTGTCATCACACTGTATGATGCGTATTTTATTCCTGACAAAAAAGCTGTCCGACTCCGTGAGAATTGTAAAGGTCTCCTGTAAAAAGTGCTCCACCAGCTCTCCGCTAACAGAATAGCTCGTATCAAGTACTATGACAAAATCCCTTATCTTGTATGTCTCCCTCGTTTCAAGAGGCTCAATGAGCGGCATATTGCCGTAAAGCGAAAGTCCATACGCGTAATACCCCATATCAAAGGAATCGTAATCTGCGTGCACCTCCTCACGAAGCACTGCAAACCTGCGCAGAAACTCCTTGTAGCTTCGTCTGCTTCTTTTTGCGGACAGTTCCCTCATCATTACCTGCTCGCCCTCAGATTCACTGTCCTTTGAATGTTTTTTCTCCATGCGTGTCTGTCTGGATATTTTCTGCCACTGCTTTTTAGCCTCGGATGAGCTTAGTGGCATAGCATTGCCGTTTTTCTCCTCCGGCCAAAGGGCATGGTCATCTGTGTAAAATTCCCGTGCCAGAAGTGCAAGCTCATTTTTATCCTTTGTGTTTGCAGTATCATCTATATCCGTGATTTCTTCAGCCTCTATTTCTGCATACTGCTTGTATAGCCATGCGTACAAGGCTCCGGGAGCAATCACGATATGCTCTTTTTTAAGTCTCTCATACGTGGTTTTTCTTATATAACTCAGGATACGCTTTGTGCTTTTCTTTTCCATTGTATCAATCGTGTACTCAACCATTATATCACATGCTGTATTCCACAGGAATTCATCCCTCTCACCTTTAGTCCACAGGTGAAAAAACAGACAGTGCAGCACACTGTGCAGATAAGCCCGGTTCAGATACATGCCATTTTTCTTAAATATATCAATCAGCCTGATGGGATTGTAATAAATATATGTGCCGTCAGTTGCCATGGAGTAAAGCTGCTCGTTCACCTTTGGGGAAAGAGCCGAGAGCGCCAGCTTCATAAAAGGCATGTCGAGATACAACTCGCACTGTATTTCATCTATTATTTTCTGTGACATTTCCTCCTGCCACTCTGAATCTGTCTGGACATGTTTTTTCATGAAGCTGCCTCCTTTCCCATATACTTCTCCATTTCTCTCACCAATGATGCGAGTATTATTCTACTGCAATATTTTTAAAATTTATTACACTATACACATGATATGAGGGTCAAAAGGTATTTTACCCCTCATTTATTATTAAATTTAAAATTCAAACCGCCTCTTCCTGGATACCGACAGATTTTCCTTCTTAAATCTATGCAAAATCACACTGCCCTCACTCCATTCATCCTGTGCTGCAAGTGCAAGCATATCAGTAACAGCCAGGACATCTGCGATAAAATTCTCCTCACCATCTTTAAGCTCCAGAAAACTCTGCAGCAAACCCGAATCCCTTTTTCTTATGATAAGCTCAGACAGCCTTTTTTTATGATTGACAATATACTCCCAAAACTGCTGCCTAGCTTCTTTTGAAAGCTCATACGCATAAACAAGCCTGTAAAAAGCCATATCTAAAAGGTCATCCTCACTCTCCTGCGCAATCGCCTCTGAAAATATTTCATCATACTGCTTCCACACAAACACGCGGTCCATAAAAGCCTGTCTGGCGCGAAAGCCTTCTCCATTCATGTTCAGCTTAAAAATATGAGCAGGACCAATCTCATCATATGTCTGGTCGTACTCGAAAAAACATGCCTGCGCAATCGCATTTCCATCGCTGTCAGCCCATCTAACCCTCACAAGAGTGCTTATCTGTGAAAGAATCTGCTTAAGACACGACTTATCCTTCGGTGAGCCTCTCATCACAAGCATATAAAGTTTTGTGCAGTTCATGAAAGCGTCACCATCCACATCACATATGTCAGATGGCAGCTCAAGCACAGACAGCCTTGAACAATTGTAAAAGCAGAGCCTGCCAATCTTTTGCATTCCGTCCGGCAATATGACCCTCTCGATATAATCATCACACAGTTCCGTCATATCAGGACGCAGAATATCATCAATTCCAAGCTCTGTTTTCAATTTTTCAGGCATGCTCTTGAAAGAAAAGCAATACTCCGCAAGCTCCGTCACTCTCATGCCGTCAAGCATATCCGGCACCACACACACCGGATTTTTCCCATACATATGAAGAAGCCTAATGCAATCATCATTAAGCCTCTCATATACACATATATAATTATCGTTTATTTCAACCTCTATATTTGTCATCGCTATCTTTAATTCTATGTTTTTATTACTATATTGTGTTAATTTTGTGCATTAGATATATCTACGTAAAATTTATCCAACCTTCAATAATTCATCTATCGTATTCTTAAAATCATAAAACAAATCAATATATTTTTCAACAATTGTATTACAATGTGTCCTTACAACCTCACAATCATAGTCATGTGCAAGTTCATTTCTGACCTTAAGCATATCCATCCACGCATCATCAGAAATCAGCTTTGCCTTGAAGGATTCACGTAACACCTCTCGCGGTGAACCTGTAACAAACCCGGTTATCGAATAATATTGTACCAGAATATCTTTCATTACCTTCCACGATAAATCAAAAGTAATGCTAAATTTAGCACTTGTCCCACTCAAAACAAACGAATCGGAAAGGTCTCTCTGCCTTGCCTCAGCTAACGCATCTAGTGAATTACAAAAAGATTTAAAACGTCTCTCAAATTTTGCGTCCATACTGTCTGATATCCTCCAATAATAAATCATTCCTGCATGTATCCAAATTCAGTAAATCAACACTGTACAAGGTAGGTAAGTCCTCCACTTCATCAGAAAGCGTATCAAAATCCTTCACTCCCGATACCGCTATATCAATATCACTACGTTCCAATGCAGTACCTTTAGCTCTTGAACCATATAAAATTACCTTTTGGGCATCATGCTGTCTGCAAAGCTCTGCAACCCTGCTTATAACCTCTTCAACCTTCACTAATCTAACCTCATATAAAAATAATCTGCACTACATATGAGTTAGTTTATCACAATTCCTACATTATTTCCACCACAACGTAAGGGGCGCTGCCGCGGGCACCGCGGTGGCACACGTACTATCACGTGTGCGAATAGCGCAGTGAGTTAGATACTGTAGAAATTATGCCGAAAAGCGCAGAAACGCCCCTGCAAGGACGCAGGGGCGAGGAGAACCGCGCCATGGACGGCGCGTTTCGACGGTTTCGTCAAGCATAGAAACCCTTCAAGCATAATTTC
>OGPX01000193.1_pt1 | contig 50509 bp, 49 predicted proteins | sample 1553101 | NCBI WGS metagenome assembly OGPX01 (sample SAMEA2579964, study PRJEB22360) | human gut metagenome | biome: human gut; feature: human-associated habitat; material: faeces | place: Denmark | collected 2008/2010
AAGAAATACGGTCTCAAAGCAGCTCGTCGCGCTCCGCAGTTCAGCAAGCGATAATTCCAATCGAATACAGAAAACTATTAAAACCTCGGAAAGCCTTGATTTTCCGGGGTTTTTCTTATGTCTGGAATTCTGAAAATTTTCTAAAAAAGTGGTCGATTTTGAAGCGTAGCACACACGTAGCGCACAAGTAGCACACAAATTCGCTTGACAGATTTGGAAAATCCTGCTAAAATGCGGACAATCTCATATTAGAGTTTTCTGTGGGGCAACCGTGAAGATTTAGGGGGCTAAAATCAATCGGTACAGAGGACAAAAAAGAAAAGGGTATTTGTGGTATAGACACCCTTTGAGAGCTATACTCATTTACTGGAAAGACCGTTACCAGAAGAAACCGTATGAATGGACTATTATTAGTATACGTTTTTTTCTGTAACGTAGGTTTCATTTAAAATGGAAGCATAAAAAAGACCGCCATTCAAAAAGAATAACGGTCATTTTATCATAATGTTTTATGCAGTAAGTTGCTGTTTTTGGGCTCTACTAGTAACTCTTTTGGCTTTTCTTTCCTCAGCTTTTTTTCCGTCGGCTTCATCCTGTTCTTCCATTCGACGGTATCTTTCTTCAAAATACTTATCAATAAGCTGACCACCTTGGCTGTTAAAGTGTCTTTGCTTTGCAATAGAAATATTATGTTCGGTGGCAACTTTCATAAATCCTGTTCTATAAAGATAGCTAATTGTACAGTCACCCCAACTATTGTAGTCTGCTCCAGGTTTTAAATATCCATCATATTTTTGATTTTTTTCGATAAATACTGCTGCCATCTCGCCAAATAATTCGACTACACGATAATAAGGGACGCCGTTAGTGTCACCAAATAATATTGATTCGTCTTCGAATAATTGTTCTACTTCTGCTCTATTTAATGTCTTTTCAATAAGTCCTAATTTATTCATTATGTGTTAGCCCCACCTTTCTAAAAACAGATGAATAAAGGTATACAGATATTCCAATGTTCCAGGTTTTTCAATTTTCTCAATCATTGAGATTATTTCTGATTTATAATCCATTTTGCCCTCCATTAACAGATGTTTCAGTGAATATCCGATACAATAATATAGATGTATCGAAATTCTTTTTGGTCTAAATCATTAAGCAAATCAAGAATCTTTTCCTTGTAGTTCATCGGCTTTGCCTCCATGATCTTTATATATCTGATACAATTATCCAGATATATCGCAAAATCTTCTCTGACTGGATTGCATTGAGCATTTCTACTATTTCTTTTCTGTAGTCCATTATCAATACCCCCATTGCTCTTTAAATGAAATAATCATATTGTATAAGAATTTTATAAATTTCTCGCTTTCTATATTTTGCACCATTTCAATAATCTTTTTCTTATAGTTCATGTTCATTTCTCCTCTTTTTTTAGTTGGGATTCATAAGCTGTTCTTACTGAGCCGAAAATCATATTTAAACTTTCGATGCTGTCCAATTTCAATATATAGCTGATAATGTCAGTTTGACGAGATAATACTTGAAACATATTGTCACGTATGTTTTCATCTGTTTTTAATTTTTCTATTTCTTTCTGCTGATCTGCAATGATTTCAGATGCTAAATTCATGTTTTATACTTCCTTTCTGTTGAAGAAGTATGCTATAATAGGTATACTCCTTTTATTGTTATGTGAGAGTTTCGATAAAGGGCAAAGTCCTGTAGTTGGTAGCTATGGGACTTTTTTTAATTGCTACAATCAATAAAATCACATCCTTTCTTTAAATCTTGTTTATAGCTTCACGCAAGGATTCAAGCTCATAATGAGTATATACGTTTTCAGTAACGCCTTGTCCTGCGTGACCAACTATCTTTTTGATGATTCGTTCGTCAACACCTGCCGCCGCCAGTAGTGAAACGCAAGTATGACGTGTATCATGTGGTCTATGCTTCATGTTCAGTTGCTCAATTAAAGGTTTCCAGTAGCTATCATAATAATTGCGATATTCAAAAGGCTTGCCCTCTGGTGTGCTTATGAGATATTCACAATCATTTAGAGTATACCACCGCTCAAAGAATGGTAGTACTTTGTCTGCAATAGGAACTCGGCGGACACCTGCTGCCGTCTTGCTCTTTTTAATATCGAACCATTTTTCCTGCAAATTGACATCTTCTTTCTTCAAGGCAAGTAGCTCGCTGATTCGACAACCTGTGTAAATCAGAATAAGAATAACGTTACAATAACCGTTAGCATCCTTGTACTTCCATAATTTCTGTATCTCGGCGGTACTGAATGGCATACGATCACGCCGATCGGGATTGCCTGCTTTCTTAATGTTTAGATAAGAAACCTTGTTCATATCCGGCGGTATGATGTCGTGAATTACTGCATACTTAAAGATAGCATTCATTAAAATCTTGAATTTCTTTAAGGTTGGCTCATTTTTGCCGGAAGAATCAGCAATATACTGTAAATCATCCAGTTTAATATCAACCATTCGCTTGTTAGCTATTGGCTCGCACAATAAGAAAGCAGCCTTATAACCTTTGACGTTAGAAACGGAAACAGTAGGAAAATGTTCCTCTGACCACCTATCATACGTCTCTTGTAACGTAATCTTTGCAGACTCTAAATCATAGGGAGATTTATTATAATCGGCAAGTGCCGCCAGTGCATCCGCTTTAGTCTCATAATATCCGATCGTTTTTCTGATCTGCTTTGACTTACGGGTGACCGGGTCAAGAGTCCATCTGTCTGTAACAATAGCTCTGTATGGACATCTACGTTTACCGGAGAGTTTATAAACTGAGCCGAATCCGTTTGGTAGCTTCAAATAGTATCACCTCGTTTCTTTTTCCATTTGTCTTTCCATTTATCAATAACTTTTTCAATTATTCTTATAGCATGGGATTCAAGAATACTAACAGGTACTAATCTTGTTTCATATACATCTTGTCCACATATTTGTTCAGGTTGTTTCTTTCCAAGGGCTATGTAGTGCTGCTTTTTATCACTTGCGATAAATGTTTTTTTACTTAGCGTATCTTCATTAGGAACATATAATTGAGTTGCACTATCGTAATGGCAGGGAATCTGATAAGTGTTATTTACATACAAAGACATATTATCAAGAAACGTATATATTAGTTCCTTATCTGATAACATAAAATTCAACATATCAATACTAGAACCATTTAATGATTTTAGTGTATATATAGCATTTTCCGATAATCCAGTTGTTTTACTTATCATAGCAATATTTTCGTCTATAGTCTGCGTATCGCGTAATCCTAGTAAATAGTCTGTAGTCACATTAAAATGATGAGCATATGCCTTTAAGACATCTAGTGATGTAGTTGGTGGAATGACTGTTTTTGTTTCTATTTTAGAAATAACAGATTGTTCAAGCGGATTCCCCTCGTTTTTAAAAATAGCAGATAATTCTTTTTGAGTAAGTGCTTTTTTTTGGTCTGTTTCAGTATTATCTCGTAATTTCTTATAAACATTTTCGTGCATACAAATCACCTCCAATAAATATTCTGAAATAGAATAAAAATATAAAAATATAACAAATAAAGATATATTTTCGAATTCCTGTTGTTGTCGTTAATCATGTGATATGATGCAAACAGTTAGGAACTAACGGAATATATTTATTTAAATATTCCATAAAGGAATAATATCACGCATGTGTGGAACTGTCAACAACAACATTGTTTTTTTAAGGAGATTTTTTTATGAGAAACAAAGATGTAAAGAATTATGCCAAGGCAAAGGGCATTCGCTTATGGCAGATCGCAGAGGTGTTACACATTAATGATGGCAATTTCAGTCGGAAGCTCAGAAAAGAATTGTCGGAAGCTCAGAAACAAGAGATTGTTCGGATTATAGATGAACTTGCAGAGAAGAGGGGGTGATTGAATGATAAATGGCAGAATTTCAATCGTGACTGCTGCCAAGGTCTTGAAGATGGATGCTCAGACGGTGCGATTACTTCTGAGACAAGGTGAAGTTCCGTGGGGAGTCGCGTATAAGCGACCGGGTTCAAATCAATATTCATATCTGATTTACGCAGAGCCGTTCAAAAAACTTACAGGTTACAAGGCAGGTGATGCAGAATGACAGAACTAGAATTTACGTTACGGTCAAACCGTATCGAGCAGATGATTAGGGAGATGCGTGAACAGCAGGCAACTCATGCATGTGATGCAGATTTCTTTCATTACTGTCAATCTCGAATAGATCAGATAGCAACTGAGTTAGATGTTCTTTACAGAGAATCAAAAACGGAGGTGAAACATTGACCGATTCAGAGATATATGAAAACAATTTGAAGCACTTTCAAGTAATACGGAGACACGGGGATACGGCACAATGCCGTTGTCCCTCGCATCCAGACAAGCAGGCTTCTCTAACAATCAGTAAAGGGCGTAAATGCACGTTGGTTCGGTGTCATGCAGGCTGTCAACTTAATGATATTTTAAGGGCAGCAGGACTCGAAAAGAAAGATACTTTTTATGAGTCAGAAAGCCGGGAAATAAATTGGAAACATTATGTTGAAAGCAGAGAAAAGAGAAAAATTGAAGCAGTCTATAATTACGTTTCTACTGTAACGGGTTCTTATGTTTTCACAAAAATCCGTCTTGAGGGTAAGAAAATGTTATTCGGAATTCTCGAGAATAACCGTTTTACATATGGACTCAAAGGACAGAATCGTAAAGAATTAAAAGCCATTTACGGCAGTCTGGAAGCCATCAGAAAGGCAATAAAAGAGGGGAGACCTATATTTATTCCAGAGGGCGAAAAGGACGTTAATACTTTAGTTAAAAAAGGATACGCTGCTTTTTCTTGTGGCGGTGCAAATGATTGGAATAAAAATGTATCCGAACTTTGTAAAGACGCAGATGTGATAGTTTTGGCAGATAATGATGATCCGGGAAAGAAATTAGCGTCTACTGTTGTAAGAGACTTAAAAAGTACTGCTAAGAGTATCAAGATAATTATTCCAATGCCAGATGCACCTAAATCGGATATATCAGATTATTTTGAAGCAGGACATAGCAAGGAAGAATTTGAAGCATTAATCAAAGGAACAACGTTACAGAAAAAACGTATGGAATTATCTGCCATGTCTCCAGATGATGTATTGAAATGTCTTGATTGCAATTATGACAAGGACGGAAACATAAAAAGCATTAAGCAGTTGGTCAAAAATTGTGAGATTGTAATGGAAAAAGACAGCCGGGTATCTGGAAAGATTCGGTTTAATGAATTTTCACGTCAAGCGTTTTTGTTTGGTACCGTTCCGTGGGAGCAAAGTAATAATTATCGAGCATGGGGCAGCAGTGATGATTCAGCCCTATTTTCACTGATACAAGCAGACTATGGGCTAAAAAGCAGAAATGATTACTTTGATGCTTTTAAAATTGTATCAATCAAAAATAAATTTAACCCAGTTAAACAAATGTTAGATTCGTTGGAATGGGACGGAAAGCCGCATATTCAAAGACTGCTGCCGGATTTTTTAGGGGCTGAGGATTCGGAATATAACCGTCAAGTTATGCGTTTATGGATGCTAGGAGCTGTTTCACGAATTTATATGCCGGGATGCAAGTTTGATTATACCATGATTTTACAGGGAAAACAGGGCGTAGGAAAATCTACGTTTTTAAGATTGTTAGCTTTAGATGATGCGTGGTTCAATGATTCTTTAGACAGTTTGGATTCAGACAGAGCGGTACAGTCCCTTACTGGATCATGGATTATTGAATTGGCAGAGCTTAAATCATTAGCAAGAACAGCGGGCGGTGTGGAATCAGTTAAAAGATTTTTGTCGGCTACACAAGATAAATATAGAGTACCTTATGAGCGGCGAGCCGATACGTTTTATCGACAGTGCGTATTTGCAGGAACAACTAACCGAGCGGATTTCTTGCAAGATGAAACTGGAAACAGACGTTTTCTGATTGTACAGATCGGAATTAATGAACCGTCAAAAAGTCTTTTTGATTCAATCGTTATGGATGAAATCAAACAGGCGTGGGCAGAAGCAGTTCACATCTGGAAGAATGAGAAACCTATTTTAGTACTTCCAGAATCATGCAAGCAAGAAGCAGAAGAATTGCAGCAAGAAAATATGGCAGATGACGGACTGGCAGGAATCATCGAGGAATATTTAAAAGACAAAGAACGTATATGTGCAAGGCAGGTTTGGCATGATGCACTTAAAGAAAGTACAGAGCCGCCAAAATGGAAAATCTCAAATATTAACAGTATTATTGAGAAGATTCCTGGCTGGAAAAGATTAAAAAGTCCTGCCAGATTTGCGAATTATGGGATGCAACGTGGATTCGAGAAAATGTCAACAAATAAATCAGATTTTGTAAGAGTCAGTGATGAAGAATTAAAGGAAATGCCATTTAACTAGATGCCGTTACATAAACCGTACAGATTGTAGACATGTTTGTAGACAGCATTGTAGACATGAAAAGCCTTATAAATACTGACTTTATACTATGTCTACATTGTCTACTAATATATAAAAGAAATATAGAATATATAAGGATATAGCAATATAAGAAAAAATTTGAAACTCTTTTGAGATTGTAGACATGTTTGTAGACAGCATTGTAGACAATCATACGGTTTCTTGTAACGTAATTTTAAAGAAAGGAATTTATATGACAGAAGAATACAAGAGATACATGCGTAGTCGAGAGTGGGACGCAACAAGGCAGCAGCGTCTTGATATAGATGAGCATTGTTGTGCTATGTGCGGACGTCCAGAAGCAAAGTGCCGGAACGGTTTGCAGGTGCATCACATCACGTATCAGCGTCTAGGACATGAAGATATTTATAATGATCTGGTGTCATTGTGTGCCGGATGCCACAAGAAGATACATTCATATTACAGGAGAAAAAGACATGGTTATGAACATTAAAGATACGCCCTATTTTGCCCTGTATGGCGAGATTTATCGGTTGCATGGCAAATACATAGAACCCGTTATTGATGACTGCTTTTGGAGTGCTTTAACAGCAGATGCAGATACACTCTATAAGAAATACAAAGATACACCACAAGGTGAGTTTGCAAAGTCCTTAATATTGGGCGTTTGCCGAGAGATAGAAGCAAGTTACAAGCGTAATATTAACAATTAAAAAAAGAAAGGAATAAATGATTATGGCAAATTTAAAAAGTAACTATCCTGCTGCTCAGTTAGGAGATTTAGAGCCAGATTTCGTAGCAGAGACGATTCAGAATTTAAGACAACTTAATGATTTAGGAAAGCCAAAGACAGACCAGGAGTTGACAGAAAGGATAGATCGGTATTTTGAGTTTTGCCAGAATACAGGTTGTCGACCGGGAATTGAATCTCTGTGCATGTCGTTATCCATCACAAGAACCACATTATTTAATTGGAATAATGGTATTAACTGTACACCAGAACGTCAAGAAATCATCGTAAAAGCAAAAGCCTTTATTGCTTCTTTCATGGAACAAGCAATCTTGAGAGGAAAACTGAACCCTGCATCCGGCATATTCTTGATGAAAAACTGGCTGAATTATAAGGATAGTTACAGCTTTGAAGAAGCAACAGAAACGCAACCACAGAACAAGCCACGCCAGACGGCAGCAGAAATTGCCGCTAAACATAAATTTGCATTAGAACTTCCAGAGCCGGAAAAACCTATACTCTAATGAGACTATACGGTTTCTTGTAACGGATTTTCAGAAAGAGAGGATTATATAAATGACATTTAGAACAGCAGTAGACAATTTAGTAAGAACATATGAGAAATACGGTTTTACCAAAGAAGTAATCGAAGAACAAATAAAAGACGGCATTATGAATCAAGGCTTTTCAGTAAATGTTGCCTACAATGGCGTGCGAATGGTTCTTGCACAGATTACGGGCAAGCGTGAATATTTCTCAATTGAGGATATGATGGAGATTACAGGTGAAAGCCGGGAAGAGCTAATAAAACGAATTGAGGAAATGAGAGCGGACGCACAAGCAGCAGGAAAGAACCCGGATGATTACGCTGTACTAACGACAAAAAGTAAAGTTCTGTATTTCCCGGATGGTTTTACATCATAAATAAACAGAGAGTCCCCAAAGTGTCATTTAAACACAACAACAATAAGTTTATCACAAAAGCGTCAAAATATGTTGACAAATAGTTATTATGACAGTATGATGATAGTATCAAAATAACTAAAGTTTAAATGACACTAATGAAGGGATGAAAATAATGTGCAAAACTATAGCATATATGAGAATTAGCACGAGAGAAGAGCGAGGAAAGCAGAAATTTACACGGCAAGAACAAGCTATTGCACGATGGAGCAAAGAAAATAATATAGAAATTCCGGAACGTAGAATATACAGAGATGATGCAAGTGGTAAATCATTTGATCGTGAAGCATGGAAAGAACTGGAATCCGATGTAAATGCAGGTGATACTATAGTCTTTAAGGATATTTGCAGATTCACAAGGGAATATGAAAACGGTTATATGAAGTATATGGAATTGCTGAATAAGGGAATCAATCTTGTGTTTATTGATAATCCTACGATTGGAACGGAATACATAAAGAACATGATCGGAGTTGCGGAACGACAACAGAATAGAATTGCAAAGAAATCTTTACAAGATACAATAGAACTGTTGATTCTTGTTGAACTTGATCGGGCAGAACAGGAAAGAGAAATCACGGTGAAGCGTATAAAAGATGGAATTGCGGCTAGTACCAAGAAGTCTGGACGTAAACAAGGGCAACTTGACAAAATGTCACCAGAATTAGAAACAGATATTAAAAAGTTTCTTACAGATCGTAGCATAAAACAAATAGATTTAATGAATAAATATAGTATAAGTAGAAACACATTAAAAAAATATATTGAGTATATTGCAAACAAAAAATGCATATGATATAATGCCAATAGGCAAAAAAGATATGACGATGTTCCATGTGAACAAAGAACGAACCCCCGTATGTACCACCAATACATGCGAGGGTTCTTCTCTTTTTATTTTAGTGGTTGAGCATCCACTAGGCTATTCGTTGTCCATGTTATGACTGTCTAACCATTTGCAAATGAGATGGCAAGTCACACCTGCCGCAACAGCCACCAAAAAAGATATGACTATTTCCATGTGTTCACCTCCTCCCGTTGTCGGGTATCGGTTGGACAACGTAAGTATTATATCATAGAACAATGCGTACGGAAAGACTGGACTTGAAACATATACTAGGGTGGGGGTGTAATATAAACATGCCGGGGTGGTCGAATAAGGTGCGGAATCATCCGAAAGAAAACAAAAAGGCTTTTGCAGAATAGTATAGTATGTTCTTTCGTAACACACTTATAGCACACAAAAAGCCTATAAAGCCTTATTTTACAGGACGTGTAGTTCTGCAAGCGATAATCGACTGCTCAGACTATATCAAAATGGTTACAACCCCCGGAAAATCAAGGCTTTCCGGGGCTTTTTTTGCCCTAATCCGGCTGCACAGAGTATTGGAAAAGTCAAAACGAACCGTAGGTAGTCCTGCAAGGACAACCACTGTCAAAAACAGCATCCGAAACTGTCTGACTGTGTTTCAGAATGACCCGAAGCTGGAAGGCGCAATCCACTACAATATTCTGACGGAGCTCATTGATATTTCTAAGCATATATGAGGGCATTCTGGTTTATGATTATGAAACCGCCGTGTATCATTTGGAAAATGGGCATGCTACATCTTTTAACAGATTGCAAGGAAAATGATTTGCTGCATCAACTGTACCGACTTATCACTTCCTCAATTCCGGAACCAGATTGCTGTAATACGCTGTCTTACCTGACAACACATCGTCATAGAATCCCTGCTTCCAGTCAGCAATAGATTGGAGCAGGGATTCTTCTTTCTTATTTATAGTAGACAAGTCAATACATACCCCCATATGTAATTCGTGCCATTTTCCGTCGTTTCGTGCCAAACCAATTGAAAAAAAGATGGATTTTTATATAATGATTTTAACAAATGAAGGAAAAAATCAAACAGGAAAGGAGGAGATTCGTGTATTGTATTGCATTGCTGTATTGATTGATAAAGGACAAAAGGGGCAGGACTATGCAGAATATATTTTGAACTACTGCGCCGACAGAAAGATATTTCCCCTGGTTCAGATTTATCAGGATCAGGAAAAGTTTTTTGGAGAAATACAAAAAACAATACCGTCCATTGTGCTTCTGGCACTTCAGGGAGTAGCAGGGCTGAATGCTGCGGAGCATCTCCGTTCCCTGCATCCGAAATGCAAAATGATCTGGTGCAGTGATCTGGATTTTTCCCTTCATGCATTTAAACTGCGTGTGGAATATTTTTTTATGGAACCCGTGGAGGAACAGAAGCTCTGGGAAGGGCTTACAGCATGTTTCGGACGCAGGTGATTATATTTATTTTAATTCAGGAGGAAGATGATAATGAAAAAAAGAGCTATGATTATTGCGATGATGGCAGCCATGCTTACAGTTACCTCTGATTGTACGGTGAAGCTTCTCCATGCAGAGGAGACACAGACCAAGGAAGCACAAGCTGAAGATTCTCAAAGCGAAGGTACATCCCAGCTTCCAATAAAAGCACTTTCCCCAAAGGTAGTGGAAGAAAATCCCTATATGGCAAAAAGTGATTCCAACATCCATCATGACTGCTACAATACCGACTCTACAGATGAGGTGCTGCCGGTAGGTATCTATTCCGAGATCAATGTTTCCTACGAGAAGGTAAACGCAAACGCATCCCCGGCCATCTTTTTTGATTCCTACGGTCACGCAGTGGTTCCATTTCTTGGTGGACTTGCTATTCGTGATATCAATGCAGATGAGACACAGACAGTGGGATATTTTTCCCCGAAGCAGCATGACGAAGGCGGCTATGTGATCCAGAGCTCCTACTCCTTCGTAGATGAGAGTAACCGAATCGTGTGTCCAACCAGCAACAATCATGTGCTGATGTTAAAAGCAACCGACGAGGAAGGAAACGTGCTGCCGGAATTTGAGAAGGTGCTGGATATCGACATCAAGGCTGCAGCTGAAGCAGCTCTTGGAAAAACACTGGATCAGAATCTTTTATCAGTAGTATTTGACTATGACGGGAATTTATGGTTTGCCACCGGTGGCTTCCGCATTTATCCGGACAGGGAGCAGCAAGGAGCTGTTGGATACATTTCCCGCAGTGCCATTGATGCGATCTTAAACGGAGAGGAAGTGGATCTGACAGACTCTGTATTTGTATATGAACTGACTCCGGGAGAGGGCGCAGAAAATGGCATTGCATCCTCCAAGGATGGCGCTGTGATCCTGACAAACCTGAACTGCTATCTGTTCCAGGCAGATAACGGTGTGCAGAAGGTATGGGAAACTTCTTATGAGAGCGTAGGCGCCAAGGAAAGCGCAGAAGGCGATGCTACTACAGGTGGAGGTCTTGCCTGGGGCGGCGGCTGTTCCCCTTCTCTTACAAAAGACCTGGTTATGTTTACCGACAATCAGAATCCGGTAAATCTCCTTGCTGTTGATATGAAAACCGGAGAAACCGTTGCCAGCCTTCCGGTTATCGATGAGCTTCCGGAGGACAGTCAGGTATCTGTGGAAAACTCCGCAATTGTATACGACAACGGTGAGGGAACGGTGAGTACCATTGTGTGCAACTGGTTTGGTGCCGGAAGTGCTGCTCTTGGAAAAGAGGACAGCGATTCTTCCATCCAGAGCTATGCCAATATTTATGATGTAAACTGGTTAAGCCAGGGAAATAAAATGATCATGCCAGGTGTAGAACGAGTGGATACCATCAAAACTGATGACGGCTATGAAATGAAGAGCATCTGGTGCAGAAGCGATCTGTCCGATACTTCCATGCTGAAGCTTTCCACTGCCACCGGATATATTTACGGTTATGTGCAGGATCTGGAAACTGGCATGTGGCAGTATATTATGTTAGATTTTGAGACTGGCGAGACCGTATTTTCAATGGATGTTTCCAGCAAGCCTGGCTACAACAACATGGCCATCGGCATGTATGCCGGAAACAGCGGAAATGCCCTTTATTGTCCGACCGGATATCTGGAGCTGTTAAGACTTCAGGACCGTTTCGTTTATCTGCCGGAAATGCCGTACCGCAAAGTGGATCTGGATCAGGCAATGCGAAATGTGCTTGGACAGGAAACCTTTGAAGCAGATGGCGGACAGGGAAATGTTATGGGCTGGCTGAATACCGTAACTGTTGAAAATGTGCATCCGAACACCACAGTGGCGCTGCGAGTGAAAGGTCTGTCCGGCAGCGCAGATGCACTGAAGCTTTACGGTTACGGTGCAGACGGCTCCCTTCAGGAAATGCCTGCAGACCTGTGGCATATCCAGACAGAGGAGGGAGCGATCCCGGATACCTTATCTGAGGATGTACTGTATGAAATCCACGTTCTGGTACAGGATGGCGGTACATTCGACCTTAGCGAAAATGAGAAGGAAATCAAAGTATCCGTTGTTGCAGCTCAGTAAAAAGGGTGGAACTTTTTCAGAAAGATTCTGGCACTTATTAGTCCATGATGAAATTACCGGTGCAGTGTGAGTTTTATACTCATACTGTACCGGTGTTTTTATTATTTCAGAAACAGATGAAGCAGCTTCTGGGAAATCCGCCCGTAGGGCTGATAACGTATAGGCAGATCCATCCAGGTTTTTTTATCCACAATGCTCTTATAATGGGAAAAGGTTTCAAATCCTTTTTTACCATGATAGCTTCCCATACCGCTTTCTCCGAAGCCTCCAAAGGGCAATTCACTGGTTGCAAGATGAATGACTACATCATTGATACAGCCGCCTCCGAATCCGCATTCAGAGGTGGCTTTGTTTATTATAGCCTTATCCTGCGCAAAAATATAAAGTGCAAGAGGATGAGCCAGGGAATTTACTTTATGGATAACCTCATCAATGGAGGTGAAGGTAAGCACAGGAAGCACAGGTCCGAAAATTTCTTCCTGCATTACAGCATCCTCGAAGGTAACCTTATCCATTACAGTAGGTTCGATCTGCAGTGTTTTGGGTCGTACATTTCCACCGCAGATTACCTTTGAGGAATCAATTAATCCCTGAATACGGTCAAAATGCTTTTGGTTGATGATCTTTCCGTAATTTTTGTTATCCAGAGGTGCTTTGCCAAACTGCTTGCGGATCTGTTTTCGGATCTGCTCTAGAAATTTGTCTTTTACTTCACTGTGGCAATAAACATAGTCAGGAGCCACGCAAGTCTGTCCGCAATTAAGATATTTTCCAAATACAATACGTTTGGCGGCGAGCTTTAAGTTTGCAGATTTGTCTATAATACAGGGGCTTTTGCCGCCAAGCTCCAAAGTGACAGGAGTAAGATGCTCACTGGCCTTTCGCATAACCTCTTTTCCCACAGACTGGCTTCCTGTGAAAAAGATATAGTCAAAATGCTCCTGAAGAAGACAGGCATTTTCTGCACGTCCTCCCATAACAACTGCTACATGGTGCTCCGGAAAGCATTCCCGGACGATTTCACAGATAACAGCTCCGGTGGCAGGAGAATAAGCACTTGGCTTAAGGACTGCTGTGTTTCCGGCAGCAAGCGCATCTGCCAAAGGGTCAAAGGTGAGAAGAAACGGATAATTCCATGGACTCATGATCAGTGAAACACCGTAAGGAGACGGCTTCTGGAAGCTTCGTGAGTGAAATTGTGCAAGTGGTGTATGCACAGTTTTTTCTCTGGAAAGGGAACGGATATGCTTCAGCAGATAGGTGATCTCGCTGAGAACAAGACCGGATTCACACATGTAGCTCTCAAAGCTGCTTTTCCCAAGATCTGCCTTTAATGCGGCATCAATCTGCTCCTGATGAGCCTGGATGGAGGCCTGAAGCTTTTTCAATGCTTCAATACGAAAATCAATATTAAGTGTAGCACCTGTATAAAAGAATTCCCGCTGTCTGCGGATAATTTCCCGGATAGCTTCCTGCGTCATGGAATTTTCCTCGCATTATAAAATGTAGTATTGTTTAGAGTCCCTCTCCAGGGACGAGATCCTGTTTGAAAAAAGCGTTTTATGCTTCCGGCTGTTCTTTATCCGGCATCAGCATATAATAAAACTTCTCCAGCTCCCCGGCATCCATCAGTACCGGAACGGGATACAGAGGATTAGCTTCCTTGTCTGCATAATGGGACAATTTCGGAATATCCTCTTCCTGGATTTCCGGAATGAAATCCCCGATGCCAAAGCGGGCTTTCATATCCTTGATGGCCTGGATAAAGCCTGCAGCAGCTTCCTCCACAGGTGTTTCCGTGTCAGCCACACCTGCTGCAACAGCTAAAGCAGCCAGTTTCTTGTGAATGGTTTTTCCGTAGGCTTCCAGCACATAAGGCAGCAGTACTGCATTGGCAAGTCCGTGAGGCACATTGTACTGTCCGCCCAGGGAATGTGCTACTGCATGTACATAGCCCACATAAGATTTGGTAAAAGCACAGCCTGCAAAGTAGGAAGCGCGGAGCATATTCCGGCGGGCTTCCTTATTAGAGCCATCTGTGTATGCGGTATCCAGATTTTCAAAAATCAGCTTTACAGCATCCAGGGCATTTTTCCTGGTGCCTGGCGTGGTGGAATTGCCGATGTATGCCTCCACTGCATGGGTAAGGGCATCCATACCAGTAGTTGCGGTGATAAAAGGCGGAAGGCTTAAGGTAACCTTAGGATCCAGAACTGCATAGCGCGGAATCAACGGAAAATCGTTGATGGCATATTTGTGTCTGGTCTGCGCATCTACAATTACGGCGGCCAGCGTGGTTTCACTTCCGGTTCCTGCTGTAGTTGGAACAGCAATCAGAAGAGGAAGCTTCTTGTGCACCTTCAGAATTCCCTTCATCTTGGCAAGGGACTGACGGGGCTTGGCGACCCTGGCACCAACTGCCTTGGCACAGTCCATACTGGAACCGCCGCCGAAGCCGATAATGGCTTTACAGTTGTTTGCATGGTAAAGCTCAAGCGCTTCTGCCACATTGTCTGTAGTAGGGTTGGCTACTGTTTTGTCATAAAGGATATAAGAAATGCCGCTGTCTGTCAACGCCTTTTCCAGACGGTCGGTAAGCCCAAGCTGATGAATGCCTGCATCTGTGATGATCAGCACATTCTCGCATTTTTTCTTTTTCAGCATATCGGGAACTTCCTTCAGGCTGCCGATGATCTTCGGGTTTCGGTAAGGCAGAAAGGGAAGTGCGAACTTAAATACATTCTGGAAAATTCTGCAGTATATTTTCTTTACTGGATTCATAATAAAATTTCTCGCTTTCTTGTACGGTTTTTATCCTGAATGAAATTATATCATGGTTTCAAATATTGTAAAGATAAAATAATTTTAATATCAAGATAAATTTGCAGACAGATTTCTCTTATCGACTGATGGGGGATTGTGTGTTATGATAATATAAAGATAAAGAATTGCGGGAGCTGCAAAACAGCGGAGCAATTCGTAGATATCAAGTTAGGGGCAAAATACTTTTTGCCCCTAACATCCTATTAAGAACATAAAGAAAGGGGTATTTTCCATGGCAGAGACCTTTGGAAAGAATCCGGAAAAGAACTTGAGCATAGGCATTCTGGCACATGTAGATGCAGGAAAGACTACATTGTCAGAAGCACTTTTATATTTAAGCGGCAAAATCCGCAAGCTGGGAAGAGTAGACCATAAAGACGCATACCTGGACACTTCTCCTTTGGAGCGGGAACGTGGAATTACAATTTTTTCCAAGCAGGCCATCCTTGATCTTGGAGACACCAGAGTCACGCTTCTGGACACTCCGGGCCATGTGGATTTTTCCGCGGAGATGGAGCGGACCCTGCAGGTATTAGATTACGCCATTTTGGTGATCAACGGAGCAGACGGCGTGCAGGGACATACTGTAACGTTGTGGAGACTTCTGGAAAGATACCAGATTCCAACTTTTATTTTTATCAACAAAATGGATCAGGACGGAGCCGACCAGGAGGCTCTTCTGGCAGAACTGAGGAAACGCCTGAGCGAAAACTGTCTGGACTTTGGTCCCATGGATATCAAAACAGAGATTCAAAAAGAAACAGATCCGGGCAGCCGCGCGGAGCAGAACACCAACGAAATTTTCCACACAGAAGCAGAGCACGGGGAAGAATTCTGGGAAAGCCTGGCTATGTGCGATGAGCATCTTCTGGAAAAATATCTGGAAGAGGGCGAGGTGGGCCCGGAAGAAGTCACTAGGCTGATCATTGAGCGCAAGGTTTTCCCCTGCTATTTTGGTTCTGCGCTGAAAATGGGCGGCGTGAAATATCTCATCGGCGGACTTGAGCACTATACAGCCAATCCCCTTTACCCGGAGGCCTTCGGTGCCAAGGTGTACAAGATTGCAAGGGACGAGCAGGGAAACCGCCTTTCCTATATGAAAATCACTGGCGGAACCCTGAAGGTGAAAGACCTTCTTACCACAAGCAAGGGAAATGTGGCAGCAGGGGAAGAAATCTGGGAGGAAAAAGCCGACCAGATCCGCATTTATTCCGGAGCGAAATTTGAACTGGCGAAAGAAGCAAAAGCGGGAACTGTTTGTGCCGTCACAGGTCTTACCCACACATTTCCGGGCCAGGGACTTGGAATCACGGAAAATTCCAACATGCCTGTTCTGGAGCCTGTACTGAACTACCGGATCCTGCTCCCGGAAGGCTGCGATGTGCACCAGATGCTGAAGAAATTAAAGGAACTGGAAGAGGAGGATCCCCAGCTTCATATTGTATGGGATGAGCAGTTAGGAGAAATCCATGCCATGCTCATGGGAGATGTGCAGATCGAGATTCTGAAACGGCTGATCTGGGAAAGGTTCCATGTAGCAGTAGACTTCGGCACCGGAAACATTGTATATAAGGAAACAATTGCTGCGCCTGTGGAGGGCGTGGGACATTTTGAGCCTTTGCGCCACTATGCGGAGGTACATTTGCTTCTGGAGCCAGGTGAGCCGGGAAGCGGCCTGCAGTTTTTCACGGCGTGCAGCGAGGATGTTCTGGACCGCAACTGGCAGCGGCTGATTCTCACCCATCTGGAGGAAAAGGAACACAGAGGCGTGCTTACCGGAGCGCCTATCACGGATATGCAGATTACACTGCTCACCGGGCGCGCCCATCAGAAGCATACAGAGGGCGGTGATTTCCGACAGGCAACCTACCGCGCTATCCGCCAGGGCTTGAAAAAAGCCACAAGCGTTTTGTTAGAGCCATACTATGAATTTCGCCTGGAAATTCCGGTGGACACAGTAGGTCGTGCCATGACGGATATCCAGAAAATGCAGGGAACCCTTCTGCCCCCGGAAACGGAGGACATGACTGCAATTTTGAAGGGAAAAGCACCGGTTTCTGCTATGCGTGATTACCAGAAGGAAGTGGTTTCCTATACAAGAGGCCTGGGAAGGCTGTTCTGCAGCCTGAAAGGCTATGAGCCCTGTAAAAATCAGGAAGAGATTGTGGAACAGATTGGCTATGATTCTGAGCGTGACCTGGACAATCCCACTGGTTCTGTATTTTGTGCCCATGGCGCCGGATTTGTGGTGCCATGGTATCAGGTGGAAGAGTATATGCATCTGGACACAGGGATTTCCGAGGAGTTTGATGATCTAAGCGCAGAGGAAGACTGGCAGAGCACAGAAAGCGGAGAAGAAAATGCAGCATACGGCGGTGCCGGCAGCCAATCGGGAAATCAGGCCCGCGGTGCCAGCCAGACTTCAGGAAAATCCGGCTACCAGCCACCAAAGTCCGCTTATCGCGGCAGCTATGAAGACGATAAGGAACTTCAGGCAATTTTCGAGCGAACCTTCGGTCCTGTAAAAAGAGACAGAATGTCTTCCTATAAAAAAGTAGTAACTGCGCCATCCTCTCCATCCACCAGCTCCTACCGGAAAAAGGACAAAGAAGAATACCTTCTGGTGGACGGCTACAACATTATTTTTGCATGGCCGGAACTGAAGGAACTGGCAGATGCGGATGTCCGTGCGGCGCAGACCAAGCTGATGGACATTCTCAGCAATTATCAGGGATACAAAAAATGCACGCTGATTCTTGTTTTTGACGCATACAAAGTGGAAGGCCACCAGGAAGAGGTTCTGACCTATCACAACATTCATGTGGTTTATACCAAAGAAGCAGAGACCGCAGATCAGTATATTGAGAAAACGGTCCACAAGATCGGCAGACAGCATCAGGTGACAGTAGCTACCTCTGATGGCCTGGAACAGATTATAATTATGGGACAGGGGGCAAACCGAATTTCTGCAAGAGGCCTGAAAGAGGAAATTGAGGAAACAAGGAAGCAGCTTCGCCAGGAGTGGCATCAGCGCCGCCAGTCAAGCCATACGTACCTGTTTGATCATGCAGATGAAGAAACAGCAAAGCTGATGGAGGAAGTCCGTCTTGGAAAGAAAAAACTGTAAGCGGTTTACTGACAATTTGAAAATGATGAGATAAAGGAGATGTATCAAAAATGAGAGAGAAGCTTACCCGCAAGGATGTTGAGAAAATTGAGCAGGAAATTGAGCATCGCAAGCTGGTAATCCGTAAGGAAGCCATTGAAGCTGTGAAGGAAGCTCGTGCGCAGGGTGATTTAAGTGAGAATTTTGAGTATTATGCTGCCAAACGTCATAAAAATCAAAACGAAAGCCGCATCCGCTATCTGGAAAATATGCTGAAAACTGCTACGATCGTATCAGATAAATCTAGCAGCGATGAGGTTGGAATGGATGACATTGTAGAGGTTTATTTCGAGGAGGATGACGAGATTGATAAATACAAGCTGGTTACATCCATCAGGGGAAACTCCATGGAGAACCGGATCAGCATTGATTCCCCCATCGGCATGGCATTAAAAGGCCACAAGGTAGGCGACCGCGTGGAAGTAAAAGTAAATGATAATTACAGCTACTTCCTGGAAATCCGCTCCATTGACAAAACCCACTCTGAGGAGGAAGAGATAAGAGGATTTTAAAAGACCTTTACCGGATAAAATGCTGCATTCAGTTGTTTTCCAGGCTCACCAGCCGCATTTACAGTAATTTTACATTGGAGCCAATGTGATTTAACAAAGATTTGGTAGTAAAAACCAGGGAAATGTAAAGTATTTTACATAGATTTAACATTCCTCTCCCCCGAAATTTTACATAGACCACCTATATTAATCTCATAACCAAGAAACAAACAAACTCTAACAAATGGATAAAAGGAGAGGAAAAAGAATGGATTTTTTTAGCATCCTGACTTTGCTGGGAGGCCTGGCAATGTTCTTGTACGGAATGCAGGTTATGGGAGACGGACTGGAAAAGCTTTCAGGAGGAAAGCTTGAGAAGATTCTTGAGAATCTTTCTTCAAACAGATTAAAGGCAGTTCTGGTTGGCGCTGCCGTGACAGCAGTTATTCAATCGTCATCAGCAACGACAGTTATGGTTGTTGGCTTTGTAAACTCAGGAATCATGCACTTATCACAGGCTGTTGGCTTCATTATGGGAGCAAATATCGGTACTACGATTACTGCATGGATTCTTAGTCTTGCCGGAATTGAAAGCTCGAATTTCTTTGTAAAATTATTAAATCCAAGCTCATTTTCACCTATTCTGGCACTGGTTGGTGTGATTTTCATTGTTTTTCTTCACAATGAAAAAAAGAAGGATATAGGAAACATTATGGTAGGATTTGCAGTGCTTATGTTCGGAATGAACACTATGAGCGGTGCTGTAAAGCCGCTTGCCCAGGTTCCGGAATTTACTAATATTCTGCTGAAATTTTCCAACCCGATTCTGGGAGTGTTGGCAGGTGCGCTTTTGACTGCGGTTATTCAGTCATCCTCTGCTTCCGTAGGAATTCTTCAGGCACTTTGTGTAACCGGTGCCGTTCAGTACGGCACGGCCCTGCCGATTATCATGGGACAGAACATTGGAACCTGTATTACAGCTATGCTTTCTTCTGTTGGTGCAACCAAAAACGCAAAGCGTGCAGCTGTGGTTCATCTGTACTTTAACATTGTAGGAACCATTGCATTTATGGGTGTTTTCTATCTTCTTAATACATTTTTACATTTTTCATTTATCAATGATGTGGCAGGACCGGCAGGGATTGCTGTCATTCATAGCGCATTTAACGTAATTGCAACTGTTGTACTTCTTCCGTTTGGTGACGTTCTTGTAAAAATGGCATGTGCGACTATTCGTGATACCAAGGAAGAAAAAGCTATCTCAGAAGAAGATCAGGAGTTTATGATCCTGGAATCCCGTTTTTTGAGCAATCCTGGAATTGCCATTGAACAGAGCAAAACAGCAGCCAAAAAAATGGCAGAGCAGTCTCAAAATGCGCTGAAGCTTTCCTTTGGACTTCTGGATACTTTCCAGGAGGAAAATGCGTTCCGTGTGGAAAAAATCGAGGCAAAGGTTGACCGCTATGAGGATGAGCTTGGAACCTATCTGATTAAATTGAATCAGAAGGAGCTTTCCGTAGAGGACAGTCACAGTCTTTCCATTATGCTCCATTGCATCGGTGACTTTGAACGTATTTCTGATCATGCTTTAAGTATTATGAAGTCAGCCAAAGAGATGTGGGAAAAAAATGCAGTTTTTTCTCCACAGGCAGTGAAGGAGCTTCATGTTATGGAAAAAGCGGTGGTTGATATTGTGGATAAGGCGTATGCAGTATTTGCCAACCAGGACATTCAGCTGGCAGAGGAAATCGAACCTTTAGAGGAAGTGATCGACGAGCTTAGCCGTGAATTAAAAAGACGCCATGTAAACCGCCTTAGAGCAGGAGAATGCACTATTGAGATGGGATTTATTTTGTCTGATGTAACTACAAGTCTTGAGCGAATTGCAGATCATTGCTCTAATATTGGTGTCTGCGTAACACAGGTAAGGGAAGACCTATATGATACACACAGCCATCTGGACACTGTGAAAAATGCTCCGGGAGAGCACTTTCACCATGAGCTTGAGGTGGCAAGAGTAAACTATATGCTTCCGTAAATGTGCGCAGATAATGCGTATGGGAGGAGAGAACTGAAATGATTTTTTGTGTAGAGGACGACAACAACATTCGTGATCTTCTGGTATACACCTTGGAGACCACAGGCTTTCATGCAAAAGGCCTGGCAGATCCTTTGGAGCTGTGGCAGGCTCTTGCACAAGAGGAGCCGGAACTGATCCTTCTGGATATCATGCTGCCGGGAGAGGATGGCTATTCGATTCTGGATAAGCTGAAGAAATCCTCCGGAACCAGAGATATTCCGGTAATTATGGTAACTGCCAAAGAGGCTGAATTTGATAAGGTGCGTGCCCTGGAAGCAGGCGCAGATGATTATATTACCAAGCCCTTTGGAATGATGGAATTTATTGCCAGGGTGAAGGCTGTGCTTCGGCGCAGCAGCCGTCACGGAGATGACAGAGAGCTGCGTTGCGAGGAACTGAGTATTTTCCCGGGACGTCATCAGGTTTACAGTGACGATCAGCCTGTAGAACTAACCAGAAAAGAATTTGAGCTTCTTCTCTACCTTATGGAAAACAGAGGAATTGTTATGACCCGTGACCAGATTCTGTGTCACATATGGGGATATGATTTTGACGGAGAAACAAGAACTGTGGATGTACATGTTCGAACCCTTCGCCAGAAGTTAGGAGATACCGGCAGACTGATTGAAACTGTTCGTGGTGTGGGCTATCGCATGGCGGATAAGGGAGGAAATCAGGGATGAAGCAGAAAATTCTGAATCATACCAGCATAATGATTATTCTTACAGTGCTTTTAACTTTTGTGGCTGCAAGCTTTGTGATGTATGGAAAATTTGATTCAGTTATGAAAACAGGAGTTAGAAATGAAGCCGAATATGTAAAGGTAGGGCTGGAGGAAGCAGGAACAATCTATCTGAATGAAAAAGTGGGACAAGCTACAGATACTCGTATTACGCTTACGGATAAAGACGGAAATGTTCTTTACGATAGTGAGGCTGATGCTTCTTTGCTTCCTAATCACAGCGATCGTCCTGAATTTATTCAGGCAATGGAGAGCGGGCAGGGTGAGATCGTCCGTTATTCAGAAACCCTTGCCCGGCAGACCTTTTATTATGCAGTGAAGCTGTCTGATGGCAGAATCCTGCGTCTGGCAAAAACAACAGACAGTGTTTTTCATACTTTGATGACAAGCTTTACTTTGCTTGGGCTTCTTATGATTCTGATCATCCTGGTAGAATATGTGCTTGCACAGCAGCAGACAAAGAGCCTGATCGAGCCTATTAATAATCTGAATCTGGAGAAACCTCTCGACAATGTGTGTTATGAGGAGCTTCGGCCTCTTCTTGTGAGGGTTGACCAGCAAAATAAGCAGATTGCAAGCCAGCTGGAAGAACTGAAAAAAACAGAAGCTGTGCGCAGGGAATTTTCCGCCAATGTTTCTCATGAACTGAAAACTCCGCTTATGTCTATTTCCGGTTATGCAGAGCTGATGATGAACGGAATGGTCAGACCGGAGAACATTGCTGATTTTTCAGGAAGAATCTATAAGGAGGCCAATCGTCTGGGAAATCTGGTGGCAGATATTATTCAGCTTTCCCGTCTGGATGAACAGCAGGACAGCACAGTTTCCATGGAGAGTGTGGAATTGGATGAGCTTGCCCAGGATGTGGTAAATAATCTTCGCAGTCACGCAGAGAAAAAAGAAATCCTTCTGGATTATCACGGAGAGCCGGCAACTATTCAGGGAGTACGCCATGTTCTTTACGAAATGCTTTACAATATTGCAGATAATGCAGTGCGCTATACCAATCCAGGTGGACACATCCATATTTATGTGGGAAAAAGAGGCGGAAAGCCATTTTACAGGGTAGAGGATGACGGAATAGGAATTCCAAAATCAGAACAAAAACGAATATTTGAACGGTTTTACCGGGTGGATAAAAGCCATTCACGGCAAACCGGAGGAACAGGACTTGGACTGTCCATTGTCAAGCATGGAGCTAATTTACACCATGCGAAGATTACAGTGGATAGTGATCTTGGAAAAGGTACAAAAATGGAGCTGCTATTTTAGGCAGCTCCATTTTGTATGAAATTGAGATTTACAGTTCGCTCATTGCGTCCTCATCTGCCACAATAATGGCATTTGGATGGAACTGAAGAATAGAAGCCGGACACTGTGGAGTAACCGGACCCTTGAGGGCTGCTGCAAGAGCCTTTGCCTTGTTTTTGCCGTTGGCAACCAGAAGGATGCTCTTAGCACGCATAATATTGCCAATTCCCATAGTATAGGCTTTACGCGGAACATCCTCTTCACTTGCAAAGAATCTCTTATTTGCCTGAATGGTTGCATCTGTAAGATCTACACAGTGTGTGCCTGCCTCGAAGTGATCAGCCGGCTCATTAAAACCGATATGACCGTTGGGTCCGATTCCAAGAAGCTGTAAATCAACTGTGCCAATATTCTCAAGCAGAGTATTGTATGCGCTGCAGCATGCATCTGCATCTGGATTGGTTCCATCAGGAACATATGTATTCTTAATATCAATATTCACTCTGCTGAACAGATTCTTGTTCATGAAATAGCGGTAGCTCTGGTCGTTGGAGCCGTCCAGCCCTACATACTCATCCAGGTTAACGGACTTAACATGTGAAAAATCAAGGATTCCATCCTCATACATTGCTGCCAGCTGGTCATAGGTTCCAACCGGTGAAGAACCGGTAGCAAGACCAAGGATGCAGTCTGGTTTGGATAAGATAGTGCCTGCAATAATTGTAGCCGCAGTACGGCTGAGCTCTTCATAATTTTTTACTTTAATAATTTTCATAATGCTTGTTTCTCCTTCTCCATTAATTACTTCCAGTATACCTTATATTTGTGCGAAATGCTATAAATATTTTTGCGATTTTTTTATTGTTTTGGTAAAAATGATTGCAAGTTGGAAAATCATTTCTTATAATGAAAATAAGAGCATAAAATCTGATCCCATATCAGAGGATATGCTTAATTTATGCATAGGAATTATAAGGATGAAGAAAAAACACACATTAAAAAAAGAACTGACCCTTCTTATGATATTGGCATCTGCGTGTACCTTGCTGTCTGCATGTGTAGCTGTTTTCTATGTTTTCTTTTCTTTCTTTTTCCAGAAGACCCAGGAAGATATTGAGTACGTGCTTCGCAACACCAGCCAGCAGTATCAGGCGCATATGCAGTTTATTGAGGACAGTGTGATCACCATACGCCACAATACAGTGCTGGATGATTTTTTTCAGGAGAAAGACTATGATCCAGATGAAATTGAATCTCAGCTTTCCTATAGCATGGAGCTGTTTTCACAGCGGAACATGGTGGACAGGCAGCTGCCCTTTGTGACAAGCATTTATCTGTTTAACAACAGTGATGACTGCATTTATGAACATTATTATGCTACTACCCTGGCTGCTGAGCGGGAGCAGAAAAGCCGGTATGAAAACATGCTGCAGAGTTTGAAAATAACAGAAAGCCAATATATCTGTCTGACTGATGTGGATGAGATAAATATTTTTTTCCGTATCTATGATGACAGCATGCAGGAAAAAGGAGTGGGAATCGTCCAGATTTCCCAGGCGGCTGCAGCGGCTGTATTAAATGCAGTGAATTCCTACAGCAATGGTTCCTGGGCAGTACTTGACAAAACAGATATGCTTCTTGCATCAGGTGGTGATAAGGAAAATATTCTGGCACTTCAGAAAACAGAGATTTCCTGGAGTGGAATCAGGGCACTGGGTAATGCGAGGGTAATTGGTTATGCAGATCAGTGTGGCTTCGGGGTGCGAACAGTTATCGCAGTTGGATATGGAAACATTTTTTCCATTTTGAAACCCACTCTTTTGATCTTTTTGGTAGGACTGATCGTGGTAATTGCCATCACCTTTCTGGTATCCTATGTTACCAGCTATCGTTTTACCAAACCGGTAACAAGAATGATTCAGAGCATTCAGGCATTTGGCAAGCCTAAGCTGGATGTGCGCATGGAGGATTCCTCCATTCAGGAATTTCATGATATGGGGATTGTGTTCAACCAGATGGCAGACAGAATTGAGTATCTGATTACACAGGTATATGAGAAAGAGATTCTGGCGGTCCGCGCCCAGGTAAAGTATCTGCAGTCTCAGATTAATCCTCATTTTCAGTTCAACATTCTGGCCATGCTCAGCCTGAAGGCAAAAATGGCGGGAAACGAGGAGGTTTACGACGGCCTGAATGCATTTTCCAAGCTGATGCAGGGTAAGATCTTCAGGGAAAAAGAGATTAAGATCAAGGTAAAGGAAGAACTGGAAATTGTGCAGTTTTATTTGTATCTGCAGAAAAGCAGATACCAGGACAAGCTTTCCTATGAAGTGATGTTGGAAAATCCGGACATAGAGAACAATCTGATTCCACGCCTTCTTATCGAGCCTCTGGTGGAAAATGCGGTGTCCCATGGTTTGGAACCAAAACGGGAAAAAGGAATGCTGAAGGTTCATCTTTACGAAAGGGAGCTGCTTCATATTTGCGTGGAAGATAACGGAGTGGGTATTGATTTTACCAAAATGGAGGAAAAACAGGAGAAATCAGGAGAGAAGAATAAGATAGAACACACTCATACCGGATGGGAAAACACCAGAAGAATGCTTCAGATCCTGTATGGAGATGACCATGAATTTAAGGTGTGGAGTGAGAAGGGAAAGGGAACCAGAATTGAGATACTGGTTCCTATTGAAAAAGGAGAGAGCTATGTGGAAAGTATTGGCAGCAGATGATGAAAGCTATATCAGGGAAGCCCTGCAGAAGCTGATCAACTGGGAGAAAATGGACTGCAGTCTGGAAAAGGTGGTCAGCGATGGTCAGGAACTTCTGGACGGGATTACCGGAAGCATGCCGGATATTGTGATCACTGATATCCAGATGCCAGGCGTAGACGGGCTTCAGGTATGTAAATATATATATGAAACAAGTCCGGAAACCCAGGTGATCATTCTTACTGCATATTCGGATTTTGAATATGCAAAGGAAGCCATCAAGTACAGTGCCTGCGGTTATGTACTGAAAATTTCCATTATTGATGAGCTTCCGGAAGCTGTGGAAAAAGCAATCGGGAACCTATCCAGGCTGAAAAAAGAATTTGAAACAACCGAAGCCAGAAGAACCGAGGAACCGGAATCCCTGCTTTCCCAGGTGGAACAGTATGTGGAAGGAAATTACCGTAATAAGATTACGCTGGATGACATTGCAGATACCCTGCATGTGAACCGAAGCTATTTAAGCCGTTTTTACAAAAACAAAACAGGAGTAAATCTGTTTGATGCTATTTTGAATAAACGTATTGAGGCTGCGAAGGATTATTTGCGGAATACCGATATGAAGACCTATGAAATTTCAGAGGCTGTGGGAGTGGAGGATGCAGGATATTTTTCCAAGATGTTCAAAAAGATCACAGGAGTATCTCCAAAAGAATTCAGGAAAAGAGAAAAAAATGAAGAGACGAAGTAGAAACAGCCTGTCTGGCCTTATATTGCTGCTGGCACTGTCTCTTTGCGGATGCGGAGAAAGGGAAAAAGAGCCTGTGACTATTACAGTGATCCATGCCTGGGGCGGAACCGGGGCAGACCATGTTGCAATGCGTGATATTTACGATGGCTTCCAGAAGGAAAATCCGGATATTGAAGTCCAAATGATATCCATGCCTGCACGGGAGGAGATGCTGCGCAAAGTGGAAGATATGATCATGGTGGGAAACATGCCGGATGTGATCACCTTCAGCGGAATGGGACAGAACACGACCTACGATTTTATTGTGAAAAACAATATGGCACTGGATATTATGCCTTACCTGAAAGAAGATAAGGAGTTTGCGGCGAATATTTCCAGAACTAATTTGAATTACTGGACGACAGATAACGGACAGCTGTTCACCGTAGCAGATGTTTTATCCTTGAGTGGTGGGTATTGGTACAATAAGGATATTTTAGATGCGGCAGGGGTGAAAAGCCTTCCGAAATCCTGGGATGCATTTCGTGGCATGTGCTACAAAATACTAAAATGGGCCAACGAGCAGGAGAATGAGGTAAAGCCGCTTCAGACCTCGCCGGAGGGATATCTTTATTTTATGGATCAGATGCTGCTGGAAAAGCTGGAAGATGAGGAAAACCAGATTTCATGGAAGAACCAGGTTCGGGAGGTGCTTAAGCAGCTTCAGGGAATCTATGCTTATTCTGCTTCAGAAAATGCAGAATACAGCTATTTGGATGAGACTAGACTGTTTAACGAAGGAAAGCTGGCAGTGTATGTAAATGGTGTCTGGGGCGCTTCCATGATTTCTGAAAATATCAATGCCAGATATGCCCTGCTTCCCACCTTTTCCCAGGATGCGGTTTCCTGCGAATCAGCATGCCTTGGCTATGTGTTGGGAAATAGCCAAAATGAGCAGAAGGAGAATGCCGCTGTCGATTTTCTGAAATATATGCTCAGCGAAAAGGTACAAAAAAGAATCCTGGAGGAAACAGAGCAGATTCCGGCAAATGAACACGTGGTGCTGGATGCCTACAAGGAGGCAATGCCCCGTCTGTACCAGGCTGCTTCTTTGGTGCTTGGAGCTGACAGGAAAATTGAAGTTCCGGATAACCTGTGGCCGGCAGATCAGAAGACCTATTTTACAGGCAATATTTTCCGCGTATTGACAGGTGCAATGACGCCGGAGGATTTTCAGAAACGTCTTGGAAAAATGCGAACTACAGAAAATAACAGTCAGAAATAAATACTGTCAAACAAAAAAATAAGATGGAGATCAGCAGAAGTGGGAAAGAAAAAGCTGAACTTCATCTTATTTTTGTGCAAAAAGTGTAAAATATTGAGTAATAGTAAATATATTCCTGGTTTTTATTGTGAAAATGTCAATAATTACCTGTAAAATGCAAATTGGATTCATTCAAAAATACCAAAAACAACGATACAATAAGGATAGTAAAAGCAAAGACATATAAAGCTATGAAGGAGGAATTTTCAATGAAGAAAAAAATGGTAAGTGTTTTACTGGCAGCAGCAATGGGGACTACTGGATTGGTTGGATTTGGAAGCACAGCTTATGCTGCTGATGATGTTCTGGAATTTTACCATGGCTATTATCAGGATGAGAGTGAGTGGGCAGCAGCGCAGGTAATGCGTGATATTTATGACGGGTTTGCAGAAGCCCATGCAGACGGACCGGTTACTTTCAAACCAATCGCAGTGGAGAACAGAGATGATATTGTAAGCGCACAGGTTGCTGGCGGTTCCTTCCCGGATCTGGTAGATGTTGGAGGTGGCGGAGTTCCCCAGGCAGCACTTTCCCAGGAGCTTGTATATGACCTGAAGCCATACATTGATGAGAACGGTCTTCAGGATGCTGTTGGACTGAACTACACACAGCATGATATTGACGGACATATCTATGCAGTGCACGATCAGATTGAAAGCCGCGGACTGTGGTACAACTCTGACATTTTTGAAAAAGCCGGAATCACAGAGGATGCTTTTGCCAACTGGGATTCCTTTGCAGCAGCTATGGAGAAAATCCGTGCTCTGGATGAGGATGTTTACGGATACATTGCAGGACAGGGTTCCAGCTATATTGTAAATACGGTTATGGCATCTACTGACGAAGGAAAAGCAATGCTGGAATCTGAACTTACAGAAGATACCATCAATTCTGATGAGTTCGCAAATGCATTTAAGACTGCAGCAAAGCTGGATCAGGACAACGGATCTGAGCACACAACGGATGACAACGGAAACCTTATGGCTGAGTTTAATACAAATGGCAAAGCTGGTGTTCTGTTCAATGGCGTATGGAATGCAAGCGGAATCGACGCATCCCTTAGTGATGTGATCGAGCCGGCTCTTTTCCCGGGAAACATCGCAATCGCTTCCGCAGGCGGCGGACTTGCTGTTGCAAACAACATGAGCGAGGAAAAAACAGAGCTTGCACTTGAGTTTATTAAATACATGACAAGCGAAGAGGTTCAGGAGAAAATCTTTACAGGCGTACAGGCGAATCCATGTAATACAACAATCGATTTAAATGCATTGGCCGAAAACAGTGATGATGCAGCAACCAAGAAGCTTGCACTGGCTTGCTCTGAGGTAAACGGAGCTGAAAATGTAGTAATCGATATGAACTACACATGGGGCTCTGACGTTGACAAGGCAATTATCAATGCACTGATGGAGTGTGCAGTATCTGGAACTGATATTGATGCAAGATTCGCAGCGCTTCAGACAGAACTGATTGCACTGATCGCCTGAATAACAGAAATTTAGAAATATGCTGTGATGAACATAAACTATGAAGGAAAGGGAGGGGAGCAATCCCTTCCCTTTTTGAAAGGTAACTGCAAACGGTTACTCTGGAGGTATTAATTTGGAAAATTTGAAAGCTGTGAACAAAAGAAAGAATAAGCTGGGAATGCGTAGAAAAGGCTTTATCATTGCTTTTCTTGCACCTACTCTTATTGCATTTTGCGTATTTTATCTGTATCCCATTATCACCGTGTTTGTCACTTCTTTTTGCAAATGGGATTACACTAACATTACCAGTCCGGAATTTTTCGGCTGGAGCAATCTCTGGGATAATTATGATTATATTTTTAACAAGTATCCGTTTTTCTGGGAAGCCCTTCGTAATTCCACAACATGGGCAATTTTGGGTGCGGTGGTTCAGATTCCTATAGCAACTCTGATTGCTCTGGCACTGTCCAGAAAAGTAAAAGGCATCAAATTTGTACGAAATGTTTATATTATTCCAAATATGATTTCAACTGCCGCAATGGGCATTGTATTTTTACAGCTGTATAATCCGTCCTATGGAATCATCAATCCAATTATTCGTCTTTTTCATAAGGACTTTACTGATAATATTCTGCTTCTGAAGGGATCTGCTTTTGTGGCAATGACCTGTGCCTACATTTTTTTTACTGGGACCACCACCCTGATGATTCTGGGAAATATTATGGCAGTACCGGAAGAGGTAAGGGAAGCAGCCATGTTGGATGGAGCCAGTGGTCTGAAGCAGGACTGGCATATCACCATTCCTATGATAAAAGGAACCTTAAAAACCGTATCTGTACTTGCTGCCACTTCCGGCTTCCTCCTTTACAACGAGGTTTATTTCCTGACAAAAGGTGCTGCCGGAACCTACAGTATCAGCTACATTATCCGTGAACTGGCAATCACCAGTCCAAGAACCCAGTTTGGTCGTGCAAATGCAGTTGCCATGATTCAGATTTTGGCTGGAATGGTGATCATTCTGGTAATTAATTTTGTATACAGTGTTTCTTTCAAAAAAGAGAAAAAGTAAGAAAAGAGGAAGAATATGAAAAAAACGAAATCTGGAAGGGGCATAAACAGTATGCCGGCAGGAACCAGAATTGTCACTTATATTTGTCTTGTGTGGGCACTTGTCGTGTCACTGGTTCCACTTGGATGGCTGGTACTCTCCAGTTTGAAAAAGGACCCTATGGCGCGGCCAGGATTTCAGCTTCCGGAGACCATCTGCCTGGATGGATATATTTCTACCTTTAGGGATCTGCATGTGCTGAGGTACTTCGGAAACAGTTTATTCGTAGCAGGTGTATCTGTTATGATCAGTGTTGTGATGATCTCCATGTCTGCCTATGTAGTTGCAAGAATGGAATTCAAGGGAAAAGCTTTGGTAAATATTTTATTATATTCTACCATGTTTATTCCTGCTACAGCTCTTACCTATCCGGTTTACAACCTGGTAAACCGCCTGCATCTGTATGATACAAGATCCGCCCTGATTTTAATCTACTCCTGCAGCGGAATTGCAGTCAGCTTTTTTGTAATCAAGAACTATTATGACAACATTCCAAGAGAGCTTGAGGAGGCTGCCAGAATCGACGGATGCGGCTATGTACAGACCTGGGTGAAAGTAATTTTCCCAATTGCACGTCCTGGTATTATGACAGCTGCAGTGCTTGCGTTTTTGAACAACTGGAACGAATATTACTGGGCTTCTCTTGTACTGATCACCAGGGAAAAGCTGACCGTGCCTGCACTTTTGTCCACCTTTACAACTGCCTTTAATACTAATTACAACGGACTTTTTTCTGCTATGGTAATTATCATTTTGCCTCCTGTGCTTCTGTACTGTATTTTCAGCAGATTCTTTATTGAGGCACTGTCCGGCGGAGCAGTAAAGGGATGATTTTCCAAACACGCTTGAAGACTTAGAAAACAATAGGAGAAAATAATATGAACGAAGAAATAAGACAGCGTACAAAATGGTTTATGGATGCCAGATTCGGCATGTTTATTCACTGGGGACTTTACTCCATTCCTGCTTGCGGCGAGTGGATGATGTCAGAAAAAGAAATGACAACAGAAGAATATCACAAGTATTTTGAACAGTTTGATCCTGTAGATTATGACCCGAAAAAGTGGGTTCGCCTGGCGAAAAAAGCGGGAATGAAATATGCAGTTCTTACTGCAAAGCATCACGATGGCTTCTGCCTGTTTGATTCCAAGCTGACCGATTACAAAGCAACAAATACAAAAGCCGGACGCGATCTGGTAAGAGAATTTGTAGATGCCTGCCATGAGGAAGGGCTGAAGACCGGACTATATTTTTCCATTATTGACTGGCATCATCCGGACTTTCCCAAATATGGGGACAGGCAGCATCCAATGCGGAACAATCTGGCATACAAGGATGAAAAAATTGATTTTGACCGGTATTTGGAATACATGCATGGACAGGTAAAAGAGCTTGTGACCAATTACGGCAAGCTGGATCTTCTGTGGTTTGACTTTTCTTATGATGATATGACTGGGGAAAAATGGAAGGCAACTGAGCTGATTAAAATGGTGCGCACCTACCAGCCGGATGTAATTATAGACAACCGCCTGGAAGGGGCAGGAGACAATCACGGCAGCATCACCACAGATGAACCTCTGATCTATAGCGGCGATTTCGCAAGCCCGGAGCAGATCATTCCGCCAAAGGGTGTGTGTGATGAACATGGAAATCCCATTCCATGGGAACTGTGTGCCACCATGAACAACCACTGGGGATATTGCAATTTCGACTATCAGTACAAAACGCCTCAGATGCTTGTGCGAAAACTGGTGGAGTGCGTCAGCAAGGGCGGCAACATGATCCTGAACGTGGGCCCGGATGGTCGGGGAAACATTCCGACTAAGAGTGAGGAAATTCTCACAGAGATGGGAAAATGGATGGACAAAAATAAAGAGAGTATTTACGGTTGCGGTATTTCACAGCTGGAAAAACCGGATTGGGGAAGGTATACCCAGAATGGCGATGTGATTTATGCTCATGTTTATGAAACTCCTCTTGGTGCATTGCCTTTATATGGAATCGGACCGGATAAGCTGGAATCCGTTACCTATCTTGCAGATGGAAGCGAGGTAAACAGAGGAGAGGCCTGGAATACCGTACTGTATCCGGATGTGGCATTTTTATCCTTTGGGGAGAATCCGGTATTTACCTATCCACTGCCCGATGAGAAAGACACAGTTTTAAAAATCCGTTTGAGACAGGGGTGAGCAGAATATGAAAAAAGTTACAGCAATTTTGATCGGAGCGGGTCTTAGGGGCGGCTATGTGTATTCCCAGTACGCTTTGGATCATCCGGACGAATTTCAGGTTGTGGCAGTTGCAGAGCCGGATAAAGAACGCAGGGAGATTTTTGCTGCGAAGCATCACATTCCGGAAGAATTATGCTTCAAAAGCTATGAGGAGCTTCTGGCAAAAGAAAAAATGGCGGACTGCGCTATGGTTTGCACCCAGGATCAGATGCACTATGAGCCGGTTGTGATGGCTATGGAAAAGGGCTATCATGTACTTTGCGAAAAGCCTATGTCACCAGATAAAGAAGAAATTATTAAAATGGGAGAGATGGCAAAAAAATACAACCGGATTCTGTCTGTGTGTCATGTGCTTCGATATTCCCCGTTCTTTTCCAAATTAAAAGAACTGCTGGAAGAGGGCAGAATCGGTAGACTGATAACCATTCAGCACATGGAGGAAGTGGGGTACTGGCATCATGCTCACAGCTTTGTTCGCGGAAACTGGAGGAATTCAGAAGCTTCAAGTCCTATGATCCTGCAAAAATGCTGTCATGATATGGATATTATGCTGTGGCTCACAGGAAGCAAATGTGAAAGTATTAGCTCCTTTGGAGAACTGTCCTATTTTAAAGAGGAAAACAGACCAAAAGATGCTCCGGCTTATTGCATGGATGGCTGCAGTCACAGGGATGAATGCGCCTTTTATGCTCCAAGATTTTATCTGGAACATCCAAAAGCAGTGGATGACGGACTTGTGTATGCAGTGACGGACACAGCAGATTCAGAACATGTTCTGGAGGCACTGAAAAAAGGCCCCTACGGCAGATGCGTATTTTGCTGCGACAATACGGTTGTGGATCATCAAAGTGTAGACATCCGGTTTGAAAATCAGGTAACCGCTTCCTTTCTTATGACAGCATTTACCAATGAATGTGCCAGAAGAATCCGCCTTATGGGAACTAAAGGCGAAATCAAAGGTGATATGGATGCAGGCAAAATTGAGGTTATCGATTTTGTAAGCAATACCCATGAGACCATACAGCTTCATACTCTGGCAAAGGGACACAACGGAAGCGATGTGAGTATGATGCGGGACTTTGTGCGAATGATCGGGGAAGGTAAAAAAGGAAAAACAGATGCCGCGGTTTCTGTAGAAAGCCATCTGATGGCTCTGGCAGCAGAGGAAGCAAGAATAAGTGGACAGGTTATAGATTTTGAGGAGTTTTGTAAGTGGAATTAAATGAATTTTTGAATAGAATTCATATGGTACAGCCAGCTGTGGAATTGTTAAAACAGCTGGCTGCTTCCAAAAGAATAAAAGAAGAACAGTATTTGCAGGATAAAATGCTTTATAAAAGAAACAGGCAGCAGTTTTATGAGAAGGTAAAGCAGCATAAGGACTATCGGCTGCGGTTTTTGTATGATTTCTGCCGCATGGGAGTAGAAGCCTATGAGGATTACCAGTCACAGGGAATTGGGGATGAAATATTTGACGCTACCTTTTATGATCTTACCCTATGGTGTGAAAACTGCTTCCGGGAATATGGTGAGTATGGCATCAACGAATACGACTGGTTTTTCCGTCATTTTGACCTGCAGATTTTCCGGCTGGGAAGGCTGGAATTTGAAAAAATGGAATCTCCATGGGAGATCCACGCTGCGGGCTGGGAAATAAGAAAAGGCCACCCGGTGATCAGTGTCCACATTCCGCAGGGGGAAAAGCTGACACCCCAGGCAGTAGCCCATTCCCTGGAAAAAGGAAAAAGCTTCTGGGGAGATGAGCTGCCTTACCTGTGTCATTCCTGGCTTTTATATCCGGGGCTGAAAGAAGTACTTTCACAGACAAGCAATATCCTGCAGTTTCAGAATTATTTTCAGATTGTGGACATTGATTTTGCAGAGAAAGAAGCAGAGTGGCGAATTTTCGGAAAGGTGGAAGAAAATCCGGAAAAATATCCAGAAAACACCACCCTGCAAAAAAGGGCAAAACAGTATCTTCTGTCCGGGAAAAAACTTGGAAACGGGCTGGGAGTTCTGCAGGAACTTTGAGGTTAAAATTGACAAGAATGGGATAGTCTGTTACGATAATCAGAGTAACAAAATTGAAATTTTATTGCGCGAAAGCAGGGAGGTAGCAGTAATATGAAAAAGCCAGCATTAGTAGTAATGGCAGCAGGTATGGGAAGCAGATACGGCGGTCTCAAACAGATCGACCCGGTAGATAAAGAGGGAGATATTATTATCGATTTTTCTATCTATGATGCGCTCCAGGCAGGATTTGAAAAAATTGTATTTATCATAAAGAAAGAAAACGAGGCAGATTTCCGTGCAGCCATCGGCGACCGCATGAGCAAGCATGCAGAGGTAGTCTTTGTATTCCAGGATCTGCACAATCTTCCGGAAGGCTATCAGGTTCCGGAAGGACGTGTGAAACCATGGGGCACAGGTCATGCGATCATGAGCTGTATCGATGTGATCGACGGACCATTTGCAGTTATCAATGCAGACGATTATTATGGACGTCATGCATTTCAGATGGCTTATGATTTCCTTACCAAGAACCAGGATCAGGATGGTGTTTACCAGTATATGATGGTTGGCTACAAGCTGGAGAACACCCTTACCGACAACGGCCATGTGGCACGAGGCGTATGTGTGACAGACGAGGACGGATACCTGAAGGATATCAATGAGCGTACCCACATTGAGAAAAAGGACGGCGGCGCAGCCTACACAGAGGATGACGGTGCTACCTGGACCGCACTTCCTATGGATGCTACCGTATCCATGAACATGTGGGGATTTTCCGCAAGCATTCTGAAGGAGCTGAAGGACAGATTCCCGTTATTCCTTGAGAAGAACATAGAGAAGAACCCGCTGAAGTGCGAGTATTTCCTTCCATTTGTAGTAGATGAGCTTCTTGGTGAGAAGAAAGCCACTGTTAAGGTGCTGAAATCCATGGACAAATGGTATGGCGTTACCTATAAAGAGGACAAGCCGGTTGTAATGGCTGCTGTCCAGAAGATGAAGGATGAAGGCGTTTATCCTCAGAAGCTGTGGGAGGACTGATCCGTGGAAAGAGCAAAAGAGGCAAGCCGTCAGGAACTGCTGGAAGTAATTTCAGGCTTTGATTTTGGCGGAGAACTGGAAGAGGTTGGTATTTTTGGAAACGGTCATATTAACGAGACTTACTGTGCGGTATTTTCCACAGATACCGGAAAGAAAAAATTTATTCTGCAGAAAATGAATCACCAGATTTTCAAGGATCCCGTTGGCCTTATGGAAAATATCAGCGGAGTCACCTCCTGGCTGAAGAAGAAAATCCAGGAGAACGGCGGGGATGTGGAGCGTGAGACTTTGAATATTGTCAATGACCGCGAGGGTTCCCCTTATCTGGTAGATAAAGAAGGAGAATACTGGAGAGCCTACCTGTTTATTGAAGGAGCGACCTGCTTTGACCAGGTGGAAAATGATGAGGATTTCTACCAGAGTGCCCTTGCATTTGGTAATTTCCAGAGACTTCTTTCTGATTATCCGGCAGAAACTCTTCATGAGACCATTCCGGATTTTCACAATACAGTGAAGCGTTTCGGCGATTTCAAAAAGGCTGTGGCAGAGGATGCGTGCGGCCGCGCAGCTGATGTCCAGAAGGAGATTCAGTTTGTCCTGGAAAGAGAGCAGCTGGCACATACCCTTGTGGACCTTCAGAAAGCAGGAAAGCTGCCGCTTCGCGTAACTCACAATGACACCAAGCTGAACAATATTATGATCGATGATGTCACCCACAAGGGAATCTGCGTCATTGACCTTGATACGGTAATGCCGGGACTTTCCCTGAATGATTTCGGAGATTCCATCCGCTTCGGAGCCAGCACGGCAGCAGAGGACGAACAGGACATTTCCAAAGTATCCTGTGACCTTCACCTGTTTGAAGTGTATGTAAAGGGATTCCTGGAAGGCTGCGGCGGTGCACTTACAGATCTGGAAGTGGAAATGCTTCCTATGGGCGCCATTCTTATGACCTTTGAATGTGGAATGCGCTTCCTTGCAGATCACCTTGAGGGAGACCATTATTTCCGTATCCACAGGGAAAATCACAATCTGGATCGTGCCAGAACCCAGTTTAAGCTTGTTTGGGATATGGAACAGAAATTATCTGAGATGAAAGCTATTGTACAAAAATATAAATAGTGGTATCCTAAAACTTGCAGAGAATAAGTTGTCTTTGCGGATACCATAAGGAAACCAAAAGTTGGTTGCATAAGGAGGAAATTATCATGGCAATTTTAGTAACAGGCGGTGCAGGATATATTGGAAGCCACACAGTTGTAGAACTTCAGAACTCCGGTTACGATGTAGTAGTTCTGGACAATCTGTCCAATTCCAGCGAGAAGGCACTTGATAGAGTTTCCAAAATTACAGGCAAGCCAGTGAAATTCTATAAAGCTGATATCCTGGACAGAGAAGCCCTCGACCAGATTTTTGACAAAGAAGACATTGACTCCTGTATTCATTTCGCCGGACTGAAGGCAGTTGGAGAGTCTGTAGTGAAACCATGGGAATATTATGAGAATAATATTGCAGGAACCCTGACTCTTGTAGATGTAATGAGAAAACACGGCGTTAAGAATATTATTTTCTCTTCCTCTGCAACTGTATATGGTGATCCGGCTCAGATCCCGATCACAGAAGAGTGCCCGAAGGGACAGTGCACCAACCCATACGGCTGGACCAAATCCATGCTGGAGCAGGTGCTGACTGACATTCAGAAGGCTGATCCTGAGTGGAATGTAATGCTTCTTCGTTACTTCAATCCAATTGGAGCACACAAGAGCGGAACCATCGGAGAGAACCCAAATGGTATCCCGAACAACCTTATGCCATACATCACACAGGTTGCTGTTGGCAAGCTGAAAGAGCTTGGCGTATTCGGAAACGACTACGACACTCCGGACGGAACTGGTGTGAGAGATTATATCCATGTTGTAGACCTTGCAAAGGGTCATGTAAAAGCATTGAAGAAAATCGAGGAGAATCCGGGACTTGCAATTTACAACCTTGGTACAGGAAAGGGCTACAGCGTTCTTGACATTGTGAAGAACTTTGAAGCAGCAACAGGCGTGAAGATTCCATATGTGATCAAACCACGTCGTGCCGGTGATATTGCAACCTGCTACTGCGATGCTTCCAAGGCAGCCAGAGAGCTTGGCTGGACTGCAGAAAATGGCATCCGTGAAATGTGCGAGGATTCCTGGAGATGGCAGAGCAATAACCCGAATGGTTATGATGACTAATATGGTTCGCAATTTGATTTTTGATGTTGGAAATGTTCTGATCGGGTATCGTTGGTTTGAGATGCTCACAGAAGATTTTGGGCTGTCTTCGGAGGAGGCAAACAGAATCGGAAACGAAATGTTTGAGAATGATCTGTGGGGACTTGGTCTGGACGGTGGCCGGATTACTCTGGATGAGGCGATTCTGGAATACGGTAAATTGTATCCGCAGGATATTCGGGTAATGGAATGGTTTCTCAGAAATGGAGAAAGGATGGCTGTGAAGCGTCCTGAAATCTGGGAAAAGGTTATCGGACTAAAGAAAAAAGGCTATAACATCTACATATTGTCCAATTATTCAAAAGAATTATTCGAGATGCATACGAAGGATGCTTCTTTTTTGAAGGTTCTTGACGGTGGAATCGTTTCCTACCAGGTGAAGGAGATCAAACCTGGCAGAAGAATCTACGAGCTGCTTCTGGAGAAATATGATCTGAAAGCAGAGGAGTGCCTGTTCTTCGATGACCGCGCAGACAATGTGGAAGCGGCAAGGAATATGGGAATTGAGGCAATCCAGGTCACATCAAGAGAGATGCTGAACGAAATCCTCGACAAAATGCTATCCGAGTAAATAAAAAGGCTGTCCCTCCGGGGGCAGCTTTTTCTAACAAAAAATGCCCAGGCTTTTTCTAACCAGCCGTGAGCAAAAAAAAGGTATAGAAAAATGCCCAGGCTTTTTCTAACCAGCCGTGAGCAAAAAAAAAGGTATAGAAAAATGCCCAGAGCCGGAATCGAACCAGCGACACGAGGATTTTCAGTCCTCTGCTCTACCAACTGAGCTATCTGGGCATTTGCAAGTTCTTTGAACTTATAGACGTTATCATACCACAGAAATGTTTCGCATGCAACAGAATTTTTGCAAAAATCTGTAAAATCTGTCAATTTCAAGAATGCAAAGCGTCCAAAAGAGATAGCCGTTGTAAAATCCATGCCTTGCTTTTCATATATAGTAATGTTAGAATGACAGTAACCTGTAGAAGCAGTATTGCTGACTCACAGTGAGCAGCAACAGAGAAATCCCTACAGGCAATCTGATAAAAAGCAGGTGAGAATGTGGAAAAAATAGTGATCATCGGCGCCGGACCGGCTGGAATTTCAGCAGCCTTGTATGCTGCGCGGGCCAACATGGATCCCCTTGTGATCAACAATGGAATCGGCGCTTTGGAAAAAGCGGAGAAAATAGAGAATTACTACGGCATGGATCATCCTGTGTCCGGCAAAGAGCTTTTTGAGATTGGATTAGCCCAGGCGAAGGCTCTTGGCGTGCGGATTCTGGATGCCCAGGTTCTTGGCATTGGCGGATTTGATACCTTCCAGGTAAAGACTACTGCCGGAGATTTCGAGACTATCAGCGTGATCCTTGCCACAGGAAGCAAACGAAAAGCTCCTTCCATTCCTGGAATTAAGGAGTTCGAGGGAAGAGGAGTCAGCTACTGTGCGGTGTGCGACGCATTCTTTTACAGAGGCAAAGACGTTGCCGTGGTTGGAAACAGTGACTTTGCGCTTCATGAGGCAGAAGAACTGGCCCCAATGGCAGGTTCTGTTACCATCTATACCGATGGCAAAGAACCGGAATTTTCCAGAGAGCCGTCTTTTGCAGTGAATACCATGAAGATTCAGTGCGTGGAAGGTGATGACAAGGTATCCGGGCTGCGTGTGATTTCTGGAAAGAAAGAAGAGGCAGAAGTCAGCACACAGGAGTGCAAAGATTCCACGAAGCAGGAAACCTTCGCCCCCGCTGACGGCATTTTCGTGGCTATGGGAACTGCAGGAAGCGCGGAGATGGCAAGGCAGATGGGCGCATCCCTTACCGAGAAAGGAAACATAAAAGTAAACGATAAGATGGAGAGCTCCATCCCCGGTCTTTTCGCGGCAGGCGACTGTACCGGAGGACTTCTCCAGGTGGCGAAAGCCGTCTATGACGGCGCCCAGGCAGGCATCAGCGCCAATCAGTATGTGCGCAGCAAATCAACAGTTACAAAATAATATCAGATAGAAAGGATGAATCAATTATGGCAAAAGTAATCACAACACAGAATTTTGAAGAAGAAGTACTGAAATCTGAGAAACCGTTCCTTCTGGACTTCTGGGCAACCTGGTGCGGACCATGCATGCGTCAGGGCCCAATCGTGGAAGAACTGGGAGAAGAAGGCTATGCAGTAGGCAAGGTTGACGTAGACCAGAACATGGAGCTTGCACAGCAGTTCCGTGTTATGAGCATTCCCACTCTGATCGTATTCAAGAACGGCGAGGAAGCACACCGTCTGGTTGGCCTTACAGAAAAAGAAGACCTGAAAAAGCTGCTTGACGAGTAATCTAAAATGAAGATATTACTTGCAGCATGCAACGCAAAATATATACACTCCAATCTGGCTGTCTTTAATCTGAAAGCCTATGCAAAGGAATATGACAGCCAGGTTGTGCTTCGGGAATACACCATTAACCAGCTAAAAGATGACATCTTGAAAGACATCTACCGCTGTCATCCGGATGTGGTATGTGTCTCCTGCTACATCTGGAACATTACCTTTGTGCGGGAACTGATGCAGGATCTTCGCAAGATCCTGCCGGATGTTCCGTTCTGGGCAGGCGGCCCGGAGGTTTCTTACGATGCAGAAACCTTTCTTGGGAAAAATCCTGCCTTTAATGGCGTTATGGTAGGAGAAGGGGAGGAAACCTTCCTGGAGCTTGTGAAGCATTATGTGGACGGAAGTGTCATCCTGGAAGAAACCAGAGGACTTGTATATCGAAAAGCGGACGGAGCTCTTCAGAACAACGGATGGCGTCAGCTTATGGATCTGAGCAAGGTTCCCTTTGCATATGAGAACCTGGAGGATTTTGAGAACCGCATCATCTATTATGAAAGCAGTAGGGGCTGTCCTTTTTCCTGCAGCTACTGTCTGTCTTCCATCGACAAGAAATTAAGATTCCGAGATATTAACCTGGTCAAAAAGGAACTGCAGTTTTTCCTGGATCACAAGGTGCCTCAGGTAAAATTTGTGGACAGAACCTTTAACTGCAAGCATGACCATGCGATGGCCATCTGGCAGTACATAAAGGATCACGACAATGGAATCACCAACTTCCATTTTGAGATTTCCGCAGACCTGATCAGGGAGAATGAACTGGAGCTGATGAGCACTATGCGCCCGGGACTGATCCAGCTGGAGATTGGAGTACAGTCCACAAATCCGGACACTATCCGTGCCATTCACCGTACCATGGATTTCCCAAGGCTGGCAGAAATCGTAAACCGCATTCATAGTTTTCAGAATATTCACCAGCACCTGGATCTGATCGCAGGTCTTCCCTACGAGGACTATGAAAGCTTTCACAGATCCTTCAACGACGTGTACGCACTGAAGCCCCAGCAGCTTCAGCTTGGATTTTTGAAGGTGCTGAAAGGCTCTCATATGAAAGAGATGGTGGAAGAGTACCAGATCGTGTACAAAGAACAGGAGCCTTATGAGGTACTGGGAACCAAATGGCTGCCTTACGAGGACATCCTGCGCCTGAAAATGGTGGAAAGTATGGTAGAAGTGTACTATAACAGCGGACAGTTTCAGAATACTATTGCCTGTATAGAGCCGCTTTTTGAGGATGCGTTTACCCTGTACGAGAAACTGGGACAGTACTATGAGAAAAAAGGCTATTCTGAAATTTCCCATTCCAGAATGAGACGCTATGAGATTTTGCTGGAGTTTGTCAGGGAAGAGACTGGCGGTTCTAAGGACGCCATTACCTGGGAAAAGGTGGCAGATTCCATGATTTACGATCTGTATCTTCGGGAAAAGCTCAAAAGCCATCCGTCCTTTGAAAAGGACCAGAAGCCTTACGAGAAAGCCATCTGGGAATACAGGCGCAGGGAGGAGATTCCGAAGACTGCCCAGATTGAGGTATTCCGTGACGGCAGAGTATTATTATTTGATTATGAAAACCGGGATCCGCTGCTGAACAATGCCGCAGTGCGTGAGATCCAGCTATAAAGAGAGGTTAGAAATATGGGAATGTTTGATCCGAAAAAAAGAAAGCTTGTGACAGCCATCATTGCAGTGATTCTTGTTCTGGCAATGGTAGTGCCTACGGTCATTTCTCTTCTTCTGTAAGGATGTGGGAAGATGAGACTTGGAAAAGCAGCTATGGAGGCGCTGCAGGCAGAAATCTGCGGGCAGCTTTCGCCGGGAAATGAGCTGGTTGTGGCAGGAGCCGTAGCCCTTAAGGGAACTGCCCTGATTGCAAAAGAAAAGCATGAGATTCTCAGGGAACATTTTTCCCAGGGATTTCTGTATGATTCTGAGAACATGCAGGAGAGTTACGGTGTAGGAGAAAATCCAGAGGAAAGCGCAGCCTGGGAAACAGCTAAGAAAGCTGGGGCCACTGCTTTATATGCTATGGGAGAGGGCGGATTTCTAAGTGCCCTCTGGAAAATGGCGGAAGCTTCCCAGGTGGGATTGGAAATGGATTTTACCAAAGTGCCCATCCGGCAGGAAACCATTGAGATTTGTGAGATTTTTGATGTAAATCCATATAAACTGCAGTCAGAGGGAACTATTTTGATTGGCGTTCCGGCAGGAGAGGCGCTGGTTTTGGAGCTTCGCCGCATGGGCCTTATGGCTGCCGTAATTGGCCAGACCAACAGTGGGAATGACAGAATGCTGTATTATAACGGAAACGGCAGATATCTGGAAAGACCTGCGAAAGATGAGATTTATAAAGTACTGCAGAAACAGGAGATAATAATAGAATAAAATGGGAACCTTAAACATTGTACTTCATGAGCCGGAGATTCCGGCAAATACAGGAAATATCGGACGTACCTGTGTGGCAACAGGAACACGTCTTCATCTGATCGAGCCCCTGGGCTTTTCTCTAAGTGAGAAAGCACTGAAGCGTGCCGGAATGGATTACTGGAAGGATCTGGACGTAACCAGATATGTGGATTACGAGGACTTTCTGGCAAAGAATCCAGGAGCGAAGATTTACTATGCCACTACCAAAGCTCCTCAGACCTACGCGGATGTACAGTATGAGGACGATTGCTTCATCATGTTTGGCAAAGAGAGCGCCGGAATTCCGGAAGAGATTTTAAGAGACAATCAGGAAACCTGTGTCAGAATCCCCATGTTCGGCGAGACCAGGTCCCTGAATTTAAGCAACTCCGTAGCCATCATTCTCTACGAAGCCTTCCGCCAGCATGATTTCGCCCATCTGAAGCTGGAAGGACATTTACGGAAATACGACTGGAAGTAAAAAATAAGCAGTTGTATGGCAGAGAAAATTGGAAATAATAAACAGGGGATGGCAGATTCTGCCATCCCCAAATTTCTCACTTCGCTTTTTCCAGGGTAAAGATAAACTCTGTTCCAACCCCTTCTGTACTGATTACATTAATATTCTGATTATGTGCCCGGATGATTTCCTTTACAATGGAAAGTCCAAGTCCGGTTCCTTTTCTATCCTTTCCACGGGAAGTATCTGTCTTATAAAAACGATCCCACACTTTGGAAAGACTTTCTTTTGGAATTCCCACTCCGTGATCCTTCACAGACACGAACACCTTTCCATTCTTCACAGTTGTCTCAATGTTGATGGAAGAATTGTCATTGCTGAACTTAATAGCATTGTCCAGTAAGTTGTACAGTACCTGCTGGATTTGTTCCATATCCGCTTCCACAAACAGTTCCTTGCCGGACAGCAAAAGCTCCAGATCAATATTTTTCCGGGAGCAGGTTCCCTCGAAGGTATTGGCTGTATTCTTGATCACATCGTTGATATCAAAACGGCGGATGTTCATCATCCGTTTGCGCTGATCCAGATCGTTCAACACCAGAAGACTGCGGGTTAGTTTTTCCAGACGGTCTGCCTCATGGGAAATAATATTCAGGTATTTGTCCTGCATCTCCGGCGGAATGGTACCATCCAGAATCGCTTCCACATAGCCCTTGATGGAAGTAAGGGGAGAGCGGAAATCATGGGAAACATTGGCGATAAAGGTTCGCTGGTACTCCCCGTTCTGGTTGATCTTGTCAGCCATGTAATTCAGGGTATTGGAAAGGTAACCCAGCTCGTCCTCTGACTTTACCGGAATGCGGTAGGTCAGATCTCCGTTTGCATACTCCGAAGCCCCCTTAATGATCTGCTTCATGGGAATGTGCACCCATTTCTGGTAGAACAGAAGCAAAAGTCCGAAAAGTACGTATACTCCAAAGAAAATCATCTGAAGGATTCCAAGAAGACCACTGCGTTTCTGATAAAGCTGCTGCATGTCATAATGATAGGTCACATATCCCAGGATTTTCTCAGAATCCTTTATGGGAGCTACCACGTTTAACTGCGGGCTGTCGAAATAACCGTAAAAATTGCTGATTCGGTATTCCGCTGATTCCCAAAGCTCAGAATCCAGCTCAAATGGGGAGATATTATCATTGATAGCTGCTTTATCTGCATCTGCAAAGTCCGTTTCGGTGGACTTTGCATCAGAAACTGCCATTCGGGAAGCAATATTGGAGGAATGAACCAGCACATGAGCATTCTCATCAAAAAGCAGCACGCCTGCTTCTTCCCCGGAAGCCAGAATATCCACCAGTTTCTGAAGGCCTTCTTTGTCCGCTTCTGTGATCTGCGTCTTTGCAATCTCATCCGAAGCAAAGCGGGTGGCACCGTCATATAAGCGGTGTCCTACCTCACCTTCCAGATAGGATTCCACAAAATGTGATCCTCCTGCTGTGGCAAAAAGAAAACCAATGATTCCGATGAGAATATAACAGGCGATCAGTTTGCTGTGCACTGTTTTTCTCATTCGCTTTTCACCTCGAATTTATATCCGATTCCCCAGACTGTGGAGATGGACCAGCTTGGATGATCTTTGATCTTTTCACGGAGACGCTTGATGTGCACGTCTACGGTTCTGGTATCTCCAATATATTCATAGCCCCAGATATGGTCCAGAAGCTGCTCTCTTGTAAATACCTGATTGGGTGAGGCTGCCAGGAAATAAAGAAGCTCCAGTTCCTTAGGCGGCATGTCCACCTGTTTTCCCATGTAGGTAACAGAGTAGTTGGTAAGGTTCACGGTAAGATCTGGGTAGGATGCACATTTTTCGTCGCTGACAACGGCTGTCGGCTTTGGCTGGAAGCGGCGGAGCACGGCGCGGACGCGGGCTACCAGTTCCTTGGAGTCAAAAGGCTTGATAATGTAATCATCAGCTCCAAGCTCCAGGCCAAGCACCTTGTCAAAGGTTTCTCCTTTTGCGGAGAGCATGATAATGGGCACATCAGAGGTGTGGCGGATTTCCCGGCATACCTGATAGCCGTCAATGCCCGGAAGCATCAGATCCAGAAGGATCAGGTTCGGGCGGAAGGTCTGGAATTCCTTCAGTGCAAGCTCGCCGTCATTTACGATTTTGGTTTCAAAGCATTCCTTGGTAAGATACAGAGAAATCAGCTCTGCAATGTTATTGTCATCATCTACGATGAGGATTTTCTGTTTAGCAACCATAACTTCTCCTTTTATTTCTTAAACTCTACAATAGTAACGCCTGCGTCTCCTTCGCCGAACTCAGCCAGGTGGAAATCAGCCACATGCTTCTGGCGGCGGAGATAATTGTGTACGCCTTTTCTGAGGGCTCCGGTTCCTTTTCCGTGTACGATGCGGACGCTTTTTAAGTGTGCAAGGTAAGCGTCATCCAGATATTTGTCCAACTCTGCCACGGCCTCGTCCACAGTTTTTCCAAGAAGATTGATTTCTGTGGAGACACTGGTGGATTTGGACATGCGGATCTTGCCTGCGCCTGTGCGGGAAAGTCCGGGAGTATTGATCACCGGCTCGTCTACCAGCTCCAGGTCGGAAATATGTACCTTGGAGCGGATGATTCCCATCTGTACAAAAAGGAAGCCTTTGGAATCCGGATGGCTGCTGACGGTTCCCTTCAGATTCATGCTCAGTACGTGAACCGTATCTCCAAGGGAAAGATCCTTGGGCTTGAGCTCTTTCTTTGGTTTCTTTACTGCAGTGTTCATGGACATGCCTTTTTCGGCTTTGTTCATGCGGGCGCGCAGGTTCTGGCGCTCTTTCTCTATGGCAGCGGTGTCCACATGATCCTTCTGGAATTTGTGGAACATCTTCATAGTCTGGTCTGCGTATTCCTTGGTGTCTGCAAGAATCTTGCGGGCCTCCTCGTTGGCCTCCCGGAGAATACGCTCCTTGCGCTCATCCAGCTTCTCCTGCTTGGACTCCAGCTCCTGCTTTAGGGCTGCAATCTCTGTCTTGTAGCGCTCCACCTCCTGACGTTCGTTTTCAATGATCACACGGCTGTTTTCCAGGGAAGCAAGTACATCCTCAAAGGATTCGTCCTTTTTGCTGATGCGCTTTCTGGCACGGTCGATGATGAAATCAGGAAGACCAAGCTTGGAGGAAATTGCAAATGCGTTGCTCTTTCCAGGAACTCCGATGAGCAGACGGTAAGTGGGACGCAAGGTCTCTACATCAAATTCACAGCAGGCATTTTCCACGCCTTTGGTGGAAAGGGCGTAAACCTTCAGCTCGCTGTAGTGGGTGGTTGCCATGGCCCGGATTCCCTGCTCATGAAGGAAGGAGAGAATGGAAATGGCAAGTGCGGCCCCCTCTGTGGGATCCGTACCGGAACCAAGCTCGTCGAAAAGTACCAGAGAGTCCTGATCTGCTTTCTCGAGGAAAGACACCACATTGGTCATGTGGGAGGAGAAGGTACTTAAGGACTGCTCAATGCTCTGTTCATCCCCGATGTCCGCGTAAACTTCACGGAAAACAGAAAGTTCGGAGCGGTCAAGGGCCGGAATGTGAAGGCCAGCCTGTCCCATCAGTGTGAGAAGTCCCACGGTTTTCAGGGAAACGGTTTTACCGCCGGTGTTCGGTCCGGTTACCACAAGCAGATCGAAATCCTCGCCCAGACGAATGTCAATGGGAACTGCCTGTTTCTTCGGAATCAGAGGGTGGCGTGCCTGTTTCAGGCGGATTCTTTTTTCTGTATTAAAAATAGGTTCAGTGGCATTCATATCCATGGCAAGTCCGGCTCTGGCAAAAATAAAGTCCAGCTGGATCATGATCTCCAGGTCTGCACGGATGGCATCCACGTTCTGTGCGGTTTGCTCACTTAAGGCGGCAAGGACTGCTTCGATTTCTTTCTGTTCTTCCAGCTCCAGTTCGCGGATGTCGTTGTTCAGCTTGACGATGGCAAGAGGCTCAATAAATAAGGTGGAGCCTGTGGAGGACTGGTCGTGGATCATGCCGGGAACCTGTCCTTTGTATTCTGCCTTGACTGGAATACAGTAGCGGCCGTTTCGCATGGTGATCACAGAATCCTGCAGGTAATTGCGGGCGCTGCCGTTTACCAGGGAGGCAAGCTGTGTGTGAATGCGGTCGTTGGCAATTTTTATGCTGCGGCGCACATGCATCAGTCCGCTGCTGGCGTCATCGCTGATCTCATCCTGGGAAAGGATGCAGCGGCGGATCTCAGAGGAGAGAGGAGTCAGCGGCTCCAGGCTCTCGAACATGCCGTCAAGGGAATCCTCTCTGGCATCTCCGCGCTCGTTGCGGGAATATGCTTTGACACGGTTGGTATTTTCAAGAAGTCCGGCAATGGCAAGCAGCTCGGAAATTCCCAGAGGGCTTCCGATCTCCAGGCGCTTCAGGGAGCCCCGCACATCCTTCACGCTTCCAAAGGAAATGTTTCCCTTCTGGAAAAGGCGGGTGAGGGCATCTCTTGTCTGGGTCTGCATATGACGGATCTCATAAACATCTTCAGATGGGAGAAGGTGTTTGCACAGGTCTTTTCCCATAGGGGAAGAAGCCTTCTCGGCCAGCTGGTCGATGATCTTGTAATATTCAAGTGATTTTAAAGCTTTTTGATTCATAATTTCTCCTGTAAATATGTTACTGGGCACAGAGTGAACAGTAACGCAAATATACTGCTCTTTACGCTGTTCACAGAGGCGGCATCAGAAATGTGCTCTCTGCGGGCAGCTTTGCTGCAACACCTATTGTACATGATTTATCCCCGCTTGAAAAGGAAAAAGTGGGAAGAAATTCATAAAATGTTCATAAATATTTGGTATGCTATAAAAGATTCGGATTCTTTATTGTGAGCGCCTGTGCGCAGAGCATGATTTAGAGGTATATGTGTTTAGAAAGGTTAGGAAAGAGATTATATGCGTTTTTTGAACGAGTTACATGAGGGTGACCGGATCAGCGGCATTTACCTGTGCAAGCAGAAGCAGCCGGCTGTGACCAAGAACGGAAAGCCCTATGAAAATATTATTCTTCAGGATAAAACCGGAGTGATGGACGGCAAGATCTGGGATCCCAATTCCCTTGGAATCGACGATTTTGATGCACTGGATTATATTGAGGTCATGGGAGATGTGACTAGCTTTGCAGGTGCCATGCAGCTGAATATCAAGCGCGTGCGCAAGGCAGGCGAGGGCGAATACAATCCGGCAGATTACCTTCCGGTAAGTGAGAACAGCACGGATGATATGTACGCACAGCTGACGGCTATGATCGGTACCGTGAAGAATGGGTATCTGAATACCCTTCTGAAGAAGCTGTTTGTGGAGGATCAGGAATTTTTGAAATCCTTTGAGGAGCATTCTGCAGCCAAGACTGTGCACCACGGTTTTATGGGCGGTCTGATGGAGCATACCTTAAGCGTTGCCAGACTTTGTGATTATATGGCAGGTGCTTATCCGGTGATCAAGCGTGATTTGCTGATCACAGCCGCTCTTCTGCATGATGTGGGCAAGACAAGGGAGCTTTCTTCTTTTCCGATGAATGACTACACAGATGAAGGACAGCTTCTTGGACATATTATTATCGGAGCACAGATGATCCATGATCTGGCTAAGGAGATCCCGGATTTTCCGCAAGATCTTGAGAACCAGCTGGTACACTGCATTCTGGCCCATCACGGCGAACTGGAATACGGTTCCCCGAAGAAGCCTGCTATGGTAGAGGCGGTTGCCTTAAACCTTGCAGATAATACAGACGCCCGCATGGAGACCCTTACCGAGATTTTTGCGGCAGACAAGAGCAAGAAGGAATGGCTTGGATATAACAGATTGTTTGAATCTAACTTAAGAAAGACAGGAGAATGGTAATCTTTATGGAGTATCGTAAGAATGATATTGTTACGTTAAAGATTGAAGATTGCGGAATTGACGGTGAAGGTATCGGAAAGGCTGATGGCTTCACCGTTTTTGTCAAGGATGCGGTAATCGGAGACACAGTTCGCGCAAAGATCATGAAAGCGAAGAAAAATTACGGATATGGCAGGCTGGAGGAGATCCTTACACCCTCACCAAACCGTGTGGAGCCAGAATGTGCTTTTGCAAGACAGTGCGGAGGCTGTCAGCTGCAGGCTCTTTCTTATGAGAAGCAGCTGGAATTCAAGGCTGGCAAGGTAAAGGGACACCTGGAACGGATCGGCGGCTTTACGGATATTCCCATGGAAGAGATCCTTGGAATGGAGCAGCCTTTCCACTATCGAAATAAAGCCCAGTTTCCTGTGGGAAAATCAAAGGACGGCAGAATTATTACCGGATTTTATGCAGGAAGGACTCACAGCATTATTGAGAACCGGGACTGCGCTCTTGGAGTTTCCCAGAATAAAGAGGTGCTGGACCGTGTGATCTCCCACATGGAAAAGTACCATATTCAGCCCTATGACGAGAACACAGGCAAAGGGCTGGTGCGCCATGTGCTGATCCGCTACGGCTTTTTCACAGATGAGATGATGGTCTGTCTGATCATCAACGGGGAGGAGCTTCCGGGGGAGGACGCTCTTGTGAAATCCCTTCGGGAAATTCCGGAGACTGTAAGTGTGATGGTGAATGTGAATAAGAAGCGAAATAACGTGATCCTTGGGGAAACAGTGCGGCTGCTTTGGGGCAAGCCTTACATTACAGATAAGATTGGGGAGATTTCCTATCAGATTTCGCCGCTGTCCTTTTTCCAGGTAAATCCTTACCAGACGGGACGGCTTTATGGAAAGGCACTGGAATACGCAGACCTTACCAGTAATGAAACCGTATGGGATCTTTACTGCGGAATCGGAACCATTTCCCTGTTCCTGGCACAGAAGGCGAAGATGGTAAGAGGCGTGGAGATTATTCCTGCAGCTATTGAGAATGCCAAAGAAAACGCCAAGCGGAACGGCTTTACCAATACAGAATTCTTTGTAGGAAAAGCCGAAGAGGTTTTGCCGGAGCAGTACGCTCGCACAGGCGAGCGCGCCGATGTGATCGTAGTGGATCCGCCCCGCAAAGGTTGTGACGAGACCCTCCTTGCCACCATCATCGAAATGCAGCCCGACCGAGTGGTCTACGTAAGCTGCGACAGCGCCACCCTGGCCCGCGACCTGAAGTACCTCTGCGCCCACGGCTACCAGTTAAAGAAAGTCTGCCCCGTAGACATGTTCCCGAACACGGTGTCGGTAGAGACGGTTGTTCTTTTGTCCCAACAAAAACCAGATGACACGATAGAGATCGACT
>OGPX01000195.1_pt1 | contig 50446 bp, 30 predicted proteins | sample 1553101 | NCBI WGS metagenome assembly OGPX01 (sample SAMEA2579964, study PRJEB22360) | human gut metagenome | biome: human gut; feature: human-associated habitat; material: faeces | place: Denmark | collected 2008/2010
TGGGGAGAACGGGGCAGGGTTCCTTTCGATGAAATCTATCATAGGATATAAGAGAACAGGGTATTCCTAGCGGGTGATGAAGGTGTATTCCCTTAGATATTCCATCAGCATGCCGAATCGCTCTTCCTGAGTGTGCTTGGAAGAAGACGTCTTGAAACCGTATGTGGGGTCTGCGTGTTCCAGTTCCTTTTCACCCTTTCTGTATACTTCTTTGACAAAATGGCGTGTCGGATTGAATTTGACACTGTCGAAGTGCTTTGGCCGGAAATTATAAGAATGCCGGTTACATCCTTTTTTTGATTCTCGATAAAATCCGGAAACGGTTGTTGTTCGGACGGCATAAAAAATGTGCCTGAAGAATTGGGCTGCCTTTTATGACAGAGTGACTTCCGGCACATTTTTTCTTGTTTATTCCTGTTTATTTCTTTTTCTTCTTAGCTTCTTTCGCCCATTCTTTAGCTCCCTGCTCTTTCAGTTTCGCGGTGAAAGCCTTTGCTTTTTCCATGCTTGCGTTTTCGTCTTCGGGTGAAGCGTATGCATGTTTGTAACCTTTGGTCACGTTCCATTCACCTCGTGTGAAGTCCGGGAAGGCTACTGCCGCACAGCCGTTATCCATAGAGATAGCTCCCAGTTCAGCCAAACAGCACCATTCGGCCAGGTCATATACATCCATGTCCAAAGGCAGTCCGTTTTGCAGGCAATATACCAGACGGCTGTCCATGATGAAGTCCATACCGCCATGGCCGCCGACTTCTTTTGCCATTTCACCATATTTCTTTAAAATAGGATGCTGGTATTTCTCAACAAGTGCTTCCATTTCTGCCTGGGGTAAGAATCCGTGAGAGTTCAAATCGTCTACTTTGGGTTGCACACCCGATGCGGTCAGTTGTGCTGCATCCAAAGCATATCCTTCAACGGGATATTTATTGGCAAACCCTTTGCTTCCTGTCAGTTGGTACAGGCGGTTGTAAGGTTGGGGAGTCATTACATTATGTTGGATTTCAATAACTTTTCCATTTGCTGTGCGAAGCAGGGTGGTGGTATGGTCTCCGTTACGGAATTCTTTACATTCTTCGCCGGTTCTCTTCTCCACTAAATCTTTACCAACAACAGATTTGGTGTCCATAGCTACTAAAGTGGTTATACGGTCACCACGATGGATATCCAATGCTTGTGCTACAGGACCCAGGCCGTGAGTGGCATATACATCACCCCGGTGTTTCATGTTATAATCCAAACGCCATCCCAGTTTGTCTTCTTTGCCGTTTTTCCAATAATGATCCCAGAACGGGCTTAAATTGTGAATGTAGGCTCCTTGGGCACGGATTACTTCGCCAAATACACCTTGTTGTGCCATATTCAGTGTATTCATTTCAAACCAGTCATAGCAACAGTTCTCAAGAATCATGCAATGCTTGCGGGTTTTTTCACTCAGGTTGATTAAGTCCCAGCATTCTTGCAGGTTCATGGCCGAGGGAACTTCAATAGCTACATTTTTACCGTTTTCCAATGCGCATTTTGCTACCGGGAAATGATGCAACCAGTCTGCGGCGATATAAACTAAATCTATGTCTGTACGTTTACATAATTCTTCATATCCCTTTTCTCCGGAATAAATGGCAGCTTTCGGCATAGATGCTTTCTTTAGGATATCCTGACATTTTTCTGCACGGGATGCTTCATAATCACAAAGGGCCACAATTTGTGTACCGGGAATATAAGTGAAGCGCTCTACGGCTCCGGGGCCTCGCATTCCCAATCCGACAAATCCTACGCGGACTACCTCCATTTTAGGGGTGGTTAAGCCTAATACGCTTTTCTGGCCGGCCGGACGTTCAGGAGTATCAATCACAATGGTTCCTTTGTCCCATGTCCAGGAATCTCCTGAACTTACGGTTTGTGCTGTCGTGGTTTGTGGTAAGCACATGCATAGGGTTGTACCCATACATAAGCTTATCATCAATGATTTAAAGGTTCTCATACTTTTTGAATTTAAAGATTAAAATTAATAATAAGAGTTATTTGTATTTCAAGGGAGTATAGCAATCGACATGCTTTTCTGGTTCATTAGAAAAGGCTGCCTTCTGTTTTACGTTCTCCATTGTATCTATTTAATTTTAATGGGCATTTCCGTGATAAAGAAATACCATTTTTATATAGTTTCATCCTCTAACGTTGCTTGGGTAAAGCACAAAAGAGCGTTCTATTTGTTCTTACATTAGAAATAAGAATCTTTTTATTTCGTGGTCAAAGATAGTCATTCCTTTTAAATTACATGCATGAATTTCCTATCTTTCTTATGTGTAATTGCAAAATAAAATAAGGCTTGTCAATAAGTAGTAGGAAGGCAGAGGGTTAAAAAAAGGGCCTGATGTATTAACATCTGGGTTGTTGCCGATTTCTTACATAAAATAGGATGGCTTTGGAAAGTTTGGATGATATTTAGTGAACAATGTTTTAATACAAATAGCAGATTATTTGATCAATTATTTTATATGAGAATGAATTGATTTACAGTTGTTTGTCTTCTTTTACTGAATTTGAGTAAAAGAAATACCTAAATTAGTAAGGAACTTTATTGACTTGTTCTTATGTTTGTGGTGTTAATTTTAATTTAAGATAATGTAAATTATGAAAAATGCCAAAACGTTAATTAAAAGTCAATGCAGGAATACGCATCAAGCCTTGATGTGCTTTCTTTGCTTCTTTTTCTTTTTTGCAGGAATGCATCAAGTGGTACATGCTGTTCCAGATGTTGCAATGAAGATAGATCAGGATGTGCACATTACTGGTATCGTACAAGATACCAATAAAGAGCCTATGATTGGAGTATCGGTAATGGTGAAAGGTACTACGAATGGAACGGTCACCGATATTGATGGAAACTATAGCTTGTCGGTGCAGGGATCTAAAAGTGTATTAGTATTCTCATTTGTAGGATATGTAACCAAGGAAGTGACTGTTGGAAGTCAGAAAACGATCAATGTAACTTTGGCTGAGGATTCTAAAATGATAGATGAAGTAGTGGTGATTGGTTTCCAGTCACAGAAAAAAGGGAATTTGACCGCTGCAGTAGCTTCTGTCAGTGCAGAGACACTGGAAGACAGACCGGTTGCTAATATAGGACAAGCTTTGCAAGGCATGGTTCCTGGCTTGAACATCAGTATTGAAGGCGGTGACCCTAACAAAGTTCCGAATTTAAATATTCGTGGTGCCACGACATTCCGTCAGAGAGGTTCATCCAATGACGATAAAAACAAATTTGATGTAGTTTCCGGTTCTCCGCTGATCTTGATGGATGGTGTGGAAATTACTGCTGAAGACTTGAACCAGTTAAACCCGAATGATATAGATAATATGTCGTTTCTGAAAGATGCTTCCGCTTCGGCTATTTATGGTACCAGAGCTACTTTCGGTGTGATATTGGTTACCACCAAATCGGGAACCTACAAGCAGAAAGCGAAAATAGATTATTCTTATAATCTGGCTTTCGACCAGCCATACGAATTGCCCGATATTTTGGATTCTTATCATATTTACAAAGCTGGTGCGGATAAAAGATTGTGGACCGGTGAAATCACTGAATACACCCAGCATGACAAGGATATGATGGAAAATATGATGGCATATATCAAAGATCCCGTAAATAATAAACCTTATTATATGGAAGGTAGTGCCATCCAGTGGGTAGGCAATACGAATCCATATAAAGAATTAGTGAAAAACTGGACTCCTACCCAAAAGCACAATCTTTCTATCAGTGGTGGCGGTGACAAAATCAGTTATTACATTTCTTTGGGTATGCAAGACCAGAAAGGTATGTATAAAATCAGAACCGATGAATTGAAAAGATACAATACCATGCTTAGTGTGAACGCTAAAGTGAATGATTGGTTCACGGTGGCAGCCAAGGCTTCCTATAATGTATTTGATTATGAGGGACCGACCCAACAGACAGATGGAATGAATCTTTGGCAATATGCCAAAACCTATTATCCGGAAAACTTTATTTATCAGCCGGTGCTGACAGGAGCAGACGATCCGTTACCCAACTATGTGACAGAAAATCCGGTGAGTTATTTATATGCAGGTGGTCGTAGTGTTACTTCCAGAAGGAAAACAATTCTTTCTATCAGTCCGGAATTTACTATCTTGCCCAAGATATTGAAGATAAAGGCTGACTTGTCTTTCACTCCGACTAGTTATCAGAAAGAAAAGACTCATCCTAAACAAGCGCGTGTTAATAATTCATGGACTGCTCTTGAAACTCGTTGGGCTACCGAAAATAGCGGAGAGGTGGTACGCACTACTACAGACAGGTATGCCATCAACGTATATGCTGATTATAACCAGACCTTCAAAGAAAAGCATAATGTTTCTGTGCTTCTGGGTGTCAATCAGGAACAAGAAACTTATGCCGGTTCTACCCTTTATTTGACCAAAATGCTTGATCCATACATTCTGAATCCTGAATTGGTGGAAGACGTAACGGCAAACACTTCAAGCAATTATCATCATGAGGTAGCGTCAAGGGCGTTGTTTGGCCGTATCATGTATAATTATATGAGCAAATATCTGATAGAAGTGGATGCCCGTTACGATGGTAGTTCCAAGTTTCCCAAAAACTCTCGTTTCCAATTCTTTCCTACTGTTTCATTAGGATGGAGAGTTTCGGAAGAGAAATTTATGGACTGGACAAGAAGTTGGCTGGACAATTTCAAAATCAGAGCATCGTGGGGACGTTTGGGTAGCCAGCCTGATACGGAATATCCTTATCAGTCTGTTTTCGGAACCGAGCAGGGATACTTCTTGTTTGACGGAACACGTTATCCCACCGGTATCGTTACTCCTTCATTGATCAATCCTGAATTGACTTGGGAAAAATCAACGACCAAGAACCTTGGTTTTGATTTCACTTTCTTGCAGAACCGGTTGACGTTCTGTGCCGATATTTTCGAAAGAAAGGTGACTGACATTTTGATTCCGGGAGGAAAAGATTATCCGGCTTTGATTGGTGATGATAATCTACCTTTTGAAAATGCGGGAGTGCTGAAAACTACCGGCTTTGAACTTCAGGCAAAATGGTCAGATAAACTGTCAAACGGATTTGCTTATAGTGTGGGTGTTGCCCTTTCGGATGACAAGGCTGAAGTTTTAAGTTATCCTTCCAATCCTACCAATAAGATTGGTGACGGTGTATTGTACAAGGGATATACCGTAGGAGATATTTGGGGATATGAAACCGGAGGTATCCTTCAGGAAAGTGATTTTGACGGGGTAGGTCCCAACGGAAAACCTTTGTACCATGGAGCCTATTTCAAGGGTGGACAGCCCTATCCAGGATACGTTTGGTATCAAGATCTGGATCATGATGGTGTGATTACCAGTGGCTTGAGTACGGTGGATGATCCAGGAGACAAAAAGGTAATAGGTAATAATGCACCGCGTTATCGTTATAACATTACCGCCAACTTCCAGTACAAAGGATTTGACCTGGATTTGATGTTCCAAGGTGTAGGTAAAAGAGATTATTGGTTGAAGGATGTTTCCAGTTACTGGGGTGGAGGAGCCGGTTCATGGGAAACATACAATCAGTCATGGACGCCCGAAAGAACAGATGCCAAATTCCCCATGTATGGTTCCGGAATCGGCAGCTATGCTCAATCAGGCTATTTGCTTGATGCTTCCTATATCAAATTGAAACAGGTGATCTTGGGGTACACTTTCCCGAAAGCATTGATTGGCAAAGTAGGTTTGGAGAAGTTAAGACTGAATATAGCCGCTTATAACTTGTTTACTCTTTCGGATGTGCCCAAGTATTATGATTCGGACTATCTGTCTGACGCATATCCCCCTAAACGGACGTTTAGTGTAGGAATTCAAGTAGGTTTTTAACGTTTTAAATCAATAGAAGTTATGAAAAAATATTCAATTATAGCTTTATTCGTGGCTCTGGTAGTATCTCTGTCGTCTTGTAACGATGACTTTATGCAGCGGAACCCGATAGATGATATGGCCGATGGTACGTTCTTTACGAAAGAAGCCGATTTGCAGCTATATCTGGACGGAATTTATAGATATTATGTATATGGTCACGGTCACGGTGGAACTAACAGTACCACACATGATAAAGGTTTCTTGGCAGTGAAGGCAGGCAGCCAAATAATCTTTGGAGATGCTTTTAGTGACAATACTGTTTATGCAGGCGATATTGATGGTAAGTTGGGAGGTACTTATGACACTCCGAATTCGGCTTCCAAGAATTTTGACACACCCTGGCAGTGGGAAAAACTTCGTAAAGTAAACTATTTTCTGAATCATTACACAGAAGTAGGAGATCCTGAATCATTGAAAAAATATGCTGCCCAAGCTTATTTCTTCAAAGCATGGGATTACTATATCAAGCTGGTGGCTTTGGGCGAAGTGCCTTGGCTGGATAAAGAACTGGATACGGCTTCTCCCGAGTTATACGGTCCACGTATGCCCCGTACGGAACTGGTAGAAAATATCTTGAAATGTTTTGATTTTGCTGTTGAAAATCTGGAAGATAATGATAATTCTTGCGGATACATCAATCAGGATATGGCTTTGTTCCTGAAATCTCGCTTCTGTCTGTTCGAAGGCACTTTCCGGAAATATCATACAGAATTGAATTTGGGCTCTACTGCCAGTAAATTCTTGGAAATGAGTCGTGATGCAGCAAGGCTGATTATGAATAAGGACAGATATCATCTTTTCAAAAATGCGTCGGGAGATGCCTACTGGCAGTTGTTCGTACAGAAGGGAACACCTGAACTGGAGGGTAATGAGGAAACGATTCTTGCACGTGTATATGACGGTGTGAAGTTAGGACATGATAACCCGCGTTATTGGGGAATGAATAATCATACACGTTACTGTATGGGAGCTCCTGTATGTATGCTTGAAGAATATTTGTGTGAAGACGGACGCCCTATTTACATTGGAGGCAGTGAAGGTAATTATGAAGTAAACCCTTTGTTCAAAGGATATGACGGTATGTGGGAGGAACTGGACAATCGCGATCCTCGTTTGAAACAAACAGTTTGTAAACCAGGTGAATATGCTTCTATTTTTGATATGGACGACAATACCTATGGTTTGGAAGAAACCGGGGTGATCTATCCAATGATTACTTATGCTACCGGTGGTGGATCTCCGATGAAGCACTATAATTCTACAGTGACCGGTTATCGTTTTATCAAGCACTGGATGCCCGATTATGCAAACTGGGAAGCTAATCCCAAAGGGGTGCAGACAGCCCACATGTTCCGTTACGGGGAATTGTTGCTGATTTATGCGGAAGCTAGGGCTGAGTTGGGAGAAATCACCAATGAAGATTTGGATATTACGATCAATGCATTAAGAGAAAGAGCCGGATACGACTTTGCCAAATATCCCAATGCCCGACTGACTTTGTCCAACATTCCGGCTGATCCACGTCTGGATGCTATCTATGCGCAAAAACTGGATTATTCCGTATCTCCTATTCTTCGTGAAATAAGACGCGAACGTCGTGTGGAAACGATGATGGAAGGCATGCGTTATGAGGATTTGATGAGATGGAAAGCTGGTAAATTATTCACAGTTTCAGTGAGAGGAATGAAAATGACACCTGAAAAGATTGAATTGTACAGTAAGAACCGTAATGATGAAACGTATAAGGATTATCCGTACAAGGTGACGGTTCCTATAGGAGAAGTAGGTAATCAGGTGATTGTGGATGCAGAAGGATTCATTATTCCTTGGCCTACCTCTACCACTGTTATCAACGGCGTGCGTCCTTGGGATGACAAACGTTACTATTATCCGATACCTCTGAATGAAATGCTGATGAATCCGGAACTGAAGCAGAATCCGGGTTGGAAAGACATTAATAGATAACCTATAAATATAACGCAAGATTATGAAAAAAAATATATATTTCTTAGTAGGAATGTTTTCATTCGGAGCACTGTGTACGGGGTGCAGCGATGATGACAACACAGGCAAAGCGGTAAATATTACCGTGAATAATGCTACGAATATTGAAAGCGATATCTTCGGGATTGATGTGACGGAAGGACAGCCTCTGCAACTAAAACCGTTCATCATGCCTGAGAGTGCAAGAGAAAACGCTGTCAGTTACCACTTTGCAGGAGAACCCACTGGAGCGATTGAATTGAGTGAAAGCGGTTTGATTACTCCTAAATTAACTACACCTGCCGAAGGGGATATCCCGTTTCCATTGGGTACGGATACGATTATCGTCAGGGTGGACGACGGTTCGGGTACATACGTCAGATATCCGGTCCGGGTTATTAGTAATGTAGTTATTGTTTCAAGTATCACGATTCAGTCCGCTGGACAAAGTGTGGAAGTGGAGAATGGTAAGACATTCAATCTGGCTCAATATGTAGCAATCAATCCGAGTAATGCCACCGACAAGAGCGTGACCTATTCGTCGCAGGACGAAACAGTGGTTACAGTTGACCCGAACGGAGTAATAACGGTAATAGGAGAAGTTGGACAGGCTACAACTATTACGGTAACCGCAAATGATAGAGGCAAAATGTCAGCCACTTGTAGAGTGAAAGTAGCGGCTGAAGCTCCCATATATGTAGGTTTTCCTTTCTCTGATAATTGGAAATACTCAAGTAATATAGGTACGAAAGAAGGGGACATGAAGAATCTGTTTGATGATAAGAATTCAACTTTTTGGTGTCCCGATATCTTAACTCGTCCCATTTATGATCCGGTATGTTATCTGGATATTGACTTGGGGGAAGTGATCAAGTTCGGTCAATTGGGATACAGGCATCGTAGTTTGAATTATTCCCATCTGCAATGCCATAGCTTTAAACTAGAGGCAAAGAAAGAGGCGGGTGATGCTTGGAGCGACTTGGGAGTACAAGTCACAGCACCTTTGAAGGTAGATGATTACCAATTGTTCTCTGTTGAACCGATAGAGGCCAGATATATCCGCATAACCTTTATCAAAGGTCATTTAAGAGAAGGTCAGACTGATTGGAATTATTCAGAAGCAGGAAATGTTTCTGTTGGAGATTTGCAAGTATTCATTTATAACAGATAAATGATTTAAAACATAGAAGGGGAATCTTTGCAAAGATTTCCCTTCTATGTTTTATTTTTTACAATGCTATCTTTTCCTTACTTTTGTATTTATTATCAATTTCAACTTTTAACTCAATAAGCCAACATGAAAAGCAGATACTTATTATTCTTTCTTATCCTTATATACATAATTTCCCCATGCACCGCTACCGGAGACTATAAATTCCGGACAATGTCGCCTAGCGGTGGCTTTTATTATGATGGCATAAAGGCTATAGAGCAGGACAAGGAAGGTTTTATCTGGACGATGATGGATTATGAACTTTATCGCTTCGATGGGTATCATTACAAAAAATATTATCCCTATTTTGCCTCGATGGCGCCTACAAAAAGGTGGATATTCAATAATATGGCATCCGATTTATTAGGGTATCTTTATGTCAATACGAACAATGGCGTTTATCGTTATGACCGGAATTCGGATCAGTTTGAAAAAATCTATGATCCGGTAAGCCATATCAAGGTAGATAAGGCAAACAATGTATGGATCCGGATCAAAGAAAAATGGAGTATTCTGAATACACAGACTGGAGAATTGAATACTCCCAATTATGATGGGAAAGCAGCGGGTGGCGTCAATACCGCCTTTTGTATTTATAATAATGATCTGTATACATTTATAGGACAAAAAGTATATCGTTTCAATTACGCAAAGAATGAATTTGTCTTTTGTCTCACATTGCCCGACTCGGATGGAAATATTCGTTTTGCACGGGCATACATGGGGAAGTTATGGATATTCGTCAACAATTCTGGATTATATAAAATAGATATGTCTACCTTTAAAATAGAAGACCATTATACATTGCTTACTGACTATGAAGGAAATTCATTGCGGACATTCTATATTGACAAAAAAGGTTATATCTGGTTTGGAACAATTGATGGCATTTATATATTCGATCCTACAGACGGTAAGTTGTCACACTATAAACATTCCAGAACAGATCCATTCAGTTTGCCGAATAATTCCATTTGGGAAATCAGTGAGGACCGGCAGAGTAATGTATGGATTGGTACGTATTCGGGAACTTTATGCTATGTGAATATTGATGAAAACAATGCCTTCAAGACATACCATCCTCAAAATAGCGGATTGAATCATACCCCGGTCAGTGCGTTTGCCGAAGATCAACAGTATCTGTGGGTAGGTACGGAAGGGGGTGGTATAAACCGGATGAATAAAGCCACGGGAGAATTCAGCTATATTACAAGTGCAAACAGCATCACTTCCAACAATATAAAGTCATTGATTACAGATGCTGGTCATAATTTATGGATCTCTACATTTATGGGGGGATTGGATTTGTATAATGTCGGTCGGCAGAAGGTGACTAATTTCAAGCATACCAAAGGTGCTCCTCATTCCTTGCTGGTGAATGATGTGCGGAAGACGATTCTTGAAGGGGACTCAGGAATGTGGGTCGCTTATCAATATCAAAAGGCGGAAGTGTCTTATTTTTCGTTTCGCGAAGAATCGTTCACCCATTTCAGTTTGGACAGTATAAGTAATAATTCTTATTTGTTTGATATTCTTCGTCAAGGGGAAAAAACATTGTGGGCCATTAGTAACGAAACCCTTTATCGCTTGGACATAGATAAGCATGTCGTCGAGAAAATGATTCCTAATGATTCTACCTATTTGGGATTGTTTACTTTCTGTCTGGATGATTCCGGAAATATTTGGATTGGTACCATTGGTAACGGACTCATTAAATTTGATACCAATACTTCCCGTTTTATATCTTTGAAAGATGTATTGCAACAAAGTGTTTATTCCATTTATAGTATCTGTTATGATGACGGGAACATTTGGATGGGAACCGATGATGGGCTATATTGTTATAATATTGTAGGTAACCGATTGATGAATTTTGATAAAAGAGAAGATACACAAGGGCAAGTTTATTATCCTTTGGCCTGTATGAAAGGAATGGACGGCTTGATTTATTTTGGCGGGACAAATGGTTTTACCGTTATTGACCCCAAAAAGATTTCTTATAACAGTTATAAGCCCAGAGCGATTATTTCTGATTTTTTCATCGATCATACATCCACTCATCCCCATTATTTGTTTGATAATTCACTTCATGAAATAATCCTTGAGTATGATCAGACTAACTTTGGTTTCCAATTTTCTTCAGACAATTACCATATTCCTGAAAAGAACCGGTTTAAATATAGGTTGAGAAAGTATGATGATCATTGGATTACTACGAATGCACAGAATCGTATTGCCATGTATTCAAAAGTACCAGCCGGAACTTATTATTTCGAAGTTTATGCTGCCAATAATGATGGTGTGTGGAGTGATACCCCTACAGTGATTAAAGTAATCAGAAAAACTGCCCCTTGGTATAGTTGGCCAGCATATATCCTCTATGCCTTAATGATTATAGGTCTGATTTACTTGATTTGCAGACATTATGCTGACAAGAAAAAACTAAAGTTACAACTCTACTTGGAGAATATAGAAAAAGATAAAAAGGAACAGATCCATCAGGCACAACTGCGCTTTTTTACTAATATTTCGCATGATTTCAGGACTCCGCTTTCTCTTATCATAGCCGCTTTAGACAAATTGCGACGGGAAGGTTTGAAAGAATATTATTATCGGATATTGAATGGCAATGCACAGCGTCTCTTGAACTTGGTGAACGAACTGATGGATTTCAGAACGGTAGAAAACGGCATGATGAAACTGGAATTGCAACCATTGGATATAAATCATATAGTCAAAGAAATAGCGAATGATTTTATAGACTATGCTGAACAACGCAAGATTGATTTTCAGGTGATTTGCGATACTGAATTACCTGTGACGATTTATGCGGATAGAAATATTGTTGAGAAAATAGTGATGAATCTGTTGAATAATGCATTTAAATATACGCCCGACAATGGAAAAATATTGCTGGAAACAAGAGGTCGAAAAGATTGTTTTACTTCAGAATATAAGAACAATTTTATAGTGGGCGAATGTGTTGATGATACTTTTTTCATCCTTGTCAGTGATACCGGAGTCGGTGTCTCTCATGATTCCATTAGTAGCGTTTTCGACAGATTTTATAAGGTGAATACTGTAAATACAGATTCGCATTTGGGAACGGGAATTGGATTGGCCCTTGTTAAAAGTTTGGTATTGCTCCATAAAGGCAGTATCTCTATTTTTAGTGAAAGAGGACGGGGTACTGATATGGTTGTCCGTCTGCCTCTTGATAGTGGTATGTTTAATGAATCCGATTTTATAAGGCATCAAGAAACGAGAGCTGAAGAAATAATCCGGACAGACTCGGAAGAAATGGCAACTTCTGTTGAAATGAAAGGGATGGAAGATGAATTGCTGCATTCAACTAAAAAGAAAATATTGATTATTGAGGATAATGAAGACTTGAGAATGTTGATTGCCGAATCATTGTCGGATGAATTTCAGGTAATGCAGGCTGGTGATGGAGTGGAGGCCTTAAAACTGATAGAACACACCGATTTTGATTTAATAATCAGTGATATTATGATGCCTAATAAAGATGGCATTTCTTTATGTAATGATATAAAAGGAGATATGAATACTTCACACATACCCGTTATATTGTTGACAGCGAAAACAAGTCTGGAAAGTAAGATTGAAGGAGTGGATTCCGGTGCTGATCTGTATTTTGAAAAGCCTGTTGATTTGACTTATCTGAAATTATCCATTCAGAATATATTTAGAAACCGGCGGCAACTGAAAGAGCATTATGCCAAAAATTATTATGCTGACAGCTGTGAATTATCTTCCAATGAACAGGATAATAAGTTTCTAAAACAATTTATTGCTTTTATTGAGGCGAACATGGATCAGTCCGAGATGGATATCAATCAGATTGCGGGAGAACTATCCATGAGTAGAAGTAAACTTTACACTAAGGTGAAAAGTCTGACGGGAAAATCTGTAGTGGAGTTTGTTTTGAATTGTCGTCTTCGTAAGGCGGCCAAGCTGATTATTGAGGAAAACATGACCATGAGGGAAGTTATGATGCATATCGGTATAGAGAGTCAGGCTTATTTTACTAATTCATTTAAAAAGGTATTTGGCGAAACACCCACAGCTTTTGCAGCAAAGCATAAAAAAACGACCCGTTAAATGAATCGGATAAAATAAATAGCGATTAGAGTAAGCTATCAGAAAGGCGAAATAGCTATTTTCGCATAAACTTTAAAAAAAATAATATAATGAAAGCACGCTTATCCATTCTGATAGTTACTCTATTACTGATACTGCCCAGCCGTGTGTCAGGAATCGGACCTGATACAATTTTTTCCGACCTACAGAAAATCATGGAACGAGTAGCGGATTGGCAGATCAATAATTTTACTTATCAAAAGACAGGCAATCTGCATGATTATGGTATTGATGCATGGACCAATGCAGTACTTTATGCAGGTATGTTGAAGTGGGTTCAAACAACAGAAGTACCTTCTACTTATCTTGATTGGTTAATGAAAATAGGAGAAGAGAATGAGTGGTCCGTTCCTGCAAACTTTGCTGACTACCCGAAATATCAATATTACCATGCAGATGAATTATGCATAGGACAGTTTTATCTGGGTATGTACGATCGTTATAAAAAAGATGCGATGCTTCATGCTGTGCAAGAAAGAGTAGACTGGATTATGAACCATCCGGCAGATACCAGCATGAGATATTCCAATAAACAGTGCTGGACTTGGTGTGATGCACTGTTCATGGCTCCCCCTGTCTATGTTCATCTGGCCCGAATCACAGGAAAGACCAGCTATCTCGAGTTTATGCATACTCATTTTTTGCAAACTTATCATCATTTGTATGACTGGACTAACCATTTGTTCTTTCGTGACGACAGTTATTTTGGTAAACAAGAAGCGAATGGCACAAAAGTCTTTTGGGGCAGAGGAAATGGATGGGTTTTGGCAGGAATTGCCAATATACTCGAATTATTACCCAAAGACTCGGGTCTGCGACCTTTTTATGTGCAATTGTTTGTAGAGTTGGCTGCTCAATTAAGTAAGTTACAGGATGATCAAGGATTTTGGCATGCCAGTTTGCTTGATCCGGATAGTTACCCGTCACCCGAAACCAGTTCCACTGCCTTGATAACCTATGGGTTGGCCTATGGGCTGAATCATCATTTGCTGGATACATCTTATCTGCCTGTTGTCCGGAAAGCATGGAAAGCACTGACTTCTACTGTTGATCAAAATGGAAAGGTCGGGTGGGTTCAACCTATCGGAGCCGATCCTAAAAAAGTAACGCGTGAAATGACAGCCGTATATGGGGTGGGAGCCTTCCTTATGGCGGGAACCGAAATAATAAAATTGATCGAATAATCATTATCAGTCATATATTATGAAAAACAAAAAGTATCTTTTTTTCATTTCGCTAGTTTTTCTCTGTGCCTTCTCTATTCGTTTTGTCCAGGCTAGAGATATAACTTCTTTTAATGAAGGTTGGAGTTTTAAGAAAGGACCTTTTGCTAAAGATCCTCTGTTGTTCTCTGCCGGTTTTGATGCCCGGTGGCAGGATGTCACCATTCCTCATACGTGGAATGCTACGGATATGCAGACCGAAATGAATAATTATTATGCCGGTGAGGCATATTATAAAAAACAATATACCCCGGCAGCAGAACTGAAAGGTAAAAGGGTATTCTTACGTTTTCAAGGTGTAGGTTCTGTTGCCGACGTGTATATTAACAAAACCTATGCCGGTAATCATAAGGGCGCGTATTCAGCTTTTGCCATTGAAATCAGTAAATTGTTGAAATATGGAGAGTCTAATGAAATTTTGGTGAAAGTCGATAACTCTCCCCGGCCTAATGTTATTCCGGTCAATAATACTTTATTCGGAGTGTATGGGGGGATTTATCGTCCTGTAGAATTAATCGTTACCGAACCGGTGAATATAGCTGTAACGGACTATGCATCTCCGGGCATTTATATCAGTCAGAAGAATGTGAATCGTAAATCGGCTGATGTAAACATAAAGATAAAACTTGAAAACAAGAAAGCGCAAGCTAAAAAAATCGTAGTTTCCACTACGATTTATGAGCGTGACGGTAGGGTGAAGGCACAGCAGCAATTTCCTGTAACGGTTTCGCCACAGGGAAGGCAAATATATGATCAGGACTTTACCATCAAGAATCCCCATTTATGGCAAGGTCTGGAAGATCCTTATTTATATAAAGTTGTAGTCAATCTTTTGGCGGACGGGAAAGTCATTGACGAAGTGAGCCAGCCCTTGGGCTTGCGTCATTATGAGCTGAAGGCTGCGGACGGAATGTATCTCAATGGTAAGAAAGTGCCTATGTACGGAGTATGCCGTCACCAGGATTGGTGGAAGTTGGGGAGTGCATTGACAGATAAGGAGCATGATACGGATTTGGCTATCATTCGGGAAATCGGTGCCACAACTATCCGTTTTGCACACTACCAACAAGCGGAACGTATTTATGCAAAATGTGACAGCATCGGCTTTATGGTTTGGGCGGAAATTCCATTTGTCAATCGTGTCAGTACACAGGAAAGTGGCAATGCCAAACAACAATTGGTGGAATTGATCCGTCAGAACTACAACCATCCTTCCATTTATATTTGGGGACTTCATAACGAAGTATACGCTCCTTATAATTATACCGTGTCATTGACCACCGAATTGAATGACCTGGCCAAAACGGAAGATCCTTATCGTCTTACTGCTTCCGTCAATGGATATTCTGTGGTAAATCAAGAGTCTAACCTGAACGCTGATGTTCAAGGTATCAATCATTATTTCGGTTGGTATGGAGGCAAGATTGGCGACATAGAAAAATGGGTAACAGGTATGGAGCAGAATTTCCCAGATTACCGGGTTGTTTTCTCTGAGTATGGTGCCGAGGCCAATATTCACCAACAGGAAGAGGCAGTAGGCGAAGTCGGAAGATACTTTTCTCAATTTTATCCTGAGACATTCTCTACTAAATTTCACGAAATTCAGTGGGGGGTAATCTCCAAACACCCTTATTTGGTAGCTTCTTATATTTGGAATACTTTTGATTTTGCTACTCCGGCCACGGCACAGGGTGGCGTAAAGGCACGTAATATGAAGGGGTTGGTTACTTTTGATAGACAAACAAAGAAAGATCCTTTCTATTGGTATAAAGCCAATTGGAGCAAAGAGCCGGTGCTTTATATAACCCAACGAAGAGCTACTGAGCGTGAGAATGAAGTGACTCCCGTAACGGTGTATTGTAACGTAGGTGTTCCCCGTTTGTTTGTTAATGGGACAGAAGTGAAAACAGTCAGTAAAGGACAGACTTCGGTACATTATATTTTTGAAAATGTGACATTGAATAAAGGGGAAAATGTAATTGAAGCCCGAGTGGATCATCAAGGGAAAACTCTTGAAGATACCATTCGATGGAGTTATTCACCGGAAAATAAAAATAGACTTAATTTGTCCGATCCGAAAGAGAAAACAAAGGAACATGTCGGACTCTAATTCGTGGTGGATTTTTTATACATTTAACTCAAAACTAAATTTAAAATGAACGAAAACATGAAAAAGTGTTTTTATATTTTATTTTTATTTCTGTCAATGCCCCTTTGGGCACAAGCACAGACAAGACGGGCATCCATTCCCTTGCAGCATGGAGCTCATAGAATAGGTAACCGTACCGATGCAGATATGGAACGTTGGCGTCAGCATGGACTGGGACAATTCATCCATTGGGGAGTATATGCCATTCCCGGTGGCTTTTGGGAAGGTAAATGCTATCCCGGAGCTGCCGAATGGATACGCTCGTGGAAAGAAATGCCTAAAGATGCCTATGATAGCTTGTACAAACAGTTTAACCCCACTTCTTTCGATGCAAAGGCATGGGCCAAACAGGCCAGGCAGATGGGGGCGAATTATATGATATTTACAACGAAGCATCATGATGGTTTCTGTCTGTGGCCTAGTAAATATACTGATTACACCATAGCCCATACTCCCTATAAAAAAGATGTAGTGAAACAAATAGTAGATGCCTATACCGCTGAGGGAATTGATGTGCATCTCTACTTTTCCATTATTGACTGGAACCATAAAGGTTATCGTCCTGCACCTCCAGAAACCCGGCAAGATAGTATTGCGTATGAAACTTTCAAGGAGTTTACCCGCAATCAATTGATAGAGTTGCTGACTGATTACCCTGCTATCAAAGGATTATGGTTTGACGGCAGTTGGGATAAAGCCTGGATGAATGAAGCGGCGTGGGTGGATACTTTAGGTCTTGAATTGAGAAAGCTCCATCCGGGACTCATCATTGGCAGTCGTTTTCGTGCCGATGAATATGGAAAACGGCATTATGATTCTAATGGAGACCTGATTGATGATTATGACCAGACTTGGGAACGGGATTTGCCAAACTCCCTAGAAGACCTGAATGGTAGTGATTGGGATTGTGTGATGACCATTCCTGAAAATCAATGGGGATATCATGCTGAATGGCGGGGATACGTAAAGACATCATACGATTTATTGGAGATGATGGTGAAAGCCGTTTCTCTGAATGGAAATTTTGTACTCAACTTCGGTCCAGACGGAAAAGGGAATATCCGTTCGGAAGAAACCAAGCTAGCCAAAGAAATAGGGGATTGGATGAAAATAAATAAAGAAGCCATTTATGGTACTTCCCATTCAACAGTACAGAAACAAGATTGGGGATACTTTACGCAGAAAGGCAATAAATTGTATATGTGCGTATTCAACCGCCCGATTAATAACCTGCTGAAGATAGAAATACCGAAAGGTGGAATCATACCCATGAAGGCTTATTTCCTAGAAAATAATCAGGAAACGGAAATTCAGAATGCAGGTAAAAACAAGCGGAACAGTTCCTTGTATCATGTAGCTGTACCTGCTTCATATAAAACTGACCGACCTTTTGTCATTGTCCTCGAAATGCAGGAGAATACGAAAGAGGAAGGTGAATATCAGCAGGCTAAAATATAATTATTCTCATTTTATTTGTTCCAAAAGATCGTTTAGTAAGGAGAATTGGCGGGATTTTTTTAATTTTGCACTTACAACTAATTAACAGATAAGAAAATGCCGTTAAATTTACCCGATAAACTACCTGCTATTGAATTGCTGAAGGAGGAAAATATCTTCGTCATAGACAATTCACGTGCCAGTGCACAGGATATTCGTCCGTTAAAAATCGTGATATTGAATTTGATGCCGTTGAAGATAACGACAGAAACGGATTTGGTACGTTTGCTTTCCAACACTCCCTTGCAGTTGGAAATATCATTTATGAAGTTGAAAAGCCATACATCGAAAAATACGCCGGTAGAACATATGAAAGCATTCTATCATGACTTTGATTTGATGCGCGACGAGAAATATGACGGGATGATTATTACGGGAGCTCCGGTAGAGCAGATGCCGTATGAGGATGTGAATTATTGGGATGAGATTACTACTATTTTTGATTGGGCGCGTACTCATGTTACCTCAACTCTTTATATTTGTTGGGCGGCCCAAGCCGGGCTTTATCATTTCTATGGAGTTCCCAAATATCCGCTGAAACAAAAAATGTTTGGTATTTTCCGTCATCATATCAATGTACAGGGATTGCCCATATTCCGTGGTTTTGATGATGAGTTTTTTGTACCACATAGCCGTCATACCGAAATACACCGTGAGGATATTCTGAAAGTAAAAGAGTTGGCTTTAATAGCTGAGTCTGATGAGTCTGGGGTTTATATGGCTATGGCTCGTAATGGGCGTGAATTCTTTATTACCGGGCATTCGGAGTATTCTCCTTATACGCTTGATACGGAATATAAGCGTGATTTGGGGAAAGGGTTGCCTATTGAAATGCCTGTAAATTATTATAAGGACGATAATCCGGACAATGCCCCGGTGGTGCGTTGGCGCGGACATGCCAATTTGTTGTTTTCTAATTGGTTGAACTATTATGTATATCAGGAAACCCCGTTTGATATAAATCAGATACGATGATCAGACAACGAAAAATAGAATTATTAGCTCCTGCTAAAAATCTGGAGTGCGGTATTGCAGCTGTTGATCACGGTGCTGATGCCATTTATATTGGTGCTCCCCGTTTCGGAGCACGTGCGGCTGCGGGGAATTCATTGGAGGATATCGCTGAGTTGGTGCGGTACGCTCATGTGTATAATGTCCGTATCTATGTGACGGTGAATACGATTCTGAAGGATGAGGAACTGAAGGATACGGAAAAAATGATTTGGGATTTATACCGTGCCGGAGTGGATGCTTTGATCGTGCAGGATATGGGATTGTTGGAATTGAATCTGCCACCTATACCGTTACATGCCAGCACACAGATGGATAATCGTACTCCTCAAAAAGTAAGATTCCTGGCTGAGGCAGGTTTCCGTCAGGTGGTATTGGCTCGTGAACTTTCTCTTGTTGAAATAGGAAATATCCATCATGCTTGTCCTGATGTGCCTTTGGAGGTATTTGTACATGGTGCTTTGTGTGTAAGCTATAGTGGACAATGTTATGTTAGTCAGGCTTGTTTCGGACGTAGTGCTAATCGGGGAGAATGTGCCCAGTTCTGTCGCCTTGCTTTTGATATGGTAGATGCGGACGGTAAATCTATAGTAAGGAATAAGCATTTATTGTCTCTGAAAGATTTGAATCAGAGCGAAGAGTTGGAGCAATTGCTGGATGCCGGAGCTTCTTCCCTGAAAATAGAGGGACGTTTGAAGGATGTATCTTACGTTAAAAATGTAACAGCTTATTATCGCCAGAAGCTGGATAGTGTTTTCAAACGTCGTAAAGAGTATATCCGTGCTTCATCGGGGAAAGTGAAATTAGAGTTCAAACCTCAATTGGATAAGAGTTTCAGTCGTGGTTTTACTAATTATTTTCTTTTTGACAGGAATAAGGATATTTTTTCTTTTGATACTCCCAAGTCTTTAGGGGAGGAGATGGGGACAGTGAAGGAAATTCGTGGTAATTATCTTACCGTAGCCGGAATCAAGTCTTTTAATAATGGAGATGGCGTCTGTTTTTTGGATGAGACTGGTAAGTTGCAGGGATTTCGCATAAACCGGGTGGAGAATAATAAGTTATTTCCTCAAGAGATGCCTCGGATAAAGCCCCGTACGATACTTTATCGTAATTTTGATCAGGAATTTGAGAGGTTGATGTCGCGTAAATCAGCTGAAAGGAAAATTGCTGTCATTTTAAAATTGGCTGAAAATAATCGGGGCTTTACTCTGTCTCTGACCGATGAAGATGATCACAGTGCCAGTGTGGTGCTGGAAAGGGAGAAGGAACGTGCCCGTACTCCGCAGGAAGATAACTTGCGTACACAACTTGGAAAGTTAGGAAATACTCCATTTGAAGCGTCAGATATAGTGATTGACTGGTCGGACAATTGGTTTATTCCAGCTTCTATGCTTGCCGAACTTCGCCGTAAGGGAATAGAGAAACTGCTGGAAGTGCGCCGTATTAACTATCGGCAGGAAATTTACAAGTTGCCTCGAACGCATCATGCTTTTCCTGTGAATGAATTGACTTATTTGGGAAATGTGATGAATGCTGATGCTGTTTCCTTCTATAGGAATCATGGCGTGCAGCGTATTGCTCCGGCTTATGAAAAGGCTCCGGCAGAAGAAGCGGTATTGATGTTTTGCAAGCATTGTTTGCGTTATAGTATGGGATGGTGTCCCTCTTGGCATAAAGTGCGTTCTCCTTATAGGGAACCTTATTATTTGGTTAGCTCGGATAACAGACGTTTCCGCTTAGAGTTTGATTGTAAAAATTGTCAGATGAAAGTCTATGCTGAAAAGTAAGTACATCGGATTACTGTTTTTGGTGTTGGCTATTTTAATGGCTTGCCAATATCCTTCACCTGTTACTCTGAGTGGGGATATGCCGCAAAAGAAAAGGGATTCTGTCAATTATTTGATGGAACGGCATTATACATTAAACAGTAATTTTGAGGTTACTTCAGATTCGCTTATGTTACAGCAACTGCCATTGGTTGATGTGCTTCCTGTTTTTAAAGGAGAACGGCTGGTGGTAGCGGAGTTTATGATACAAGCTGCTGATAGTGTGGATTCTGTATGGGTAAAGGTAGCACGGGACCAGGAAACAATGGGATGGATACATGAAAAGGAATTGTTGGAGAAAGTAGTTCCTGTGGATTCAGTGTCACAGTTTATTCATTTTTTCAGTAATTCTCATACCATCGCTTTCTTTGTCATATTAGGCTTTTTCGGTATTTGGTATATTCATAGGGCTATTCGTCGCCAGAAGCTGCAATTAATCTGGTTGAATGATATTGATAGCGTTTTTCCTACAGTTCTTTCTTGGTTGGTAGCTACAGCAGCTACGCTTTATGCCAGTATTCAGCATTTTGTTCCGGGAACTTGGGAGCAGTTTTATTATAATCCTTCTTTGAATCCTTTTAGCTTACCTTTTATTCTTTCTCTTTTCATGTTTAATATTTGGGGGATTATTCTTGTGGGGTTGGCTACTTTGGATGATTTGTTTCATCAGACACATATTGAAGCTGCATGTTTTTATTTGTTGGGATTGATGTCCTGCTGTATCTTTTTATATTTGTTTTTTACATTTACTACGTATTACTATTTGGGTTATCCATGTTTATTGGTATATGCTGTATGGTCATTTAATCGTATAAAGCATGCTTCCCGGTATAAATTCAGTTGTGGAAATTGTGGGGCGAAGATAAAGAATAAAGGAGTGTGTCCTCATTGCGGCGCTGTCAATGAATAATTTTATTGTTTGTTTCTTTTAACAAAGGCTCAAGCAGTTTTCTATTGTAAACAGCATTTTCTCTATGTACATACACTAAAACAAATAGGTTTGTTCTAGAAGCTATGGGTATCATTTACAGCAATAATAAAGTTCTTGCTTTTCTTGGTGTGACAGAATAAAAAATAAATTTGATTTGGTAAATGTGGAAACAGAAAGGGAGTTCGTGATGAACCCCCTTTCTGTTTTTGCAAGAATGGTTAGAAGTGATAACGTATATCCACTCCCAGTTGTAAAGGCCTGCTTTTTTGTTCGAATCCTCTATGCATGGTTTCAAAATAGAAGGTTGTATAATCCTTGTTGGTTAAATTACGTCCCCATACATCTATCTGTAAAGCTTTTGTCTGCAAAGAAATGCGCCCGTTCAGTGTTCCGTAAAAACTTTGTGAGACATTGTTTTTTTCAGTCCAATAAATTTTTCCTGCTCCGGTATAGCTCATGCCTAAAGTCAGGCTTTGCATCCAATTGCTTTTATCGAAAAAGAAACTATAATTTGCGCCTGCATTCATGGTATGGCGGGGAACAAATGGTACATAATTGCCGCTATAATCAATTTGCTCTTCTGATGATGTAGTACCTCCGTCATATTTTTTGAATGTGGAATGAGTATATCCATAACTTACATTCATATTCAGGTTTTTGTTGATGGATGCCAGAAAGCTGGCCTCTATTCCATAACTTTCGCTACTACCGGCATTGACCATCATTCGTCCCAAGCCACTATTGACAAATTTGGCGATTTGTTGGTCGTGGGTATCCATGTAGAATGCGGCAAGGTCGGTCTTCAGTTTGCCGTTGAACAAACTGAGATGTGATCCCACTTCGTAATTCCAGCTGTACTCGGGCTTGTAGACAGTTGTTTCTTGTACGTTCAATTCTTTTCCGTAGTTGGGCATGTGTTGCTTGATCATTCCTTCTATCATACCTGCCATAGATTCTGGTGCCTTGTCTAGTATGGCTTCAATCATTTTTTGTTGCATGTCACTTTGTATCAGTTCTGAAAACATCTGTACGTTATAACCTCCGGAACGATATCCTCTGGTTATGCTTACATACATATTGTTTGCAGGGCTGAAATCGTATTTAAAAGCTAGCTTGGGAAGTAGCTGTACATAGTCGTTTTTTTCTTTTCCTTCCAATAGCGGTGCGGCATTCAAATTCCTGAATGGAATATTAAGGGGAGGCATTGCCATTTTAAGAAAGAAATCGAAATCAATATTACTATCCGAGAAATAATTCATAGACATTTTTTCATATTCCAAGCGCAAACCTGCTGTTACTGAAAGGCCTTTCACAAACAGGTCGTTGAATGTAGATTGGTGGTACAGTGCGGTGCTGAATACCGGTGTGTCAAAACTTCCACTTACGCGGATACGGTTGTTCAAAACGTCCAGACTCATTTCAGGGGTACGGCGGGGATCGTCTAAATGAATTTTCTTGAAAGTATTGTTGATGTTTCCTTCGATCATATCGGTCACTCCGTCCTCCATGAAGTTTACCGGACCGGTGGTATGTAGCCATTGATAAAAACCACTAACCCCTGTAACCCATTGCCAGCGCTTGTTGTTTTTGCTTTTAAAAGTAATCTCTTCACTGATGGTATTCAGACGCTGCTTCTGCTCAATGGTATAAATGCTGACAGGCAGGAAATCCTGGTCCATAAACATACGGTCGTTTAAATTCTGGAATCCTGTAACAGCGCTTAAGATAAACTTTTGCGCCTGGTATTCAATATTCAAACCGGTATTGAACAGTCCACGGCGATAAGTACAATCCTGATCGTATGAAATCTTCCCTATGTAGTTTTTATATTTTTCATTCTCTTTGTCGTATCCGTCTATAGCTCCTGTATAGTAATAAGGGTATCCCCCTTCGTCATTATAATCATAGCCTATGGTGAAGTCTAGTTTTAAGTTTTCTGAAGGCAGCCAGATAGCATGTATTCGTCCGCCTCCCGCTTCCATATTATCTACTTTTTTCCCATTGAGCGAATTGCGGAAGAATCCGTCTGATCCCTCATAATAACCACCGGCGGAGAAAGCGAAACAGTCACTCCAACGGTGGTAATGGGTTAATGAAGCACTGCGGTAGTTACTTTTTGTTCCATAACTCAGTTTTACGTCTGTTCCCTGATAGGAGAATGGAGAGCGGGTATGTACCTTGATTAGTCCCCCCATGGTATTGCGTCCGTACAAGGTTCCTTGTGGACCGCGAAGAATATCAATACGTTCTATATCATAAAAATTGAAATCAAATGCAGATTTGTCAATGTAAGGGATATTGTCCACATACAAACCTACCGCAGGAGTATTGATACGCGATCCGATTCCCCGGATGTAAATGGCTGAGGTGAGTCTTGAACCATAGTCGGGCATAAAGAAATTGGGTACCAGTGAACTCACGTTCTTTAAAGTGGTGATTTGGTTTGCTTGCATATCTTTTTGGGAGAGTAAAGATACGGCTGTAGGAAGTTCCCTTAATTTTCCGGTTTCTTTAGGTGAAGCGATAACTACCACCTCTTCTATATCAATGACTTTTGTAGTGTCCTTAGGCAGCGTGTTGATATCTTCAGCAAAAGTTGTTGCAGCCAGCAGGCAGGATGTAATGAATAAAATGTTTTTTCTCATATTTATTGTTTGGTTTTATTTGATACATCACGGATAACCAGAGTTGCTACAAGTTTCTACCAGGCGGAAAATTTATATATTCCACTCTGTATAATCCATGATGGAGAATGATTCCGGCTGCAAAGTAACGGTAAACCTGATATGTGTGCAATCCTAATAAATGAGGATTTTATATTCTGTCTGCTTCAATGTAGCCATTCATCACAGCATAAACGGTAAGACCGGAAACAGACTTGATGCCCAGTTTTTCAGTAATGTTCTTGCGGTGGGAGATAACGGTGGTCAGGCTGATATTAAGTTTGTCGGCTATCTCTTTGTTGATAAGTCCTTTGGTGATAAGTATCAATACTTCTATTTCCCGGACAGACAATTCATGTTCCGTTTTTTCTATGTGCATTGCTTTATCTGCTGCTTGTTTTCTTGCCTGATGTCCATATTGGCGCAATTGATGGATGTCTTTTATCAAAGAACCTTCATCTTGGTAGATATTCAGTTTGGGAACACCGGATAATTGAGGCTGGTTGTCACCTCCTGCTAATACAATTGTTTTTGGTTTACGAAGTAAAAAGAAGGAAGTATGTTCAAAATAGATTTGGGCAGAGATAAAATAATGGGCATACATGTCCGGTGTGTCATCCGTCAGCTCACCAAAGGAATGGAATACACGGATAGTAGCCATTGGAATGATATCTTCCAAAATGTTTTTTAACCCCAGGCAAGTGAGGGTATTTGGGTCTACTATGGCTATTTCAGGATGATGCATGATGTTTTCTTTGGTGCAAAGATACATATCTTTTATAAAAAACAGATTCATAAAGACAAAGAAATCTTCTTTTAGGCAACATCACCAATCATTTATTTGTAGGGGCGCATTTGAATGCGCCCGCATATGTGCTGTAAATCATTTTCGGATAGGTTCAATCTGTCATTACTCCTAAATAAGTGGCTGCTGCTTCAGCACATTTTTCTCCATCGATACCTGCTGAAACAATTCCTCCGGCGTAACCTGCTCCTTCTCCACAAGGAAATAACCCATTGACAGTGACATGTTGCAGTGTCTCATTATCTCGCAGGATCCGTACCGGAGCCGACGTGCGTGTTTCTACACCAATCATCACTGCTTCATTGGTCAGGAAGCCATGGCTGCTCTTTCCGAATTGTTGGAAACCTTTGCTCAAACGGTCGGTAATGAATGCAGGCATCCAAAAATGCAGGGGAGAGGAAACTAATCCCGGACTATACGAACTGTCGGGTAAATCATAGCTTAGTTTTTTGCGGGTGAAGTCCACCATTCGTTGTGAAGGTGCGGTTTGGCGCATATTGCCTTGCTGCCAGCAGGAGGCCTCCAATGCTTCTTGGAAATACATCATGGTTAATGGACAATGGTCGGTAGTCCATTGACCATGATTTTTATTAGTGGCTTTTAATTCTTCACTTTTCGTTTTTAATTCTTCTGTAAAAAGATTATTTTCCGCCAGATCTTCCGGCCTGATTTCTACCACCATGCCGGAGTTGCTCCATTTGGAGCCGCGGTTGCTGGGACTCATGCCGTTTACTACAATCTGATGCGGACCGCTTGCGGCAGGAACAACAAATCCTCCCGGACACATACAAAAACTATAGACACCACGTCCTTCTACTTGTGTCACAAAGCTATATTCAGCGGCAGGCAGATACTTTCCACGTCCGTTTTTATTATGATATTGTATTTGGTCAATCAGCATGGACGGGTGTTCCAAACGTACTCCTACTGCAATTCCTTTGGTTTCCATCTCTATACCATTGTCATACAACCACCGATACACATCCCGTGCGGAATGTCCGGTAGCCAGAATAACAGGTCCTTTGAAAGTCTTTCCGGTATTTGTTTCTATACCTGTGATTTTGTTTTTTTCTATAATAAGGGAATCCATTCGTGTTTCGAAATGCACTTCACCACCACATTCTATGATGGTATTCCGCATATTTTCAATCACACGCGGCAACTTGTCTGTACCGATGTGGGGATGGGCATCTGCCAGGATGGAGGTACTGGCGCCATGTTGGCAGAATACATTCAGAATTTTGTTCACATTCCCTCGCTTTTTGCTTCGGGTATAGAGTTTGCCGTCTGAGTAGGCTCCTGCTCCTCCTTCTCCGAAACTGTAGTTGCTTTCAGGGGCAACTTTGTGCTCACGGCTGATACGGGCGATATCTATTTTTCTATCGCGTACATTCTTACCTCGTTCCACTACGACAGGCCGGAGTCCTAACTCTATTAATCGCAAAGCAGCAAAAAGTCCGCCCGGTCCTGCTCCCACGACAATGACTTGTGGTTTCCCATCTACCTTATTATATATAGTACGGGTGAACTCCTCATCTTGTGGCATTTCATTAATATATAGGCGTACTTTCAAATTTACATAGATGGTGCGTTGACGTGCGTCTATGCTCCTTTTTAAGATGCGAAGGGCATGGATGGTACGTATATCCAATCCCTTGTCATGTCCGATGAACTGTTTCAGTGACTGTTCGTTGGCTGCTTGTTCAGGCAAGACTCTTATTTGAAATTCCTGTATCATGGTTCTTATTTGGATTGTTCGCCTTCCGGCATTAATTTTTTACGGTAATAAGAATTGGCGGTATATAGTGCGGCGGCAGGGTTGTGTCCTGTCACACGGTCTTTGGTCACTAAAGTTGTAGTATAGGCATTAGAGTACTTGTAGAATAAACTATCATGTCCCACACATAGTCCGATAACCACGTTCAACTCTGTATGTGCTTGGTTGAGAAGGCGTGCTTGTAGGATAGGGTTACACATTGCCGCACCGATTTTTTCACATTCTTTGGGGATTCCGATAGAGGATTTGGCTATTCCGGCTACTTTGCAGATTACTGAATATACCTCAAAGCCGTTAGCACGGAGGATGCGGGCAAAAATACGGGCTTCATTCACCAGTCCGATACAATAGGCAATTCCTAGTTTTTTATATCCCATCTTGCGTGCGAAAGTCATGATTTCTTCCACACGGGTTAATCGGCAGTAACCTTCATATTCCACTTCGGCACTGGTTGCCATTATCTTGTTATTGTCGTTATATTGTTTCAACGCCCATTCCAAATCTTCTTGTTCCAAATGGGTAGTCAGACAAAATTCAGGGTAAGTGCGCTCTTTGAACTTGCAGTTCTGTGTGCCGCAGTCTATGCAGGTCGGGGGGTATGATTGTTCTTTTGTCATTTTATATCATTATTCAAATTAAGTTTTCTCTTATTTATCTCATCCAAACAAAGCCCGGAACGCTTCTTCTACCTTCCTTACCGGAATGATTTCTATCTTTAATTTTGATGTATCCATTCCTTGCAAATTATGTTTCGGTATAAGAATTTGTTTGAAACCTAATTTCTCTGCTTCTCCGATGCGTTGCTCAATACGGTTTACAGGTCGGATCTCACCACTCAGTCCTACTTCACCCGCCATGCAGGTGTCACGTTCTATTTCCGTATCCATATTGCTGGATAGAATGGCACTGATGACAGACAGGTCGATGGCCGGATCATTCACTTTCAATCCACCTGCGATATTCAAAAAGACATCTTTTTGTGCCAGTTTGAATCCTACCCGTTTTTCAAGTACTGCCAGAAGCATGTTCATACGTCGTAAATCAAATCCGGTGGCAGAACGTTGCGGATTCCCATATACTGCCGAACTGACTAAAGCCTGTGTTTCAATCAAGAAAGGGCGGACTCCTTCTATGGCAGAGGCGATAGCAACCCCGCTCATCCCGTCATGGTCTTGGCTAAGCAACAGTTCGGACGGGTTGCTCACTTGGCGCAAACCGTTTTGGCGCATTTCATAAATGCCCAGTTCGGCGGTGCTTCCGAAACGGTTCTTGATGCTGCGGAGAATGCGGTACATATAATGTTGGTCACCTTCAAATTGCAATACGGTGTCTACAATATGTTCCAGTACCTTGGGGCCGGCAATGCTTCCTTCTTTATTGATATGGCCGATCAGAATGACCGGCGTATTTGTTTCTTTGGCAAATTTTAAAATAGAAGCGGAACATTCACGTACCTGTACCAAACTGCCGGGAGAAGAGTCTATCGTTTCGGTTGAGATGGTTTGAATAGAGTCGATGATCACTAAATCGGGTCGTGTATTCTTGATATGGACGTAAATCTGCTCCAACGAAGTTTCACAGACTATCAGGCAGTCGGAAGAATTATGCGGGATACGGTCTGCACGCAGTTTTAATTGCCGGGCACTCTCTTCTCCCGATATATACAATACTTTTTTGTCAGGCAGATGAAGTACGGTTTGCAGCACCAAAGTGGATTTGCCTATCCCCGGTTCACCGCCCAGTAGAACGAGTGATCCCGGTACTAAACCGCCTCCCAATACCCGGTTCAGTTCTTCGTCGTGCATATCAATTCGAGGTTCGTCCCCTCCGGTAATGTCATTCAGTGTGACAGGCTTGCTTTTTACGGATTCCAGGCCGGATACCGGTCTTTTGTTTGCAGGTTCCTTGCGTATAATTTCTTCTACGTATGTGTTCCATGCACCGCAAGACGGACATTTCCCTACCCATTTGGGTGAATCCTGCCCACAGTTGGTGCATACATATACAGTCTTTTCCTTTGCCATATTCTTACGGGATAATTAAAACAGCGCAACTTGAGGCTGAATTTGTACAAAGGTAAGGAAATAGTTCTGCATATCAACATGGGCAGGATAAAAAAGTTTTGTCTTATTTCTGCTTTAATAAAAAGCATTCTTATATTTTATCGCAAAAAAATGGGAAATTGTGATAGATTGTAGGAAATTGTTTTTATATTTGCATCGTTCAAATAAAAAACAGAAGAAGAACAATAATAAAATGACGATATACTATCTCCATACAACCACCACATTAGGGATGGGGCACATGACAACTACAATGTCCACATCCACAACAATGACCCCTCGGGGTTAAGGATAGTATATGTGTTTCTACGTGATACACGCTTACGGACGTAAGCAAAACAAGCTTTTAATTTTATTTTTTTAGTGTAAACAGATACAGTTTCTTTTCGTTGTCATGCTGGGTGAAACGAAAGTAGATTCTTTACCGGACTTGAAATGGCTCGGAGGACAGAATGGCAAAAGAAGCTGGAATAAAAATAGATAATTGCATGAAAGTTATGAAATTCGGCGGGACATCCGTAGGTTCCGTGAACAGCATTTTAAGCGTCAAACAGATAGTAGAGGCAGTTGAAGAGCCCGTAATTGTAGTTGTGTCGGCATTGGGCGGTATAACTGACAAGTTAATCAATACTTCGCAGATGGCTGCCAATGGGGATTCCGCATACGAGAAAGAATACCGTGAAATTGTGAATCGTCACATTGAAATGGTATATACCGTAATTCCGGCAGGTAATGAGCGTACTGTTTTATTGGATAAGGTCAATGAATTGTTGAGTGAACTGAAGGATATTTTTCAGGGAATTTATCTGATAAAGGACTTGTCGTCTAAAACGTCGGCTACTATTGTAAGTTATGGTGAGCGCTTGTCGTCTATTATTGTAGCTTCGTTGATAAAGGGGGCTGTATGGTATGACTCCCGCAACTTCATTAAGACTGAAAAAAAACATGCCAAACATATTCTGGATTCCGAACTGACCACTCGCTTGGTTAAAGAAACTTTCCAGAAATTACCGGAAGTGGCATTGGTTCCCGGATTTATCTCTACTGATAAGAACAGTGGTGAAGTGACCAATTTGGGACGTGGCGGTTCAGATTATACCGCTTCTGTCATAGCTGCGGCACTGAATGCGGATAGCTTGGAAATATGGACGGATGTGGATGGTTTCATGACGGCAGACCCGCGTGTAATCAGTACGGCCTATACCATTAATGAGTTGAGCTATGTGGAAGCGATGGAGCTTTGTAACTTTGGAGCGAAGGTGGTTTATCCGCCGACTATTTATCCGGTATGTCATAAGAATATTCCTATTCTGATTAAGAATACATTCAATCCTCAAGGCGAGGGAACTATCATAAAGCAGGAAGTGAATTCCGGTTCTAAAGCCATTAAAGGTATCTCATCCATCAATGATACGAGTTTGATTACGGTTACCGGTCTGGGAATGGTGGGAGTGATCGGAGTGAATTTCCGGATTTTTAAAGCATTGGCACAAAACGGCATCAGCGTGTTTATGGTATCGCAGGCATCTTCCGAGAACAGTACTTCTATCGGTGTGCGTAATCAAGATGCGGCACTGGCTTGTGAAGTGCTGAATGAGGAATTCTCCAAAGAAATAGAAATGGGGGAAATCAGTCCGGTTGTTGCCGAAATGAATTTGGCTACCATTGCCATTGTCGGTGAGAACATGAAACATACACCGGGCATCGCCGGTAAGCTGTTCGGGACTTTAGGCCGTAACGGCATTAGTGTGATTGCTTGTGCTCAAGGTGCTTCGGAAACCAATATCTCTTTCGTGGTAGAATCCAAGTCACTGCGCAAATCATTGAATGTGATTCATGATTCGTTCTTCCTGTCCGAATATCAGGTGCTGAACCTTTTTATCTGCGGTACAGGTACGGTAGGAGGCAGTTTGATAGAGCAAATCCGTTGTCAGCAACAAAAGTTGATGCAGGAACGCGGTTTGAAGCTGAAAGTGGTAGGTATAGCCGATGGACATCATGCGTTGTTTACCCGTGCAGGCGTAGACCTGTCACATTATAAGGAAGAGTTGGCAGAGAAAGGAATGCCTTCGTCCACCCAGGTGTTGCATGACGAGATTATAGGTATGAATATATTCAACTCTGTGTTTGTGGATTGTACAGCCAGTGCAGAAGTTGCATCCTTATATAAAGATTTTCTGATGAATAATATTTCGGTGGTAGCGGCCAACAAAATTGCCGCTTCTTCCGAATACTCCGTTTATAGCGAACTGAAACAAATAGCCCGCCGTCGCGGTGTGAAATTCTTGTTTGAAACCAATGTAGGTGCAGGGCTACCCATTATCAACACAATCAATGACTTGATAAACAGCGGAGACAAGATATTGAAAATAGAGGCGGTATTGAGCGGTACGCTGAATTACATCTTTAACAAAATCAGCGCGGACATTCCTTTCAGCAAGACCATCAAAATGGCACAGGAAGAGCGCTACTCGGAACCCGATCCGCGTATTGACCTGAGTGGCAAGGATGTGATTCGTAAACTGGTTATTCTGGCTCGTGAAGCCGGATATAAATTGGAACAGGAAGATGTGGAAAAACATCTTTTTGTACCGAATGATTTCTTTGAAGGCCCGTTGGAGGAGTTCTGGAAGAAAGTACCTTCCCTGGATGCGGATTTTGAATCACGCCGTCAAAAGCTGGAGGATGAAAACAAACGCTGGCGTTTTGTAGCCAAACTGGAAGATGGGAAAGGCAGTGTGTCTTTGCAGGAAGTGGACAGCAAACATCCATTCTATGGTCTGGAAGGCAGCAACAACATTATTCTGCTTACAACCGAGCGATATAAAGAGTATCCGATGATGATACAAGGATATGGGGCCGGTGCCAGTGTGACTGCCGCCGGAGTATTTGCCGATATCATGAGCATCGCTAATATTTAGGCTTATGAAACATATTATTATTTTAGGCGACGGTATGGCCGACTGGCCTGCCGAATCACTGGGAAACAAAACATTGCTGCAATACTCCAGTACACCTTATATGGATAAGTTGGCCGCTATGGGACGTACCGGGAGGTTGGTTACAGTTGCTCCCGGATTTCATCCGGGTAGTGAAGTGGCGAATATGTCTGTTATGGGCTATAATTTACCGAAGGTGTACGAAGGCCGTGGACCGTTGGAAGCAGCAAGCATCGGGGTGGAGTTGCAACCGGGCGATATGGCTATGCGTTGTAACATTATCTGCATCGAAGATGAGAGGATAAAAAATCACTCCGCCGGACATATCACTACCGAAGAAGCTGATGTGCTGGTTAGATATTTGGAAGAAAAATTGGGTTCTGACCGGATTCATTTCTATACCGGTGTACAATATCGCCATTTGTTGGTGATAAAAGGGGGAAATAAACAATTGGACTGCACCCCGCCCCATGATGTGCCTTTGCAGCCTTTCCGTTCGCTCATGGTGAAGGCGGAAGTACCGGAGGCGCAGGAAACAGCCGGATTGATAAATAATCTTATCCTGGCTTCCCAGGAATTGTTGGCAGATCATCCGGTTAATCAAAAACGTATAGCCGAAGGCAAAGATCCTGCTAATAGTATCTGGCCTTGGAGTCCGGGGTATCGCCCGCAGATGGAACCTCTCTCCGGGAAGTATCCGGCCATAAAGAAAGGGGCTGTTATTTCAGCGGTGGACTTAATCAATGGCATAGGACATTATGCAGGATTACGCCGTATTGCTGTAGAGGGGGCTACCGGTTTATATAATACGAATTATGAGAATAAGGTGGCTGCGGCATTGGAAGCATTGAAGACGGACGACTTTGTGTATCTGCATATTGAGGCCAGTGATGAGGCCGGTCACGAAGGAGATTTTAAGTTGAAGCAGTTTACTATTGAAAATCTGGACAAACGTGTTGTAGGACCTGTTTATGAAGCAGTGAAGGATTGGGATGAGCCTGTGGCTATCGCCGTGCTTCCGGATCATCCTACGCCTTGCGAACTCCGTACCCATACAGCCGAACCTGTGCCTTTCCTTATCTATTATCCCGGTATAGAACCGGACTGTGTGCAGACCTTTGATGAAGTGGCATGTGTGGAAGGCAGTTATGGAATATTGAAAGAAGATGAGTTTATGAATGAATTTATGAAAAAATAATGTGGCAGTTTGCTAATTTGCCCCAATGGCAACCCTCCATGCAAAGCCCTTGGCACATTAGCACATTGACGCATTGAAAAATTGTTTACTATGAAATATTACAGTACGAATCACCAGGCTTCCGATGCTTCTCTGGAAGAAGCTGTAGTGAAGGGGCTGGCTTCTGACAAAGGATTATATATGCCCGATACCATCAAGCCATTGCCGCAAGAGTTTTATGATCAGATTGAGAATCTGTCGTTTCAGGAAATTGCTTATCGCGTGGCCGATGCTTTCTTCGGTGAGGATGTTCCTGCTGAAACACTGAAGCAGATCGTTTATGATACATTGAGTTTTGATGTTCCTGCCGTAAAGGTAAAGGATAATATTTACTCTTTGGAACTGTTTCATGGTCCTACATTGGCATTTAAAGATGTAGGTGGACGTTTCATGGCCCGTTTGTTGGGCTACTTCATTAAAAAAGAAGGGCAAAAGCAGGTGAATGTACTGGTTGCGACTTCGGGGGATACCGGTAGTGCTGTAGCCAATGGCTTCCTCGGAGTGGAAGGTATTCATGTGTATGTGCTTTATCCGAAAGGAAAAGTCAGTGAAATTCAGGAAAAGCAGTTCACTACTCTGGGGCGGAATATCACAGCGTTAGAAGTGGACGGTACTTTTGATGACTGTCAGGCATTGGTTAAGAATGCGTTTATGGATGCTGATTTGAATGCGCACATGAAGTTGACTTCTGCCAACTCCATCAATGTGGCTCGTTTCCTGCCACAGGCATTTTATTACTTCTATGCCTACGCACAGTTAAAGAAAGAAGGAAAAGCAGATCATCTGGTAGTGTGCGTACCTAGCGGAAACTTTGGTAATATCACCGCCGGACTATTTGGTAAACGCATGGGCTTGCCTGTCAAGCGTTTTATTGCAGCCAATAACCGGAATGATATTTTCTACCAATACTTACAGACCGGAAAATACAATCCTCGCCCTTCCATAGCTACTATTGCCAATGCAATGGATGTGGGAGATCCAAGTAATTTTGCCCGTGTACTGGCATTGTACGGTAACAGTCATGCTGCCATAACAGCGGATATCTCTGGTGCGACTTATACGGATGAACAGATTCGTGAAACGGTGGGTGAGGTATATCGGGAAACCGGTTACTTGCTCGACCCGCATGGAGCCTGCGGTTATCGTGCTTTATCCGAAGGATTGTCCCCCAGCGAAACGGGTATTTTCCTGGAAACGGCACATCCGGCTAAATTCCTGGAAACTGTGGAAGGTATCATTGGAGACAAAGTGGAGATTCCCGCCAAACTGCAAGCGTTTATGAAAGGAACCAAACAAAGTGTTCCGATGGAAAAAGACTTTGAAAGTTTCAAAGGCTATTTGATGAAAGAATAGCTTTTAGAAATAGATATCTGATACGAAAAGAGGGGGGCAAAAGTCCAAAGTAACTATCCAATGGTTCACCGTAGGGGCGGATTGAATAGTTACTTTGGGCTTGTTTACATAAAGAACAAAAAAGTTCCGTCACAGCAACGTGTTCATTACTAGTTACTTTCTGTGTAAAAGAATCTCAAACCTCCTTCAATCGGTATGCTTCCGGCTATCGAATCCTGTTACGTATGTAACAAAGTTTGTTCCTACCGTATCTTTCACTCCGTTTCATTTTCACTCCGTTTCATTTGATATTTCACTTGGGTGAAGCAACTGTTTCACTTAGGCGAAAACGGCTGTTCATCTAAGTGAAATCGCCTCTTCACTTGGGTGAAGCAACAAATGCAGATGGGCAAAAATACGCCTTATGACGCTCTCCTGCAAGGAAGTAACCGCAACTATGGCACAGGAATTAGAACAACCGATATACGTCAAGCCGAATTTGATAGCGGAGAATGGAAAACCGTTTTAGGGGAATTTAGAATGTTTTTTCACATTATATTGTTGATTTACAGAGAGATACTGCGCGTGGTCCGGAATGGTTGATGCGTGTCTTTATTTTATTTCTTCCAGCAACTTCCCGAACGAAGTGAATGTCCGTTGTTTCCCGCCCCGGGTGAGGTACAAGGCATCGGGAGCGATGACTTGTAGATGGGGCAGACCGGCAGGAACGTTTTGGGTTTGCAGACAAGTATATCCGTGACGGTTCAGTGCGTTGATAGTCCAGTGCAATAAGGTTTCGTCTGTCGCTTCCACCGTTATTTCCTGCTTTCCATTCACGGTTGGATAGTAGATGCCATGATCATAATCGAACCGGATATTACTGTGTGAGAACAGCGTGTCCATCCGATGGTTCAGAATCATATCTTCCGTCACTCCGCATTGCAGTCCTGTTTCTTTGGACAGCAGCCAAAGCTTGTCCGACAGTACCAGGGCTTGTTCTATGTCATGGGTGGATAGCAGGATGGCCTTGTTTTGCTCCACCGCCAGCTGATGCAGCAAAGTCATGATTTCTATGCGGCTCACCACGTCCAGAAAAGCGGTCGGCTCATCCAAGATGATAAGCGGACATTCCTGAACCAATGCTTTGGCTATCATTACCTTTTGCCGTTCTCCGTCCGAAAGTTCGGCGGTGTAGCTTTCGGCTTTGTGGGCAATGCCTACGGCATCCAATGCCTCTTTGATAATGAGATGGTCTTTGGGATGGAGCCGTCCGAAGAAGCCTGTATGCGGCTGGCGTCCCAAAGCTACCAGTTCATACACGGTCAGCCCTCCGGCTTGTGTCTTGTCTGTCAGGACTACACCGATGGTGCGCGAACGTTCCTTTTCCGAATACTGCTGCAAAGGCTTGCCCAGCAATTGCAAATCTCCTGCCAGTGAAGGTTGCGAAGCGGACAGGGTGCGGAGCAAAGTCGACTTTCCGGTCCCGTTTGCTCCAAGCAGACTGGTCAGTTCTCCCGGATAGAGTCCGAAAGAAAGGTGTTCGTGCACTTTCTTTTCTCCTTTGTGGGTACGATAACCTATGCACAGGTCTGTGGCGGTGATGACAGCTTGCTTTTCCATCAGTTGAAGTACTGGATTTTACGTTGGTTCACAATGACATAAATAATAATGGGCGCACCAATGACCGGAGTGACGGCATTCAGCGGAATGATACCTGCTTCGCCCGGCAGAATGCAGATGAAGTTGCAGAGCAGGGCAATGGCTCCTCCCGTCAGCATGGTGACAGGTAGCAGGGAATTATGGTTGGAGGTTCCCAGCATGAGGCGGGCAATGTGCGGCACGGCCAGTCCGATAAAGGAAATCGGGCCGCAGAAAGCGGTGGTCGTCGCTGTCAGTAATCCGGTGGCGACAAGCAGCAGGTTACGTGTACGGCGGATGTTGATTCCCAGGTTTTCGGCATAGCGTGTTCCCAGCAGCAGGGCATTCAGAGGCTTTATCAGCAGTATGGTAATCAGCAGTCCCGCCATTGTGACCAAGGAGAAAAAGGGAAGCTGCTGCAAAGATACTCCTCCAAAGTTTCCCATTCCCCAAATCATGTAGGAATGCACCCCTTCTGCCGTGGAGAAAAAGTTGAGCAGGGAGATGGCAGATGAAGTGATATACCCTATCATGATACCTATAATGAGCAGCATGATGCTGTTTTTTATCAAAGTGGAGAAGAACAGGATGATTCCCATCACCAGCATGGAGCCTATGAATGCTCCGATAATGACGGACAGGAATCCGGATAAAGTGAATACTCCGGCAGTAATCGTACCTGCGCCTGCCAGCATGACCAAGGCAACTCCCAAACTGGCTCCCGAACTGATTCCCAGTATGGAAGGGTCGGCCAAAGGGTTATTGAATGTGGTTTGCAACATCAGTCCCGATGCTGCGAGTGCCATTCCGCAAAGGAGGGCGGTAATGGCTTGCGGCAGGCGGGATTCCCAGACTATGAAACTCCAACTCGCCTTTTCTACTTCATTGCCTGTAAGGATATGCCACACCGCCTCGGCAGGGATGTTTACCGAGCCGAACAACAGGTTGGCTCCTGTCAATGCAAGGATGAGGAGGAGCAGTATGATACCGTATTTTGTTCCTTTGTTATTCATTGATACTGTTTGGGGTTACGCCCACTGTAGGGAGTGTGTCAAAACTAACCCGGCCTATCCCATCGTCAGCTGTAGGGGCAGCATTATCCACGTTTTGACATAACCCTACGGTGATTTACTCCGCTAATTTAGTGAAATATTTTAATTCATACCCTTCTAAAAGCGTAGGATGGAATATTTTTATCAAATCTTTCAGTAATCGGTCGGGATGGAAAGGGGAATCTTCGTAAAAGTCTACCTTCCCTGTGTTGCATCCATAAATGTTGCGTTCCTTGAATGCACGGAAACCGGTGTATGGAGCATAGTCCTGCTCCAATTCCTTATAAGTCTTGTCAATGGCCTGATTATATTTGATGAGCCAGAAATCTGCATTCTGACCTTTGTCAAACACGGTTTCGAAGGCTAGGGGAACAGAACCGCTATGCTCGTCATCGGCAAACACATAATTGGCCCCGGCATCCGCATAGATGCGTGCAGAGGTGCTTTTACCTCCCGGAACGCCCGCAACACAGAGAAAGCCCGACGGATCATCCGAGATACCGGCATCATCGACATCTGGGAATCCGCCGGAGCCGAAATAAACCTGGTCGGCTCGCTCAGCACCGGTCTTTTCATGAAGCACCGGGACATCGACTTCCATATCTATTCGGCTGTCCTCCGGCCAGAAGATGATTTTACCGCTTTAGCGAAGCTTGCCGCCAATCCTGCCGTCAAACGAATCGAATACGGCAACTTGCTGGCGACGGAAGAGCGGTGCCTCGAATGGCACGCTTGGTACGAAGACCAGGAAGGCGAACTCTGGCAGTTGGATATGATCCATATCGAGAAAGGCTCCCGCTACGACGGCTACTTCGAAGAGGTGGCCCGACGCATTTCGGCGGCCCTGACCGATGAAACGCGCGAGGCGATCCTGCGGCTCAAGTGGGAAACGCCCGATACGGAAAAAATCGCAGGCATCGAATACTACATGGCCGTCCTGCGGGACGGCATCCGCAGCTACCCCGATTTCGTTCGCTGGCGCGAAGCACATCCCCTGACGGGTGTAGCGGAGTGGATGCCCTGAACCGGATCGCCCCCTATCTCCATCCGGCAGCGCTGCGATACCGTCGGCGCCCGAAATACAGACCTATAAGGCCGGGGGAGGGCAAATTCGGTCGTCATCATTCTCAGCCTCGGGAAATATTCACCGACCTGCCCCGCTTCCAACAATCCCCTTCCCCCAAATATTGTCGGATAACCGCCGGACACGCACCCGACTCCCGAAAGGTAAAATCCCGCCCTCATATCGGGCCGAAAAAAATCCGCCGGACAGGTAAAACCGGCCCGGCGGATATTCAATTGTAATAGTATGGAAAATCAGAACGGGAGATCGTCCGGATCGTCCACAGCAGGCGTAACGGGAGTCTGGGCCGCAGGCTGCTGGTACGAAGGCTGCGCCGGCTGCTGATAGGACGGCTGTCCCTCCGGCTGGGCATACCCGCCTGCCGGAGCTCCCGCCGACTGGTTATCCCCACGGCGTCCCAACAACTTCATATCGTCGGCCAGAATTTCGGTCGTATAACGCTTGTTGTTATCCTTGTCCGTCCACTCGCGGGTACGCAGGCGCCCCTCGATGTAAATCTGCGATCCTTTATTGACGTAGCGATCCACTACGTCGGCCAAACCGCGCCACAAAGTGATCGTATGCCACTCGGTATGTTCCTTGGTTTCGTTGGCCTGGCGGTCGAACAGCCGTTCGGTCGTCGCCAGACGAACCCGGGCAACTTTCGCTCCGCTTTCGAGCGTGCGGACCTCGGGATCCACACCTACGTTGCCGATCAAAATCACTTTATTTACCATATCGCCTCGTTATAAGTTTTTTATCATCTCCATAAAGAGCTCGGCCATCTTCACGCCGGCTTTGGCCCCCTGACGCTGCACATCCTCGTGGTCGCCGACCTCATCGCTCAACCCGCAGTTCGTAATGACCGATACCCCGAAAACGGGAATCGACATGTGCCGGGCCACGATCACTTCGGGCACGGTGGACATACCGGCGGCATCGCCGCCGATCGCCTTGAAATAACGGTATTCGGCCTGCGTTTCGAACGTCGGACCCGTACCGCCCACGTAAACGCCGTACTGCAACTTGATTCCCTTCTCCTCGGCAATACGGGTCGCACGGATAATCAAGTGCTGATCGTAACAGTTGTGCATATCCGGGAAACGGGGGCCGAACTCGGCCATGTTGGGGCCGATCAGCGGATTGGGCATCAGGTTGATGTGGTCGGTGATGACCATCAGATCGCCTACCCGAAACGAAGGATTCACGCCGCCGCTGGCGTTCGATACGAACAGGTAGCGGATCCCGAGCAGCTTGAGCACCCGCACGGGGAACGTCACCTGCTGCATGGTGTAACCTTCGTAATAGTGGAACCGCCCCTGCATGGCCACTACGCGGCGCCCTTCGAGCAAACCGAAAATCAATTTTCCCTTATGTCCCTCGACCGTCGAAACGGGAAAATTGGGAATCTCCTTATAGTCGATCGAATATTTCTCATCGATACGGTCGGCGAAATCGCCCAATCCGGTACCGAGAATAATGCCTACTTCCGGTTGGAAGTTTTCGATGCGTGCCTGAATGAAGGCCGCAGTCTCTTTAATTCTCTCTAACATCGCACTCTAATTTTTGGAGAAAATCCGTTTCCGAATCATCTATGAATGAAATATTGATGGGCAGGAAATACATTCTCTTGCGTACTTCCGCCGGTATCTTTTCGGGATGGCTCATCTTGACCGCGTCCTTTTCGGTCATGATGATCGCCGCTTTCGGGTGTTTTGCCAGCAAATTCGCTACCAATTTCATATCTTTCACCCGGTAAACATGGTGGTCGTCGAAACGAACGTCCTCGATCACCTTGTAATTATTCCTCAATCCCTCCACGAAAGGTCCCGGATTGCCGATACCCGACATGGCGATCACCTGCTGTCCGTAATTCAGTTCCTCATCCACGAACTCAGGGAAGAGCGGCCGAGGCCGGAAACTTTCGAAACGGGTAAAGTAAACACGCTGATAGGCGACCTGAACCAGAACCTTGCGCAGAATGCGCCGGTCTATCGGAGCCATATTCTCAGGGCATTTGGTCACGATGAAATAATGCGCCCGGTGCAACTGTTCGGGCAAATCCCGCAGATTGCCCGCAGGCAACATCCGATCATGCTGCACGGGCCGTGTCGCATCGATCATGACGATATTGACTTTAGGCTCTACGTAACGGTGCTGGAAGCCGTCGTCCATCACGACGAGATCGACCTCCGGATGCTCCTGCCGAAGACGGCGGATCCCCTCTGCCCGTTTCTCGCACACGACCACGACCGTATCGGGAAATTTGCGCTTGATCTGCAACGGCTCGTCCCCCACTTCGCGGTAGTGCGATTCGGGAGTGACCTCAATATATCCTTTCGTTCGCCGCCCGTATCCTCTGGAAATCAACGCTACGTGATGCCTTTGAGCCATGTAGGCGATCACCATCTCGGCCATCGGGGTTTTGCCCGTACCGCCTACGGTGATATTGCCGATGCAGACAACCGGAATATCGAACTTCTCCTGTTTCAGAATTCCCCAATCGAAAAGCCGGTGGCGCAACAAGACCCCCAACTTATAAAGGAAAGAAACAGGCATCAAAAAAAAATTCGACATTCTCAATACTGGTTTATAGCAATCAAAGATAGCAACAATTCAATGAATTACAAAAGAAACACCCCAAAACTTGGATAATCCGACCGCAGAGCAGCGGAAATTTTGTTTTTTTCTTATCTTTACCGGAAGAAAACTTCCGTTAAAAATCAGGATACATCCCGACCGGACTCCAAAAAATTTGACCCGGTTCGCAGTTTTATACCTTAATTATTAACATGATCAAACAACTGAAACCAGCTGTCGCATTGTTAGCAGGCCTGCTCTTTTTCGCAGGATGCGGCCGCACGGCAACGGATGCCGAAGAAAATTCCGATGAAATCATAGAACCCAACCTTTTATACGGCATTCCCGCCGACAACTACCGGCTCGAACAGCAGATCATCGACCGTGGCGAAACCCTCGGTCAGATTCTGAACCGATACGGTGTTTCCGCCGCCCAGATCGATCAGCTCGACAAAGCGTCCAAAGACGTATTCCCGCTCCGCAACATCCGGGCCGGGCGCAGCTACACGGCTTTCATCCACGAAGATTCGCTCAACGCGCCCCATCTGGACTATCTGGTGTACGAACAGAGCATTTCCCAGTATGTCGTTTTCGGACTGGCCGACGACTCGATCAGTGTCACCAAAGGCGAAAAAGAGTATGAAATACGTCGCCAGAAAAAGACTGCCACGATCGATTCCTCGCTCTGGGAGGCGATCGTAGGCGCCGGCATGCCAGCCTCTCTCGCCGCAGAAATGGAGGACATCTATCAATCGACGATCAGTTTCTTCAGCATCCAGAAAGGAGATAACTTCACGGTCATCTACGACGAGCGTTACATCGACACCCTACCGGCCGGCATCGGGCGTATATGGGGTGCCAAATTCAACTACGGCGGCAAGACCTATTACGCCATTCCGTTCCGCCAGGGCAATAAAATCGCCTACTGGGACCAGGACGGCAACAGCCTGCGCAAGTTGATGCTTATCACGCCGCTCAAATATACGCGCATCAGCTCCCGGTTCACCTATTCGCGGCTCCACCCCATCTACAAAACCTACCGAGCCCATACGGGCGTCGATTTCGCAGCTCCGAAAGGTACTCCGGTACACGCCGTAGCGGATGGCACGGTCATCTTCAAAGGCTGGGGCGGCGGAGGCGGCAATACCCTCAAGATCAAACACAACAACGGTTTTATGACCGGTTATCTGCACTTGAGCGGCTATGCCAAAGGGATTCGTCAGGGCAGCCGCGTATCGCAGGGGCAGTTGATCGGTTATGTCGGCAGCACCGGAGCATCGACGGGCCCGCATCTGGACTATCGCGTCTGGCGTAACGGCAAACCGATCGATCCGCTGAAGATTCCGCAGGAACCGGGCGAACCGATTCACAAAGCCAACCGTGCCGCTTACGAATATGTCCGCGACCGAATTATGGCTGAGCTGGACGGCAAGGTAAAGGAAGAAGACAAGATCAAACAACTCGACTCGATCGTACTCACTCCGTCGAAAACGACAGACAGCCTGGTTTTCAGCAGTAAATTATGATCGACCCGCGCATTGTCCGCTTCATCGGCCGACACCACGTCCTGACACTGGCGACCGTCGCCGGAGAACAGCCCTATTGCTCGCACGCGTTTTACGCCTACGACCCAGAGCGCAATCTGCTCGTATTCGCGGCCGATAAGACGACGCGCCATGCGGAGGAGATGCAGGCGAACCGGCAGGTAGCGCTGGGCATCGCGCTCGAAAGCAAGGCAGTGGGCAAACTTCAGGGGCTCCAGCTTTGCGGAACGGTGCGGGAAGCGGACGAAGAGGCACGAAAAACATATATCCGCCGCTTCCCGTTCGCAGCACTCGCCGAGCTGACGTTGTGGGTTGTGGAGATTTCCTACATGAAATTCACGGACAATACCCTCGGATTCGGAAAGAAACTGATATGGAACAGCAAGGAACAGGAGTAATCATCGTCGCCGGGGGGAGCGGCAGCCGCCTGGGAGGTCCGCTTCCCAAACAATTCCGCATGCTGGGATCGCTGCCGGTATTGGGCCATGCGATAAACGCCTTTGCAAGAACGCTGCACAGCACGCAGATCGTCGTCGTCCTTCCCGAAGGACAGATCGATTTCTGGAAGAATCTGGCAGCCCGTTTCGACATAGCCAAGCACACCTGCACGGCGGGCGGGCCGCAACGGTTCCACTCGGTACGCAACGGCCTGTCCGCTCTGCCCCGAACCGTCGCACTGATCGCGGTCCACGACGGCGTACGTCCTTTGGTATCGTCCGACCTGATTTTGAAAGCCGTGGAGTGTGCGGCGGCCCATGGTACTGCTATTCCGGTCGTCGAAGCCGTCGATTCCCTGCGGCAGCTCACGCCCGACGGATCGCACCCGATCGACCGCAATACGCTGCGAATCGTACAAACGCCTCAGGTCTTCGACGCGGAATTGCTCCGTCGTGCCTATGAACTCGACTACTCCCCCGACTTCACCGACGACGCCTCGGTCGTCGAACGGGCGGGACATGCGGTCACGCTCTGCCACGGAGAGCGCGGCAACCTGAAAATCACGACAGCGGACGATCTTCCGATCGCCGAAGCAATTCTTTTATCCAGAGCATCCCGTGAAGAAAATCTATAAATACAGCTTCAGCCGCCACACGCTTTCGCTCACGACGATCTACCTCACGATCTTCCTCGCACTGGGGATCGGGCTCTACTTTCTATATGAAGGAGGCTATCTTTCGGCCTGGTTCTTTTCGTTCATCGTGGCGCTCGTCGCCCTGATGTCACTCTCCATTCCGCGTCGCATCCTCGTGGACGACGAAGGACTGCATATCCTCTGTCTGCTCGACATCACGGAGCTTCATCCCGAAGAGATCGCCTCCGTACGGCAAGTCGAGAAGCAGGAACTCCGAGGCTACGTGCCCTATTTCGGCGGTTACGGATTTTTCGGGTTCTACGGACACTATTTCGACCTGAAAAATCTCGAAAGGGTCAAAATCTACGCTTCCGAATGGCGGAATTTCGTCGAAATCACCGATATCTATGAAAATCGGATCTATGTCTCCTGTACCCAGGGAGAAGAACTCGTAAACGACCTACGGGAACTCATCTCGCACGCCCGAGAACGACGAGCACAGGAGCTACAGTCCCAGGAAACGACGGAAACACGATAGTTTCCACCTTCCGACGTCAAAACAAAAGACACCGGCCTCTACACTTCTCCCCCCCTCTCCCAAATTCTCTTCCCGAAGGGGATCTCGATTCATTACCTTCCCCAAAAGGATGCTATGTTGTGTATATCAGTATCTGCATGTTAAGGGATGATAAACGCACGAATTCCGAATTCGAAATACGATACACGACAATCCGGCCTACATTAACGCATCTTACGATTTTCCATTCGCCGCAGAAAAACAATCAGGGGAAACTGTGTACCAGTTTCCCCTGATTTCAATGTATCGTTCAATCTTAATTCAGATTCGGCAGGAAGGAGTAATCCCGGCTGTATTCGAGCATCTGCTTCACGTAGTCGTTCGGATAAGAAACCTTCACATCCACGACCTTGCCGTTCTTCTCCACCAGCTCGTACTGCGGATTCACAAAACCGCTGTAAGGCTCGATATCGAGGGCTTTGTAACGGGTCAGCACTTCGGCGTGCAGCTTCGGATCGACCGTCACGGCATATTTCTCGACCAGTGCTTTGCCGGCCTCGAAATCGCCTTCGGACTTGATACGCTGCACCTCGCGGAGCATACGACCCAACAGCTCGCGCAGCTTCGTATAATCATTCACCACGACATACGTTTTACCATCCTGCTCGATCCACTCGATCACGTTGTCGGCCTTCCCCTGCTCGTAGCACCATTCGGCGATCAGCTTGCGGTTGCGCATGTGCGCCTCCTCGACATTCTTGCCCGGCTCGATACGTGCGAGCTGCGTCATCATACCGTTCATGATATACCGGGCATATTCCGCATACGCCACATCCAGCGACGGAATCAGCCCCAATTCGACCATTTTCGGATCGCCCAGGTAGTAGAGCCCGAAAAGATCGGCACGGGCCTCCTCGAGCGTCGAGGTATAGTTCTTCAACTCACCGCCCTTCACACCCGGAGCCAACTGCCCGGAACCGTGTCCCAAACATTCATGCAGGTCGGTATGCAGATCGTCGGCCAACTTGCCGTACTTGTCGATACGTTCACGGTCTTCGGGACGCAGCATGAACTCCTCGAGGAATCCGTCGCCATGCGCCGCCTGAGCATAAGCGTAGGTAATGTTGTCGATGGTCACCGACTTCGAACCGTGCTCCTTGCGGATCCAATCCGCATTGGGCAGATTGATACCGATCGGTGTCGCAGGATAACAGTCGCCGCCCAGCATCGCTGCCGTAATCACTTTGGCCGAAACCCCTTTGACCACCTTTTTCCGGTAGGCGGAATCTACAGGCGAATGATCCTCGAACCACTGCGCATTCTCGGAGATAACCTCCGTACGATGACAGGCCTCCTTGTCCATGAAATTGACCAGCGACTCCCACGACGCCTTGCGTCCCAGCGGGTCGCCGTAATCTTCGATAAACCCGTTCACGAAATCGACGTTGGATACGGTATCCCGCACCCACAGGATGTTATAACGGTCGAAATCGTGCAGGTCGCCGGTTTTGTAATAGTCGATGAGGGCTGCGATGGTCGCCTTCTGCGGCTCCTGGGCAACGCCTTGCGCCTTCTCCAGCCAGTAAACAATCTTCTCGATCGCCGGCGAATACATACCGCCTACTTTCCACACCCGCTCGCGGATCGTTCCGTCCTCATCCTTCACGAGCTTCGAATTCAATCCGTAGGAGACCGGTTCGGGATCGGCCGGATCGGCCATGCTACGGTAGAACTCTTCCACTTCGGCCTGTGTCACGCCTTCGTAATAGTTGTTGGCGGAAGTCGTCACCAAATCCTGACCTTCGGCCTGATTGAGTTGGGTCTTATAGAGTTCGGGATTGAAAATCGCCTCGCAAACGACAGCCCGCAGCGCATTGAGCTCATCGCCGAACTTCTCGACGGGGATCGACTCGGCAACCGCGAGGAAATACTCCTTCGGAAATTCGGGTACGAACTTGTCGTTGGAATAGTGGTGATGAATTCCGTTGGCGAACCACACTTTTTTGAGGTACTTCTCCAGCGCTTTCCATTCGGGCGTCGTACGGTCACCGTCGTAATTCTCATAAATCACCTCCAACGTGCGGCGCACGGGAAGGTTGTATTTGAAATTCTGGTCGAACATGATGTCGCGGCCGCATTTGGCGGCTTCGGCCAGGTAGTAGATCAACTCTTTCTCCCGAAGAGGCAGCTCGGCAAAGCCCGGCACCTCGTAGCGGAGAATTTTAATATCGTCGAAGCGGTCCAGGATCCAGGGAGCATCCTCCGTCTTCTTTTCATGGCAGGAAATCATCGTCGTTGCGGTTAAAGTCAAACAAATTGCACTCAATCGGGTCTTCATAGGCACCAGGTCGTCGGTTTAACGGGATTTTACAAAACAGCACGAACGAAACACACGGCCTCGATTCGCGCATCTTTGCAAAGATACGAATAAGCCGGGTACAAAAGCAAATTTATTTGCATTTTGTCGCAATGAAATATCCAATTATCCGATCCAAATCGAAGACAGAGAAAAATGAGAACAATCGTACAGACTTATACACAAAAATCGCCCAACCGCTTCCTATCTTCGACAAGGATAAACAAATATTCATCCCCGGCAAACACGGAACATCGGTCCCCCAACAGTCCGACCAGTTCCGATAAAACCGACCGCAACTGGTTCAATCCGACACACAACCCTTTCGGGTTATTTCGTTTTTCAGACAAAATACGTTCCACACCACATATCGTCCACAACCGAACAAAAAAGTCCCGGTCGGTATTTTCCGACCGGGACTCCAATTAGCGTTCCGCATATCTGGACATCGATGCCCGACACGGCTTCAATTATCTAACGACCGATGCGGACGGCATTTCATCGTTACTATGCCAAGTACCGGTCCACTTGTAATTTGTCTCAAAATACTTCTGGAATGCTTCGATCTGCGCCGAAGTAGCCCAAATATCGACCAGATTAGCCGCAGGAATGAAATTAGCAGGATCTGTCAACTTTGTATTGGTATAGATATTTATCGAAGGATAGATCCATTTACCACTATTAGGTTCACTCTCCCACTTCTCCAAATAAGAGCCGGAAAGATTCAGAGAAGTCAATTCCGTACAACCAGTTACGGTCACAGCAACAATCGCCCGACAATCCTTTACCGTCACGGATTCGATCTTCGGACATTTATCCAGTTCGACACGCTTCGGCCCAACCTCCGTACCGGCCGCACCTGTCACCACCAAGGAGAAAGTCGTCAGGCTCTGAAGACCGTTGCAATCGATTGCCGTCAAACCTTTCACCAACGAAATATCAACCGAAGTCAAATTGATATTACCAACAGCCAAATTCGTATCATCCAAAGACTCCAACCCAGACACCTTCAGCGTCTTCAAATTCCGAAAATATTCGATACCAGCCAAAGACTTCACTTCCGCCGCATTGTCGGCATTAAGCTCCAAATCCGTAACCCGATCAGCTTCCTCCTGCGTAATACCCCCATTGGAACCATAGGTCTCAATCAGGAACTCACGGAATGCATTATCTTTGATCGCATCGACAATCGTACTCGTTTCGATAATCGTATAGCTCTCCTTCTCGATATTGATAGCTTCCACGTCGAGAGTTCCGGCAAATATCTTGGTCAGCGTCGCACACCCCATTACATTCAGAGACTGCAACGACATATTACCCGAAATATCCAGACTCGACAATGCAGTATTGCTCGCATCGAGCGTCTTCAAAGCTGTCCCGTAACCGGCACCAAACAAAGTAAGTTCCACAAGCGGATTTCCGCTGACATTATAATTCTCCAACATCGGAGTCGAATGGAGATAAACATACTTGAGATTGTTATTACTTACGTTCCAATCCGTAAGAACCGCATTGTCGGAACAACTGAAACCGGAAGACTCGCTCAACAAATTATTCGCCACATTTACGCTTTTCAAAGTACTCGTATTATACGAACACTGGAAGCGGGTCAGTTGGTTGTTACTCAAATCGACAGACTCCAATACCGAGTTTTCGAAAGCAACCTCCTCGAGCATATTGCCGCTACCTTTCAGAATACGCAACTTCTTACATTTATTCAGTTCGATTCGCCCGGTCAGTTGATTGTTCGAAAAATCAATCTCCTCGAGATTGGTGAAGAATCCGGCAACAGGAAGCTCAGTCAGCTCGTTGTCCGAGCAATCCAGTTTCCGCACATTCGTGAAATTGACATATTCCACACCTTTAAGGGACTTAATACCCAAACCTTTGATATTGATCTCGGTGATCGCCTCGACCTCGGTTTTGTCGAGCTTACCGTCCCCGTTCTTATCGAAAGTCAGCAGATAAGTCTTATACGCTTCGTCTTCGATGTTAGCGATAGCATCCGGCCCTGCCTCATAATCCTTGTATTGGATAAAGCTCTCGATATTCGACGTGCTCTCGATCGTCTGCCCCTTACTCAACCAAACCGTTTTCAGGGAGTTCGCCATATATGCCAATGCCGAAGTCAGCAGCAGGTTTCTCGAAAGGTCGATCTCGACGATCGGGGTGCTGCCGAAGTCGATCGAACGCAGATAAGGACAGTTCGTTACGTCGATCTCTGAAATCTTGGTGTTGCTGATATTCAGAACTTCCAACTGTGCGCTTTTCGTAAGATCGAGCGTTGTAATTGTACCCGTTACCGCCAAATTTGTCAATTTTGTATTGTTCGTAACATCCAAACTGTTGAACACGTCGCCGCCGACATTCAGCGACTTCAGTTCCGTGTTCTTCGAAACGTCGATCGTACTGAATTTAGCCGAACTGAAGCCGATGATTTCCAGCTTGGTGTTCTTGCTCAAATCGGGAGCGACCACGAAACCAGCACTCGAAGCATAGAGATTTTTCAAATTAGGTGCAACCGAAAGATCGATCTTTTTGAGCTTATTACACGACATAACGGAGAGTTCTTCCAAGCTGGCAGGAAGCACGACCGACGAAAGGCCGGCGCCGCTGCTCAGGTTAAGCTCCTTCAAAGCATAACACTGCGAGAAATCGGCCTTTAACAAACGGTGCGTAGTGAAATCGACCGTTTCCAAATTCGGGAAATATTCCAGACCGTCGATCGATGCGATCTCCGACCCCGTAAGCTCGATCGCCTTTACCGCTTCGGCTTCTTCCTTCGAAATCTCACCGTCCTTATTCGTATCGAAGTTCGTCATGATGTAGGTCTTCAGCACCTTATCGGGAATCACGGCAGGATAGGTCAGTTCCTTGCCCGCCTGCTTGATTACGATATGCTCCGAAGCATCTGCATTCTTGAAGATAATCGTCGCGTCACGCGGGCCACCCTCCGTATTCGCCAACACCTTGAACGAGAACTCCTTGTCGATCATAGCGCGGGTATCCACAGCCTCGATCCAATCGACTCCCTCCTCGATCGTAGCCGTCACAGGCTCGATGTTCGTCTGAAGTTTCACCGTTACATTCTGCTCCGTATTGGACACAGATATCGTTTTCGAATCCTCGTCGATGATGAGCTTCCCCTCCTGATTCTGCTGGATTTTGAGAGGGGCCTTCTCACTGCCACTTACGAAATTGAATGTCACCTCCTTGGCCGCATCTGTCTCATTGGTCGTAGAAACCGTAAACTTCACGACGCTCTCGCCAGATTCGCCTTCCGTCTTGTCCGCCTCAACCCAATCTGCGCTACCTTCCAGCGTCCAGGATTTCGAACTGGTAACGGTAACAGTCTCCTCGCCGCCCTTGTACGAGAACGACAAGGTCTTCGGACTGATCGAAATAGACTCCGAAGCAGACATCTGACGAACCGTCAATTCCACACTCGTTGCCTCCGGGTAAGTCAGCGTGAGTTTAGCTTCCCGCGCAGCACCCGGATTGGCGTCTGCCTGAAGAGTGAATTTATCTGCACTGACCGACAGATCGTGCAGCCAAGTCGCATCCCACGTCACATCGAGAGAACAACCATCTACGGCATAATCCACGGTGTAAGGTACTGTTACCTTACCCGCAACGGCTGCGATGTCTGCGGGATTCGAGGCCTTAATGACTGGTGTCTCCTGTTTCACATCCGGGTCGTCGCTACAACCCGTGAGGCCCAAAGCGAAAACCGCGAAAAAAGACACCAACAAAAGCGTTAGTTTTTTCATACTGGTTAATGATTTTTTGTGAAAGCACTTCCGGTATCGCTACCGTAAATAGGGACAGTCGCGAAATAGGCTTAAAATTATAACAAATTGATTGTCAATGTGAT
>OGPX01000196.1_pt1 | contig 50372 bp, 44 predicted proteins | sample 1553101 | NCBI WGS metagenome assembly OGPX01 (sample SAMEA2579964, study PRJEB22360) | human gut metagenome | biome: human gut; feature: human-associated habitat; material: faeces | place: Denmark | collected 2008/2010
CCAGCCAATACGGGTGCATCGTTCAGTCCGTCACCGACGAAAGCCACACGCGCGTGTTCTTTCGTTTGAAATTCTTCGATATGCCGCACTTTGTCCTCCGGCATCAGGTCGCCGAAATAACGGGAAATCCCTAATTGTCCGGCCAGTTTGCCCACTAACGCCGACTTGTCTCCGGATAAAATGCAGAGGTTGCGGATACCCAGAGCGTGGAGAGCCGTCACGGCACGGGAAGCATCGGGTTTCGGTTCGTCAGCCAACAGCAGGGAGCCGGCATAGCGTCCGTCGAGAGCCACAACCACAATCGTATCGGGAATTTGAAGAATGTCTTCGGGAAAAGCCACTTGGTTTTGAGCCAATAATGCCGCTTTCCCGACTAAAAGTTCGCCTCGGTCGGTCATGGCGCACAGACCTAATCCGGCTCGTTCTTCCGTACTTCTTACCGCAGGAAGCGTGAGGGCCTGTTGTCCGGCATATTCACCGATGGCACGGGCTATGGGATGGTTGCTTCCGGATTCCGCCGCCGCGGTCCAAGCCACCAGTTCGTCGGCCGTGAGCTCGCCGGAAGGATGTACTTCCTGCACCCGGAAGACGCCGCGGGTCAGTGTACCGGTCTTATCGAATACCACGGCATCTATATGGGTAATGGCATCCAGATAGTTACTGCCTTTGAACAGGATGCCCCGGCGTGAGGCAGCCCCGATTCCGCCGAAATAGCCCAACGGTATGCTGACCACCAATGCACAAGGGCAGGAAATGACGAGAAAGACCAACGCCCGGTAGAGCCATGCCTGAAAATCGTAGATGAAACCGGGATGCCATGAGGCATACAGCCAAGGCAACACGACCAACAGCAGGGCAAGCATCGTGACTGCCGGAGTATAGATACGGGCAAACCGGCGGATAAACTGTTCGGTAGGTGCTTTACGTGAAGCCGCATTCTGTACCATATCGAGGATGCGCGACAGGGCACTGTCGGTATATCCGCGTACGGTACGCAATCTGACGACCCGTTCGGTCGGTATCATACCGGCCAGTACTTCTTCGTCCTGTCCGATCATGCGCGGTACGCTTTCGCCGCTCAATGCGGCGGTATTGAAAGCTGTTTCAGGCTCCAACAGCACGCCGTCCAAGGGCACGCGTTCGCCAGTCTTGACTTCAATCTCCTCGCCGACACCCACAGTTTCCGGTGCCACCGTCTGCCATCGCCCGTCACGCCGCACGGTGGCAGTCTGCGGCCGCACGTCCAACAACGACTTGATATGACTCCGGGCTTTGTCCACAGCACGATCCTGAAACATCTCTCCCACGGCATAAAAGAGCATGACCGCTACGGCTTCCGGATATTCTCCGATATAGAACGCACCGAGCGAGGCCGACAGCATCAGCGTAAATTCATTGAAGAAGTCCTTGTGGCGAATGGTTTCCCACGCCTCTTTCATGACGGGGATCGCTACGGATAACCATCCCACGAAGAACCAGCACAACCGTACCCATGAAGGGCGGAAAAAGGCTGTGTCCAAGCTTTGACATGCGATACCGCTGATTAAAACCGCGAAAGAAAACCATAGACGGAGGCTGGTTTTCCGATTGTTTTCCGTGTGGCAGGTGCCATGACCGCACCCGCAAGTATGTGCTTTTGTTTTCATTATATGGCTTTTTTATGATTTCTATGGCAAAGTTATCCGGATTTCCGTGCAACTTGGTTGCAAAGACCTTTCCGCTAATGGGACAGTGCATTTCCCGTGTATGCAAAAAAAGATGCAGCTTTTCACAAAGCCGCATCCATATAACCTAATTTTAATAGTTATGAAAACTAAACAGTGCCACGTTTTTCACAAGACATGGCCCCACATCTAAAAACATTAAAACCGAGGTATGCGGTTTTCGCAAATCACATACCCCCAAATCAATCTTGTATTAATTAACCATAAAAATCTAATGTTCTTTATCATCATACACGGGCTTCGGCGATATAGCCTAAAGCCTCTTTACATTTGTCGGTAATGTATTGCCAATTTCCGGCTGCTACTTCTTCTTTCGGGAACAGCTTGGAGCCCATTCCCACACAATAGACTCCGGCCTCGACCCATGCGGTCAGGTTTTCTTTCGTAGGTGCCACGCCGCCCGTCACCATGAGCTTGGTCCACGGGCAGGGGGCCATCATTCCTTTTACGAAAGCCGGGCCGTACACGTCGCCGGGGAAGAGCTTGCAAAGGTCGCAGCCTAATTCCTGCGCCTTGCCGATTTCCGATACGGTGCCGCATCCCGGACAGTAGGGCACCAAACGGCGGTTGCATACCGGCACGATGTCGGGATTGAACAGCGGTCCGACTACGAAGCAAGCCCCCAACTGAATATAGAGGGCAGCCGTCGGGGCATCTACGACGGAACCTATTCCCAAAGCCAGTTCCGGGCATTCCTTGGCAGCGAATTTTACGCATTCGGCAAACACTTCCTGGGCAAAATCGCCACGGTTGGTAAATTCAAATGCACGCACGCCACCGTCGTAGCAAGCCTTGATGACTTTTTTGGCCGTTTCGGCATTGGAGTGATAGAATACGGGGACCATTCCGGTTTCCCCTATTTTTTGCATGACTGCAAGTTTATCGAATTTTGCCATATCTTTTTGTTATTGTTGGACGGATTTATCTTTGTACGCGGCCGTTGGCGGAACCTCCGGCCAAAGCAGCCACCTCTTCAGCGGAAACCATGTTGAAGTCGCCCGGAATCGTGTGCTTCAAAGCCGAAGCCGCTACGGCAAACTCCAACGCTTCGCCTTGGGTCTTCATCGTCAGCAGACCATGAATGATACCACCGGAGAAAGAATCGCCACCTCCCACACGGTCGATGATGGGGTCTATGTCGTAACGTTTGGACACGTAGAACTCCTTGCCGTCGTATATCATGGCTTTCCATCCGTTGTGAGTGGCCGAGATGGATTCACGCAAAGTGGAAATGACGTACTTGAAGCCGAACGTATCCATCATGCCTTTGAAGATGCCTTTGTAGCCTTCGGCCTCCGTGCTGCCTCCTTCTACGTCCGCATCCGGCTTGAAACCCAAACAAAGTTCTGCGTCTTCTTCATTGCCGATGCATACGTCTACGTATTGCATCAGGGGCTTCATGATGCTTTGGGCTTTCTCGGAAGTCCAAAGTTTCTTGCGGAAATTGAGGTCGCAGGAAACGGTTACACCGTGCTTTTTGGCTGCAATACATGCCTGGCGCAAGCATTCGGCACTGGCGTCTGAAATGGCCGGTGTGATGCCGCTCCAATGAAACCAATCGGCACCTTCCATGATGGCGTCGAAATCGAAATCGGCCGGACTGGCTTCTGCAATAGATGAGCCTGCACGGTCGTAAATGACTTTGGACGGACGCATGGAAGCTCCCGTTTCCAGATAATATATTCCCACACGCTGACCGCCACGGGCGATGAAATCAGTGTGTACGCCATAACGGCGCAAGGCATTCACGGCAGCCTGCCCTATTTCGTGCTTGGGCAGTTTGGAAACAAAGTAGGCCTCATGTCCATAATGGGCACAACTTACGGCTACATTGGCTTCCCCGCCCCCGTAATTAATATCAAAAGTGTCTGTCTGTACAAAACGAGATTGTCCGGGTGTGGACAAACGGAGCATGATTTCTCCCATCGTTATTATTTTTCCCATACCTATAGTTTTGGTTATTATCAGTCTTAATTTTTGCTGTTAACCCACACAGCTTGTCTTTTTGACATACAAAAATAGATATTTTTTCCGTGAAACGTTCTTTTTTACGGAAAAATAATTCAAAAAAACGAGTTTTTATTTTTTTCATACCGTGCGGGTCATTAAAATAATGTATCTTCGCAATATTTTCTATCTCGAATAAGAAAAATATCATGTGGGAAGTCCATTCGTCAGATAAAATCAGAATCAAAGACATAGCCGAACGTTCCGGTGTTTCGGTGGGTACGGTAGACCGTGTGTTGCATAACCGCCCCAATGTATCGGGCAAGGCGAGAGCCAAAGTGGAGGCTGTATTGAAAGAAATCAATTATCAGCCTAATATGTATGCCAGTGCTTTGGCATATAACCGTAAATATACGTTTTGCTGTCTGCTACCCGACCACGACCGGAATGCTTATTGGACCAACGTGGAAAAAGGTTTGCGGCAGTGTATCCTTAATCGGGGCGATTTCCACCTTTCGCTGATTACGGAGTATTATGACCAGTTTGAAGGTAGTTCTTTTGCCGCTGCCGCCGAGCGCATTTGGGATAAAAAGCCGGACGGGGTGGTCATTGTCCCACAGAATTTCGATGTGACCCAGGCATTTTGCCGCCGGTTGCAGGAACAGGACATTCCCTTTGTTTTTCTGGATTCCAATGTTCCCGAGATAGAGCCGTTGGCTTTCTTCGGACAAGACTCCTTGAAGAGCGGTTATTTTGCCGGGCGCATCTTCATGATGCAGGCCGGAGAACACGCCCGACGTATTTTGTTGATGAAGCTTATGTCGAAAGGACGTGTGGCCTCCCGTCAGCAAGAGTACCGTGAGGTGGGCTTCAGGGAATACATGACAACATATTATCCGGATTGCGAGGTGGTGGAACTTTCCCTGCAACTTGACGGAGAGGACGGCTACGAAAGTCGGATACGTGCATTTTTGGATGAACATCCGGACGTCCGGCATTGCATCACGTTCTGTTCCCGTGCTTACATTTTGGGTGAATACTTTCAACGTAACGGCTTGAAAGATTTCCATTTGTTCGGCTATGACATGGTGGAACGGAATGTGGAATGTTTAAAACAGGGCACGATTGATTTTCTTATCGCCCAGCATCCGTGGAAACAGGGCTATAACAGCGTGAAGGCCCTGTTCAACCATATCGTATTGAAGAAAGCCGTACAGCAATGCAATTACATGCCGCTTGAATTGTTGACGGCTGAGAATTATATTTATTATACGGCCGACGAGAAATAACAAGCCGTCCACATGTAAACGTTGCGAAATGTCTATAAATGGAAAAAGTGTGGCAGCCATCAGTCCGCTGCTCGTTTTCGTGGTCCTTTATCTCGTGACCAGCATTATCGTTCGGGATTTCTATAAAGTGCCTATTACGGTGGCTTTCATGGTGTCGTCCGTTTATGCGGTTGCGACTATGCGTGGCGTTCCGTTGGAAGAAAGGGTAAAGGTGTATTCCCAAGGTGCCGGTTCGCCGAACCTTATGCTGATGATATGGATTTTTATCCTTGCAGGAGCTTTTGCCGCATCGGCCAAAGCCATGGGGGCTATCGATGCGACGGTAAATCTTTCCCTGCAACTTTTGCCGGACAACCTGTTGTTGGGAGGTATTTTTCTGGCGGCATGCTTCATCTCGCTTTCCATAGGGACTTCGGTCGGTACGATTGTGGCGTTAACGCCTTTGGCGGCAGGCATCGCCCGTGAGACAGGAGCCGGCCTTCCGTTGTTGGTGGCTATCGTGGCCGGAGGGGCTTTTTTCGGCGACAACTTGTCATTTATATCCGATACGACCATCACGGCAACCCGTACGCAAGGGTGTAAGTTGAGCGATAAGTTCAAAGTCAATTCACAGATCGTTATGCCTGCGGCAGCCATTGCGTTCGCATTGTATATCTTTATGGGAGTACATATCCACGCACCGCAACAACTACCCGAAGTGGACTGGATTAAAGTGGTTCCTTATCTGGTGGTGCTGGTTACGGCCGTCGTGGGAGTGAACGTCATGGTAGTCTTGGTGCTCGGGTTGGTATTGAGCGGTGTGGTCGGTGTTTTTACGGGTACATACGATTTGTTCGGTTGGTTTGCTGCCATGGGAGAAGGTATCACCGGAATGGGGGAACTGATTATCATTACGATGATGGCAGGCGGACTGATGGAAATCATTCGCTACAACGGAGGTATAGATTATATCCTGCACGCACTGACCCGGCATATACGTTCCAAACGCGGGGCGGAATTAAGCATAGCGGCATTGGTGAGCGTTATCAACTTGTGTACGGCTAATAACACCGTGGCCATCATTACGGCGGGGCCGCTGGCTCATGACATAGCCGGAAGGTACGGAGTGGATAAACGTAAAAGCGCGAGTATCCTGGATACGTTTTCTTGTTTTACGCAAGGGCTGATTCCATACGGGGCACAGCTCCTGATGGCTGCCGGGTTGGCATCCATCAACCCGATAGACATCATACCTTATTTATATTATCCGTTTATCATGGGAGCCTGCGCGCTGCTGAGCATTCTGTTCCGTTACCCGAGAAAGTATTCCTGACAAGGATGAATGCCCGGCCGGATTGCGGGGTAGAACTATTAAAAAAGAAAAAGCCGATGAATGCTGAATTAAAGGAAAATGCCGGTCTTCCGGCACATATATTATGGACATTGGCCATCGTGGCCGGTATTTCCGTAGCGAACCTGTATTACAACCAGCCGCTGCTGAACCTTATGCGGGCCGATTTGGGCGTCTCGGACTTTCAGGCCAATCTGATAGCCATGATTACGCAAATAGGATATGCGCTCGGTCTGCTCTTCATCGTACCGCTCGGCGATCTGTACCGCAGGAAAAAGATTATATTGATCAATTTTCTCCTTCTCGTCTTTGCCTTGCTGACTATGGCGATGGCTGAAAATATTTATACGGTTTGGGCAGCTTCTTTAGTGACGGGTGTTTGTTCCATGATTCCCCAAATATTTGTTCCCATCGCTTCCCAATACTCCCGCCCCGAGCATAAGGGTCGCAATGTGGGAGTGGTCATTTCCGGTCTGCTTACCGGAATATTAGCCTCCAGAGTGGTCAGCGGTTGGGTTGGAGAACTGTTGGGATGGCGCGAGATGTACTTTATTGCTGCCGGACTGATGTGCATCTGTGCCTTCGTCGTCCTGAAGGTACTTCCCGACATACGTCCTACGTTCGAGGGGCGATACAGTACTTTGATGAAATCCCTGTTTCACCTTCTCCGGGATTATCCGGCCCTTCGCATTTATTCCATACGGTCGGGATTGGCCTTCGGAGCGTTTCTGGCGATGTGGTCATGCTTGGCTTTTAAGATGGGAAACGCCCCGTTCTATGCCGATAGCGATGTAATCGGCGGATTGGGGTTATGCGGAATCGCCGGGGCACTCACGGCTTCTTTCGTAGGGAAATATGTGAAACGTGTGGGCATACGTAATTTTAATTTCATCGGTTGCAGTCTGATTTTGTCGGCATGGGCTTCATTGTATTGGGGTGGAAACAGCTATGCCGGTATCATTGCCGGAGTCCTGCTTATCGACATCGGTATGCAATGTATCCAACTCAGCAATCAAGCCAGTATCTTTGAACTGTGTCCCTCGGCCTCCAATCGTGTCAATACCATTTTCATGACCACTTATTTTGTCGGCGGTTCCATGGGGACTTTTCTGGCCGGAAGTTTCTGGCACGTCGGCGGATGGGCAGGTGTGACCGCAGTCGGCATCTTGCTGACGTTATGCTCTCTTGTCATCACATTGTGTTCCCAAAAATAAGAAGGAGTTTCCTCTATGGAATTATTCTTCCAGCCAGTCATCCGACGGGCTGAAAGCCTTGTCGGCAAAAAGCTCTGCCAATCCCGATATTTGCTTCAGTCGCAGAAGTTCGTCTTTGTCCATCCCTATATTACGTATGATCCAACTGTCCGACATTCCGGATTTGGTCAGTTCAGACACAATGTGACTCATCAATTCCACTGAATGCATGCCGCGGGCCCGGTTGTGCCGTATGGTAGATGCCATGCGCTCCGAAAGGTCTTTGTCGATGACGGAAACGGGAAGCAAGCCCCTCTCCCGTTCATAAATGCGTGGTGAGGTTTTCATGACCTGGTAACGATGGAATCCGTCCACGATTTCATACACGTCTTCGTCTTTCCGGTAATAACATACGCAGGGCATGGTGTAGCCGTCTTCCCATATTGAAAGTTCCAGAAGTTTCATTTCAGGAGGAGCTACTATGTTAGGGTTATATTCGTTCGCCACCACTTTTTCGATGGGCACCGCAATAATATTGTATACAGGGCTTTTATATTTGTCCATGTTCTAACGATTTATATTTCTTCATTACTCTTTCGCGCTGTTCTTTTTCCTGTTTGGTTTGTGCAAATCCCATATATTTGCACGTATGGTCGTTTTTCAATATACAGATACACATGCGTTTATAGGTCGGTATCTCTTTAAATTCGGGGATGTCGATGTCGTCCAGATATTCCATTCTTACCGGCTGCTTGTCCGTATGGTAGGCCGTTTTCTCTCCGAGTGTAAAATCCACACCGGCTTCGCGTAACTTTTGTATCGTCTCTTCACTCAAGCATCCTCCCCGCTTGCGCCAGAAACGGATGCTTACGTCCAGTTTGTTGAGATAGTTCTGCCGAGTGGATTCCGGGAGCGTGTCTAAGAGGAAATACATATATTCTTGCCAAGAAAAGCCGGGAGGACATTTAATCATCCTCCACCCCATCGCCATGGTACGGCCATACATACCTGCGAAGTTTACTCCGTTGACTCTGCCTAACATTTTTCCCCAAGTGTCCGGATCGATGATACGATAAACTTTCAACGCCGAGATGGCTTGGGAAATAAACGGACTGGCCACACGCTGGTGAGCGATAGGAATTCCGGCCTGATAGTACAAGTCGTACAAATGGTTGTATGTCCATTGGAATTTTCCGTTGGCAGTCCAGATATCCGTGGTTTTCCAGTCGTAAATGGGATATGCGTTGTATATGTGATGGTCGAGCCTGTGAGTCCATTTATAATAGGCCAAACGTTTGTAGTTTCTGTCACTGTGGATGCTTCTCCATCGGTTGAAACTCTCTTGCGTGCGTATTCCCACCAAGCAACAGACACGCTTGCATTTCTTTTGCATACGTAACCATGGGGCAAAAAGGTGTTGGAAATCATAGTCCCATAATTCCTCGTTGAAAAACTCGAAGTCTTTGGCCGTATAACAATCTTTGGGCTTTTCCCGAACCCAGATGTCACGCTTGCTCTCCTCCCACGGACGCCAATAGGATTGGTACATGGAAGTGCAAGTGGAAACTTTAAAAGGAACGCAACAGTGGTATACCTCCAGAATATCAGGATGGGAAGCCAGGGTTTGTTCCACATATTCCGTAGTTTGCCGGTACTGTGCCTCGTAATCCATGTGGAATACTCCAAGTTTCCGGCCCGGTTCATATTTTCGGAGGTAGTCGATACATAAGTTTAAAAGCACGCCGCTGTCCTTACCTCCGGAAAAGGATACATATACATAGTCGAAATAATCAAAAATGATTTTTAATCTCCGTTGCGTGGCTTCGTATACATTTAACTGGCGTATCATATTTCAGGGACAGGAATATACTCCATTTTATCATAAAGAGTCAGTTGTTTATCCGTTCGGAAATGATTTTGACGGAAAGGCTCCGTATGACGTTTATGCACCAAGGCCGTCAGTAAAGAGTCGGTTCCTAAATCGTCGATGACACGATGCAACAAAGCATCAATCGTTTCCGTACGGTCTCCTTGTATGTAGTAATTGTCTATATGGTAACTCTTTTCATTTTTCTTCAAGGGGATGAATCCGACGATTACTCCGTCCGATATGGCGATATACCACAAGTAGCGGTTGGAGGTTTTAAAGGGATAATTATTGTTCTGTCTTAAAATGGCCGGGTTCATGACCAGCGGTCCCACAAGCGGATACAGTCTGGCATCCACCCCGTTCAAACGCATTATCTCCATGCTTACAGGTAATTTTGTCCGACGTTCACTTATTTCATTTTATTTTCATTCTTCCGACTCGAAAAAGTCGATATCTATTCGTTTCACCTCAAAGGTGTTGGCAGTAAACACCCCGATATTATAATCTATCATGTATTCACACAGTTGATTCCCATCTATCAGCACGATTTTGATATTGTTCTGCGGTTTAAATTCCCGTGCTCCCCGACTGAACGAGGATGTGGTAATGAATATCCCTTTGGTGGCTCCTTTGCCGGCCAAAGCACCGACAAATTTTTGTACTTCGGGACGTTCCACTACGTTATTCCAACGTTTAGCCTGGATATAAATGTTGTCCAGACCGAGTTTATCTTCTTTGATGATACCGTCTATGCCTTCATCCCCACTCTTTCCTACCACCATGCCCGCAGCCTCGTTTAAGGAACCGCCGTATCCCATCGCTACCAGTAATTTGATAACCAAGGCTTCGAAGAAGCCCGGGTCTTTTTTTAAGATACGCTCCAACAAATCTTGCGCCAGTATATTGCGTAACTTCTTATATTCCTCTTCCATGATGATGTCCGGTGTCTGTATGACACACTCAGATTCCTGTTTGGAGTTCCGCTTCGGTTCACTGTTTCTGTTGGATAAAGCTATCCATTCCTTATAAGCCGGATAGTTGAAAAGCAATTTCATATTAATATGCTCCGGACGAGTTTGCAACAGGCGCAATCCCGCCTCCGTAATTCTATATTGTGCACGTTGAGGAGTTTCCAGCAAACCGGCTTTTTGCATGTGGGTTTTGGCCCATCCTACGTTACTTCTGAAACGCGTGGTCCTATTGCTGGGTAACATTTCCTTTACATCGGTTTCCGTCAGATGAAACTCTCTGATAAGTGCGTTTTGTATTTCTGTCATTGAATGGACGCTGCCGTCTTCTAATTTCCGAAGAAAAGGCAGCATGCAGGATTGGAAGTCCGGTATCATTGTTTATCGCTTGTTATATAGTGTCCAAAAGTACGAATATTTTTTCAGAAATCCATCGTATTTTTGCTACAAAAAGCATTTGTCTTATGATTTATCGGTAAAAGCGATATGTTGCGTAAAAGGCGGAAGCCGACAAGAGGTAGCCCGGTACGGTTCCATCAGAAAATTGCGTTTTCATTTGCCTCTGCGCCCGCCTTTCACTACCTTTGCATTCATAACAGGCTTTTGGGATGAAATACGGAAAGATGAGTAAATATATATATGGCCTTGCTTTTGCCATGGCTTTTTTATGTGCATGCCGAGGTGAAGATGGAGGTTGTTCGTTGTCCTTTCAGCAATTGAAAGTTGAGAAGACCGTACTATTGGACAGCAGCGAACACTCGCCTGCATGTAAAGTTATCATAGAGGCGGACGAGATAAACGACACGACCCGTGCCGCCCGGAACATGAACCGGACCATTGCCTTTCATCTGTTTGGAGGAATGCACCGTTCGTTCGCCTCGGCTGCCGATTCGTTCTGTCTGACGTACGCGGAGCAATACCGGAGAGATTTGACCTATTTGTACAAAGCCGACCGGCAAAGCGGCATCAACTCCTCGTGGTACGATTACAAATACCGGATAGTCACGGAACACAAAGACGGACTGAACGGATATTTGTGTTATCTGATTCATAAAGTAAAGTACGAGGGAGGAGCACGCGAATACCGGGAGGAGCAATGTTTGAATTTCGATACAGAAACGGGTGAGTTGGTGAAGTTGGAGGACGTGTTGCCTCCTGCTTCCTTGGCCTTGCTTCCTTCGCTGCTAACAGACGAACTCCTGAGAACGTACGGTTGCCGCAACCGGAAGGAATTGCAGGATAAAGGCATACTGCGGCTTACCGACATTTACATTCCCTTGAATTATGAACTGGGAAAAGAAGGTATTACTTTCATTTACAATGCCGACGAGATAGCTGCGTACGAAGTCGGGGCTATCTGGCTGACTTTGCCGTACAGTAGGTTGGAAACCCATACGAAATAAAAAATAAAGATATATGGAGCTGATTTTAAAATACTTTCCGGAACTTTCGGAAAAACAGACAGAACAATTCCATCAGTTGGACGCGCTCTATCATGATTGGAATGCTAAAATCAATGTCATTTCCAGGAAAGACATCGACAATCTGTATGAACATCATGTATTGCATTCCTTGGGAATTGCCGAATTCACTCGTTTTAAATCCGGCACTGAGATTATGGATTTGGGAACGGGAGGCGGATTTCCGGGAATCCCCCTCGCCATCATGTTCCCCGACTGCCATTTCCATCTGGTGGACAGTATCGGTAAGAAAATCAAGGTTTGCATGGAAGTGGCTCGGGAGCTCGGGTTGGAGAATGTGACTTTCCGCCATTGCCGGGCAGAGGAAGAGAAGGCCAAATTCGATTTCGTGGTAAGCCGTGCCGTCATGCCGTTGGCAGATTTGGTCAAGATTATACGCAAGAACATTTCTCCCGTGCAGCACAACGCCATCCCCAACGGCCTTATCTGCCTGAAGGGGGGCGAATTGGAGAAAGAGACGCACCCGTTGAAGAACCGCACAATGGTTACCCCGTTGAAAGAGTTCTTTACGGAAGAATATTTTGCCACCAAGAAAGTGGTGTACGTTTCACTTTAAAAGTATAGGAAAGATGCTGGACATAAAAAAAATTCCGGTAAACATGCTGGAAGAGAACTGCTACGTCGTGAGCGACGACACCCGTGAAGCCGTCGTCATAGATTGTGGTGCCCTTACCGATGACGACCGCAGGCGGATTACGGATTATATTGAAGACCGTCGTTTACAGGTCAGGCACCACCTTTGTACCCACATGCACTACGACCACTGTTTCGGGGCCGCCTTCATGTGGGAGACCTTTCATGTCGGTCCGGAGTTCAACCGGGCGGACGAACCTATATATAAAGGTATGGGAGCGGAGATATTCGGACCGTTGGCACAGGTGATGAAAGAAGGGCTTACTCCGGCGGCTGCACGTTACTTGACGGAGGGGGATGACATTTCGTTCGGACATCACACGTTGACCGTCCTGAGCACTCCCGGACATACCCCCGGAGGTATTTGTTTTTACTGTGCCGCAGAAAAAGCCGTATTTGTCGGTGACACTTTGTTCTATTGCAGCGTTGGACGAACGGATTTCCCCGGTGGGGACAGTGAAGCCTTGTGCGAGAGCGTCAGGAACAAGCTGTTTACTCTGCCGGAAGATACCCGTGTCTATCCTGGGCACGGGCCACACACTGAAATAGGATTTGAAAAAGCCCACAATCCATATATAGGATAATCGGCATCTTTCGTTTGTAGACATTTTATACGAACTTGTTTTTATTGGTTTTCAACCTCTTACGCATCCAAAATCACCTTGCGCCAAACGAAACGCCGTTCTGCGGCAAACGATTTTTCATTCTGCGGCAAATGAAAAACCGTTTGCCGCAGAATGATTTTTGTATGTAAGTTTCATCATGTCGCGGTTTACTTCAAAAAAAGCTCTCTTCCGACTCACGTCGGAAGAGAGTAACAACACAAACACAAAATAAAACACGACAAAACTATTCTGCACACTAACCTGCCTTAAATAGTTCAAAGCGTGACATTCCCGACTATTCACATATTGGAAATACCAACCGGATTAATGTGCAATTACGCATAAAGCGTTTTCTGTGTCCTTAATCTATTTACATTATTCCTTTTTCGCGTAACACGCATTGCCATTTCCAGGCAGAGGCTAACACGTCCTCCAATGGGGTCTCAGCTTTCCAACCCAACACTTTGTTGGCTTTGTCCACGTTGCCCCACACCTTTTCGATGTCACCGGCACGGCGTCCTACGATCTTATAGTTCAATTTCACACCGGTAGCTTTCTCAAAAGCGTTGATCAATTCAAGCACGGAAGTACCCGTACCCGTACCGATGTTGTAAACCTCCACCGGTTCGGTGGTCTGGTCTTCCATGATGCGCGTCATGGCGCAAACGTGTGCCTTAGCCAAATCCACCACATAAATATAATCGCGGATGCAAGAGCCGTCCGGCGTGTCGTAATCGTCTCCGAACACACTCAATTCCTTACGGATACCCATGGCCGTTTGCGTCAGATAGGGAATCAGGTTCTGAGGCACACCGTTCGGCATTTCACCGATAAATGCCGTGGGATGTGCACCGATCGGGTTGAAATAACGCAGCAAGATGGCCTTTATCGGAGAACCGCTCTTGATGGTGTCCGCGATGATTTCTTCGTTGATCTGTTTGGTATTGCCGTATGGGCTTTCCGCCTTTTTGATGGGGGTCTCCTCTGTCGCAGGTAGCACATCCGGCTGGCCGTATACGGTACATGATGAAGAGAAGATGATACCCTTCACATCATACTTCGGCATCAACTGCAGCAGATTAATCAGGGAAACGATATTGTTATGATAATACAGCAACGGTTTCTGTACGCTTTCACCTACAGCCTTGCTCGCTGCAAAATGAATGATACCGCTAATTTTCGGATATTTTTTGAATACGGACTCGGTGGCGTCGAAATCGCGCAAGTCTACTTTCTCAAAAGCCGGACGAATGCCGGTAATCTTTTCGATACCATCCAATACATCTTCACGTGAATTCGAGAGGTTGTCCACGATGACCACGTCATAACCAGCCTGCTGGAGTTCCACCGTCGTGTGTGAACCGATGAATCCGGTACCGCCTGTCACTAAAATTGTCTCTTTCATATTAGTAAGCTTCGATTTTTTGTTTTTGTAACAGTAGCAAATGTACTAAATTTAATTATACGTTGTATAATTTTAGGCTATAAAAAACCGATACGACCTGCATTTTCTTTGCAGGTCGTATCGGTTTTGAAAAAACGTGGCAGATTAGAGGCTCAGAAATGCCTTCAATCCGTTGTCTACTCCACTGAAACCCATAAATGCCATGGCCAATAGACCGGCGGTGACTAACGCGATGCTCATGCCCTGCATCCCCTTAGGTACGGACACGAGGTTGAGTTGCTCGCGGATGCCGGCGAAAATGACTAAAGCCAGTCCGAAGCCCAACGCAGTGCTCAGGGCATACAATACGCCCATCATCAGATTGAATTCCTTTTGGATAACCAATATGGCCACACCGAGGACGGCACAATTGGTAGTAATCAAAGGTAGGAATACCCCTAAAGCTTGGTAGAGCGAAGGGGAAACCTTTTTCAGGATGATTTCCACCAGTTGCACCAATGCCGCAATGACCAGGATAAAAGCTATGGTCTGCAAATAGCCGAGGTCGAGCGGATTCAAAACATAATACTGCAACAAGTAAGTCACCAGTGTGGCGAGCACCAAAACGAACGCCACCGCGCCCGACATGCCTAAGGCCGTATTGATTTTTTTGGATACGCCGAGGAACGGACAAATACCGAGGATTTGTGACAACACGACGTTGTTGACAAATATGGCGGTAATGAAAACGATTAAATACTGATATATTGCTTCCATATTGTTCTAAGTTTACAAATTACGCTTTCTTCAGTTTGTTCACAATGGCAATCAAGTAACCTAATACGATGAAAGCTCCGGGAGCCAACACGAACATCAGCATGCCGTAGTCTTCCGGCCAAACTTCCAGGCCGAAGATTTTACCCGTTCCCAAAATCTCGCGTACGGCTCCGAGGACAGTCAAGGCGATTGTGAATCCTAACCCCATTCCCACTCCATCGAAAAACGAAGGCACAACTCCGTTTTTACTGGCAAATGCTTCGGCACGTCCCAGAATGATACAGTTCACCACAATCAAAGGGATGAACAAGCCCAATGTGGCATAAATGTCGGGTACGAATGCCTGCATACACATTTGCAAGGCGGTTACGAAAGACGCGATAACGACAATGAATGCCGGAATACGCACCATGTCGGGAATCAAATTCTTAATTAAAGAAATTACCACGTTGGAACATACGAGCACGAATGTCGTGGCCAATCCCATCGACATACCGTTCAATGCGGAAGAAGTCGTACCCAAAGTGGGACACATACCCAGAAGAAGTACAAACGTCGGGTTTTCTTTGATGATACCGTTCATCAACACTTTAAAATTATTCATATTACGTCCCTCCTTTCTTTAATGAATAGAATCACTTCCGGTTCCGGTTGCGCTTTCCACCCGTCCGGCTTGTACGCTGGCTCCGCTCGCTGCATCGCTGGTATTTCCTTTAAACGCCTGATAAGCGGCATTCACGGCATTCAGGAAAGCCCGGCTGGTAATGGTAGACGCCGTGATGGCGTCGATGTCTCCGCCGTCTTTGGATACGGCCAGTTCCTTCTCTCCTGGATTCCGTCCGATAATGTTGCCCTTACCGCCTTCCTGAAACCATGTGTCGGCTTTCACACCCAGTCCGGGGGTTTCCACCGTAGCCAGAATCGTATAGCCCAGAATATTGCCGTCCTCGTTGAAGCCCACCAATATTTCGAGCGGTCCGCCAAACCCATTGGTTACAGCTTTCACAGCCGTTCCCTTGTCGGTTTTATAGAGAGTATAACCGTTTGCTTCTACCGGTTCTTCCACTTTCAAATCGCCGGGTTGGCTTCCCAAAATCACTTTTTTGATGCCATCCTGCAAATTCTTTGCATTGATTTCGGCAATGGGGCCTTGTGTCACCTTATTAATATAAGCCAAAGTCCCGCCGGCTATGAGGGAAATGGCGGTCAGCACCAAGACCATATTGAGTAATGAAGACTCTAACTTTTTCATTTTTTTACGACCTCCCCGAATCTTTTAGGTTTACAATAGGTGTTAATCAACGGCGTAAAGGCGTTCATAATCAGGATGGCGAACGACATGCCTTCTGGATATGCGCCGAAAGTACGAATGACTACGGTGAGAAGACCTATGGCCACTCCATAAATAATCTGCCCCTTCGCTGTCATGGGTGAGGTTACGTAATCCGTAGCCATGAAGCAGGCACCCAGCATCATACCGCCCGTTAGCAACACTGTTACGGGAGACGCATAAACGGGATGTAACAGAGAAGCCAGCCCAGCCAGTACAAAAACGGTAACCAGAATGGAGACCGGAATGTGCCATGTCACGATGCGTCGGGCCAACATGTAGGCCAACCCTATCAATAAGGCCAAGGCGCTCACCTCGCCCAAGCATCCCCCGGTCTGCCCGACGAGCATGTCGATGGCGTCCGGTAGCCTTTGGAGCACGGAAGCGTCTCCGCTCTTGATGGCTTCCTTCATGACGGCCAACGGGGTGGCACCCGTCTCGGCATCAAGGTAAGCTGCCATTTGTCCGGGCACAGGCCATGTGGTCATCTGCACCGGAAATGAAACCAGAAGGAACACGCGCCCCACCAATGCCGGATTGAAGGGATTACACCCTAATCCGCCGAAAGTCATCTTACCGATGCCGATGGCTACCAACGCTCCGATGAGGATGATCCATATCGGCAGGTTGGAAGGCAGGTTGAAACCCAACAGCAGTCCGGTCAGGATGGCCGAGCCGTCGGTTATCGTTACGCGGTCGCGTTTCAATACATATTTCGTTATAGCCCACTCGAAGAACATGCAGGCGGCCACGGACGTGGCCAATACGATTGCGGCTCCCAACCCAAAGAAATACAACGAGGTCAGCAGAGCCGGTATGAGTGCGATACACACTCCATACATATTTCTTTGTACACTATCCCGTCCATGCACATGGGGCGACAGCGATACAATTAATTTCTTTGCCATAATCTTTCTCTTTTATTTTGCATTACGAGCCCGGATGAGGGCCATTACTGTAGTCTTACCCATACGGATATTATCCAACATCGGGCGTGTGGAAGGACAGGTAAACTGGCACGACCCGCATTCGATACATGACGTGATGTCGTTCTCTTCGGCCAACTCCCAGTTGCGCAACGCGGAAGCTGTGGCCAACAAATAGGGTTCGAGCCCCATCGGACAGGCACTGACGCATTTGGCACAACGGATACAGGGCTGCGGTTCCGCACGGCGGGATTCCTTTTCGCTCATGAGCAAAAGACCGGAAGAACCTTTGCATACCGGCACGTCGAGGTTCATCAGCGCCTTTCCCATCATCGGGCCACCGCCGATTACTTTTCCTGTGTTTTCCGGCAAGCCACCGCATTCCTCGATGAGTTGGTTCATCGGCGTACCGATACGGGCCAACAGGTTGGAGGGGTTTTGCACTTCCTTGCCTGTCACGGTGATGACACGTTCAAACAAAGGCTTGTTCTTCATCACCGCTTCGTAGATGGCAAAAACCGTACCTACATTTTGCACCACTGCTCCTACGTTAATGGGCAATGCTGGCGGTGCCGGGACTTCACGTCCGGTAACAGCGGCAATCAACTGCTTTTCTCCTCCCTGAGGGTATTTCACTTGCAAAGGCACGATCTCAATATGCGAATAAGCTTTCGCTTTCTCCGTCAGAAGGGCGATAGCGTCCGGTTTGTTGTTCTCGATGCCGATATAACCTTTGTCCACACCCACTGCCTTCATGATCAGATCCACTCCCACCAAGATTTCGTCCGGCTTTTCCAACAGCAACCGATGGTCTGCTGTCAAGTACGGTTCGCACTCCACGGCGTTGATGATAACGCATTCGGCTTTTGTCCCTTTGGGGGGAGTCAGTTTCACATGGCAGGGGAATGTGGCACCGCCCATACCGACAATACCGGCCGCTTTCACCTTGTTCACGATGTCTTCGGCCGTCAACTCCGGCCGTTGGCCCAATGTCACCAAATCGGGGGTACGGTCGATCGTCTCGACCCATTCATCCCCTTCCACGTCTACAAAGATGGCCGGACGACGGTAACCGCTGGCATCGACAATCGCATCTATCTTGCTCACTTTTCCGGACACGGAGGAGTGAACGGGAACCGACACGAAGCCGTCTGCCTCGGCCAACATCATGCCTACTTTCACTTCATCCCCTTTGGCTACGACCGGTTTGGCCGGTGCGCCAATATGCTGATAAAGCGAAAAGACAGCTTGTTTGGGCAGTCCGGCCCGGCGGATGGGAGAAGTGGCGGAAAGTTTGTTTTCAGATGGATGAACTCCACCTATCTTAAACGTTTTCACGATATTCTTTTTTAATTTGACAATCCTATGAATTATGCTTCTTTCTTTTCTTCCGATGTAACGGTGGTTACAGGCTGTGCTGCGGGAGCGGATACCGGTTGTGCCGCCGGATCGGCTGGTTTCGGGGCTGCTGTTGCAGCCGGTTTCTCCACTTTCGGCTTACGCGGCGGGAAGTTGATGGCATGGATGGCTCCTTTCGGGCAAGCTTCCTCACACTTTCGGCACAACTTGCACTTTTCCGGGTCGATATAGGCCAAATTGTTGTTGAGAGTGATGGCCTCGAACGGACAGGTCTTCACGCACTTGCCGCAACCGATACAGGAAGCCTTGCAAACTTTGTTAGCCACAGCGCCCTTGTCGCGGTTTACGCACATCACGACCATCCGGCGGTTTTTCGGTCCTTTCGGCCGGAGCTCGATGACTCTTCGCGGACAGGTCTTGACACAGGCACCACAAGCCGTACAGCGTTCTTCGTCCACCTCAGGCAACCCTGTTTCCGGATTGATGCACAGTGCACCGAACTGGCACGCCGCCACACAATCGCCGCCTCCTAAGCAACCGAATGCACACGCTGTCTCTCCTGTGCCCGCTAACAGTTGCACGCGGCAACTACGCACTCCGTCGTAATCCACCACACGCGGACGATTGGCACAAGTCCCGTTGCAACGCACAACGGCGACTTTCGGGCTACTGGCGGTAGCCGCAAGCCCCAAAATTCCGGCTACTTTTTCCATAACCGGTTGTCCGCCTACGGGGCATAACTTGCCTTCGAGCGAACCGCCGTCTGCCGCTTTCACGCAAGCAGCGGCAAAACCGGCACATCCCGGATAACCGCATCCGCCACAATTGGCTTGCGGCAAGACTTCGGCCACCTGTCCGATGCGTTCATCCTCTACGACAGCAAACTTCTTGGATGCCGCATACAGCATGATGGATGCCACCAGCCCTACGAGTCCCAGAATGATTACTGCAATCAAAATCACGTTCATAACAATGTTTATTTTATGTGTTTAATGGTAAATGAAAATTTTCTTGTCAACCTGTTTTTGTTGAGGTAGAGCACACCGTAATAGACAGCCAGGCTCGCCAATGCCATCAGGGCTGCCAATAGCTCATCGGTCGTGACTTGCAAAGTAGCAAGCAAGACAGCCATCAATAGCAACAATGGCGCACCGTAAGCCCAAAACACGGCTGTCAGTCCCATTTCCACACTTCCGGTCAGGAGTACTTCCTCTCCTACCCGGTAAGAAAATGCTTCGGAGCTGACAATATCGACCAGCTTCTCTTTGCTTTCCGACGAATTGCACATTTTTTTAGCTACACAGGATGAACACGCGGAAGCTTGGGTTATCTGCACACAGATGTGTTTTCCTTTCACGCTTTTCACGGTACCTCGATGTATGATTATTTGGGCCATTTTGTAAACTCGATATTGCAAATCGCCGCAAATGTAGCATTAATTTAGTAACTAATAGTAGGTATTTAAATAGAAAATTCTCCGTATTTGTTTTTTTTAACCTATCAGGTTTTTCAGGCAATTCACCACTTCTCATATCCGGGATTCTGGGATAAGCGCGGATTCAAAGACAGCACCTTGGCTGGGATAGGAAACACCGTGGTGTAGCCTGATGCCTCACCCTCCAGTTGCGGACGGTCGGTGTAAGCTTGCGTATAGGTGCCGAAACGAATCATATCCTGTCTTCTCCATCCTTCCCATACGAGCTCCAACTTACGTTCCTCCAGGATATTGTGAAGGGTAGCCGGACGAGGATACATACCAGAACGTTGCCGTACTTCGTTCAGCTCGGTTGTTCCGTCTTCCCCGTTTCTTATTTTAGCCTCGCTTTTCATCAGTAATACGTCGGCATAACGAAACAATACGATGTCGTTGTCCGACAACTTTCCGTCTTTTGTGCTTTTCAGGTCTACTTCATACTTCTTCATCCGTGCACCGGCGGATTTCTCGTAAGGTTGTGCCGATACGTCCAAGCGTATGGCCCACGGTAGATACTCCAGGGTACTTCCGTCATCCAGTTTCACCGGATTGCCATTTGTGTCCAAAACCGTTCCGGCAAAGAAACTGTATTCGAAGCGATGGTCTACCGAATCGGTATCGTAACCGAATGTACGTAAAGTTTCAATCGTAGCACTGGTTCCATTCTCTCCACTCAGTCCGTAAGCCTTTCCATGGTTGTAATGGCGGGAACGGAATAAATATTGCATTTGGTTTTGCAAGGCATGTTTATCCATCGGTATCGTAAATATATTTTCTTCCGAAGGCTCGTTATAGACCACGAAATTATCAGCCATGCGCGAGGATAATTGGTATCCCATACCCCGTATCGAATCGCAATACGCTTGTACGGCCTGCCACGCGTTCACTGTTTGGGAGCCTATTTTCACTCGATATGTTTTTCCACTGGGACGGCTTCCGTCCGTCCAGTCGTTATCCGTGTAAATCTCTACATTCAGGAATAGCTTGGCCAACAGGAAACAGGCTACCGGACGGGTCATCCGACCATAATATTCACCTTTTTGATTGCTGTGCGCTTCATTCAGATAAGGTAATGCCGCCTGCAATTCGTTTACGATAAACTTGAATACGTCCTCACGTTCGCTTTGGTTGACATCTTTCATGGGGGTGGACGAAGATAATACTAAAGGTACACGCCCGAACATATCTAACAAATAATAGTAGTACATCGCCCGAAAGGCTCTGACTTCTGCCACATAATTTTTCAATTCTACAGGAGCATCCTTACGGTTCTGCAGTTCCGTCAGACGTTCTATCGACTTATTGCTAAGCACAATCACTTTGTATAGATACTCCCACGAAGCTGCTATCACGTCATTATTGACTCCCCAATCGTGTAGGAACAGTCCTTGCCAAAGTCCGCCGTCGTACCAGTCTCCTCCGCGGGTCGGCAACAAGGCTTCATCTGTGGTCAGTGTGTTCAAGTCATATACGCCTCGACAGGTTCCCTGCAACCCTTGACTGTCTTCGTATCCGCCTACATAGTTATAGAGGGTAGCTACAGTGTTCAGATATATATTGGCTGGCGTGTCATAAGCGTCCTCTTCGGGTAACTGGTCTCGCGGGGCTTCATCTAAGAATCCTGCACAACCATAACAGCAAATAAGGGTATATCCCGCCCATAAAATCCACTTTCTCATGTCGTCATGCTTTAAAATTGAATAGTTAATCCCAAGGTATAAGAACGATATACCGGATAGTTCCGTTTGTCATCCACTCCGAGTGTGGCATCTACGATATAACTGTTGATCATAGGAGTCAGTCCGGAATAGGCTGTAATGGTAGCCAGATTGTTTACCGAAGCCGATAAACGCAGATGCTGCACGTATTTGCCCCATTTCTTCAACGGGATATTCCAACCGATAGTCAAATAATCAAAATTCACGTAGTTTCCATTTTCGAGCCAGTAATCTGTAGTAGTCTGATCGTAAATATTGCGTTGGGGAGCGGCTGCCATTACGTTGTAATCGGGAAAACTTCCCATATTCATATAAGCCAAGGCCGTTCCATTATAAATTTTATGTCCGAAAGCACCATTGATTTGCAACGATACGTCCACATTCTTATAACGGAAGCTGATGTTGGAGCCCAATAGAGTCTTGGGAGTGGCCTGTCCGGCTACGTAACGGTCTCCTCCGTCTTCCAAGTCCACACCTCCCCCATCAAGGTCGGCTATCTCGTATGCGTATGTTCCGTCTTCGCGTTGGATGAGTCCTGTGCAATGGGGTAAATAAAAGACACCCAAAGGTTGCCCTACGATTTGGTATACGATGTGATTGTATCCGCCATGAAAGCCTGCACCGGTTAAGTCGGCAATCGGCGTATATTGTGGAGCCGACATATATTCTCCATTATACATTCCGCTCAGAGAAAGTAGCTTATTGCGTTGGAATGTTACGTTGACGTTGACGTTCAGTTCCATGTCTTTTTTACGCAAAGGAGTGAAGCCGAATCCTAATTCCACTCCGCTGTTACGCATGGATCCCAGATTGGCCAGCAATTTATTATAGGCAAAGGGCGGTACGCTTACATCATATTGATACAGCATGTCGTCCGTGACGGAATGGTAATAATCAAATGTGAAAATAGCCCGTCCGTCCCAAAAAGCAGCATCCAGTCCAACGTTCATCGTACGTTTTACCTCCCAACGCAAGTCAGGATTGGCATTGCGTATCAAACCCATCGTCACCGTTGGGTCACCGCCAGAAGATACTACGCCATTGGGTTTCACCAATTGGAGGGAATTGTAAGAATCAATGGCATCCTGATTTCCTGAATATCCATACCCGAATCTGAGTTTCAGGTTGTTCAGCCAGTAGAAAGACTTCATGAAATTTTCCTCACTCAGAATCCAGGCCGCGGAAAGCGATGGGAAAAAGCCCCAACGATGGTTGCGTCCTACCTTGGATGAAGCATCGGTACGCATGTTTACGGTAGCCACATAACGATCGTCATACACGTAATTGACACGTCCTAAAAAAGATGCCAGACGAGGATTCTCATAATAAGAGCCCGTCCCCTCCCATAGTCTTACGGCTCCGGCCTGTAGGTTGTGAAAACCAAACTTATCGGTCGTGAAATTCGTGACAGTCGTATGGAAGCCGGACATAACACGTTGTTGCGCTTCTCCCAACAGGAGGGCGTCCAGTTTATGTTTTCCAAAAGCTCGATTGAAGTTCAACATCACGTTTCCCAGCACATCTTCCACCTTCTGTTCGCCTCGATAAGCTTGTCCATGTGCCCATACGGTAGTAGGAAGATATTGTCCGTTATCTATGACATTGTACAAGTAAGATCCGAAAGCGGAAAGTACCAAATGGGGGGTTAGAACCAGCTCCATTTTCAGATGGGCATTAAAATGTGCATTCGATTCTTCGTCGCTTACTTCCATCCAGGCCAAAGGGTTGGTAATCCAACTGGCAGTTGTCACTTGATCCCAACCGCCCATCGTGTTCTTATGAGCCGGAAAAGTGGGATTGAAAGCTGCAGCTGAATAAAATGTCTTTTGTATATCTACCAAATTGTTGCTCTTACGTACCGCCCCCATTACCCCCAGGTCGAAACGCAGACGGTCATTGAACGCCCGTTGCGTAATGTCTATCTTGGCCATGTAATTCCGGTAGTCCGAACTTTTCACTACGTCTTTTCGATCCAAAAGTGCCAGAGAAGCACGATAATAAGAGGATTCCGTACCACCTCCAAAAGCTACATGATGATTTTGTACCCATCCCATACGCGTAATTTCCTCTGGAAAATTCGTGTCATAACCTAAATCCAGAATAGATATACCGCGTTCGTGTGCCACGCTCCTGAAAGCATCTCCGGAAAGCATTTTCATGTTTTTATAAATAGACTCGACACTGAAATTTCCGTCGTAACTCAAACTGAAACTTCCGCTGTGCCCTTGTTTGGTACTTACTTTTATGACACCCGAAGCACCCCGTGCGCCATATTGAGCCGTTTCTGAAGCATCTTTGAGGATCGTGAAGCTTTCGATGTCGGCCGGGAAAATCATACTTAACGTACTCAAATCAGCAAACACGCCATCGATGATTACCAAAGGGTCATTACCTCCGGTAAGGGATGTTGTACCCCGGACACGTACGGAGTTGAGCATGGCCTCCCTTCCCGGTAACATACTGACACCGGCTACTTGTCCGTTAATAGAGTTCAAAGGATTGGAAATCATGCCTTTGTTCATTCTCTTTTCAGAAATCTGATCTACGGAACCGGCTACGGTTCTTCGGTCTCCTGTAGCATAGCCGATTTGCAGTATGTCTCCTCTCATTAATGAATCAGACAACATCCAGGGAATGGAATCCGGCAGAATCACTTTGTTCTGTGCTGCGAGAGGATATATATGGCATAATGCCAAAGACAAGGGTAATCCCATTCGCCCCAACCATAAAAATGTCCCTTTTTTCATAAGCAAAGAGATTTAAGAGTAAACGTTGGTACACTTTGAGTATTTACACAGGCAAATATACAGAAAATCCTTTAAATAAACTCATTTTTAAGGGAAGAAAAATAAAGAAAAAGAGAAAATGTACTAAAGTTGAATGATCAAAATAGGATAATAAAATTCCCCAATAAAAATATTGATTTTTAGCGACTACAAGTTTTTTTCGCTTTTATGTAAAGTGGAGTATACAGGACTCGAACCTGCCACCTTTTGACTGCCAGTCAAACGCTCTAGCCAGATGAGCTAATACCCCAACCTTTTTGACGATGCAAAGTTAGATATATTTTTTGAAACGCAAAACTTTTTTGCTATTTTTTTTCGTCTGACTTTGCTCCTTTATAATCAGAATTTATATCCTAATGTAAAAAATACCTGATGGGTATTTAGGTTTACATCCACTGGAGTAAGACGACGGCCGGTTTGCGTAATGTAAGTATCGTCGAACGCATAGAAATCTCCCGACTGTACGCGACACTTATAAGCCATATCGGCATAAAAATGCTTTCCGTGGTAGCCTAAACCGGCTGTGAATATATTCACGTCATTTTTATTCATATAATCTGTTGTAGTTTGGTAACCGAAAGCCGGAGAAGGCCCCGTTTGATCTAAAGTCGCTTCTTCCTTGAACATGCGGGAATAATAATTATATCCTGCACGGAATGCGACATTATTCGTCAGATTCAATTCCATACCGAATTTGAAAGAATGGCTTCCGCGTAGCGTAGACTTGTGCAACGCATCCATATCGCGGTCGTGTGTCGTTCCTCTGGAATAACCATAGCCCCAATAGTCGTAGTCCCAGTCTTCATATCCCTGTTTCGTCTTAGAATAATCAGCGTATTCATATTCGGCTCCTATAGCCAGATAAGTTCCAATCGTATGTCCTAACGAAACTCGAAATTTCCACGGTGTGGTAATTTTCATGTGCAAGTTTGCCAAATCTACATCCGGAAGATAATTGGTATATATAAACTTACCGTTTCTGTCTTGATTGATGTAGATGTCATAGTTCTCATCCTCCATCATGGGAGAGTCTATACTATATGAAGAATAAGATTCCAAATGATAGAAAGTCGGTGTTTCTACGGCCAGACCTATGCGGAAAGGAGAATTTCCGATGGGACGGAATATACCACCCAACTTCACATTGATTCCATATCCACTTACATGTTGGGTATTATATAAGGAATAATTCTCGAAATCGCTGTAAGAGTTGCCTTGGCCGTCCGAAATCGTGCCGAACTCCCGATAGGTGCTGTAACTGTAATAGTCTACGTCGTTCACTCCCAAAGTGAAACCTAAATACACACGGTCTTTAATGTTCATCGACAGATTGAAATCATATCCTGCGATACCGCCTTCCGTCGTACGGTCATAATTATTCCGGTCGGACGCTAAGGCATTATAGGAATCATATAAGGGATTACCCTCTTGGTCTACCTGCACATTACCTTGATTATCCCGTATGTATTCCGGATTCACAAGACAGGAATTATACATCAGGTCTGCCAAAGGAGTGGAATACTGGGTATGGTTCAGAATGTCTGCCATTTGCTGCGTCTGCGACAAACCGTTCAAGGCTCCGTTATCTGCGATAAATGACTGGTTGAAATTGGCTCTTTTCTGATAGTTGACTCCAAAGTTAACATATCTTACGCTTTTAGCCATAACCGGGATACTTACCACAAATCCCATCTGATCAAAAGACAAATGGGTCATGTCTGCATTTAAATCCGGTTTTTCTTGCTGGGTCAATACGCTGAATGATAAAGCAGCATCACTTCTACGATAGAGTCCCAATGCAGCCGGATTGGAAGAAGCGGTAGACAAATCGGCTCCCAATGCTCCTAATGCACCGCCCATACCTACGTAGCGTGCACTTCCGATTAAATCGGTCGGCATATAATTCTCATTCATATATGGTGTCTGTGCCATCATAGACTGGCTTGCCAGCAATGCGCTTACAAATATGAGGTTTTTTCTTTTCATTATTTCTTCATTTTATGGTTTATCTTTGTTTTTAACGTCGACCGCCTCGTGCTCCTCCGCTCCTGGATGGGGAGAAACCGCCTCCGGAACGGCTGGGGGAACTTACCGACGGACGGAAAGTACTTCTTGTGGTCGATGGCGTGAAGTTAGAACTTCTCGACGGTTGAGTGTTACGTTGAGGAGTTGAAGTCGTACGCGTACGAGGAGACTGCCTGGTAGTTGTTGAAGAACGATTTGGAGTAAATCGTGCCGAATTCTCCGAAATGGTTTGCCGGTTGGTGTTGCCTGTGTTTCGTATGGCTCTTCTGGCAGAAGAACTGTTTCTTACATTAGTGCGGGATGTTCCTCTTGCCAGTGTACTATTCTCCCGATATCTTACACTGGGACGAGTAACCGGTCTTGATGGATACCATCCATGACCGGGATGTCCCCAATGCGGATGATGCCAGTGTGGTCCCCAATACCAAGGATCATACCATCCGGCATACCAAGGGCCTCCCCACCCCCAAAAAGGATTGTATAATCCCCATCCCCACGAGTAGGAGAAGGTAGGTCCCCAATACCAACTGCTGGGATAAGCGTATGCGTAAAATCCATCATCATATACATCCCAATATATGGAATTGGGACCATAACGTAAGTCCCAGTATAAAGGACTGCTGACCGCAACACCGATAGTTGGGGTGTTGAAACGAAGAATTCGTTTGGTGTATTGATAATCTTCTTCCAATCCCTGAATGCTGTCGGCTCGCGCATTCTCTTCGTTTGCCGTCTCTTCCTCATTTGCGGCTGTACTGTCATTTTCCCAACGATATCGCCGATTGTACTCATCTACATCTCTTGCATTATTCTGAACATGTTCGTTGGATGCTGTTGTTGCTACAGATTCGGAGATCGCGTGCATTGAAGGTTGCGACCTTGTCTGTTGTTCCTTCTGTTCTTTCGTTTCTTTCTGGGGAACAAAATACATGTCATCTATTTGTGCAAAGCTAAAAAACGGAATCACTGCAACGACGAGTGAAAATAATATTCTGTTTTTCATTGTCTTTCCTCCTTTACCTATATTATATGCAAATATAACTTTTTCTCGGTTGTCGGACAATACGGAAACGAGAATAAAGTTTAGTATATAACTCTTTTTTTGCTATTTTTGCAGAACCAATAGATTCTCGACATTAAATAAACAATATGAAATACTTGGAATTGGATTTCATTATATCCCCTTATAGCAGGGATGCAGCCGACATCTTGATGGCATTGGTGGCCGATGCCGGTTTGGAAAGCTTTGTAGATACTCCACAGGGGGTGAAAGGATATGTGCAAACCGGACTTTTCGAGCGTTCCGTATTGGATAGCTTGACAGACATATTTCCCATGGACGGGGTGAAAGTGACCTACCGATTGGTGGAAGCGGAAGATAAGAACTGGAACGAGGAATGGGAACGCAACGGCTTTGAACCGGTCCGAATCGCCGACCGTATTCTGATTCATAGCCCGGAGCATCATAACCTATCTCCGGCCGAATATGATATCGTGATAGATCCTCATCAGGCTTTCGGTACCGGTACGCATCACACTACGGGCATGATATTGGAACGTTTGCTCGGGATGGACCTCGGACATAAAACCGTACTGGATGCCGGGTGCGGAACGGGAGTGCTGGGTATCTTCTGTACTTTGAAAGGGGCAAAATCGGTGTGGGCTTACGATATAGATCGTTGGAGTGTGGACAATACGAAAGAGAATATGTTGCTGAATGGTGTGAAAAACATGGAAGTGGTTGAAGGGAACGCCTCCATATTACAAGGAAAAGACGCTTTCGACTTGATTCTGGCTAATATCAACCGGAACATTCTTTTAGCCGACTTGCCATCGTTCGTATCGGTTATGCACGCGGGAAGCCAAATGATTCTCAGCGGTTTTTATGTAGAAGATATACCTTTGCTTGTGCAAAAAGCGAAAAGCTTGGGGCTGAGCTACCTCAACCATACGGAAAAAGAGAACTGGGCTACGCTTTTATTCGAACGTTTGTAATAAGCGATATGAATCCGGGGCTGCCGGTAATGTCTGTAGGACTTCCGGCGGCTTTATTTTTATTTATAACGAATCTTCTGGGTCGGTATAATTGTCTTCCTGTTCCGGTATGGTCAGTTTCATCAAGTCCTCAAACGACCCGTTGAAGATATTGCAGTCTACATTTCCTTTGATTCCGGTAGCTTTTCCACAGTCCGTATGTTGCCAGAAATTCCATTTTCCTTTATATTCTAACTTCTCCACATAATAGTGCGCTATCCAATAAGGATATTCATCGAATGCTGGAGTATTCAGATAGTGCAATTTGAATTTGTATCCCGTATAAATAATAGGTTTCACACCATATTCTTTTTCTACAATATCCAGCCACGTCTTTACGGCCTTTTGGAGTTGTGTTTCCGTCAACTTTCCTGCCTTTTCCACGTCTAAAACAGGAGGTAGATCACCGGGTTCCAAATGTACTTGTTTCAAGAAAAACCGAGCTTGTTTTTGGGCATCCACATCCGGCAAAAAGAAATGATAAGCTCCTCTTATAAAGTCATTTTGCTTTGCTTCATAAAAGTTTAGGTTAAAATTGTCATCCAATAGTGTCGTACCTTCGGTTGCCTTAATGAAGACAAAACTGACAGGGGATGAATTCAAGCTGGCGTTGCGCAAACGTTCCCAATCTATGTTTTCCTGATAATGAGAAACATCAATGCCATGCACGTCAAAACCTTCAGGGTATACAGGATCTCCATAGATGGCTTTCCAACGGAATGAATAAGGACCGACAAAAAAATAATAAAAGAAAAGTATATAAGCTATTCCTAAAGACAACGCTCCTACCCATATCGCCCACGACGGCCAGCGTTTGAAAAACAACCATTTGCTTGTCCCTTTTTTCTTTTGCTTCTTGCGCGAAACGGTTTTTCTCTTAGGACTACGTGCTGTGGGAGTGCTATCCACTTTCTTACGGCTTCCCCTCTGAACAATCGTTTTTCTGTTTTTTACAGTTTGCGGCGTTTGTGCACACATGATAGAAACGGTCTCTATTATCCTTTTATTCAGAAAAATAACAAGTCCCTTCATCGACGGATAAAGGGACTTGCATATCTATAAATGAATTACTTAGCTTGTTCCAATTGCAACGTCTTGGTAGCTTGGTCGCAGACTTCGGTCGGACCGAAATACTGTATAGGACCGGGATATACGAAACAAGTTTCACGAGCCCATTGGTTGCGTCTTGATGCAAATTCCTTGAACGGAGCACCGTCCAAACGAACCAATGCCTTTTTGATGACCGGTTTCATCTCACCATTACGTTTCTCCATATTCATCATCATGGTGATGGGCACACCACCGGCAATCCATTCAGCAGCCGGTGCCGTTGTGTTCTTTACGATAGCCATATAACCGGTCTTGCCATTAGCCATCAACATGGCGGCACTTGTACCCAAAGCATAGCAATAGTCTGCGTCGTAATTGGAAGGAGCCGCACAACGGCCTTCATAGCCGAAGAAATGATGCAAAGCTGAGAACTTGCCGTTGAACTTACCCTCTTTCTTCCATGCAGCCAGCTTGTTGGCCACCATTTCGGACAACAGCTTTTCCGTTTCGATCAGTGAAACCTGTACATTTCCATGCGGGTCACGTTCCATGGTCAACTGAGCCGCTACTCCCAAAGGAAGAGATTCGTATACAGCCTTGTTTGCTGCAGAAAGCTTATTCAAAATCCATTCGCGTTGCTGATCTTTAGCCAATGCAGCACCTTCCGGAGTTGCCAACAAGTCGTTCAATTCGGCAATCAAAGCCTTCATAGCCGGGATGAACTCAATCAAGCCTTCCGGAATCAATACCGTACCAAAATTGTTTCCATCGGCCGCACGGTCGGCTACAACTTGAGCAATATAAGTAACGATATCATCCAAAGTTTGGTTTTTGGCTTCCACCTCTTCCGATACGATACAAACGTTGGTTTGGCACTGCAAAGCGCATTCCTAAGCGATGTGAGAAGCCGAACGTCCCATCAATTTGATGAAATGCCAATATTTACGGGCAGAGTTTGCATCGCGTTGGATATTGCCGATAACCTCTGCATACGTTTTGCAAGCCGTATCGAAACCGAAAGAAGTTTCGATCTGTTCGTTCTTCAAATCGCCGTCGATGGTCTTCGGACAGCCGATAACCTGCACACCGCATTTCTTGGCTGCGTAATATTCAGCCAAGACACAAGCGTTCGTATTGGAGTCATCGCCACCGATGATGACAATGGCTTTAATTCCCAATTCTTTGATGATTTCAAGTCCCTTTTCGAACTGTTCCTCTTTTTCGAGTTTGGTACGTCCGGAACCGATCATGTCAAAACCGCCCGTATTGCGATATTGGTCTATGATGTCAGCCGTCAATTCCATATATTTGTGGTCCACCAGTCCACCGGGACCCAAAATAAAGCCATACAACTTGCTTTCCGGGTTCAGTCTTTTAATACCGTCGAACAAACCGCAAATGACATTATGCCCGCCGGGAGCCTGGCCACCGGAAAGAATTACACCGACGTTGAACGGGGCGTAAGACTGAGCCTCGCCCGGAACGAACTCAATAAGAGGCATTCCATAAGTGTTCGGGAATAATTTCTTGATTTCCTCTTGGTCGGCCACAGACTGCGTGGGTGCGCCTTCCTTTACAGATACGTTACCCTGCAATCCTTTGGGTAACTTGGGCTGATAAGCCGCTCTTGCAATTTGCAATGCACTTTTTTCCATGTTGTGATTCTAATTAATTGTTGAAAAGCATTTTCAGCACACAAAATTAATGTTTTTTGTCGGAATGAAGAAACTCTCACCCCAAAAACATACAGTTTATTTTCTTCTATAAAATTTCCCGATATCGTCAACTTTGCGTATCTTTGTCCAAGTTACTAATTTACATCATAATTTGAGATTAAAGAATATGGCTAAAAGAAGAACATTAAAAAAGAATATCAACTATATCTGTAGTGAACTGTTTGCGGAATGTGTAGCGTTGACGCATTACAAAGTAGATATAAAACAAGAAGATGTGGATAACGTAATGACCCGCATATTGTTGATGCATGATGAATTTGTCAGCAGGATCAGTCATACGGAACCGGGAAACGTAAAAGGATTCTACAAAAAGCTGCGCATGGATTTCAATGCACAGGTCAGCGACATTGTCAGCACTATCAGCCAGCTTTGCTAAATGAGCCGACGTTTTTGCAGTTTCCTCCTGTTCAGGCTGATGGGATGGAAAGTCGACGTGACGGTTCCCATGGGAGATAAATACATCATTGCGTTGGCACCTCATACAAGTAATTTCGATTTTTTGTTGGGAGTGCTTTATAGTCGTGCGATGAATTTTCGTTGTGACTTCCTGATGAAAAGCGAATGGTTTTTCTGGCCTTTGGGAATTTTAATGCGATGGTTGGGAGGAATTCCAGTGTACCGAAGTAAGAAGATGAGTATGACGGACCAGTTGGCACAAGTGGCTCGGAAACGGAATATATTTCACCTTTGCATCACTCCGGAAGGCACTCGTTCACGTACGGAAGAATGGAAAAAAGGGTTTTATTATATCGCCTTGAAGGCCGGGCTGCCTATTTTATTGTATGGAATTGATTATCCGACCAAAACCATACGTTGCACGCAAGTAGTCGTCCCCAACGGAAATATAGATGAACAAATGAACGACATTAAAGCATACTTTAAAGATTTCACAGGGCGGCATCCTGAAAAGTTCGCAACCGGATTAAAATAATGGTAAGTATGAAGAAAAGACTTATGGTCCTGGCGGGAGCATTCTTGCTGGGACTTTCCGTATATTCACAGAGTGGAGAGAAAGTAGTAAAATCCAGATTAGGGGTTTATTTCTCTGACTATCAAACATCTTATACTACGGCTACCGACCGCTGTAAGATAGAAAGGGTTAAAGTGGATGCTTCTGTGCGGACGGTAGAGATTTATCTGAATGAACTCTTTGCCGGACAGTCTTTTAGCAGGGATAAGGTCAAAGGTATCTATCGCGACGTAAAACGTTTGCTTCCTGCGCCATACAATGCTTATACTATTATTATATATGGCAACGGAATCCCCATAGAGAATCTTGTTACGGACATGAGCGGAGCTCCATCGGAAGTTCAAAAGAAATGGGAGCAGGCTTTGTATAGCGGAGCACCGTGGGTGGAACGGACGCAACGCCCCTATCCTATCACGAAAGGTATGCAACAACGCCATTTGTCTGTTTGGGCCAGTCATGGACGTTATTACAAGAACGACCAAAAAGAGTGGACATGGCAACGACCGTATTTGTATTGCACGACTGAAGATTTGTTCACTCAAACGATAGTCATCCCCTACTTAATTCCCATGTTGGAAAACGCCGGGGCATACGTCTTTACACCCCGTGAAAGGGATTGGCAGCCTCACGAAGTAATCGTGGACAATGACACCCGGAATTCGGAAGGAACATATTCAGAACATGAAAACAAATATGCATGGGAAAACGGTGGTGTAGGATTTGCGCAACTCAAACGGACTTACCTTGACGGCGAGAACCCTTTTATGGACGGGACGGTGCGCAGTACCCATACGGTCACCCGAAAAAGCCAGGCTTCCGAAATACGTTGGACACCTGACGTACCTGAATCCGGACGTTATGCCGTATATGTTTCATACGCGACTTTACCTACGAGTGTTTCCGATGCCCATTATGTGGTTCGTCACCAAGGTGTGTCTACGACCTTCAAAGTCAACCAACAAATGGGAGGAGGGACTTGGGTTTATCTCGGAACGTTTGATTTCGACAAAGACCAGCCCCATTCCAACTATGTCAGTTTAAGCAATCTGAGCAACTATCGCGGAACGGTGACAGCAGATGCCGTACGTTTCGGAGGCGGAATGGGAAACATTGCCCGTGGAGATTCCTTGCAGGAAGTCGTAAGCGGTTTCCCGAGGTACTTGGAAGGTGCCCGCTACAATGCGCAATGGAGCGGCATGCCTTATTCCGTATACAGCAGCAAAAACGGAACAAACGATTATAGCGATGACATCAATGTCCGTTCATATATGACGAACTATCTGGCCGGAGGTTCTTCTTATTTTCCGGCCGACAGCGGATTGCACGTACCGATTGAAATGGCCATCGCGCTTCATAGCGATGCCGGCATGGCACCCGACAGTACTTTTGTCGGTACATTAGGCATTTATACCACGGATTTTAATGAAGGGACGTTTGCGACCGGAATGTCGCGATTGGCATCACGTGAGCTATGCGATGTGGTCATGACGCAAGTGGACGAGGATTTGAACCGACTTTACGGACAATGGAAAAGACGCCAAATGTTCGACCGGAATTACAGTGAAACGCGCGAGCCACAAGTTCCGGCCATGATATTGGAAATGTTGTCCCACCAGAATTTCCGGGATATGGCCTTGGGGCACGACCCTGCATTCAAATTCAATTTGGCACGGGCCATATATAAAGGGGTTCTGAAATATACATCCTATCAACATGAGGCAGATTATGTCGTACAGCCTCTTCCCGTCACTTGTTTCCAGACCCGTTTGAACCCGGATGAAAAAGAAATAACATTAACCTGGACACCCGGACAAGATACGTTGGAACCTTCTGCCACTCCCAAAGGATATATCGTGTACACCAAGCAGGGAGAGAACGGTTACGACAATGGTATATTTGTACATGAGCCTCGGTTCTCGTTCCGTGCGGAGGAGAATGTGATTTACTCGTTCAAAGTGACAGCCGTGAACGACGGTGGAGAGAGTTTTCCTTCGGAGGAACTGTCGGCCATGATAGCCAAGAATGCCTTTGCCAAAGTCCTGATTATCGATGGCTTTCAGAGAGTGGCCGGACCACAGGTTATTCTGACGGATTCGACCCGGGGATTCGACCTCTCAGCGGATCCCGGTGTCCCTTACATGCGTTCTCCCGGATTCTGCGGTCGGCAAATCGTATTCAACACAGAACTGAACCCCAAGAGTGCGTGGGGTTTCAGCGGGAATGAACTTGAAGGCAAGATGATAGCGGGAAATACATTCGACCATAGCCGCATGCATGGTGAAGCCATAGCCACTGCTGGCGGATATTCGTTTGCATCCGTTTCCCGTGCGGCGGTAGAGGCGCAGTCTGTGGACTTAAACGAATACAACATCGTGGATCTGATTTTGGGATTGCAAAAAAATGACGGATACAGTACCCGACCGTATCCGTCATTGACACCTGCTTTATGTAGTGCGTTACAAGAATTTACCCGCATGCGCGGCAGCCTGTTGGTGAGCGGTGCCTATGTAGCCCGGGATCAGAAGCAAAAGGAAAATGCAGACTTCCTGCGCAATACGCTGAAAGTAGACGCATACGCTCCAGTCACCCTGGATGCCTATTCTCAAGCCACGGGAATGAATACCACCCTTCATTTGTACACGGAACTCAATCCCCAACACTATGCCGTTACGCATGCAGATTGCCTCATTCCTCTTCCTGAAGCGTTTTCCACCTTATTATATACACCTACCAATTATTCGGCAGCCGTGGCTTATCAAGGGGAAGACTACCGTGCGATTACGTTGGGATTCCCTTTCGAGTGTATCAAATATGCTGCCGACAGGGATAAGGTCATGGGTGCGTTCCTGAGTTTCCTGTTGTCAAGGTAAGATAGACTTCCGCTACTTGCGTGGCAATCCGGTTCCAATTGTATTTTGACATGTCGTAGTCTGTATGTTTTAAAGGCAAAGCAGCTATCTTGTCCAGTTTTTGTGCCAACGCCTCTATGTCTCCTACCGGAAAATAGCAATCCTTGTCCAAACCTACTTCAAGGTTTGCAGGGATGTCGCTGACTACAACCTCTACGCCATAACTCATAGCTTCAAGCAAGGCTATCGGAAGCCCCTCGTGACTTGACGGCAAACAGTAGCAGCGGCAGTGGGTCAACAGAGAATGGAGCTTGCGCCCTTTGACAAAACCGGTCAACACTACCCCATTTGCTTTGGCCGCTTCTTTCAACGACCGGGAATAGTCGTCTTCAAAATCCGTATCGCCGGCAAGGACCAGTTTAATTCCCCGGGTGTTTTTCATCCGGGCAAATGCTTGCACAAGATGATGCAAGTTCTTTTCGGGGACAAAGCGGCACATGCCCAAAATGTATTTTCCTTTCTCGATACCCAGTTCCTCGAAATATTCAGGAAAATCGCACACTTCCGGTCGCGACACTCCATTATATATAAGGTGTACACGGCTTGTACGCCCGTACTTTCGCCTTATCAGATTGCGAATCACATCGGATATGACGATGACATCGTCTGCAAACATGCAGCCCATGCGTTCACCAAGCTTCAGCATCGTTTTGGCGGCAAGCCCCCACTTGTCACGGTCGTAATCCGGCCCATGATGAGTAAAGACCACCTTCATGCCCAATACTTTGGCATAAGGTACGAGCAAGGCAGGACCGATGGCGTGGATATGCAAAATGTCCGCCCCCGACCTCCGGGCTTCGTTGATGGCACGGAAAGTATGGATGATGGCCTCGAACGACTTTTTCTTGGGAGAAGGAAGCGTGACGAGCCGAACACCCTTCCACTCCTTCAGGCCATCCTCCACATAATTGGAGCGTCGCACCACTGTCACGTCCCATCCTCGTTCCGCCAAGCGCGGGAACAATTCCTCACAATGCGTCTCCACCCCACCCATGACACCGGGTATGCCGCGGGTACCGGTTACCACTATTTTCTTCATTTTATCATCCGCATTGAAAATAATTCATTACTTTTACACTCAAATACCACAACTTCGAGAACTCATGAGAGCATTTGTCACCCGAATCAAAGAAACACTCCAATATGTCGGCATCCTATCGTTGACGTGCCTTTCTGCCCTTTGGCTTTGGCTGACAGGCAAAAGGAAACATTAAACACGCTAAGAGGTTACCTTCGGAATATCATTTGATTTCAATCTTCCTGTCCGTTTCTGCCGTTGTAGCCTCATAACCTTGCCCCGCTACGTCGGCATTCACAATGTCCTCGCCCCGTTTGCCTTTCAAAGCCTCTTTGGAATCATCAGAAAGACCGTTGTTGATTTCCGCATTCACGTCGCAGGTAGACAAACGGTCAAGCTGCTCTTTCGTCACTTTTCCGTCACGGTAATCACAGCATACAGGATTCTCATACATGGAATACTTCATGCCTAAAAGCGACTTTAGCTTATGTTTGGCCACCCATAAGGCCGGCGTGGCGATATACTTGTGCATCGCCGGAGACACTGAACCGATCATCCAACAATTACGGTCGCAACAACGCACTTTGCGGCGTACGGCTTCCGCTTCGGGACTGTTCCACAATTCCTCCCACGTCTGCCGGTTCAGGTTGCCCATCACCTCCTTGTCTTTCGTCCCGTTGCAAGGCATCACGTCGCCATACGGGTCTATGAAGAACGTGTCGAAACTCATGTCGCAAGGCAACAGGCGCTTCTGCCCGTAGATATAATTGATAAGCCCATGGTTGAAATAAGCACGGAACCACTTCTTAGGCGAATTAGACTTCAACAGTTCATTGACCAAGTTCTCAAAATTCTTCGCCACCATCGGACGGTCGTGGATGATGTTCTTAGCTTCTACAAAATAGAACGAGTTATGCAGGGAAGCCGTGGCAAACTCCATCCCCATCTTATTGGAGAGCTCATACAGCGGCACCAAGTCCGGCGCGTTCTTGTCCTGCACAGTCATGCCGAAACCCACATCCTTCATCCCCATCTCACGCAGTTTCTTCAAGGTATTATATCCACGGCGAAATCCATCGTTCAAGCCACGGATTTCATTATTGGTCTTTTCCAACCCCTCAATGGAAATGCGGATACCGATCTGTGGAAACTCCTTGCAAAGTTCGATGATACGATCCGTGAAAAAGCCGTTGGTAGAGATGACGATACGGTCACTCTTCTTATACAGTTCACGTACCACCTCCTTCAAGTCCGTACGGATAAACGGCTCCCCTCCGGTGATATTCGTAAAATACATCTTCGGGAGCTTCTTAATCGTCTCGATAGAGATTTCCTCCTCCGCCTTCGACGGAGCCTTATAGCGGTTGCACATCGAGCAACGCGCATTACATCGGTACGTCACGATGACCGTACCGTTCAGTTTCTTTTCTGCCATAATGTTTTATGAATTTATTTTGAATACACTTTAACCATGTGGTTGTAATAGGATTCCGCATCATATTTCCTTTGTGACACCTCGGCCAACTGCTGATAATCGAAAGGCGTATTCCACATTTCTTCTATTTTTCCTTTCAAATCAGTCACATTTCCGCTAATGAAAGTTTTGTCGGTCAGTTCCGGAATGCCACCGATCCGGGCACCGAGTACCGGAGTACCCAAACATTGCGCTTCTATTACGGACAACGGATTGTTTTCATACCACTCAGAAGGTACCACAGAAAAACGAGCTTGTCCTACAAGTACCTTAATTTCATCCCAATCCTTATGTCCTAAGAATTCAATGTGACTATGTGCAATGGCTTTCAACTCGCCCAAGAGCGGCCCATCACCGATAACCTTCATTTTATACGGAAGTCGGTTGGCAGCCTCTATTAACGTTTTCACCCCTTTCTCTTGGCTTAATCGTCCGATATAGCAATAGTAATCCCCTTTGTCGTAATTATCCCTTCGACACCTTTCCGAATCAATAAAATTACAGAGCACTACCATCTTTTTCTCATCAAATCCTCCCTCCGCCATTTTGTCGGCCATAAACCGACTGGGACAGACAAACACATCCGTTGAAGCTTCCAATCGCTGCAGATTCCACACATTTGCTTCACGAAATCCCACAAAAGAAGCCAGTTTGGAACCTTTCATGCACTTGTTGTCGAGGCATGATTTCTTACCCCCTTTGAAACAAGCTTCACATATCGCATCTCCATTGAGCAGGCAGTCGTATCGCGGACACAGCAATTTATAATCATGCAACGTCCACACGACCTTTATGCCGCGCCTGTGTGCCAATTCTGCCAACACAGGAGAAAGTTGGGTATGGATATTGTTCAGATGTACTACATCAGGATGGAAGGCATTCAACAACTTATTGAATTTTCCCCTTACCTCTCTTGAACCGAAAGGCCGTGTGAAAGCCATCCATTTACTCATGTTTTGCGGGAAATATCGTTTCCATTCCGTATCCATGTTCTCCGGATAGTCCATGGCAAACACAGCCACTTCATGGCCGTGCTTCTTCAACAACAGTTCCAGATTGAGCACGTAAACACAATCACCGCCCCGGCGGTAATAGAATTTATTGGCTAATAAGATTTTCATTGTTTGCTTATCCGCTCCCAACATTTGGTTTCAAAATTATATTGTTTAATCACTCTTGCCGGAATCCCGGCTGCTACTGAATAGTCGGGAATGTCTTTTGTTACCACAGAGTTCGCGCCAATCACACTATGTTTTCCAATTCTCACATTTCCTACTATTACAGCATTTGTGCCAATCCATGCTCCTTCTCCTACAACCACTTTGTCATCCTCACTGCATCTGACCCCCTGACGACAAATAGCCATATATGGGTTTGCATATTCATGGTTATGATCAGATATAAAAATGTGAGGTCCTGTCAATACATCTTTTTCGAATATGATTTTATTGTAAGACGAAATTGTAGAATGGTTGCCAATCTCCGTACCATCCCCAAACACAATCTCGCTTGCAGGTACATTTGTATATAAATGGGACGAAGAACGAATAGTCACATTGCCATGCAGTACCACTTTTCCTCTATTCACACACTTTACATTTACACCAATATAATTACCCCCCCCCGAAAATAGTTAAATTATTCTTCTTTATATTAATAAAGGTGACAATCAGTTTCAATACTCTTGTAATCATTCTATTTTTTTGTTGTCGGATAATACAAAAACTCTATAACGAGCCAACAATAATTTTACGACTGTAATCTACCTAATATTTTGTTGACCGACTCAATATATTTATTTACAGAACATTCCTTATTCAAAAATTTTAATAGTTTTTCTGAAGCTTCCATATTAGTGTCTACTCTACCTAACTTGTCCCTTATCACTTTTGTCCATGTACGGACATCATTAGGAATTAAACAGCCGCGCCCTTCAGACAGGTATTCCCTTGTCGTCATCGTATCAGTAGTAATAACATATTTCTTGTTGGCGGCAGCTTGGAAAAGAACAATCAAACCGGCTGGTGCTTCGGTATCAAGAGGTAAAGCCACAATCTCACAAGAACACATTTCTCTCATAAAATCATCCACCCCCAAATTGCTCTTCCCGTTAACATTGCCTGGAAGCCGAGAACTATACTTTAAAAAGGCCGATTGGGGCATCACCAAATGAAACGTGACATCTGGCATTGCTTTCGCTACTTTGATTATGAAATTCCAATCTCTGCCATTCACCCCCCCACAGAATACTGTATTGGGATTAACACGTACGGCTGATTTAACAGTATAACTGTCCCAGAAAACATCATGAAGCAGAAAGAAGTTTCTTTTTATCCCTAGTCTTTCACGCACATGCACACCATATTCTTTCGATGTAACAGAAGCCATGACATTCATGTCGTTTAACATCACCTTGTACATCCACGAAACCACTTTGTTCTTCCAAGTATCCTTATCCTTAAGCAATATGTTCAGACACACAATCTTCCGCTTTTGAAAAAGAGCCTTTTCCAAGAAATAAAAAAGAACCGCCTGAAAATCATACCAGCAAACAATGCAATCATCCGGTTCGGACAAACATAAGCATCTGTATGCCCCCTTCAACCAAGCAACCATCAACTTCTTGCTTTTCGGAGAATATACTTCCTTTGCATGTATATGCCTCGAAAGGAAAGACAGTCGTTCACTATCGCTTGGATTGTCCAATAACAAATACACCATAGTTTAATCATTATATAGATTCCAATATGCTTCTGACAACGCCTGGCCACTGTACAAACGTTCATAACCTAACTTTTCAACATGATAATCTTCTGCTCTGGCCACCATTGTTTCCAGACTTTCCTGCAAACTATCTATGCTCCCTACTTGAAAGAAAGACACATTCTCCGTGGCATATTCTCTAAAAAATGGGATATCAGATGCCAACACCAACTTATCAAAAAAATAAGCCAACGAAAGTACACCAGACATGGTTGCAGATATATATGGATAAACAACAAGACGTGCTTTTTTAAAGAGTACCGACACCTCTTCATCATCAATAAAACGATTTATCCTAATGATATTATCAGAATGAATCTCATAACTTTCCCCTCTTCCGGCTATAACCAATTTTATACACCCCATCACCTTAGATCTTTCAAAAGCCTCAATCAGCAAATCCACCCCCTTATAAGAATTAACAGACCCAAAGAAAAGAATATAACCATCAATGTCCTTCAACTCACCAGGTATTCTTTTCCCATTTCTTATAGCCTCTGTCACTAATGTGGGGAATGGAGTAAGTATGCATTTCTTAGATTTATATATGGCTTTCAGTTCAATAAGTTGCGAAGAAGAAGAGGTTGTCAAATTTTCAACGGCATCCCTGCATTTTTTATAGCCCCAAACAATGTCTTTAAAAATCAAATATTCCATGATTGAGTTAGTTTTCACCTCATGAGGATGAAGGTCATGCACTGTATAGTAGAATCTTTCGTCTACATGCAACGATATATAAGTAGCGAGAGTAAAATCACCTGTCAAAAAGTGGATCACGTCAGGATTCAATTCATCACATGCCATCCTTATTCTGTCAATAATCCTAAACGGCCATATTTTATATATCATTTTCTTGATTTTGTCTTCAGGGTAATCTACAAATACCGGATGCGCCTCTTTAACGATAAGTCCTTCATAAGAACTCTTTCTTGAATTTACACAAATACAATGCACTTCAAATCTCCTGTCTTGGGACAAGGTATTGATTATCGTAGTTGCAAACGGAATCATTCCAGAAGCATACTCGCTGGCAATAAACAACAACTTTTTCATTCGTAAATACATATTATGCGCATTTTGCCGCGTCGTAGTCCTCATTTATACACCTCACACTTAATGCCAACAACATCATCATGTACATTCCCCTGTTTTGTGTAAAGGTGCTGTCTGCCACCGACTCTATGAAGAAAAATGCCATAATCAACATGGCAATCTTTAATTCCGAACCGCTTTGCATCAATTCATACTTATCCCTTGCTTTCAAGAAAACGCCCCTCCAAAACAATATATATAAGCAAACTCCTACATAACCGAATTGTGCCAATACAGGAAACCATGTATCGCTAATGAACAAACCATTGCCGATTTCCGGACTCAGATACAAGCCATACTGGATATAAAGCGGTGAATAGAATTGCGCAGAAGCATCGGTGGCATAACTACCAAAGCCTGTACCCAGGAAAGGGAAATCCTCCAAAATCTCCAATGCTTTCACATACAACAAAGGACGAGCAAACATATTAGCGGCATTATAGCCATCCACAAAATAAAACAGTATTTTCTCCCTTGCGGCATAAAATATCCCTGCCGACAAAACAACGAGTAATAGGATGTTCTTCCAATTGAACAGTCTGATTTGTTTCATGCGCTTTGTATTCCATAAAAGGAATATTATCACAGCCGCTGCATAGAAGCCAAACATCTTGCTTCGCATGGAAAAAAGCCCCACACCGTATATCATGAGACAAATCCACAATGCGTGCTTACCCCTGTTTGAGAAGTAATAATAAGTAGTACCCAAACATATTGCCAAGGAAGCGAACCGGGCATGTCCCCCGAAAAGATTATTCATCAAATTACCCCCCCCGACATTCACACAACCAACTGGTAACATGATAGTTACAAGCAACAAGCAAAGTTTGCGTAACCGCCTGCGGAATCTCGCATTTAGATATATACCCAAGTCGTAGATACAGTAAAAGGCCACAAATGGCTTGAGTTGTTGTATGAAGTCACTGAGAATGGCAGCCGTGACATTATGAGGGTCGATGAAACTGTTTATCAAATAGACGCAGAATATGCCAAGAATGAGACATAAACCTTTGCTCTTATGTCTGGCCTTCGTCAGCCAACAGAATAAAAGGAAGCCCATTATGATTTCATCTGAATAGGAGAAGCCATAGTTTCGCTGTACAAAGTCGTAGGTATATACCATGAACAGTAACACTACCACAATCCAACGGAACGCCTTATGGTTTATAAAACAACAATAAGGATAGATATACGATTTCATCATTCAAATATTATATTACGCGCCATTTACGGTTTATAAAATAAAAGATTAATAGGAAAAGGAAATAAACCTGTATCTGCTGTATCAAAGCCCCCACAAGGAAACTACCGGACAGGAGCATCAGGAGCAACATCTTGTCGGCAAACTTAGTCCCCGTTTCTATCAGTTTCTGATACATCCAATGAATCAGAAGAAGCCAAAGCACATACTCAATGACATAGAAGTACCCGAAATTAAGGAACATATCGAAATCTGCAGTAGTATAGATTCCTCCTCCACTAAAATCCATCCCTACCATCTCCTTGTATTTGTAGTCTATGGCCACAGGTTTGTCCGGCCATAGGAACCTTGGTATTATCCTGTAAACCGGATAAGCATAAGATTCTCCCCATAAGTATTTTGGAGAGTGTTCCATATATCGTGCAAGCCGCACGGTATTCGACCCGAAAATCATTTGTTCATGGTCAAACAACTCGAGTTCGGCCAATTCTACGGCATCCGACGAACGTATGGCTTTCAATACCGCGGCCATAACTGGTTTCAAGAGATAGAAGATAAAAAAATACTCATACCATTTAAACCCCCTATACCGCAGGTTCACCCATACGAAAAAACACATGGCATAAGTAAGCATGCCGCCTCTTGCAGCCGTCGCGAGGAAGAGTATCAAACCAATGGAGAAACCTATGGCCGCAGCTTTCCAAAACGATAACTTCCTGTTCATTATGAAATATTCCATCACGAGATAAGGCACGCCGAATTCTGGAATAGCCTTGACAAACCCCATTCCCACGTCTGATGTCATCCTAAAGTCTTCCACATCGGCACCGGACAACAACAGTTGGGTGACTCCCGTATAAAAACCGGCAGAAATAATGATACCAAGAAAGAAACACACTACAGCCCTCCTGTTCCCGGCGTATTTCACCAATCGCTTGTCCGGTTGTATTTGCACGCATTGCAAGAATTGCTTACGGAAAAACAACATGAACACCATATTAATGACACAAGTGATATGGGTTACATTTACGATATTCCTGGGCAATACGTCCTCATAGGTCACTAATGGATATATGTTGAACGTGGCAAACACCAGATACAACGATACAATCGGGTTAAAAACATACAATGTTTTTTGTTTAGAGGCCTGCCAGATAATATAAAGCAGTAGAACGACATATATTATAAACATCCAATCCATACCCGTACATACTTATCGCCACGTAGGCCACCACCAATCGGATTCCATCGGACGGTAGTTCAAGACCTCGTTGCGCTTTCCTATGACCCTGGCAGGTACCCCACCCACAATGGCATATGGGGGGACATCCCTACTCACTACCGCTCCGGCAGCAACGACCGCCCCTTTGCCAACTCTCACGTTTTGGAGAATAACGGCTCCTGCGCCAATCCATACATAATCACCGATACGAATAGGCAAATGCCTGCCTTCGAAAACAGGCGAATGAGGGTCATGCCCACCCGTAAGCAACTGTACATTGTAGGATATACTGCAATTATCCCCAATTTCCAATCCCCCACGTGCATCTATCCTCACACAGCTATTGATATGGCTGTTGGCACCCACATGCAACCTTCTCGGTTCCATGAAACTACAACCAAGGTCGATTTGAGAATGGTGTCCCAGTTTCGCGAGAGGCCGCACAAAAGCCCTCCTTACCATCCAAAATGGAATCATTATGAATACTATCCTGTTTAGAAAGACATACACATAAAATTCATAGACACAAAATAAAATTCTTTTCATATTCAACATTATTGTCAAACCGGGCTTCGATATAGCCCTCTTAGCAGTTGTTCCCACCTGTCAACGACCTTAGCCACGCTGAACCTCCGGCATGTTTCCACCCCCTTTTCCGCAAGCCTTCGACAAAGCACGTCGTCAAGCATCAAACTTTTGAGGGCAACGGCAAAACCCTTGACATCCTTGTCCCCGACAATCAACCCGTTCACCTTGTCTTCCACAATGTCATGCAACGATAGGAAACTATCCATGACAATAGGTACGACAGCATTTTGTTGGGATTCAACCAAAGTCATACCAAATCCTTCAAAATCACTGGTCATCAAGAATATACGTGATTTCTCATAGTACGGGCGAGGTTGCCGGTAACCCTCAAAGAAAACACGTCGAAGCCCATACTTCTTCACCATACGCATATACATGGGCAAATCACGTCCCTCGCCTACAAGTACAAACTTCCACTCTGACAATCTTTCATCAGCCTCTATCAGCCTCCAAACCTTTATGGCCCTCGTGATTTTCTTTTGGGAATCCTCCATCCGACCTACGAGAAGAACTGTTTTTTCTTTCTTCGGGTATTCATCCATATTAAAAGAAGTGTCGAAAACAGTTGGATTGGGTATTGCCCCCAATAGGTTTCGGGTATCAATGAAGCCGGCAGTATCTTGGAAATCCTTTTGAAAGCGGGGAGACAAAAAAACATACTTGTCCACGTAAGGCAGGAACGAGACTACTTCTCGTATCGCCAACTGCCTTGTGCGCCCGACATACCAAGGCTTCAGTACGGTCTTGACCAACTTTCGCAAAGGGTTGGGATCATCTATTGGCAACCTGTAAAATGCTGTATGCAGGCACTTTACCATCTTCATGCCGCATGCTTCCCGTACTCCTTTAATATACTCCACCGGCCACCATTGGTTGATGACAACCTCGATGCCATTCTCATTTATATAATTCATGAGTGCCCTCCTTGCCTTTTCTGAGTCATTAAGGTTGGCATGGAACTCGTCACAGTCCACATCGTGAATCTTGACCGTTTCAATCCTTCCGTCAATAAAAGGCAATACGTCTTTGGAATGGTCCAAGAAATAAGCCACAGACACTTGCCATCCACGCTTTGCCATTTCGTTCGCCAAACAAATTGTCACGGTTTCCCCCCCCCCCATACAAGGGCCAGAGTCGAAGAAGGAACAGAATGTTCATAATTTATATTAATTTTAAAATTCTCGTGCTTTCATTATCCCGAATCTTTTTACCAATCGGTCGTCACATTCCGTTCCCATAAACTTCATTTTTATATTTTTATAAGGCAGGGAATAAAGGGACGTGGAATTGATGGTATAAATCTTTTGAGGCTGGAAACCACAATAAGCTAATAATTGCATTGGACATTTTACGGAAAACACCTTGGCACCGGGAAAATATGAAGCCTTGTTAATGTACTCTCGAGGATGGGGCTTAATCAATAATTCATTGAGGTTGACGTCGCCCAATAACTGCCGGTAAAGTTCAATCTCCCTCTCCAAAGGAAGTACGCCGTCTTCCGTGAACGTCTGTGTCAACAAGAGATATTTGCAGTCCGACAACTGTTGCAACAGTTCTTTTGTTATGCCGTGGGAGTCAAGCAGGATTTGTCGTCCGTAAACATTATTTCTCCATCTTTCAGCAAGATCTATTATAATTTGCTTGCAATTCTTGTGCGTCTTGTGTTTAAGAAGGGGATGGGTAAGGACAATCGAAGCTATTTGGGGAGAATCAAGCGTGTAATTCTCAAACCACTCCCCGTGTAATAGCCTACGAAGCCAAAGCCATTTCCGAGGATTATTGGCAGAAAGCCCCAAATGCTCGCCCCCTTCTTCAATTTGGTGGATTTTCCTCGAGCCCAAAAACTCAACACCGACGATAGGCATGCCCCAGAACTCCGCGTTTTTCATAAACGGCCACCTGAAGCGGTATGTTAAATGATTCAATATATCAGCTGCTTCCCTCAACAAGCCCTTCTTCCCAGGAAGTTTGGCCAGGTCGTAACTTTGTCTACAGAAGTATTCCCTGACTTTTTCGGGGATTCCTTGGTTGAACACGAAAAACGTATCATCTATTTCTTCTTTCGTAGAATATAACAAGTAAATCAACAAAGCATAGTCTGACCCGAACAGTCCTACGCGTTTAAAATCTTTTTTATTCATTTCTTTTTTATCTGTATTAACAGGAGAGGCAACAAGTCTCTATTTACATATAAGATGGCAAAAGCCATACAAGTGCCTACTGCCATAGACAAGGCATCAATGTCAAAATGCACGCACACAACAGCCACCGTTATGAACATGATAATCTGAACCACGTATTTGCAAATTCCGCTGACAGGCACATACTGCCAACTAAATACCAATCGGGACAAGAAAAAAGCGAGGCCGGTAAAAAGCGTGGCAAAACATACGCCCCATAAGCCATGGGTCGGAATGAGCAGTAAATTTAATACAACAGACACCACGACAGTAAGTATGCCCGAATACATAAAATATTTGCTTTTTTTCACGGCCGTGAAGTTCGTACCCGAAAAATAACCCCAATAATTGAACACGGATGACAGCAGCAAGACAGGCATATAAATCCACGCATCGGCATATTCCTCATCCGCAAAAGCCCTTATGATATATTTCCCCATTGGAATCAACAGGATACTACCGCTCATCAACAAAGTCGTGGTCAGGCGCAGAATATTATTATAGAATCTCCGATACCCTTCTTTCCCGAACTCCTCCATGACTGAAATCTGTAATGCCATGCAGAATACCGGTACCATGATGCTGATGATGGACGGGAATTTGGAAGCAACGGAATAAACACCGACATTTTCAAGGGACTGGTAATGTTCCATGAATGGACGGTTCAGAAACTGCGTCATGAAATTGATTAATACATTTACCACCAATGGTGCGGAATAAACCAGAAGCTGCCTGCATTTTTCCCAGTCAAGGTAATACATGCTAAAAAACTTGCGAAGTCCTGCTGCCACAAAAGTATATATGATTGTGGTGGCATTGGACAATACTATGGCTGAAACATATCCTTCAATTCCCCAACGCGGCATCAGGATAAAAGAATAAAAGGCAGTAAAAGAGGCATATATTATCCCTATAAAGCCATAGACCTTCATTTTGCCAATGCTCCTTATAAAATTCTGCAAGTAAGTTTGCAGAAAAGTCACAATGGACATGGCATAAATATAATTGAACTCGCTACTAAAAATATCATGAGGTGAAAGACATAGTCCCGTAATGAATTTGACTATACAGCCCAAAACAACGGCCAATATGAGCGCATAAAACAGACCGGATGTGAAATACCTCTTTCGGTCACTTTCTTCTGCATCCTTGGGAAACACGAAAATGGCCTGTGCGATGCATAAAGTGACAGCCTCGGATAATGTTGCAGAATATCCTGCCATCATATCAAGAATGCCATAATCCGCAACGGACAAGACAGACGTGTAGAACGGCAACATCAATAATGCTATGGCTTTACCGCCCACATTACCCAAGAATGTCCAAGCACTATTCTTACCAAGTTCCTTGTACTTATTGTCAGTCATTTGAAATTGTGAAGCCTGCCTTTTTGCGCAGGCTTCTTATTATCATATCTTCCTATATTGAATTTATCATGTACGGGTCTATTTGCGATACTGACTCATCCATGTCAAGCCAAGCTCTGGCACAAGCCAGGTCAAGCCCGTCGTCTATGTCACATCCGGTACGCTTGTCCACTATGAACTTATATGGATTCCGACCGTGGAAATAAGCCCATTCAATCATTTTCTCGCGTGGTGCCATCAAAATGCCATCTGTCACGAAATAAAGCGTAGGAAGCTGTTGGCTTGGCACATGTTTCAATCCAAGTTCATAGTTCAGCGGCCCCTCTTCATTCCAGATATAACGCTTGAAGCTTTCCACGCTCATTAGCGAGTCATAGCCTTTTTCCAATGCAGGATAGTAAGCTGCAATGGCGTTACGATAGTCTTTCGGGAATACAAGCGGGGAGGTACAAGTGGCCCAAAGAATGGTCTCTCCATCTACACTCTCTGCAATATGTCGGACTACTTCACCAAAAGTCTTGGTCTTCTCGTCACAATACTCAGGTGCCCTCTTATGCGTATCGGCACCGGCGGCCTTGGCCATGGCCAACATCATGTCGGAATCGGAAGAAACCACTATCCGGGTTACTTCCTTGACCTCTTGAAGTTGATGGATTTTGTTGACAAGAAGGTTCGTTCCCGCAAAAGGAGCCACGTTCTTGTTTTTCAAGCGCGTGCTACCAGCGCGCACTGGAATGATAGCTGTGATTGTCTTCATTACTATTTGTTATTTTTATATTGGTAATATACTTTTTCCCAATCACGGTTATCATCTTCCAATCAACTATTCCAACAGCCCCTTACCTTCTATTACGACCTTCCGATATATCTGCTCGGCGATATAAAAATCAAGCGGAGTGTCTATATCAATGGCTTCTATATCTGAGGTAAGGACGAAACTTGGATGTTTGCCGATAATGTTTCTGTTGCTGATAAGACTTTCGCGAGATGTAATGGTAGCCCCAAAATTAAGAGCCATCACGTCAGGAAGGTTTTGGGAATTGGGAGCGTTGAGCGGGTCATAATTTATGGGCTTGCTATTGATCCACATAAATTCTTTGACAAGACTGACCGTGGAAACACAATCCGTATCCCCCTCGCTGTTAAGAAACGTATTGATGCACCGTGATATGGTTTCTGGTTTAATAAATGGTGATGTACATGGTGTATACACGAAGATTTCTGTATCTGTCACCCTTCCAAGATGTTCGAAGAACTCGCTTCCTGAACATAATGATGACGCATAATACTCTTCTCTTCTGTGGTAAGAAACCTTATGATTTACCCCCCCGATTGTAACATTCGTTAACAATCCGGATAGCCTCATCCGAGTTGGTATTTACAATAATGGAATCCAATTCCTGTACTTTGAGAAGCATCTCAATCTTGTTCTCCATCAGCGTAGTACCGGCAAAAGGACGGAGGTTCTTGTTCGCCACCCTTTGCGAACCGGAGCGAATGGGAATAACTGCTGTAATTTTTGTCATAAATATGTTGTTTCTATATAAGTACACAATTTAGGGCATCCCTCTTTAATAAGGCATTTTTCAGTACCCTACACCGAATTGAGTTAGAATAGGGGTTGATAATCAACATCGGCTTGTATCCAAAGCGTTTTTTCTGTGAAACGGTTCGCATCTTTCATACTTGTTGTATAACAATGTGTTAAAGTGAACCCTATCATAAGAAAACTTCACAGGAGTTTTTCCAAAAACATCCTTCATCTTTCAGGATGTATGTTAATCCTTTCATTACTTGTATGTTATGGACTGAAGGATGTTTCAGGCATCTTTCAGCCAAGCTTCATTCCGCAGGGAAGAGAACGGAAAATCAGTCGGCTGAGAATGAAAAATCGTTTGGCTTAGATTGGAAAATCGTTTGGCGCAGAGCGTTTGACGGCTCTCAGCCAT